>Ga0209980_10000172_pt1 | contig 33020 bp, 34 predicted proteins | sample CR02metaG_FD_183611 | JGI IMG/M metagenome (GOLD analysis project Ga0209980, IMG submission 183611) | Deep subsurface microbial communities from Mariana Trench to uncover new lineages of life (NeLLi) - CR02 metaG (SPAdes) (version 2) | ecosystem: Environmental > Aquatic > Marine > Ocean trench...
CCAGATCACCGGCGTCGAGGGCTACGTCGAATCGGCCGCCATGGGGCTGCTAGCCGGGCGCTTCGCCGCCGCCGAGAGGACCGGAATGCCAATCGATGGGCCGCCTGCGACCACCGCCCATGGGGCGCTTCTGGGTCATATCACCGGGGGGCATATGGGCGGCGGCGCTAAGGCCGCCACCTTCCAACCCATGAACGCCAATTTCGGCCTGTTCCCGGAGCTTACCGAGCAAACCGAGAAGGGACGCCGGCTCAAGGGACGGGCGGCGCGGCGCGAAGCCTATTGCCGGCGAGGCGCCGCCGACTTCAAGGCCTGGCTTGCGGGCGAGAGGGTGCCCAGCGCCGCTGAATAAGGAGGACGTTCATGGAGCAACGGGTGAGAGTGCCCTAGTACCGGCCGGTCACCGCGCCCCGCAACACCGCCAAGGGAAGCGCCAGGGGCAGCGGTTCGGTGTTGGCCGAGAACAGATCGAATCCGCTTGCGGCCAGGTGCCGGAGCCGGCATTCGGTGATCCGCGCGAGCACCAGGGCGGGCAAGGCGGCTCTTGGAATCCCGTTGCGTTTGGCCCGGGCCCGGGCCAGCTCCCGCCCGGCGGACTGGGCGATTTCCCGGGCAGCGGTAGCGAGACCGTCCCCCGGCGCGCCGGCGAGCAGGCGATCCGTGGGGACACCGTGGGTGGCGAGCAAGTCCAGGGGCAAGACCACCCGTCCGCGGCCGGCATACCAGGCGGTATTGCGCAGCTGGCCCACCATGGCATGGGCGCCGCCCACCGCCTCGGCCGCCGCCATGGTGTCGGGCTCGGCCACGCCGAGCGCCTTGACCGCCATCCGCCAAAGCCCGCCGCCGGTGCCCCGGCAGTAGGCGGTGAAGGCCGCCATGTCCTTGGGCCCGGTCTCTTCGAAATCCGCTTCCCTTGCATCGAGAAAATCCTCCAGGTCGGCGGCGGAAAGGTGCCCCGCCTCCAGAAGATGGGCGATGGCGCGCAACACCGGATGATCGCGCACCCTGCCCGCCCCGGCCTCGGCCAGCGATTCGCGCCACCATTGGAGGCGGATGCGTCCGACCATGGGCTCTGTGGTCAATTCGGGGATGCGGGCGAGCTCCAGGTTGAGCGCGCACAGCACCAGCAGCCGGCGGCGCGCCGCGGCGGGGGCGAGCACGGCGGCAAGCCATCGGTCCCGGTCATGGGTCCGGACCGCGTCAGTGCAGGTGCTCTGGTCCCTGTGCTGGGCCATGATCCCGGAATATACTGCCTTCCATGTCGACACCAAGGTTTCAATCATGAGCGCGGCGCCGGGCCCGGGTTCGGGCGCTCAATCGGCTGCCGGGCATGGGCCGGACATCGGCGCCAATGGTGCGTCCCTGTTTCCCGCGGCGTTTCGCATCCTTCCCGCCGAGCTTGCCGATAGCTACCGTATCCTTGGCGATTACGCGGGCGCGCTCAGGGCCGTTGCCGACCATCCGGCGCTCGAGCCATCGCGCAAGGAGGCCCGGCTCAAAGCCGTGGCCCGGGCCATCGAGGGCGCCGACGGCTTCGGGGCCGAAGACGCCGCCGCCCGCGCCGCCCTGACCTTGCGCCACCTTTTGCAAAGCCGCGACCTCGATATCAGGGACCCGTGGCAGATGCTCCAGGCGGTGGGCCAAGACATCCGCAAAACCGCCTACCCCGATTGGTCCGATCTTTTGGCCTGGTGCCGGTTCTGGGCCGCGCCGCTCGGGCGCATGGCCTTCTCCTTGGCGGGGGGATCCGAAGCCGGGCTGGGCCGGGCGGAATCTTTCGCCATCGCCGTCGAGCTTCTCCACCTGGTCGAGCAGGCCCCTGCCCAGCATAAATGGCTGGGGCGAGTCTACCTGCCCGCCCGCTGGTTTAAAGAGGCCGAAAGCGATGCCTCGGAATTGGCGGGCGCCCGCGCCACGGCGGGGCTGAACCGCGTGTTCGCCCGCGCCATCGACGAAGCCGGACGATTGTTGGCCGCCAGCGGCGGGCTGCATCGGCACCTGCCGACCCGGCGGCTGAGGGTGGCTATGGCCATCGCCCAAGGCGAGGCGCACGCCTGGGCCCGGTCGCTGGCCGGGGCCGATCCCCTGAGGGGAGCAAAGCGCCCGGACCGGACTGCCCGCCTGATGGCGTCGGTGGTGGGGGCCCTGCGCGGGTTGGCTTCGTGACCGTGCATATCGCCGGTGCGGGCCTGGCCGGGCTGGCGGCTGCTTTGACCGCGGCGCGGGCCGGGCATGGAGTGGTGGTTCACGAGGCCGCGGGCCTGGCCGGCGGACGCTGCCGTTCCTTCTTCGATCCCACCTTAGGGCGGGTCATCGACAACGGCACCCACGTCGTCCTCGGCGCCAACCGCGCCGCCCTGGGATTCCTCGGCCGAATCGGCGGAGCCGATGCCATGGTACCGGCGGCATCGGGGAATCTCCCCTTCCTCGATCTAGAGAGCGGCGCGACTTGGTCCGTGGATGTCGCGGGGCGCGGGATCCGGACTTTGATGAAGGCGGCGCCGGGCGTGAAAGCCCTCACCGGCCTGGCGATGGCGGGCATCACCGGGCTCATGCGCCCAGGCGCCACCGTCGCCGCCGCCTATGGTCATTTGGGCGCGCTCTACGAGCGGCTGATCGAACCGTTGTCCACGGCGGTCATGAATTGCCCGCCCGAGGAAGCCCCGGCGTCTTTGTTGGCGCGGGTGATCGCCATCCTCGCCGGCGGCGGGCGGGGCGCCCTCGCTCCCTTGGTCGCGCGCACCAACCTTGCCGACGCGTTTGTCGGCCCCGCGCTCGGCGCCATCGAGGCGCTCGGCGGGGAGGTCCGATTCCACGACCCGCTGACGGCAATCGAGACCGCGGGCAAGGTGGCGCGGGCGGGGATATTTCGTTCGGGCCGAGCCCCCCTTGGGCCCGGCGATGCCCTGATTCTGGCCCTGCCTCCCTGGGCGCTAGCCGGCCTGCAGCCGCGCGGGGAGGAGCCGCCGAGCTACCGCGCCCGGGCCATCGTCTGCGCCCATTTCGCCACCGAAGGGATCTTGGAATTGGGGCAAGCGGCGCGGTTGACCGGTTGCATCAATGGCATGGCCCAGTGGTTCGCCGCCACCGACGGCGTTCTTTCGGTCACCGTCAGCGCCGCCGACCGATGGATGACCCATGAGGTGGACGATATCGCGGCGCGGCTGTGGCGCGATGCTTCCACCGCGTTCCATTTGCCCGGGGCACCGATCCCGGCCTATCGCGTGATCAAGGAACGCCGGGCGACGGCGGAGGTCGCGGGCGGTTTCGGCCCACGGGGTGAAATATCCAAACTTTTATTCGCGGGAGGCTGGACCAGCGCGCGATATCCTGACACCATCGAGGCGGCGGTGGCATCGGGCATCCGTGCCGCACGGTGTCTGGAAACATCAAATTGAAGCGGTGGCCCCCATGGGTAACCGTCGCGTTGCAAGGACGCGAAACATGCTATATATAGTAGGTCAGATGCTTTCGCATACTAAACTCATAGAAATGCTGGGGGGTGCAGAATGAAAAATCCTCTTGAGAGTCTACAGAACACGATCCTGCTTGGGGTCGCCATCACCATCGTGATGGCCCTGATCGTCAAATACACGTTTTAAGGGGGGGATCAGATGGACTTTTTGACAGATCCTTATGCGGTGTTTCTCGTCCGCTGGTTCCACGTCCTTTCCGGCATCATGTGGATCGGCTTGTTGTGGTACTTCAACTTCGTGCAGATCCCCAATATGCCGAAAATCCCAGACGAGCAGAAACCGGCCATCAGTAAGGTGATCGCGCCGGCGGCCCTGTTTTGGTTCCGCTGGGCGGCGCTCGCGACCATCGTATTCGGGTTGCTTCAGGCTTGGCAGCTGGGCTATCTCGGCCCGGCGCTGGCCCTTGGCGTGGGCTCGAAGAGCGCGGCTCATATGAGCATCGGCTTCGGCATGTGGTTCGGCCTGATCATGGCCCTCAACGTCTGGTTCGTGATTTGGCCCAACCAGCAAAAGGCGCTTGGCATTGTGGAGGTGCCCGCCGAGGACAAGCCGGCGGCGGCCCGAATAGCGATGCTGGCCTCGCGCACCAATACCATGCTCTCGATTCCAATGTCTTATTCCATGGTGGCCGTGCATTTGACCTGAACGGCCTTATCCGAATGATAGAACGGGGCGCTTCGGCGCCCCGTTCTTTGGGCATCGGTTCCTGGGTCAGGGAACGGCGATCAGCAGCGCCGCGACCCGGCGCCCTTCGGCCTGGAGCACGTTGAAGGTGCGGCACGCAGCACCCGTCCCCATCACTTCGGCGGAGATGCCCGCCCCTTTGAGGCGGGCGCGGTGCTCCGGAGGTAGAACGCCGGCCTTCTCGCCGCAGCCCAGCAGGAGGATTTCTATCTCAACCGCCGCCTCTTCCAGGGGCTGGTAATCGGCGGCCGCGATATCTTCGAGCTCGACGCTCAAGACGCGGTCTTCGAACACCATCACGGCGCCGGTGAAGCGCCGGCCCGAAATCCTGAATCCGCCATCGCCATAGGCCTGGATCATGGCCCGGTCGCCGGATTTGAGGGGGGTGAGCTCCATGGCCTCGCCTTCCGCGTTGGTCCGCCATGAAGATGCGCTGTGGGGCACCGCACCTCCACTATTCGGCGGGGTTTTCCTGGCCGGTCTCGCCGCCGCCGATCGAGCCGCTGGTAATGCTCTCGCGGATTTTCAGCATCATCACCACCGGCGATGCGACGAAGATGGAGGAATAGGTTCCCACCAGCACGCCCCAGATCAAGGCGAAACCGAAATCCCTGATCACGGCGCCACCGAAGATGTAGATCGCCAACAGGGCCAGCAGGGTGGTGACCGAGGTCAGCAGCGTCCGGGACAAGGTCTGGTTGAGCGAAAGGTTGAGCAGCGCTTCGATCTGCATGGTCTTGAATTTGCGCAGGTTTTCACGGATGCGGTCGAACACCACCACGGTGTCGTTGATGGAATAGCCGGCGATGGTGAGGATCGCGGCGACGGTGGCCAGGTTGAATTCCAGCCCCAGGACCGAAAACAGGCCGATGGTGGCGACGACGTCGTGGGTGAGGGCGACGATGGCGCCGATGGAAAACTGCCACTCGAAGCGAAACCAGACATAGACCATGATGGCCAGGAGCGACAGGACGACCGCGAGAATTCCCGCCTGGATCAGTTCGCCGCCCACCTTGGGGCCGACGAATTCGGTCCGCCGGTAGCTTGCCACGTCCCTGCCGAGCGCCTCCTTGACCTTTACCACGGCGATCATCTGGCCCTTTTCGCCGCCCGGCTGACGCTCGATGCGGATCAACACATCTGTGGACTGGCCGAATTCCTGCAGCGCCACCTCGCCCAGTCCCAGACCGGACAGCCGCTTGCGCAGGGCGTCGATGTCGGCGGCGCCGGGGGTGCGCACCTCCATCAGGATGCCGCCCTTGAAATCGATGCCGTAATTGAGCCCCTTGACCGCGAAAAACACCAGCGAAACGGCCATCAATAGGGCCGAAAACACGAAGGCGGCCTTTCGCCTGCCGATGAAATCGATCTTGGTATTGGGGGGAACCAGTCTCAGGGGAAATACGGCCATTGCTTAAGCGGTCCTAAATGGGGAGGGCCTGGAGCCTGCGGCGGCGCAGATAGGTCACCACGATAAGCCGGGTGACCATGATCGCCGTGAACATGGAGGTGACCAGGCCTATGGAGAGCGTCACCGCGAAGCCCTTGACCGGGCCGGAACCGAATTCGAACAGGATGATGGCCGCGATCAGGGTCGTGAGGTTGGCGTCGATGATGGTGGTCAAGGCGCGTCGATAGCCCGCGTCCACCGAAGACAATGGCGTGCGGCCGGAGGCGACTTCCTCGCGGATGCGCTCGAAGATCAGCACGTTGGCGTCCACCGCCATGCCGATGGTCAGCACGATGCCGGCGATTCCCGGCAGCGTCAGGGTCGCCTGCAGGAGCGACAATCCGCCGAGCAGAAGGGTCATGTTCAGCACCAGGGCGATATTGGCGAAGACGCCGAATATGCCATAGGCCATGACCATGAAGATCAGCACCAGGACGAAGCCGATGATGCAGGCAATTTGACCGGCGGCGATGGAATCGGCGCCGAGCTCGGGCCCGACGGTGCGCTCCTCCAAGATGGTCATGGGTGCCGGCAAGGCGCCGGCGCGAAGCAGCAGCGAGAGATCCTGGGTTTCTTGCACGGTGAAGCCGCCGGTAATAATACCGGAGCCTCCGAGGATCGGTCCCTGGATCACCGGCGCGCTGATGACCTCTTTGTCCAGCAAGATAGCAAACGGCTTGCCCACGTTTTCTTGGGTCACGCGGCCGAACTTCCTTGCGCCAATGGTGTTGAAGCGGAAGCTGACCACGGGACGGCCGGTATCGTAAGCGGCCCGGGCATCCACCAAATGTTCACCGGACACCACCACCCTTTTCTTGAGGACAAGGGTCAGGCGCGGCGGGCTGCCCTGGCGTTCCTGCCTTTTATCCGGCCTATGCTTGGCCAAGAAACTGCCGGGCGGCGCCACCGCCGGCGGCGGCGTGCCAAGGGGGAAGCGCGGGTCCAGCAAGTGAAAGGTCATCTTGGCGGTCTTGCCGAGCAATTTTTTCAGCCGTTCGGGGTCGTCCAGGCCCGGCACCTGCAACAGGATCCGGTCGGCGCCTTGGCGTTGGATGCTCGGTTCCGTGGTGCCCAGTTCATCGACCCGGCGGCGGACGATCTCGATGGATTGCTGAAGCACCTGGTTGTCGCGTACCCGGCGCTCGTCCACGGTGTATTTTATGGTGATGCGCGCGCCGCTGACATCGACCTCGGTGCCCGGCTCAAGCCGCCGCAAGAGCTTGGTCGCGCGTTCGATGTTGGTCTGCCCGCCGCGCCCCCGGCGCGCTTTCTTGTCGGGGTCCCGGATCACCACCAGGGCTTGCTCGCCGGTGGCGCCGATCCGCGAATAGCCGATGCGCTCGCGCCGGAGCTCGGCGCGGATGGACTGGACCAGATTGGTAAGCCGTTCCTTGTAGGCGGCCTTGAGGTCGACCTCCAAAAGCAGGTGCGAGCCGCCGCGAAGGTCGAGGCCGAGATTGAGTGTCGACTTAGGCACCCAGCCGGGAAACCCGGCGAGTTGCTGCTTGGAGAACAGATTGGGCGCGGCCAGGACCAGGCCCAACGTGCAGAGGGCGAAGATAAGGATGATTTTCCAACGCGAGAAATGGATCATGGGTCTGACGCCGTCGCCTTGTTCACTGCCAACCTAAGGATCATTTGTTTTCGTTGGCCGCCTTGCCTTCGTCGTCGCGGTCGTCGGAGCGGGCATACAAGGTCGAGATCATCGACCGCACCACCCGCACGCGCACGCCCTTGGCAATCTCGAGGTCAAGCTCGTTCTCGCTGACCACCTTCCTAATCTGGCCGACGATGCCGCCATTGGTGACGATCTTGTCGCCCCGTTGCAGCTTGCCCAGCATGGCGCGGTGATCCTTGGCCTTCTTCTGTTGCGGGCGGATCAGCAGGAAATAAAACACCACGAAGATCAGGACCAGCGGCAGGAGGGTCATGATATCGAAACCCCCGCCTCCGGCGCCCTGGGCATAGGCTGGTGAGATAAACATCTATCTTTCCCCTTTTGTCTGGTGTCGGCTGTGCTTTCGCCAGGTTGAGTGTTAGGGGGAATATAGCTATCGCGCAAGGCGTTGCAAATCAAACCTGCGGCTTTTTTTGCCACTCCCTAAGGCCTTGATCCGGCAGTGAAGGCGGGTCATTCTGCGGCCGAGCCAGGCGGCCTTCGGGCCGCGCACCCAGAGCACTATAGGCCGAATTTATGGCGGAAAACGAGATCGAACCCCTCATGCGCCGGATCGCCGACGCGATTGAGCGGCTGGCGCCGGCGGCCGACGCTACGCCTGCGTTCGGCGCCGAGGACGCATTCGTCTGGCATGCCGATCAGGGGCACGCCCAGCCGGTCGCCAAGGTCAACCGCGTCGATCTTTCGCTGCTGAAGGGCATCGATCAGCAACGCGACATTCTGTTGGCCAACACGCTCCGTTTCGCCAAGGGGTTGCCCGCCAACAACGCGCTGTTATGGGGCGCGAGGGGGATGGGCAAGAGTTCACTGGTCAAGGCCGTGCATGGCGCGATCAATGAAAAGCTCGGCCGCAAACGGCCCCAAGGCCGCCTCGGATTGATTGAGATCCACCGCGAGGACATCACCACCCTGCCCCGGCTGTTGGCAATTTTGCGGGCCGAGGCGCGCCGCTTCATCGTATTTTGCGACGATCTTTCCTTCGATGGACAGGATTCGACCTTCAAATCTCTGAAGGCGCTTCTCGAGGGCGGAATCGAGGGCCGGCCCCCCAACGTCATCTTCTACGCCACCTCGAACCGTCGCCACATGATGCCGCGCGACATGATCGAAAACGAACGCTCCACCGCCATCAACCCGGCAGAAACGGTCGAGGAAAAGGTCTCGCTCTCCGATCGCTTCGGGCTGTGGCTGGGCTTCCACGTCTGCGACCAGGACACCTATTTCGCCATGGTCAGGGGCTATGCCGCCCATTTCGGGCTCGACATCTTGGACGACGCCCTGATTGCCGGCGCCAACGAATGGTCGGTCACCCGTGGGGCGCGCTCGGGGCGCGTCGCCTGGCAATACATCGCCGACGTCGCCGGACGGTTGGGCAAGAAGCTCGCCTGCTAGAGCACTATCCGTTCTTCCCGAGATAGCGTATCGGGTCCACGGCACGGGGCCCGCGGCGCAATTCGAAATGCAGCTGCGGCCGGTTGACCGCGCCGCTTCGCCCCACCCGGGCGACGGTCTGGCCGCGGCGCACCACCTGGCCCTTGGCGACGAGGATATTGCTTGTATGCGCATAGGCCGAGACCCAGCCTCCGGAATGGCGGATCAGCAGCAGGTTGCCGTAACCGCGGAGCTCGTTCCCGGCATAGGCAACGACGCCGGATTGGGCCGCGCGCACCGGCGCGCCCAAGGGGGCGGCGATGTTGATGCCGTCATTGTAGAGCCCGCCGCCCTTGGCCCCAAAGGCAGACAGCACTTTCCCCCGCAGCGGCCAACGGAAGGCGCCGGACCGGGGCGGCGGCGCGGGTCCGACGGTGGTTGGCGGCCGCGCCGCGGCCCCCGGTGCCGGTTTCCATCCCCCGCCGCGGCCTTTGGGCCGGGCCCCGATGGCTCCGCGCGTCCATCTGCTTCGCGGCAGGATCAACTTCTGACCCGGAATTAGCCGGTGGCCCGCATTTGTCATGCGGTTTTCCCTGACCAGGCGGGCGGGGCTCATGAAAAAGCGCCGGGCAATGGCGTAGACCGTGTCCCCCGGACCGACGATGTAGACACGAACTTCGGGCACGCGGAGCCGGGCGCCGGCGGCCAGCCGATAGGGGGGGGTCAGGCCATTGGCGTCGATCAGGGCGCGAAGGGGAACCCGGTGGCGCCGGGAAATGGCGTAAAGCGTTTCCCCCTTTCGCACCCGGACGGCTCTCGCGCCGCTGGTGGCAACGCGGCCCCGGGCGGCCAGCGGCACCTTGGTTACCATTGGGCGGACCGCCGTTCGAATGGGCCTAGGGGCGGCCAGCGGCACCTTGGTTACCGTTGGGCGGACCGCCGCTCGAATGGGCCTAGGGGCGGCCCGCCGCGACGTTCTCAAAGCTGGCGTTATCTTGGCCTGGGGCGGTGGCGCGACGGTGGGTGAAGTGGCGCCGCTCCGGTCGATCACCGGCGCCGGCGGACCGGATCGCGCACAGGCGCTTAAGCCCAGCACCAGGCCCAGGGCAAGGAGTGCGGCCGGATGTCCAATTCCTGCTTGCATCATTGTGGCAGCGAGATTAGTCGAGCGCGGCGCCGCGCTCAACGGGCACGGGTTCCTGCCACCCGGGGGGCAAAAAATCTTAATCGTGCACCAGGGGTACGAAACGCACGGCGCAAAGGCGTTCCTTGGTGATCTCGTCACCGCTTTTGCGGTAGCGCCAAAGGTGCTGGTCCATGGGGGTTTGGCCGATGGGCGCCACCAGGATGCCGCCGTCGGCAAGCTGGTCGAACAATTCCCGGGGCACCTCAAGCGGAGCCGCGGCGGTGGCCATGATGCAGTCGAACGGCGCTTGTTCGGGCCAGCCCTTGGTGCCGTCTCCGATCATCGTCGTGACGTTGGTATAGCCCAAGTCCTGAAGCCGCTTGATGGCGGCCCGGGCCAGCGCGCGATGGCGTTCGATGGTGTAGACCCGGCGGCAGAGCCGGGAGAGCACGGCGGCCTGATAGCCGCAGCCGGTGCCGATCTCCAGGACCTTGGCGCGTTTGTGGAGTTCCAGCGCCTGGGTCATGAGGCCGACGATGAACGGCTGGCTGATGGTCTGCCCTTGGCCGATGGGCAGGGCCGTGTTGTGGTAGGCCTGGGTGCGGAACCGTTCGGGCACGAACTCTTCCCGCGGCGTCCGCTCGATGGCGCCGAGCACGTCCGGGTCGGTGATGCCCTCGGCGCGCAGTTCCATGATCAGGCGGATCTGACGCGGCCCGGGTTTCAAGAAAAGGCCTTTCTCAAGCGCGCCGCCGTGGCCCGGTCGGTCAGGTTGAGGTTGAGCGGCGTCACCGACACGGCGCCCCGCGCGGCGGCGTCGATGTCCGACGTGCTGGCCCGTCCCGATCCTTCGGCCCGCGGGCTGCCGATCCAGTAATAGGGTTCGCCGTAAGGGTCGAAGGATTCGGTGACGCGTTCGATCTGGCGCCGCCGGCCCTGGCGGGTAATTTCGATGCCGCTGACGGCCGACGCCACGCGGTCGGGAAAGTTGATGTTGATCAGTACGTCCCGATTCCACTTCTCCCGGGTCAAGCGACGCAGAAGGTCGGGCGCGAATTGTCGGGCGGTGGACCATTTGATGGGATGGTGGCGCCGGCGAACCTGGCTCAGCGCGATACCGCGAATGCCCATCACCGTCGCCTGAAAGGCCGCCGCCACGGTGCCGGAATGGCTGATGTCCTCGGCCAGGTTGCCGCCTTGATTGATCCCGGAAAGGACCAGGTCGGGAATGCGGTCGGCCAACAATTGCCCGACCGCGAGAAGCACGCAGTCGGTTGGCGTGCCGTTGACCGAGAAACGGCGGTGCCCCAGCTTGTTGACGCGAAGCGGCGCGCGCACGGTCAGTGATTGGCCGGCCGCCGATTGCTCGACTGCCGGCGCCACCACCCAGACGTCGGGGGAAAGGGTTCTGGCGATACGGACCAACAGCCGGAGCCCCTGGGCACCAATGCCGTCATCGTTGGTGACGAGGATGCGGGCGCGTTCGAGGACCAGCGGGCCGTCGGTGTGGCGCGGCTTTTTCAAGCCCCGGGCCCGATTTCTTCCATCCCGCCCATATACGGACGAAGGGCTTCGGGGATGGTGATCCGGCCATCGGCGGTCTGGCCGTTTTCCATGACCGCGATCAAGGTGCGCCCGACGGCAAGGCCGGAACCGTTCAGCGTGTGGACGAAACGCGTGCCTTTGTCGGCGCCCTTGGGGCGGAAGCGGGCGCCCATGCGCCGCGCCTGGAAATCGCCGCAGTCCGAGCAGCTGGAGATTTCCCGGTAGAGGTTCTGGCCCGGCAGCCAGGCCTCGATGTCATAGGTCTTGTGCGCCGAAAAGCCCATGTCGCCGGTCGCCAGCGTCACCACCCGATAGGGAAGCCCGAGACGCTTGAGCACCTCTTCGGCCGCCGCCGTCATGCGTTCGTGTTCGGCCGCGGAATCGTCAGGGTGGGTGATAGAGACTAGTTCCACCTTGTCGAACTGGTGCTGGCGGATCATGCCGCGGGTGTCCTTGCCGGCGGACCCGGCTTCCGAGCGGAAGCACGGCGTCAGCGCGGTGTAGCGAAGCGGCAGGTCGTCCTCGGCGAGGATAAGTTCGCGCACCAGGTTGGTGAGCGGCACCTCGGCGGTGGGGATCAACCAATGCTCGGTGTTGGTCGAGAACTGGTCGTCGGCGAACTTCGGCAATTGCCCGGTGCCGAACAGCGCCGCATCGCGCACCAGGTAAGGCGGCACCACTTCGGTGTAGCCCGCCTCCCCGGTTTGCAGATCGAGCATGAAAGCGCCCAAAGCGCGGTTAAGCCGCGCCAAGGCGCCCTTGAGGATGACGAAGCGCGCGCCCGACATCTTGGCGGCCTGCTCGAAATCCATCAGGCCCAGGGCCTCGCCGAGTTGGAAATGCTCCTTGGCCTCGAAATCGAATTGGCGCGGCGTGCCGTGCCTGCGGAGTTCCACGTTGGCGGCATCGTCGGCGCCCTCGGGCACGTCGTCGGCGGGCAGGTTGGGGATCCCGGCCAAGGCCTCGTCGAGGGCCGCTTTTAATCGCTGGGCCGCGGCCTCTATCTCGGCCTGGGCGTCTTTGTCCTTGGCCCCCCGGGCGATGACCTCACTGGCGTCTTCACCCTGGGCTTTCAGGGCGCCGATTTCCTTGGAAATGGCGTTGCGCCGGGTCTGGATTTTCTGGGCCGCGGTCAGTTTCCCGCGCCTTTGGGTGTCGAGCGCGATCAGTTCGCTGGCGCGGGGCTTCAACCCCCGACGCTTGAGGCCGCCGTCGAAGGCTTCGGGGTTTTCGCGGATCCAGCGGATGTCGAACATGGGGTGTCACCTGTTATGAGGCCCGAGGCCATAAGCGCCCGGCCCGGCACCGTCCACCGGGTGTGAACGGGCCGGCTTCATCGCCTGTCGTCGCCGTCATCGCCGTCTCCATCCCCGTCCTCATCGGCATCGATATCGTCGTCATCGTCGTGGTAATCGTCGTCCTCGGCGGCATCGCCCTCATCATCCTCGGCCTCCTCCTCGCTTGCCGAGCGCCGGCGCTCGAAGAGCCTGACCGAGAGGATGGATATTTCATAGAGAACGATGATCGGCAGGGCCAGGCCGACCTGGGAAATAAGGTCGGGGGGCGTGAGGACGGCGGCGACGATGAAGGTGATCACCAGGGCATACTTGCGCTTGGCGGCCAATGTGGCGGCGGTGACCAGCCCGACCCGCCCCATCAGGGTGAGCGCGATGGGCAGCTGGAAACAAAGCCCGAAGGCGAAGATCAGCTTCATCACCAGGGACAGGTATTCGCCGACGCGGGCCTCCAACTGGATCGGCAGTTGGCCCGGGCCGCCCGGCGTCTCGAAACTGATGAAGAAGCTCCAGGCCAGCGGGAAGATGAAGTAATAGACCAGCGCCCCGCCAAGGAAGAACAACACCGGCGTTGCCGCCAGGAACGGCAGGAAGGCGAGCTTTTCTTTCTTGTAGAGTCCCGGCGCGATGAACATCCAGAGCTGCATGGCGATGAACGGGAAGGAAATGAAGGCGCCGGCCCAAAACGCGACCTTGACGTAAGTGAAAAAGGTCTCTGTGAGGCCGGTGAAAATCATCCGGCGGCCTTCCTGGCCGGCGTAGATGTCGGCCAATGGGCGCACCAGGAAGGCGAAGATATCCTCGGCGAAGAAATAGCAGATCAGGAACGCCACCAGCAGCGCCGACATGGCATAGACCAGCCTGTTGCGCAACTCGACCAGGTGGTCGAGCAACGGCATCTTGGATTCGCCCTGGCTCTCGGCGGTCACGTCTTTTCTCCCCGCGCCGGCACGCCGCTTTCGGGCTCCGGCGCGTCCTCCCCTTTACCTTCGGGCCCTTTACCCTCGGGCCCTTGACCCTCGGGCCCTTTACCCTCGGGCCCTTGACCCTCGAGCCCTTGACCCTCGGCGCCCTCTTCACCACTTTCCGTCGCTTTGGCGGGATCGCCGGCGATTCCCTCCCTCATCTCGCCTTCGGGGTCGATGGCTTTTTCGATCTCGTCCTCGATGCTGAAATCACGGATCGAGCGCACTTCGTCGCGTATCTGGTCGAGACCCGATTCCTCGGCGATTTCCTCGATGCTGTCCTGGAAGTTCCGGGCCATGGCGCGCACACGGGCGATCCAGCGGCCCATGGTGTGCAGCACCACCGGCAGGTCCTTGGGACCGATGACGATGATCATCACCACGACGACGACCATCATCTCCACCCAGCCGATATCGAACATCGCGACCTATCCGCCTGGCGTAGGGGAAGGAGACGCCGTGCGCCCCTCGATCAACTCTGCTTGTTTTCGGCCTCGGCCTTTTCGGCCTTCGGCCCTGGGTCGGCCTCGACCGCCTCTGACTCTCTGATGCTTTGCTTGGTTTGGGGTTCGTCGTCCACCATACCCTTCTTGAAATTCTTTATCCCCTTGGCAACGTCGCCCATCACATGGGGCAGCTTGCCCGCCCCGAATATGATGACGACGATGACGAGGATGATCACCACCTGCCAGACGCCAATGCTCATAGCGCTAACTCCGCAATAAAAGTTGCCTGCGAGATTGCGGCGATAATGGCAGAAAGGCTTGCCAAGGGCAACGCGGGCCGGGCCAACGGGTGATGGTCGAGATTTTGTGGCGGGTCAGCCCTTGTCCCGGATGGGAAAGACGAAGGTCTGTTCGGGATCCAGGGACACCCGATAAGTGCGGCCTTCCTCGGGCATGAAATGACCGGCGTTGCGGGCGTGGAAGTGAATCCGTTCGCCGTTGAATTCGCCGAAATCCATATGGGTGAACACCGATCGGCGCAGCATCCGGACGTTCACCACGGTGCCTTCGGCGGTGCCGAGCGAATCGCCCGGCGGCGGGCCGCCCTGGGGATCGATCAGCAGTGCCTCGGGCCGCATCAAGACGATGACCGGGGCGCCGTGGGCGAACCCCTCCGCGGCAATGGGGCCGAACGGGGTCGCGACGTGGCCGTTCTCGACGATCCCGCGAACCTGATTGGCGGAACTGAAAATCAAAGTGACGAAAGGCGTCACCGGCCGGCAATAGAGATCGCCGGGCGCGCCCACCTGCGCGATCCCACCGTCGCGCATCACCGCGATGGTGTCGCCGACATACATGGCCTCTTCGGGGTCGTGGGTGACGATCAGGGTGGTGGTCCCCCGTTGCTTCAAGATGGTCATGGTGTCTTCGCGAACGGTGTTGCGCAGCCGGGCGTCCAGGCCCGAAAAGGGTTCGTCCAAGAGAAGCACCGGCGGATCGGGCGCCAACGCCCGGGCCAGCGCGATCCGTTGTTGCTGGCCGCCCGACAGGCGATGGGGAAAGGCATCGGCGAATTCGACCATGGAGACCTGGGCCAGCATGTCCTTAATCCGCGCCTCCTTTTCCCCTTGGGCGAGATGTTCGATCCCGAATCCCACGTTGTCGCGCACGGTAAGGTGGGGAAACAGCGCTTGGTCTTGGAACACGAAGCCGACCCCGCGCCGTTCGGGCGCGATGTCGGTGGTTTCGTCGGCGACCACCACCCCGTCGATGGTGATGCGGCCCTGGCCCAGGGGCTCCAGGCCGGCGGCGAGGCGCAGGGTGGTCGTCTTGCCACAGCCCGACGGCCCAAGCAGACAGAAAATCTCCCCCCGGCTGACGGTAAAACCGATGTCGGAGAGAACCTTGGTCCCGTCTTCGAAGGTGTGGGAGACGTGCTCCAGGGTAAGGACGGGATCGCGGTTCATCTCTAAGGACCTTTACTGCCCCGGCTAACGGTTCGCGAGCCCGGCCGGGAGCGGGCGATGGCGATGGAGAGGAGGACCACCGGGATGATCCCCACCGCCACGATGGCGAGCGCGGCGGAAGAGGCATCGGCGAGGCGTTCGTCGGAGGCCAGTTGATAGGTCCTGATGGCTAGGGTGTCGAAGTTAAAGGGACGCAAGATCAGGGTCGCGGGCAACTCCTTCATGACGTCGACAAAGACTAAAAGCCCCGCCGTCAACAGGCTGCCGCCCATGATCGGCAGGTGGACCCTGGTGAGAATCCCCATCGGCCGCTTGCCGAGGCATCGCGCAGCATCGTCCAGATGAGGGGTGATCTTGGCAAACGATGCTTCGACGGCATTGAACGACACCGCCAAAAACCGCACCACGTAGGCGAAGGTCACCGCGCAAATGGTGCCCGACAGGATCAGGCCGGGTTCCATGCCGATGGTGGCGCGGGTCCAGTCGTTGACGACGCCGTCGAGCCAGGCGAAGGGAATCAGCACGCCCACCGCGATCACCGCACCGGGCACGGCGTAGCCCATGGAAGCGACCCTGGCGGCGGCGGTCCTGACGGGGCTCGGCCTGAGACGCAGCCCATAGGCGATCAGCACGGCGATGGCGACGGCCAGCAACGAGGCAATTGTGGCCAACACGAAGGAATTGAAAGCGTAAGACACGAACTGGGCATCGACCATTTCGTTAGCGGTTTCAATCGCCCAGGCCAGCAGCACGCCACCCGGCAACGCAAACCCCAGCAGGACCGGCGCCGCGCAGGCCGCGACCGCGATGACGCCGCGCATCCCCGCCAAGGGGTAGCGGGGAAGGCTGCGGTAGCGCTGGCTTGTGTGATGAATGCGCCCGCCGCCCCGGGACAGGCGCTCCATGGCGACGAGGACCAGGATGAAAACCATCAGGGCGGCGGCCAACTGCGCCGCGGCCGCCGGTTCACCGAGACCGTACCAGGTTCGGAAAATGCCCGTGGTGAAGGTGTCGACGGCGAAATATTCGACGGTTCCGAAATCGTTGAGGGTTTCCATCAAGGCCAGCGCGACCCCGGTTGCCACCGCCGGCCGCGCCAGGGGCAGCGCCACCGATCGAAAAGCTTGGAAGGGCGTGCGGCCGAGGGTGCGGGAGACCTCCAAGACGCAGACCGACTGTTCGAGAAAGGCCGCCCGCGACAGCAGGTAGACGTAGGGGTAGAGCACCAGGGTGAGCATGGCGATGGCGCCCGGCAGGCTGCGGATTTCGGGAAACCAGTAATCGCCCCGGCCCCAGCCGGTGACCGACCGCAGGGTTTCCTGAACGGGACCGGCGAATTCCAGAAGCCCGGTATAGGTGTAAGCGATGACATAGGCCGGTACCGCCATGGGCAGCAGCAACGCCCACTCGAAGATCCTTCGGCCGGGGAACCGGCACATGGTGACCAACCACGCGGTGCCGACGCCGATGACCAGGGTGCCGCTTCCGACGCCCACCATGAGCCAAAGTGAATTGGCGATATAAGTCAGCAGCAGGGTTTCCGCCAGGTGCGCCCAAATTTCGCCCGTTGGCACCAGAACATGGGCGGCCACGACCACCACCGGCACCGCGACCAGGGAGGCAATGGCCACGGTCAAAAACGACCACCCGTCGATACGCCGAGCTCGGTTGGCGCGGGCCGATGCGCCCCGGAGATCGCCGGGATGGCTGGCGTCGGTGGTCAAGGGGCGTCCTTTCTCTAGCGCCAGCCGGCCCGATCCATGATTCGCACGGCTTCGGCATTGCGGTTGCCCAGTTCGCTGACGTTGATCTCATCGGCCCTGAATTCTCCCCAGGACCCGACGATGGCGGAATAGGGCACGTCCGGCCTGACCGGGTATTCGTAATTGGCCTTGGAAAACAGGATCTGGGATTCCTTCTCCACCAGGAATTCAAGCAGCTTGACCGCTTCCGTCTTGTTCCGCGCATAACGGGTCACCCCGGCGCCGGAGATATTGACATGGGCGCCGCGCCCGTTTTGGTTGGGAAAGAAGACCCCGATCTTCTTGACCAAAGCCTTGTCCCGGGCCTTCTTGGAAGCGGTGAGACGGCCCAAGTAGTAGGTGTTGGCAATGGCGATGTCGCCTTCACCGGCACCGACGGCCCTGATCTGGTCGCGGTCCCCGCCCATGGGCTTGCGGGCCATATTGGCGACCAGCGCCTTGGCCCAGGCAAGGGTCTTCGCCGCGCCGTTGGCGGCGATCAGTGACGCGACCAGGGATTGGTTGTAGATATTGTTGGACGAACGGACCAGGATCCGGCCCTTCCATCGGGGGTCGGCGAGGGATTCATATGTCGACAACTGGCCCGGTTTTATCCTGTCCTTGTGATACATGATGACTCGGGCCCGCAGGGTGAGGCCGACCCAATGCCCGGCGGGTTCCCGGTAGGCGGCGGGCACCGCGGCGTCGATCAATGCCGAGCGAACCGGCTGGAATAACTTTGCCGCTTGCGCTCGGGCGAGGTTGCCGGCATCGACGGTGATCAAAAGGTCCGCCGGGGAATTGCGGCCTTCGCGCTTGAGGCGCTCGAAAAGCGCGTTCGCCTTCCCCTGAACCAGATTGACCCTGATCCCGGTTTTCGCGCTGAAGCGCCGGTAAAGGTCGCGGTCGGCCTTGTAATGCCGTGACGAATAGACGTTGACTTCTCCCGCCGCCCGGGCGGGCGTCATGGAGATCGGTGCGGCGGCGACAAGTGCGGCGACGGCCCAGGCCAACAATGGGATGGGCGAAACGCGGGGGCTCGGGATCACAGGGTTCTTCCTTGATGATGGGTGAAGTCTTAGATGCAAATGAGAAGCATTCGCATTAATGCCCGCGCAGCTTATCCAAATCCCTTCAATAAACAACCTAATTTCATTCCTAAGTAAAAAAAATGGCCGGAACCGGTGGCCAAAATACGATGCTGATGTCGAAATCTTGAATCATCGCTGAAAGCCTTTGCGCACCAGCGTTACAGAGGTTCCGAAGTCGAGCCTCAAGAAGCGCCCTATTCGCTCGAAGGTTCCCTCGAAGCGGCCTCCTCATCCCCCTCGCCGGCGCCCCGGGACCGGGCGCCCTCTTCCACTTCTTCGGATGCATCTGCTTCGGAAGGTTCGTTTTCGCCACTAACCCCCGACTCCGCATCCTGTTCCGGGTCGTCGTCGTCGTTCTCGGAGGCGCCGGAATATTCGCCAAACTGCATGGCCGGCCCTCGGTCCAGAAGGCCCGCCGCTTTGAGGTCGTCCAGACCCGGCAGGTCGGTGATGGACTCGATCCCGAAGTCGACCAAAAATCCGCTGGTGGTGCCCCAGGTGGTGGGTCGTCCCGCGGTCCTGCGCCGGCCCAAGGGCCTGACCCAGCTCGCCTCCAGAAGCAGGTCGAGTGTGCCCCGGCTTAGGCCGACACCACGGATTTCCTCGATTTCGGCGCGGGTGACGGGCTGGTGATAGGCGATGATGGCCAGCGTTTCCATTGCCGCCCGCGAGAGACGGCGCGGAACCGTCTTGTGGACCCGGAGCTCTTCGGAAAGGTCTTCCGCCGTGCGGAACAGCCAGCGGCCGCCCGCCCGCACCAAGTTGATGCCGTGGTTGGCGTAGTGGGCCCCAAGGGTGCCAAGCAGACCGGCGATATCGGCTCCTTCGGGCAAGCGTTGGGCGAGCGTTTCCTCGGTCATGGGCTCGGCCGCGGAAAACAGCACCGCTTCTGCCAAGCGCAGGAGGCGGGAATCGGGCTCCCCCTTCCCTGGCTCATGGGCCTGGCGCTCCGGTTCCCCTTGTGCGGTCGCCGGGCTCTCTCCTTCGCTGAATTCGGGCTCTTCACTCATTGGCGTGATCAGTCTTTCCTGCGGGCACGGACATAGATCGGATGGTAGGCCCCGTCCTGGCGAAGTTCCGCTTGGCCCTGGCGCACCAGTTCCAGGGTGGCCGCGAAGGTGGAGGCGACCGCCGATCTCATGATCAGACTGCCCTTGAGATCCTCGGGCAGAAAAGCGAAGAGATCCGCCCAGTCGGGGAAATGGCCGAGGAGCTGGCGCAGCCTTTCGACCGCTTGTTCGACGGTAAACAGGTCCTGGGGTGCAATATGCAGCACGGTATCGGTGTTGCGCGACCGGATCGCCCCATAGCAGCGCATCAGCTCGTAAAGGCTTGGCTCGTAGACCGCTTCATTGATGACCTCCACCCCCTTGGGCGCCCCGATGGCAAAGACGTCGCGGCCCAGCATCGGCCTTTGAAACAGGCGATGTCCCGCCTCCTGCATGGATTCCAGGCGCCGCAACTGGAACGCCAGCGCTTCCGCCATCTGCTGGCCGGTGGGTTGCTCCTCGCCATGATCGTCGGGCAGAAGCAGCCGCGATTTCAGGTAGGCAAGCCAGGCCGCCATTACCAGGTAATCGGCGGCGAGCTCCAGATTCACCCGCTGGGCTTGGGCGATGAAGGTGAGATACTGCTCGGCGAGCGCCAGGATCGAGATCTTGGTGATATCCACCTTTTGCTTGCGCGACAGCGAAAGAAGCAGATCGATGGGCCCCTCGAATCCGTCGAGATCGAGAACCAGCTGGCCTTGCAGGTCGGCCATGGCGGTCGCTCGGGGTCGCTGCTCGGCGGATGGGGAATCGGATTGCATGGTCCTATTCTAACCGTGTCCGGTCAGGGTTGCGATCAGTTCCAACAAAAAATGTGAGGGGACGCCCACGAGCCACCGAAATATGTTGAGTTCCACGCCCAGCATCCCCCCGAGATAGGGCAAGAGGAACAGCGCTCCGATCAAGATGAAGAAGCCGAAGGGCTCGACTCGTGAAAGTGGTCTTGCGAGAGAGTCGGGCAAAAGGCCCACGGCGATGCGGCCACCATCCAAAGGCGGCAGGGGTAAAAGATTAAAAACGGCCAACAACACATTAATTCGCAAAGAATTTATGAGGTTGTCAGCAACCCAGCCCAGGGCGGGCGCGGGCAGCACGCCGACACCATGAATCAGAAGCGCCGAGATCACCGCCAAAAACAGGTTCATGGCCGGACCGGCGCCGGCGACCCAGATCATATCGCGGCGCGGATTGCCGAGCCGCCCGAAATCCACCGGAACGGGCTTGGCGTAGCCGAAAAGGAAGGGCGCGCGGGCGAATATGAGAAGGCCGGGAATGATGATGGTCCCCCAAAGATCGACGTGCTTGAGGGGATTGAGGGTGACCCGCCCGGCCATGAGAGCGGTGTCGTCACCGAACCTAAGCGCCACATAACCATGGGCGGCCTCGTGCAGGGTAATCGCCAAGACCAGGGGGAGTATCCAAACCGAGGCAATATAAATGCCAGAACCGAAATCACCCATCACAATTCTCTTCCACGCAGTTCCTTAAAACAGTTCGCAAGTTCCGCGGCTGCCGCCTCCCGGTCGAAACCTCCCGGGGATGCCACCGCGCCAAGGGAGGCCGCCAATTTGGCTGTCAAGTGTTCGGAGAGTTCCGGCGATTCACCGGCAACCTCGCCCATTTCTTCCAACTTCGCGTTGCAGTGAAGGTTGAGGTCGCAGCCGGCGCCGATGGCCTCTCTAGCACGCGCGGCCAGCGGGCCGGAAAGCGCCTCCATGGAAAGATCGTCGGTTATCAGGATGCCGTCGAATCCGATTTCGCCGCGGATGACGTCCTCGATGACCCTGGCCGAGGTGGTCGCCGGGTTCTCGGGATCGATCGCCTCGAACACCACGTGGGCGGTCATGGCCCACGGCAAGAGCCGAGCGGACCCGCCCGACAATGCCGCAAAGGGCACGAAATCGTTTTCTGTGAGCGCTTCCCTTGAGGCCGCGACCCGAGGCAGCTCGACATGGCTGTCCACGCCCGCCCGTCCGTGGCCGGGGATATGCTTGATCACGGCCCCGACACCCGCCTCGTTCAATCCATCACGGAAGGCGGCGCCGAGGGCCGAGACGGTCCCGGCGTCGGTGCTGAACGCCCTATCGCCGATGATCGGATCGGCGCCGGGTTCGGGCAGGTCGAGCACCGGTGCGCAATCGACGGTGATGCCCAGCGCCTGTAGCTCGGCGCCGATCAGCCGCGCGTTCAGCCGCACCGCCCGTGCCGCGGCGTCGGGATCGGCGCGGTGAAGGTCGCCGAAGCTCGCCGCCGGCGGTGCCGCGCGCCAATGGGGCGGGGCGAGGCGCGCCACCCTTCCCCCTTCCTGGTCGATGAGGATCGGCGCATCGGCCCGCCCGGAGAGTTCCCGCAAGGCGGCGACCAGGAAACGAACCTGGTCCGGGGTCTGGCAATTCCGCCCGAACAGGATGAAACCCAAGGGGTCGGATTCGGCAAAAAAAGCGCGCTCTTGGCCGCTCAGTTGCAGCCCATTGAGACCGAAGATGCAGGCCTTTGGCACGGGTCCGCGGCCGTTCAGGGCTCGATGACGATGCAGCCCTGTTTACGGGCCTTGAGTTTCGCGCAAAGGAGGTTGGCGGCGGTGCGGTCGGCGAGCGGTCCCGCCCGCAATCGATAGAAGATGCCGCGCTTGCCCAGGTCCGCACGAACCACCTTCACCGTCAGCCCGGCCAGGACCGATTTGTGAAGCCTGGTGAGGCGCCGAACCTCCCCCTCGGCGCCGGTCTTGGATTTGACGGCCCCCAGCTGGACCCGGAAGGCTTCCTGGGCCGGCGCCGCGGGGGCTTTGCTTGCGCGTGCCACCTTGACCGCTTGCTTGACCTTGGGGATCGCTTTCACGGGGAAAATCGTCTTCACGGGGGGAATCGTCTTCACCGGGGGGATCGTCTTCACGGGTTTGGCTGCCGGTTTGACGGGCTTGGGCTTCGGGCGCGCATCACCCGGCGGTATCTTGGGCGGGGCCTTGGCGGCGGCCTGGGCTGGCTTTGGCTTTGGCGGAGGTGCCGTTCTCGCCATGGGCTTTTCCGGCGGCGGCAACAGGCGTTCCACCTTGGGCTTCTTTTGGCCCGGGTTGATCCGCATGAAGATCAATTTGTCTTGGTTGGGAACCTTCATGCCGCCCGGTTGCGTCGGCAACACCTTGATCGGCGTATTATCGGCCCGGATCAACGGCACCACGGTCGAGGAATCCTTCTGTCCCTGGGTGGTCGCGTACCAGGCGATTCCGGCGAAGCCGGCGACGGCGGCCAAGGCGACCAGGGCGCCGGCCATCTTGCCACGCAGGTTGGAAGCCGGCTCATCGGCCCTGGGTGTGAAGCCTGCCCCCGGTTTGTCCAGGGTTTCAAAGCGGGGCTCGACGCGGGAACCGCCGCCGCCGTCTTGGCCGCGTCCGTCTTGGAAAGCCATCAGCGCATCTCCTCCACCGGCTCGACGCCGAGCACCGCCAGCCCCGAAGCGATCACCAGGGCGAGCCCACGCACCAGCGCCAGGCGCGCCCGTGTGACGGCTTCGTCATCGACCAGGAACCGCGCGTCGGCATCCGAATTCCCCTTGTTCCAGAGCCCGTGGAAGGCCGCCGCGAGGTCCTGGAGGTAATAGGCCACGCGGTGGGGCTCATGGGCCAGCGCGGCACCTTCCACGATCCTCGGCCAGGCCGCCATCAGCTTGATCAGTTCGATTTCCTCGGCCGCCCTCAAGGGATCGAGCCCGGCCTTGGCCAGGGCCAGCCCATCGAGCTCCATGCCGGGGAAGAGTTGGGCGGCGTTGCGGAAAACCGAGCACGCCCGGGCATGGGCGTATTGGACATAGAAGACCGGATTGTCGCGTGTTTGTTCGGTCACGGCCTTGAGGTCGAAATCCAGCGCCGCATCATTGGAGCGCGTCACCATGATAAAGCGGATCACATCCTTGCCCACTAGGTCAACCACCTCGCGCAGGGTAACGAAGGTGCCCGCCCGTTTCGACATCTTCACCGGCGCCCCGGCGTCGAGCAGTTTGACCAGCTGGCAGAGCTTCACGTCGAGCACGCCCTCGCCTTCGGTCACCGCCGCCACCGCCGCGCCCATGCGTTTGACATAGCCCCCGTGATCGGCGCCCCAGACGTCGATCATCGTGGTTCCGCCGCGCCGGTATTTGTCCAGATGATAGGCGATGTCGGTGGCGAAATAGGTCCAGCTTCCGTCCAACTTGCGGAGCGGCCGGTCGACATCGTCGCCGAACTGCGTCGACTTGAACAGCGCCTGGGGGCGTTCCTCCCAGTCATCGGGCTTCATGCCCCTGGGGGGGGCGAGCGTTCCCGTGTAGATCAGCCCCTTCTCCTCCAGAAGGGCGAAGGCTTCATCGACGCTCCCTCCGTCCACCAGGGCATTTTCGGACGAAAACCTGTCATGGGCGACACCCAGGGCCTTCAGGTCATCTTTGATCAGCTCCATCATCGCCGCGATGGCGAAGGCGCGAACTTTGGGCAGCCATTCCTCCTCGGGACCCTCCAACGCCAAGAGCATGTCCTCCTGCGCGGCCAGGTCAGAACCGACCTGCTTGAGGTATTCGCCGGGATAGAGGTCTTCTGGAAACGGACCGATGTCCCCGCCCAGGGCCTCGAGGGCGCGCCGATGGACCGAACGCGCCAGCTGGTCCACCTGGGCGCCGGCATCGTTGATGTAGAATTCACGGGTGACGGCGTAGCCCACCTTTTCCAACAGCGCGGCAACACCATCACCGACCACGGCGCCGCGCGCATGGCCCACGTGCAAGGGGCCGGTGGGATTGGCGGAAACGAACTCGACGTTGACCGAGCGCCCCTGGCCGAGCTCCGAATCGCCGTAGCCGATCCCCGCTTCCAGGACATCGCGGAGCCGGCCCAGCCAAAACTTCCGGTCGAGCCTGAGGTTGATGAAGCCGGGCCCGGCGACCAACGCCTCGGTCACCGAGCTATGCGCCGCCAATCGTTCCGCTAAGAGGTCCGCCAGGTCGCGGGGGCTCGAACCCGCCGAGCGGGCCAGCACCAGGGCCGCGTTGGTGGAAATATCGCCGTGCACGGCCTCCTTGGGCGGGGTGCAGGCGATGGCCGCGCAATCGAGCCCCGAGGGGAGCAGGCCTTCGTCCTGAAGATCCTCAAGTACTTTCAGAATTTCTGATTTAAAGTCATTGAAAACGTTCATGTTAATTCGTGAACCTCAATCGGCCCGATCAGCCGGTCATAGGCCCGCAAGGCGTAGCGATCGGTCATCCCGGCGATGTAGTCACCGACCATCTTGGCGGTCACCGGGCCGCCCGGCCGGTCGCAGCCGCGATGCCAATCCTCGGGCAAAAGCCCCGGGTCCGAGAGAAACAGTTCGAACAGTTCGCGGACCACCTTCGATCCCGTCTCGGACATCCGGTTCACCGTGTCGTGGCGATACATGCGGGCGAACAAAAACTCTTTCAGCGCGCGGTCGTTTTCCGCCATTCCACGGGAAAATGCAACGACCGGATGGTCGAGCGCGCGAATTTCGTCGACGCTTTGCGGCGCCGCCGCGGCGATCCGGCGACGCGATTCCTCGACCAGGTCGGTCACCATGGCGTTGATCAGGCGGCGCACGGATTCATGGACCGCCCGGCCCTGCTCGAGATCGGGCCAGCGCGCCGCCACCTCTTCGAAGACCGGCCCCACCAAGGGAATTTCGGCAAGGTCGGCGATGGCGATCAGCCCCGCCCTCAACCCGTCGTCGATGTCGTGATTGTTGTAGGCGATATCATCGGAGAGCGCGGTGACCTGGGCCTCGGCACTGGCGAAAGAGCCGAGTTCGAGCGGAAAAAGCCGGTCGAATTCGACGATCGCCTGGGCGATCGGCCCACCATTCTTGGCCGCATTGGGTCCGGTCAGGGGGCCGTTGTGCTTGACCACCCCCTCCAGGGTTTCCCAGGTCAGGTTGAGGCCGTCGAATTGCGCATAGCGCCGTTCGAGATGGGTCAGGATCTTCAAGGTCTGGGCGTTGTGATCGAAGCCGCCGAAATCGGCCATGGCCGCGTCGAGCGCATCCTCGCCGCTATGGCCGAACGGGGTATGGCCGAGATCATGGGCCAGGGCCAGGGCCTCGGCCAGGTCCTCGTTGAGGCCGAGGCTGCGGGAAATGGAGCGGGCGATTTGGCTGACCTCGAGGGAATGGGTTAGCCGGGTGCGGTAGTAATCGCCGACGTGATAGACGAAAACCTGGGTTTTGTGCTTGAGGCGCCGGAACGCGGCCGAATGTATCACCCGGTCTCGGTCGCGTTGATATTCGGTCCGGTAGGTGGCCGGCGTTTCTCCAAATTGCCGGCCCCGGCTGTGCCCCGGTTGGCAGGCATAGGCGGCCAGTATTTGACCGTAAGCCGTTGGATTTGCTTCCATTGCCGACGCCTTCTTGCCTCCGGCGCACTGTCCCATGGCCGGGGCGGATGCGCAACGGGTGAGTGGCTGAATCATTGACAAATCGCCCCGAATGCCTAAATAAGAGACCCGCGAACGGTTCGCGGTCGTTGATCACGGCCCCGCGCCTGGAGTTAGAGCCGATGGATGAAGTCGATACCGCCCCCGCCCCCGCGTTGATGACGGTGAGCGACCGGGCGGCCAAACGCATCGCCGAACTGGTGGCCCAGCCCCAACACGCCGGGCTGAACCTGCGCCTCGCGGTCCAGGGCGGCGGTTGTTCCGGGTTCGCCTACGAGTTTTCCTTCGACGACGAGGTCAGGGCCGACGACATCGTGGTCGAGAAGGGCGGCATCAAGGTGCTGGTGGACGAGGTGTCGCTGGATTACCTGCGGGGCGCGGAAATCGATTACACCGATGAGATGATCGGCGCCACCTTCACCGTGCGCAACCCCAATGCGGCCTCGTCTTGCGGCTGCGGAAATTCGTTTTCCGTGGGCTGATCAAAGATATTCGTTATGCTAAGGTCATGGCCCGCCATTGGCGCGGGCATTTTTTACGCGCCAAGCCTTTGGGAGCGGAGCGTTGAAGATCGCCACCTGGAACGTTAATTCCATCAGGGCGCGGCTGCCGCGCGTCCTCGAATGGCTGGACGGGGCCAAGCCCGACATCGCGCTGCTGCAGGAGATCAAGACCGTCGACGAGGGCTTCCCACGGCTCGAGGTCGAGGCGTTGGGCTATGACGTCGCCGTCGCCGGCCAGAAGACCTATAACGGCGTCGCCATCCTGTCACGCGCGCCATTGGAGGACGCCACCTTTGGCCTGCCCGGCGACGATGCCGACGATCAGGCGCGCTACGTCGAGGCGGTGACGAGGCTGGACGGGCGCATGGTCCGAATCGCCTCGATCTATCTCCCCAACGGCAACCCGGTGGACACCGAAAAGTTCGCCTACAAGCTCCGCTGGATGGACCGTCTCAGGGACCACGCGCGGGAATTGCTGGCATTGGAAGAGCCGGTGGTGCTGGGCGGCGATTACAACGTCATCCCCGAAGACGGCGATGTCTGGGACCCCGAGGGCTGGCGGGACGATGCGCTGTTCCGCATGGAGGTGCGCCGCAAATTCCGGGAGATCCTGAACCTCGGCTACGTAGAATCCTACCGCGCGCTGCATTCGGAATTGGGCCGCTATTCGTTTTGGGATTACCAGGGCGGGGCCTGGCAGAAGGACAACGGGCTCAGGATCGACCATCTGCTGCTCTCGCCCCAGGCCGCCGACCTCCTGGCGGCCTGCGAGATCGACAAGGCGCCGCGCGGCAAGGCCAAGCCGTCCGACCACACCCCGGTGTGGTGCGAGCTTGGGGCTCAGCCCCTCAGCAGGATGTGAAAGTCGAGGGCCGCGGGCTGCTTTCCCAATTCCGTCAATAGGAGCTCGATGCGGCCGCGGTGGTGGGTCTGGTTGTTGAACATATGGACGACCAGGCGGTCGGCCGGGTCTTGGTGGAAGTTCCCATCGCTATCCTTGTAGCGGAACTGGCTCGAGAGAAAGGCGATGGAAAGGCTCTCGATGAATTCCTCGATGCGTTCGTCCTCTTTCGCGCGCGCGTCCCTAAGGGCGGAGAAGTCGTCATGGAGCATCGATCCCCGCGGCGCGTTCTCCTCCGTTACGCCGGTGAATCGATTCATCCAGTCGCGGTCGACGATCAGGATGTGGTTGAAAATCCCTAAGATACTTTCGCCGGTCTTGGGGTGCGCCTGGCTGAGCGCGTCTTCGGGAATCCCCGCGCAGAATGCGTAAAGGACGCGGTTGGCGATCCGGTTGTAGCGGCTGAATTGCAGAAGTTCCGTTAGCAGCGATGCGCTCACGGCCTCAGTGTCCCCCTCGTTGGAAACCGCCCGGCAATGTTATCAGATATCCGCGTAGGTGTGGGTTTCCGCCGCCGCGCCGGGATGGGTGACGGCGCCCTTGTGGGCCGGGCCCACCTGTTGGGCATATTTCCAGAGCGCGCCCGATTGATGGTTGGTCTTGCGCGGGGTCCAGGCCTCGCGCCGCGCCGCGAGTTCGTCGTCGGACAGCGCCACATCCAGGGTGCCCGCCTCCGCGTCCATGCGGATGATGTCGCCGTCGCGCAGCAAGGCTATGGGACCGCCCACGGCCGCCTCGGGACCGATATGGCCGACGCAGAAGCCGCGCGTCCCCCCGGAAAAGCGGCCATCGGTGATCAGCGCCACCTTGCCGCCCATGCCGCGGCCATACAGCGCCGCCGTGGTGGACAGCATTTCGCGCATGCCGGGGCCGCCCCTGGGGCCTTCATAGCGGATGACGATGACCTCGCCGTCTTTGATCCCGTCGCCGACCACCGCGGCGAAGGCGTCTTCCTCGCAATCGAAGCAGCGCGCCGGGCCTTCGAAGGCGGGCCTCTCCATGCCCGCCACCTTGACGATGGCGCCGTCGGGCGCCAGCGAGCCCTTGAGGCCGACGACGCCGCCGGTCGGCGTGATCGGCGCGCTTGCCGGGCGCACCACGTCCTGGTCCTCGGGGAAGACGAGATCGGCGTGGTTCTCGGCCAGGGTCTTGCCGGTGACGGTAAGGCAATCGCCTTCGAGGAGTCCCTCGTCCAGCAGCGTCTTGATGACCACGGGCACGCCGCCGACGTCGAACAGGTCCTTGGCGACGTAGCGTCCGCTGGGCTTGAGATCGGCGATATACGGAGTTTCCTTGAAGATGCGCGCGACGTCGTCGAGCCGGAATTCGATCCCCGCCTCATGGGCCATGGCGGGAAGGTGCAGGGCGGCATTGGTGGACCCGCCCGTCGCCGCCACCACCTTGGCCGCGTTCTCCAATGCTTCGCGGGTGACGATGTCGCGCGGCCGGATGTTCTTTTCCAACAGCGCCATCACCGCCTCGCCCGAGGCCTTGGCGTATTCGTCGCGCGATTCATAGGGCGCCGGCGCGCCGGCCGAGCCCGGCAGGGCCAGGCCGATGGCTTCGGACACGCAGGCCATGGTATTGGCGGTGAACTGGCCGCCGCACGAACCGGAACCCGGGCAGGCCACGATTTCGAGCTCGTGCAAATCCTCGTCGGACATATTGCCCGCGGCATGCTGCCCCACCCCTTCGAAGACATCGACCACGGTCACGTCCCGGCCCTTGAACCTGCCCGGCAAGATGGTGCCGCCGTACATGAAGACCGATGGCACGTTGAGCCGCAGCATCACCATCATCATGCCCGGTAGCGACTTGTCGCAGCCCGCCAGCCCGACCAGGGCGTCGTAACAATGCCCGCGCATGGTGAGCTCGATCGAATCGGCGATCACTTCGCGGCTGACCAGCGACGACTTCATGCCTTCATGGCCCATGGCGATGCCGTCGGTCACCGTGATGGTGGTGAATTCCCGGGGCGTGCCGCCGCCTGCGCCGACCCCAAGTTTGACCGCCTGGGCCTGGCGCGCGAGCGAGATGTTGCAGGGCGCCGCTTCGTTCCAACAGGTGGCGACGCCGACGAAGGGCTGGTGGATCTGCTCTGCGGTCAGCCCCATGGCGTAATAGAACGACCGATGGGGCGCGTGCTCGGGCCCTTCGGTCACATGGCGCGAGGGCAGCTTGGATTTGTCGAATGTCGCACCGGCATCATCGGGCATGGCGGTTCCCCTGGGTCAAGGCTTGATCGAGATCGCACCTAGGATAAACGCAGCGGCGCGGCGCGCAAGGGAGATTGGCGGAAAAAGAAGGGCCGCGGTTTGCCGCGGCCCCAGGGTCATGGTTGGGTTATGGGAGCTCAAGACTTCAACGCAGCCTTCACGCGCTCCGGCGTGAACGGCATGTGGTAGAGCCGCTTGCCGGTCAAGGCGTGGAAGCCGTTGGCCACCGCCGCGCCGATCCCGGGATTGCCGAGCTCGCCGATCCCGGTGGGCTTGGTGGGCCGGTCGAGGAACTCCACATGGAGCTCTTCGGGGGCGTCCGCCATGCGGAGCACCTCGTAGTCATGGAAGTTCGACTGTTCCACGGCGCCGCCCTTGATGGTGGCCCGTTCCTTGAGCACGCTGGAAAGGCCATAAATGATGCCGCTTTCCACGTTGTGCAGGGCCGCCTCGGGTTGGACGATGATGCCGCCGTCCATCGCCGCCCAGACCTTGTGGACGCGGATCTTGCCGGTCTTGCGATCGACGGAAACTTCCGCGACCTCGGCGCCGAGCGACCCCGAGCGTTCGGTCATGGAGAGGCCGAGCGCCCGGCCCTTGGGCCGCTTTTTCTTCCAATCCGACATTTCGGCGACCTTGGTCAAGACCCGGCGTGCCTTGGCGGTCAGCGGCAGGTTCTTCAAGCGGAACTCCAGCGGGTCCATGCCTTGGGCCGCCGCCACCTCGTCGATCAGGGCTTCGATGGCATAGACGTTGAAGACATGGGCGACGGCCCGCCAATGCTTGGTGCGGATGCCGTGCTTGCCGGCCTTTTGCTCGATGAGCTCCCAATTGGGCACCTTGTAGTACCTCTTGATCTTGGCACCGCTTGTGAGCAGCCGCCGGCCGTCGCCGATGACGCTGTGTTTCCAACCGACGAGCTTGCCCGAACCGTCCAGCGCGGCTTCCAGGTGCTGGAAGGTCTGGGGCCTGAACATGCCGTAGTTGATGTCCTCTTCCCGGGTCCAGATCATCTTGACGGGCCGCTTGATCTCTTGGCTGATCAGCGCCGCTTCGATGGTGTAATCGGTGCGCGACCGGCGCCCGAACCCGCCACCCATGTACATCTGGTGGTGGATCACCTGGCCGGTCTTGAAGCCGAGCGCCTTGGCGATGCCACTGCGCGACCGGCCGGGGGCCTGGGTCCCTTCCCAAATTTCCATCCGATTGCCGGCCCCGTTGATCCTAGCGACGGCATTGAGAGGCTCCATCTGCGCGTGGTAGCCGTAATCGCAGCGGTAATCGGCCGCATACGTCTTGGCCGCGGAGGCGAACGCCTTATCGACATCGCCCCTGGCCTCGATCTTCTTGGCCTTGGTCTTGGGATCGGCGGACTTCTTTGGGTAGTCCTTTTCCAGGGCTTCTTCGGAATTGTAGCCTTCCGCCCTGGCCTTGGACCATTTCACCTCCAAATCGTTGCGCGCCGCCAGGACGTGCTCGAAATTGTCGGCGATCACCGCGATCCCTTGTTTGAGTTTAACGGTGCCGATGAAGCCTTTCAGCTTCTTGAGCTTGGCCTCGTTCCAGCTGAGCGGCTTGGCGCCCTGCACCGGCGAATGGACGGTGCTGGCATAGACCATGCCGGGAAGCATAACGTCGATGGAGAACTTGGCGCTGCCGTCCACCTTGCCGACGATATCCCGGCGCGGCAGGGACTTGCCGATGAGGCGGAAGTCGCGCGGCTTCTTGAGTTCGCTCGCGGAGACCTTGGGCAAAATCGCCGGGACCTTGGCGAAACCGGCGATCTCGCCATAGGTCAGGCGCTTTCCGCCCGGCCCTATCACCACGCTTGGCTCGGTCCGGACCTGGGAGAGCGGCACGCCCCACTTCTTGGCGGCGTTTTGCATCAACACCTTGCGGACCTGGGCGCCGGCCATGCGCATGGGCTTGTAATACATCATCACCGCGCGGGAGCCGACGATGGCCATGCTGGTGGTCATGCGGCCGCGGCGCTTGCGCGTGTAGCCGTAGATTTTCGGGTCCGCGGGCGCGAATTCCAGATGCACCAGGTTCCAGTCGGCGTCCAGTTCCTCGGCCAGCATCAAGGGTACGGAAGTCATGGAACCTTGGCCCATTTCGGCGCCGGCCGAAAGAATGGTGATGGTGTTGTCGGGAGAAATCCGCACCCAGGCCGACATGTCGGTGTTCCCGACAAGCGCCTTGGCCTGCTTTGGAGTGAGGAATTGCACGCCGCCGGCACCCAAGGACACGGCAAATGTCAATCCGCCGGCGCCCTTCAGGAAGCCGCGGCGCGAGACCTTGTTTCCAAGGGAGGTCACTTTTTCAAGGGAGGTCATTGTCGTCATGGCTTAGCCCTCCTTCGATGCGCGCTGAATTGCGGCGACGATTCGATTGTAGGTGCCGCAGCGGCAGATATTGCCGTTCATGTGGGCGACGATCTGATCGCGGCTAGGCTTCGGGTTCTTGGCCAGAAGTTCCGCCGCCTTCATGATCTGTCCCGATTGGCAGTAGCCGCACTGGGGAACCTGTTCGGCGATGAATGCCTTTTGCAGCGGATGAGTGGCGCCATTGGACAGACCCTCGATGGTGAGGACCCGCGCCCCTTGCACAGACGAAATCTCGATCTGGCAGGATTTCACGGCCTTGCCGTTGACGTGGACGGTACAGGCGCCGCAAAGCCCCGCGCCGCAGCCATATTTGGTGCCGGTGAGCTTGAGATGCTCGCGGATCGCCCAGAGAAGCGGCGTAGCGGGTTCGGTTTTCACCGATACCCGTTTTCCGTTGAGTGTGAATGCAACCATGTATGAAACCCCCATCTTCCATAAGAAGGTTGAATGACGGTCGACCGGGCATCGCGACCGCGCCGCGCGTCCGGGCAACCGGTTAGGGGTGGGATCAGGGGGAAAACCCGCCTTGGCTTTGGCCGTCGGGGCACCGCCTCCCAGTGGTCCCGCCGTATCCGCTTGTCCGCGTTTTTATTGGGGAAATGCTACTCCCGGCGCGGCCACGTGTCACGGCCAATCACCGGTCTTTTCGATAAATTCAGGGCAAGGGATGAAAAATTCCTAAACCGCGCCGATATCGGACCGGCCCTCAAGGAGGCCATCGAAATCACCGGGAAGGGCGCACCCTATCCGGTCGAGATCATCGCCAAGGAAGGCTATGACTTCTCCCGCCACCAGGAGCACACGTCTTGAACGCAAAGTGTCTTATTCAACCAACTGGTTGAATAAGACACTTTGCGACTGATTACTGCGCGCTGATCCGGGTGAGGGCTTCGCCGAGTTTGGTTTTTTGGGCTTCCGCATCGGCCAAGCGTTGGCGGTTCTCGGCGATGACTTCTTCCGGCGCCTTGTCCAGGAATCCCTTGTTGCCCATTTGCTTTTCGAGCTTGCCGATCTCGCCCGCCGCCTTGGCGATTTCCTTTTCCAGGCGCCCGCGCTCCCGGTCGAGGTCAACAATCCCAGCAACGCTAATGAAGCAGGTCGCTTCGTCATGCACGAATTGGATGGCACTCTCGGCCACGAGACTTTCGCTTTCAGTGTCATCAAATGAAACTGAATCAGCGGATGCAAGCTTTGCCAGACTCAAAATTAAACTGTGGTGGTTC
>Ga0209980_10000173_pt1 | contig 32990 bp, 28 predicted proteins | sample CR02metaG_FD_183611 | JGI IMG/M metagenome (GOLD analysis project Ga0209980, IMG submission 183611) | Deep subsurface microbial communities from Mariana Trench to uncover new lineages of life (NeLLi) - CR02 metaG (SPAdes) (version 2) | ecosystem: Environmental > Aquatic > Marine > Ocean trench...
TGAGGGGGCAGAGCTACAACGTGCAGCGCTACGCGCTGATGCTGCTGCTCACGGTGGGAGCCTCGAAGGATGGCGAACGCATCCAGCGCATCCGTCGTGAGCACCCGGACGATCGTATCCGTAAGCTGCTCGACGAGGGGCTCCGTCCTCCGGCTCACCCCGGCATGGGCCCCCGCTAATGCCGAAAAATCCGACGCAGGTCGGTTAGGCTCGGCGCATGCGGCTTCGAGACCGCATCACGCTTGCGCGAGGATTGGTCCGGGCGGGCCTGCAGGTCTCGCGCCTCAAGCCCGCTGCCCGGCGCACGGTGGCGGATCTGATCGAGCGGAACGCGCGGATCCACGCGCACAGGCCGTGCATCCTGTACCGGGACCAGCGCTTGAGCTACGAGGAGTTCAACGCCGGCGCCAATCGGGTGGCTCACTGGGGCCGGCAGCTGGGATTGGGTCGCGGCGAGGTCGTGGCGCTGCTGATGGCGAACCGGCCCGAGTTCCTGGTGACGTGGGTGGGCCTGGCCAAGCTGGGCGTGATCACGGCGCTGATCAACACCCATCTCAGTGGCCGCAGCCTGCGCCACGCGCTGGCCAGCTCGAACGCCAAGCGCCTGATCCTGGGGGCGGAGCTGTGCGAGAACTTCGCGTCCCTGGAGTCCGCTCAACCCTTTGAGGGCCAGGTCTTCGTCTCCTCCGAGGCCGACGCAGCGCCGGACCCGGCCGGGCTCCCCGCGGGAGCCGAGAACTTCGATGCGGCGATCTCCGGCTTCCCAACGACGAACCCCGATCCCGGCTCGCGCGAGGCGCTGCGCTGTGGCGACGACCTGTTCTACATCTACACCTCAGGCACAACGGGACCGCCCAAGGCCGCGCGCTTCAGCCACCTGCGCTTCCTGATGAGCACTCCCCTGGGAGGATTGGTGGGCTACCGACCGGGCGACGTCCTCTACTGCGCGCTGCCGCTCTACCACTCGGCGGGAGGTGCGGCGGCCGTGGCCAGCGCCTGGGGCCAGGGCGCCGCCCTCGCGATCCGCCCGCGTTTCAGCGCCAGTCAGTTCTGGGACGATGTTCGGCGCTACGACGCCACGGCCTTCCAGTACATCGGCGAGTTCTGTCGCTACCTGCTGAACCAGCCCCCCAGCCCGCGTGACCGCGAGCACCGGGTGCGGATCGCGGTCGGAAACGGGCTGCGCCCCGACATCTGGGAGGAGTTTCGCGACCGCTTCGGTATCCCCCGCATCCTCGAGTTCTACGGCGCCACGGAGGGCAACGTCGGTCTGGTCAACTTCTCTGGCCAGCCTGGATCGGTGGGCCGGATTCCGGGCGGTCTCTTCAGCAGCACCCGGCTCATCGCCTACGACGTCGAGCGCGAGACGCATCCCAGAAACGCCCGCGGCTTCTGTGTCGAGTGCAAGCCGGGTGAGGTGGGGGAGCTCGTGAGCCGCATCCCCCGCAAGCCCGGGCGGGCCCGCTTCGAGGGCTATACCTCGGCGGCCGAGACGGAGAAGAAAATCCTGCGCAACCTGTTCCGGAAAGGGGACGCCTGGTTCCGGACGGGAGATCTGCTGCGTCGCGACCGCAAGGGCTTCTTCTACTTTGTGGACCGGATCGGCGACACCTTCCGCTGGAAGGGTGAGAACGTGTCCACGCAGGAGGTCGCGGAGCACCTGGCCGCCTTCGCGGGCGTGGAGCTGGTGAACGTCTACGGCGTGCGCGTGCCGGGGACGGACGGTCGTGCGGGCATGGCAGGGCTGGTGCTGAGCGCGCCCGAGCGCTTCGACGGCCGAGCCTTCTATGCCTTTGCGCATGCGGGCCTGCCGGCGTACGCGGCCCCCGTCTTCTTACGGCTGCTGCAGCAGGCCGATCTGACGGGCACCTTCAAGCAGCGCAAGCTCGAGCTCCAGTCCCAGGGCTTCGACCCCCGCGCTGTGGCCGACCCCCTGTATGCGCGGGATGAGGCGGCTCGGGCCTACCTCCCGCTGACCCCGGCACGCTTCGCCCGCATCCAAAACGGGTCCATCCGGCTCTGATTCAGCAAAGGCCAGCCTTTTCAGGCACTTGCGCGGGTGAGGTGCCGCTCCCCGGGGGCTTCGTCCCGGTCTCGAGCGCGCGGGGAAATCCATCCACTCCGGAAAGCGGAGCAATAACAATATCTTGGAGTCGCGCGTGGGTGCAACACCAAGATGTAGCGTTCAAGACGTTGACCGGGGCGGTCCGGAGGATTACATAGGCGGTTCGGGATACGAGGAATCTCTTCGACAGCCAGGGGGGGCTACGGGCGGTCGGAGGGAAGCGGGCAAGGGGGCTGGAGGAAGCTCTTGCTCGGGGGCCCCGAGGGCCGGGGCCCCTCCTCGGCCCTGGTGTCTCAGCAAGGGGGAATGGGCAGAGTGACGGAAACGACGGACCGTGTCAGGCCTCGAGCAGGAGCGGCATCGATTGGTGTGCGGCGGCATTTCACCCGAGTCGGGCAGGATGTGTTCGACTCGGTGGTATGGGAGATCCGGACCGCGCGCATCGAGCGCGCGGACGGCGAGGTCGTCTTCGAACAGAAAGACGTCGAGGTTCCCCGGACCTGGTCCGCGCTGGCCACGAACATCGTGGCCTCGAAGTACTTCCGAGGTCACCTCGGAGCCCCGAATCGCGAGCGCAGCGTTCGTCAGCTGATCGGCCGGGTCGTGCGCACACTGCGCGGCTGGGGCCGCGAGGGAGGGTACTTCGCCGACGACGACGAAGAGCAGACCTTCTCAGACGAGCTGACCCACCTCTTGCTGCATCAGAAGGCGTGCTTCAACTCCCCCGTCTGGTTCAACCTGGGGGTGGTGGAGCCCAACGGCCAGCTCGTGCCCCAGCAGGCGAGCGCGTGCTTCATCAACTCCGTCGAGGACACCATGCAGTCCATCATGGATCTGGCCAAGACGGAGGCGATGCTGTTCAAGGGCGGCTCTGGTACCGGCTCCAACCTCTCCACCATCCGTAGCTCGAGGGAGAAGCTCGCCGGCGGCGGATCCGCCAGCGGTCCCGTCTCCTTCATGCGTGGCTTCGACTCCTTCGCGGGCGTGATCCGCTCGGGTGGCAAGACACGCCGCGCGGCCAAGATGGTGATCCTCAACGCGGATCACCCCGACATCCTCGACTTCGTACGTTGCAAGGCGGACGAGGAGCGCAAGGCCTGGGCGCTGATCGACGCGGGCTACGACGGAAACTTCAACGTCGCGGGCGGAGCTTACGAGTCCATCCAGTACCAGAACGCGAATCACTCCGTGCGGGTGACCGATTCCTTCATGAAGGCCGTGACGACCGATGGCCCCTGGCAGACGCACGTGGTCACGACCGGCGAGGTGATGGATACGCACCGGGCGCGGGACATCATGCAGCAGGTTGCGGAGGCCGCCCATGCCTGCGGCGATCCGGGCCTGCAGTACGACACCACGATCAACCGCTGGAACCCCGTCAAGAACACGGGCCGCATCAACGCCACCAATCCCTGCAGCGAGTACATCTTCCTGGACGATACCGCCTGCAACCTGTCCTCCTTGAATCTGCTGCGCTTCGCCGATGAGCGGGGACGCTTCCTGGTGGACGACTTCCGCGCGGCTGTCGACACCATGATTCTCGCGATGGAGATCATCGTCGACTTCGCAGCTTACCCGACCCCGCGCATCGCCGAGAACAGTCATCGTCTGCGCCCGCTTGGGCTGGGCTACGCCAACCTCGGCGCGCTGCTGATGTTGAACGGGCTCCCGTATGACAGCGATGAGGGCCGTAACCTGGCGGCGGCCCTCACCTCGCTCATGTGTGGTCATGCCTATCGCCGCTCCGCGGAGGTCGCGCGACGCCTGGGGCCGTTCGAAGAGTACGAGCGGAATCGCGTGCCCTTCCTGGAGGTGATCGGCCTACACAAGGAATACGGCGATCGCATCGAGCTGAAGGGCGTGGCCGTGGACCTCCACCGTGCTGCGCTCGCCTCCTGGGCTGAAGCGCTGGAGCTGGGTCGTGCCTGGGGATATCGCAACGGTCAAGTCACGGTGCTGGCCCCGACGGGGACGATCGCGTTCATGATGGACTGTGACACCACCGGGATCGAGCCCGACATCGCGCTGGTGAAGTATAAGCAGCTCGTGGGCGAGGGCATGCTCAAGATCGTCAATCGGGTGCTGCCCCTGGCGCTCCGCAACCTGCCCTATACGCCGGATCAGGTCGAGGTGATTGCGGCCTACGTCGAAAAGCACGACACGATCGAGGGGGCCCCTGAGCTGCGCGAGGAGCACCTTCCGATCTTCGATTGCGCCTTCCTGTCGCCGCACGGAAAGCGTGCGATCCACCACATGGGACATGTACGCATGATGGGGGCGGTGCAGCCTTTCCTCTCGGGCGGGATCTCCAAGACCGTAAACATGCCGATGGAGTCCACGGTCGATGACATCATGGAGGCCTACGTCGAGGGCTGGAAGCTCGGTCTCAAGTCCCTTGCGGTCTATCGCGATGGCTCCAAGCGCACCCAGCCGCTCAGCACCCAGCGCGAGCCGAAGCAGGAAACGGCGAGCCAGGCCAGCGCGGAGGCAAAGCCCCTGCGACGCAAGCTTCCCGATGTGCGTCAGGCCATCACCCACAAGTTCTCGATCGCGGGCCACGACGGCTATCTCACGGTCGGTCTCTACGAGGACGGCCAGCCAGGAGAGATGTTTCTCAGGATGGCCAAAGAGGGGTCGACCATCTCCGGCCTGATGGATACGGTCGCGATCATGACCTCGATCGCGCTCCAATACGGCGTTCCGCTGAAGGCGCTGGTCGACAAATTCAGCCACACCCGCTTCGAGCCGGCGGGCTTCACACAGAATCCCGAGATCCCCTTCGCCAAGTCCGTCACGGACTATGTCTTCCGCTGGCTCGGGCTCAACTTCTCGAAGGGCGAGCCGGACGCCGAAGACACGCAGGAGACCGAAGCCGAGGCGGTCGGACTCGGCCGGCCCGGCGGCGAGCGCGTGGTGCCGATCCGCGGCGGCAGCCATTTGGACGGAATCCGCGTGGGCCAGGAGGATGCACCTCCCTGTATGAACTGTGGCTCGATCATGCTGCGCACGGGCGCGTGCCACAGCTGTCCCAACTGCGGAGAGAACGGCGGCTGCGGCTAAGCTCCATGACGGCGGCCGGGCTTGGCTCCGCGGTCTGGCTGGGTGGACTCATTGGGGCTCTGGCGTGTGCCACGCCTGGCCTCAAGGATGGAGCTGCGATCGGCGCGGGAGTAGGCACGGCCATGGGGGCCGCGGTTAGCTCGGATCACGGCGCGGGTGCCGCTCTGGGCTTCGCCGCCGGTGCGTTCCTGGGCGCATGGATCGGAAAGTGGATCGCCGATCCCGAGGCCGAGGGCCCCGACCGCGACGGCGACAGGATCAGCGATGCCCAGGACAACTGTCCCGACGTCTCCAACAAGGACCAGCAAGACATCGATGGCAACGGCCGCGGCGACGCCTGCGACCTACCGTAACATCCCTGCGTGATCCTCCTGATCATGCACCCACCTTTCCTAGGGCGGAGACACCGGAGGATCAATATCGTCTAACTGCAGCGTCGGGATCGCGACACCGCCCGGACTGCTGACGATCAGCTTGTAGGGACCGCCGTCGCATCCCGGAGTAGCGAGCGCCTCGACCACGAGAAAGAAGGTTCCGGAATACGGGAGACGGCGCTCGAGCTGAGCGCAGGTGCTAGCGCAGGTCGTGGGGACGGCGCATTGCACGCCGTAGACGATCGTGTTGCCTAGCGCCGTTGTTCCGTCCATACCGACCAGCGTCAGCGCCGCATCGAGGGCTGCGAAGCCGTCGTTATCATCATCTTTGGGTTTCACCCTGGCGCTGATCAAGTCGCCAGCCTGGCCGCTGATCGCCCAAACGTCGGCTTTCCCCACTTCGAGCTGGTCTTTCACCTTGTGCGCGACCGGGATGCCCGGGAAGCTCTGCTCCAGCATGAGCAAGCCGATGCCCTCCTGGGCGCGGGGAACCAGGAGCCCGGCGATCTGGTCGGTCAGAAGGCGCTCGAGGGGTCCACCGACGCACGCCACCATCCCCTCGAGGTTGCACTCGTAGTTCGGATCTAGCGCGAGGCAGCCGGCGTTCAGCGTCTCGAAATTAAGGCCAGTGGCTTGGGCGCCGCACAGCTCCTCCGGAGTCAGGTCCTCGCATGCAGCGATGATCTTCACCTGCTTTCTGATCTCCTGATCTGCGATCCTGGCAGTCTGCTCGTCACAAGTTTCCTCCGCGTCATCCAAGCAGTTGCTGTAAGCGGAATTCGAGTTTGGATCGTCGGGATCACAACACCCGGGCTCTGGTGGCTCCTCGCAGGGCGGACCGAAGACTCCCTGCTCACACTGGATCTGGCAGTTGGCAATCGCGGTGAAGCATTTGAGAGTCAACTTGACGGACCTCTTGGCAAAGGTGGCGCCGGCGTGCGCGATCTTGTTCTGGCAGCGGACGACATCGGTGATGTCAGCGCTGGCGGTTCGGAGAAGGCAGAGAACCAGGGCGATCACGAGACCGGGGGGTAGAACGTGTCTCGACATGCTCCTCTCCCTCTAGCCCCGTCGAGACGTGAAATGCTGCGAACGGGGCTGTGCGGTACTCCAGCCATGTTGCAACCTGCGTTCCAGGTCCGAGATCGCGCTGCAAGACGCCCGGAACGCTCGAAAGCGCCCCGAGAGGGTCGAAGGGTGGGGCATTTGGCCCGTCGTGCGTGATTCTACGCAGAGACGTCCAGCGTCGGATTTCTCGCGGTCGGGTGGTTTTCTACGTGGAGAAATCGCGTATATAAACGTTCAACGAGGACGGATACACAAACGCATTCCCCTGCGCCCCATATCCTGAGACAATGGCCCTGGTCAGAGTCAACGGAGGGCGTCATGGGAACCAAGGCCAGCCCGATAGCGCGTACACTTGGACTGACGATCACGGTTCTGGGAGTGATCGCTCTTCTGCCTGGAGTTGCTGCCTTGGGCTTGGCCCGAGCGCAGGAAAAGGATCAACAGAATTGCATCAACGCGCTCAACAAGAACCTGGCAAAGGTCGCCAAAGCGCAGGGCAAGAGCATCTGTGACTGCATCAAGGATTTCGCCAAGGGTCAAAGTCTGACGCCGGCCGCGACGCTAGAGGTTTGTCTAACTGCTGATCGCAAGGGCAAGGTCGCAAAGGCCCAGAGCAAGACCCAATCCGATGAGGCCAAGAAGTGCTCAGCCATCACGCCCGACTTTGGTGCGACCAACTCAGCCAACGTTAACAATGTGGCCGTGCAGAAGGAGCTTGATCTTATCCATGCTGTTTTCGGCTCGAATTTGGACCTGGTGATCGCCACCGAATCCATAGACGTGGACAAGGGTAGGTCGAAGTGTCAGCAGGCAGTCGCGAAGTCGGTGAAGAAGTGCCAGGAGGCGAAGCTCAAGGAGTTCAACAAGTGCAAGAAGCTCGGGTTGAAGGATGAGAGCATCCAGAATTTCCTCGATCTCCAGGCTTGTATGGGCGACGACCCCAAGGGCAAGATCGCGAAGGCGTGCGATCCAGTAACGGGCAAGATCCGCTCCACCATCGACAAGAAGTGTGGAGGCGTGGAATTCCCTGGGGCCTTCCCGGAACTAGTCGCTATCCCAGGCTGTGGAACGGAAGATCCTGCCACGCTAGCGACATGCTTGGACCAGATCGTCGAATGCCATACTTGTCTGGCGCTGAATCAGGCCGACGACCTGGCACGGGACTGCGACCTCCTCGATGACGGAATGGCCAACCGGAGCTGTTCCTTTGGAGAGTTCCTGGCACTGAGCTACAACGTGGCCGGCCTCCCCGATAGCCTGTCCGGTTCGATTCCATCGCTCTACACGCCGATCATCAGCCCGCTCTTGAACGGCTACGACCTGGTGCTGGTACAGGAGAGTTGGCAGACGCCTGACCCGAACCCGCTGGAGCCGCTACGCGTCTATCACGAGCTGCTCGTGGCCGATGCCGACCACCCGTACAAGTCCGAGCCCGCGCCGCTTCCGCTCGGCACCGATCCGAATCGGCCGCAAGCGCTCGTCAGCGACGGCTTGAACCGATTCTCGCAGTTCCCGTTCGATCCGGTCGTGCGGGAGGCCTGGTCGAGCTGCTTCGGCTTGTTCGATCACGGGGCCGACTGCCTGGCCCTGAAGGGCTTCAGCGTCGCCCGGACCACCTTGGCCGCCGGGGTGACGCTGCATATCTACAACCTCCACATGGAAGCTGGGAATGACCCCAACGACGTGCTCGTACGGGACGCGGGGGTCACGCTGCTCTCCGACTTTCTGAACATCTTCTCGGCCGGCGAGGCGGTCATCGTGGGGGGCGACTTCAACCTTGACTCCGATGAAGAGCCCGACTCGACCCAGTTCCAGCGGCTGCTGAGCGAGACGGGCTTGACCGACGTGTGCGACTTTCTCGGCTGCCCGGAGCCGGGTCGCATCGACAAGTTCCTGTTCCGCAGCAACGATAGCCTCACCCTCACACCGAGATCGTGGAACTTTGAGACCGACGTTTTCGTGACCGGTGACGGACAGCCGCTCAGCGACCACGAGGCACTGGCGGTCCGTTTCGATTGGTCCGCTACACCCGCGTCGGAGTAGCCCCGCGGTCAGTTTGACGGCGTCGAGTAGTACGTGCGCGCATGTTGATGCTGTGTTCGGACGCCCCTGCGCCTTTCTCGGTGTTCTATCACTTCCGAGAACTGCCCCCGGGGGCAGTTGAGTAGCTACATCAAGGTGTAGTCGGGGCCGTCGCCGCCCTCCGGGGTGGCCCAGGTGATGATCTGGTAGGGGTCGGCGATGTCGCAGGTCTTGCAGTGCACGCAGTTCTCGTGATGGATGAGGAGCTGCTTCTTGTCGGGCTTCTCGGGGTGATCGATCATCTCGTAGACGTCCGCCGGGCAGAAGTGCTGGCACGGGTTGCCGTACTCCTCTGTACAGCGATCTGTACATATATCGGTGTCAGCGACTTTCAGGTGGTGCGGCTGATCCACCTCGTGGCGGGACCCCGCATAGCTCACGGCGGTCACCTTGTCGAAGGTGTACTTGTTGTCGTAAGCCACCTTCTCTTTGAGCGCGAGCTCCGCGGGGCTGAGCTCCGACAGCTTCTTCATGTGGGTGTGGTCTTTCTCCGCCTTGATCATCTTCTGCAGGCCGCGTCCACCGCTGAAGATGGAGGCGCCGACGTTGGCCATGAAGGGAAGCTGCCTGCCCCAGCCGAGATAGCGCGGCATCTTGTGCACCCACTTCCATGCCGCGTGGAAGTTGCGCGACTTGCGGTGCTCCTTGTAGGCCCAGCTGGCGCGGTAGCGCTCCTCGACGACCTTGAGGGTCTCGGCCGAGAAGTCGTCCCTCTGCAGTGCCTCGACGAGGGCCTCGGCCGCGAGCATGCCGCTCTTCAGTGCCATGTGGACGCCCTTGAGCTTCTCGCCGTTACAGAAGGCGGCCGAGTCGCCGACCAGGAGCACACCCTCCGCGTAGAGTCGCGGCTGGCTGAAGAGTCCGCCCTCGGGGATGACCTTGGCTCCGTAACGCACAATCTCTCCGCCCTCGAGCAGCTTCCTGAGGAACGGGTGCAGCTTGAAGCGCTGCATGTTGTCGTGCGGATCGCTATACGGGTTGGTCGCGTCCAGACCGGTCACGAAGCCGATCGAGACCATGTTGTCTTTCATGTCGTAGATCCACGAGCCGCCGAAGGTGTCGGGTGCCGCCGGCCAGCCCATGGTATGGATCACGCGCCCGGGAACGTGATTCTCCGGCTTGACCTTCCAGATCTCTTTGATGCCCGTGGCGTAGACCTGCGGGTTCGGACCGTCCAGCTGCGGAAGCTTCTCGAGCAGCTGCTTGGTGCAGGAGCCGCGCGGCCCCTCACCCAGCACCACGCACTTGGCGATGATCTCGGGACCCGCCTCGAAGACACGCTTCAGCTTGCCGTCCTTGTCGATCCCTCGATCCTGGATCTGGACCCCGATCACACGCTCTCCCTCGAAGAGCAGCTTGGAAGCGGGAAAGCCGGGATAGATCTCGATCTGGCGCTCCTCCGCCTGCTGCGCCAGCCATTTCACGACATCGGACAGGGAGATCACGAGGTTGCCCCGGTTCGAGAACTGGGGAGGCGTGATGGGCGAGCGGATGGCGCGCTTGCGGGTGAACCAGAGAAACGAGTCCTTCGTCACCTCGTAGTGGAAGGGGAAGCCCTTCTCCTTGAAGTTGGGCACGAGCTCGTGGATGGCGCGCGGATTCATGACGGCCCCCGAGAGCTGGTGTTCCCCGATCTCGGGGCCCTTCTCGATCACCAGCATCGCCGGCGCCTCGATACCCTTCTCCTTGCACAGATCCACCAGCCGGATGGCGCTGGCGAGGGTCGCGGGGCCGCCTCCCACGAAGAGGATGTCGATCTCGAGGCGTTCTCGCTCCACCGTGTCGTCCATGGGTCCTCCTGGATTACCGTCCCCTCCGTCCCCCGGGGCCACAGGATATCGCAGGAGAGGGCCCCGGCGCCGCCCGCATTGGAAGCAGGCTGATCTGATATCGTTGGAGGGCAGGGGGAGCTGGGGATGGACCTTCGTGAACGCCGGGTCGCAAGGATCGTGCGCGACTTCATGGAGGCCTACGCGCTTTCAGACCGCATCCACGGACGCCTGCGCAGCGAGGACCTCGAGTTTGCCTGGATCGAGCGACTCGTGGGCGATACGGAGGAGAGCGCGCTCTACCGACTCAAGGAGGCATGCCACGCACTCTTCCGCCTTAACGGTGGGCGTTCGCGCATGGAGCTCCAGGCCGAGGAGCTCTTCGACCTGGCTGTAGGGGCCCTCTTTCACGAGGGTATGAAGTTCCGCGAGAGCTATTACCTCACGACCGCGTATGGCCCTCGGCTCGAGCGGATGATGGCCGAGGGCTCTGCTTCGGGTCCGCTGGCCGAGGCCTTTCGACGCGTGTTCGAGGCGGGGCGACGGCGCATGCTCGAGTCCGAGAGCGAGGTTGCGGAGCTCTTCCAGGAGACGCGCGATCAGCTTCTGATCCTGCTGCGGCAGATGCCGCCGACGGGTGCGGTGGCCCGCGCTCTGGTGGAGAACGTGGAGCGGACCGAGGCTGTGTTTGGAATATTGCTGTCCGATCTGCTGGCGCAGGTCTACGGCTCGAGTCATGATGGCTTCAAGCTCGCGGCAGAGAGCCTGCTCCTGAACGGGCACTTCGCTGAAGCCGCGGCGCTGCTCGCGCGGGACGAGCTACAGGGCGGTGATTTCTGTGAGGCGGCGGAGTCCTTCGCGATCGGGATGGCGTGCTACTACGCCGGTGATCCCCGGGCTGCGTTGATCTCGCTCGAGCGCTGGGTTTCGGAGGGGGCGCGCGGCGAACCCGCCTGGCGCGACCTGGCGCGACGCGCGCTGGGGTCGTTGGTTTCGACCACCCAGAATCTCGATCCCGCCCTGGAGCGAAGCGCAGAGAAGCTGGCGCAGGCCCTTACGGCGAGTGCTTCGGAGTGAAGCGCCGCGCACGCTGCGCTCGGAGCCAGCCTACGCCGCCCACCAGCATGCAGAGCATGGCCGCGAGCTGTGCGTTCGTGAGAGGTCCCAGCGCGGGAGGGTTGAGGCGCAGAAGCTCGATCCAGAAGCGGCCCAAGCCCGCGAGGAAGAGATACTCACCGAATAGAAAGGGCGAAACCCCGCGTCGTCGCCATAGCCAGACCCCAGCAGCCCCCAGCCACAGCGTCTCGTAGAGCATGGTCGGGTGGACCCGTTCCAGCGTGGGGGGGAGGCCCTGCGGGAAGGCGACGCCCCAGGGCAGCGAGGTGACGCGGCCGTAGTCATCGCCGACCAGGAAGCAGCCGATCCGCCCCAGCGCCTGACTGATGGCAAGCGTGGGCGCGGCGAGGTCCACGAGCATGGGGATGGGCACGTTGTTGATGCGCGCGCCGAGCAGTCCTCCGACCACGCCGCCCGCGAAGCCCCCGTACCAGGTCAGGCCGCTGCGCCAGAAGTCCAGCGAGAGCATCTGCCCGGACAGCGTCTCGGGGCTGCGAGCAAGCAGCTCCGTGAAGTACCACAGCTTTGCCCCCAGCATGCCGCCGATCACGCACCAGGTGACCAGGCGCCAGGCATCCTCCCGGTCCAGTCCAAACCGATCGAAGGAGCGCGCCGCCATCTCGCCGCCCACGAGAAAGGCGATGACGACCATCACGCCGAAGCTCGAGATCTCGAAGTTCCCGATTTGGAAGAGGGTCGGATACACGCTCAGTCCGCCCCGCGCGCCTGCCGCAGCCACGCGAGCAGGCGCCCGCGTTCATTCTCTTCCGGATGCTCCAGCACGCGCCGCCGTGCGCGTCGGAGCCAGCGGCCGACCTCAGGACCCTCTGGAATCCCGAACTCCTGCATGATCGCCTTTCCTCCGAGCGCGAGCCGAACCGGTGAAGCGGACGGGGTGGTGTGATCGAGCTCCCGGATGCGTCGTTCGGTCTCCTCCCATGCGCTCGGCACCCGCCCCTCCGGATCGCGCGAGGCGAGATCGGCGCGGCGCAGCTCGAGCAGGTCCGTGAGGATATCGCGGCCCACGCGCCTGAGCATCCGGCGGATCGCCGCGCCCGTCCGGAGGCGCTCCGGAAAGAGCAGGTGATGACGCACCAGACGCTCGACCCGACTCTCACTCTGCCGTGAGAGACGCAGCCGCTGTGCGGTGCGCCGGACGTGGCGGAGCGCGAGCAGATCGTGCCGATGGAAGCTGAAGTCCTTGCGGCGGGGGTCGTAGCGCTTGGCCTCGGGCTTGGCCGCGTCGTGCAGGAGCGCCGCCAGACGCAGCAGCGGATCGGGACGGATCAGGTCGCAGACCCGCAGTGTGTGGCGAAATACGTCCTCACGGTGGTGCGCGTTCTGAGCGACGCCGACCCCGCGCAGGAGCTCGGGTAATAGCGGCGCGAGCGCGCCCAGCGCACGCAGCTGCTCCAGCGCGCGCGAGGGCGAGCCGAGGGCTAGCAGCCGCAAGAGCTCGTCGCGCAGCCGTTCCCCCGGAGCCTGATGCAGACGCCATGCTTCGCGCGCCATGGCGTCTGCTGTCCCGGACTCGAGCTCGAACTCAAGCTCAAGTGCGAGGCGGACGCCTCGCAGGATGCGGAGCGCATCTTCGTGGAAGGCGCGCGCCGGGTCGGCCGCGCGCAGGCGTCGCCCGTCGAGGTCTCCACGCCCATCGAGGGGATCTACGAAGGTGGTCCTTCGAGGGTCGAACGCGATCGCGTTCAGTGTGAAGTCGCGTCCGCGGAGATCCTCTTCGAGTGAGCGGGCACCCGCGCGCAGCCGGCTGATCTCTATGCGCGCCTGTTGCGGGGTCTCGCGTGTTACGAGTACGGGTATGCGTGCGGGGATGGAGACGGCTTCGGGCAGCACGCGCTGGACTGCTTCGAGGTCTGCGTCCACGACCAGGTCGAAGTCCCGCGCCGCTCGGCCCAGCAAGGTGTCCCGTAGCGCTCCGCCCACGACGTAGACTCGGACCCCGGCGGCGGACAGGCGCGCGAGGGTTTCCTCTACGTTTGCGGGAAACTGCGGGCGCCGGTCCACACCAGGAACTTAGCCCTCTCGCAGGCGCTCCTCGATCTTCTCCAGCTGAGCCGGGAAGGCTTCTTTGGCGGTACGAATGAACTCAGGGATGCGACGGCTGTCGAAGAAATCCGGAGGCGAACCCTCGAAGGTCAGCCCCAGCGCGGTGACATCGGGACGCTGCGTGAGCAGCTCCAGGTTGCGCTGATGCACGGTGTCGATTCCGGCCGAGGCCACGGTCTGTAGCAGCCTGAGCTTGCCCATGCGACCGTGATGCGCGCGGTATTGGGCCAGGCCAGCCGTCAGCTTCACGTACAGGATCAGGAGCCGCTTTCGTTTCTCGACGCCAGCCGCCCGGTCGAGGTCGAATTTCTTGGTTGGCGAGAAAAGCGGCACGTCCTCGGTTGTGGAGCCGTCGATGTACGGGACATCCCCGTGCTCGCGGCTGATGCGCCGGGGCACGAAGAGCAGCGGCACGGTCGAGGAGGCCAGGGCGGCCTCTCGGGCTTCGGTTTGCGTCAAGAACTCACTCAGGTGCTCGGGCACAGGATCGGGCGTGAGCACCTCGGGACGGCACTCGGCCAGGTTGAAGGCGATGCAGTAAAACGGGCGCTGGGTGCGCAGCGTGGAGCAGTAATGTTCCAGCATACGAGCGAGTCCCTGCGCGCAGTCCAGAAAGCCGGCTGCGCTGGGCTCCGAGGAGGGGAGGAGTGTGTCCCGCAAGAGGGAACGCAGCAGCTGAAACTTCGACGGTCGCAGGGTCAGGTCATAGCGTCCCGCGTAGAGATCGTAGCCCGACTGCTCGATGGCCTGGGGCGAGAGGCCGTGGCTGTACAGGAGGCCGGCCACCGCACCCGCGCTGGAACCCCATATCTCGTCCACGTGCTTAGCGCAGTCGAGGGTCTCGAGCAGCCGCATCACGGTAGCGTGGGCGAAGAGCTTGAGACCGCCCGAGCCCAGCGAGAGAACCACTCGCGTGTCGGGATCGGCGAAGCGCTGGCGCAGGTGGCTGAAACGCTGGTGAAGCTCGGGGCGATTCTTGAGCTCGTCTGCGGGGAGCACCTGCCAGACGTACGTACGGCCTCCACCCGGGCGATCCTGCACGAACCCGTCGTGCGGGACGGAGCGGTTTCGGCCCAGGTAGCGGATGCAGACTTCCCCGTTAGCGCGCTCCTCCGACAGCAGCCGCGCCAGAACCGCCATGCGTGCGCGCTCCGGGGGCGAATTGGTCACCGCGCCGTTGTCGGTGACGAGGAACTTCACCGGGATCTCAGAGATGGGAAGCTCGCGCACGATCTCGTGCGCAGTCGCCAGAGAGCGAAGCCGGCCGAGCTCGTCATCACCGACGTAGTAGGTTCCGTCGGGAGCGCGAAAGTGAAGGGGAGCCTTTGCATCTCCCACCGCGTTCTGCGATGTCAGCCGGATCTGGTAGAGCTTGCTCAAGCCGAGGGCACTCCCTGCTGTCATGATCGGCTCTCGGAGAAGCCAGGCTTAGGATCCTCGACGCTGATACGCGTTGCGTCCTGGAGCGCCGACTTGGGCTGCGGGGCAGGCCTCCAGCGGCTGCCAGGTCCGCGGGTCCACAGCAGCATACGTGCCGAAATCAGTTTGAAATCCATACGTTATGACCCAACGCTGCACAGCGGAGCGTGGCTGTGTGCCGCGAGCTTTGTCACCTTTGCCGTCCTGCGTCAGTCAATCGCGTTCTGACCGCAGCGTTGACAGGCGTCGCGCCCGGGATAGGATTTTCAGTCTAACCAGGGAGATAGGGCCGGCTCCTGCGGTCGGCTGAACCCTCTCCCAGGGCGGCCCAGTCCTTGCTTTTACTTGGCAGGTCGGCCGCCGCCGAGCGGGAGCCCCGGTGCCGAGACGAAGTCAGTGGGTGGCAATCCTGGGGGGATTTCTGCTTCTCGCAAGAGATCCAGTGCTGGGGCTCGCCCTGGAATGGGTGGAGGCGCGGGAGCAGGCCGCGGCCCAGAGCGCACCCATCGAGCGTCCGCGCATCGTGTCCATGCTGCTGGCCATGAACCCGAGCCTCAGTTCGATCACCTCCGAGCGCATCGCCGGCGCCGTGCTTCGCTGTAAGCGCGAGCAAGGCCTTCCCGCCGAGCTCGTGCTCGCGGTGCTCCTGGTCGAGAGCGGTGCGCGCCCGGCAGCCCGCAGTCCGAAAGGGGCGATCGGTCTGATGCAGGTAATGCCGCATATGTTCGAGGAGCTCTCGCTTCCCGGAAACGTGGCTCATATCGAAGCCAACGTTGAGGCCGGTTGCCTGCTTCTCGCCGACAACATCCATCGGCTCGGGGAGGAAGACGGCATCTCCGCTTACTTCTGGGGACGGCGCATCCAAGGACAGCGTTATCTGCGTCGGGTTCGCACGGTGCTGCGCGACATTGGGGGGCTCCCCGCCGCGGAGGCCACGCGAGGGCACGGATGAGCGTGCGCTTTCGTGCCGGCTCCTTTCCGGTCAAAGGGAGCCTGAAGCTGGTGCGAAGGCACTGGGCGACGAGCGCCTCCCAACGTGTACTCGTGCTCGTACACGGACTGGGAGAGCACGCCGAGCGCTATGACAGCGTAGCCCGCTGGTGGGCCGAGCGTGGCTTTTCCGTCCATGCCCTGGACCTGCGGGGGCACGGGGACAGCGAGGGGCCGCGTAAGCACACGCCGAGCTTCGATATATATCTGGACGACCTCGAGTGTTTCCTCGCCCTGGTGCGCGAGGAGGAGCCGGGGGCCCCCGTGGTCTTGCTCGGGCACAGCATGGGCGGGCTGATCGTCGCGGCCTTGCTGGCCTGGCGCCAGCCCGAGGTCGAGGCGGCCGTACTCTCGGGCCCTGCGTTTCTTCCCAGCCCCGCTGTGGGACGGGTCGCATTCACGCTTGGAAGACTGCTTTCGCGCGTGCTGCCGCGCCTGCGCGTCCCGAGCGGGATCGATCCCGCGGGGCTCTCCCGCGATCCCGCGGTCCAGCAGGCCTACATGGCCGACCCCAGGATCAACGAGCCGATCAGCTTGCGCCTGGGCGCGGAGGTCGTGCGCGCGGCGAGCGCCGTGCGCGCCAGCGCGCGCTCGATCAACGTGCCCGTGCTGATCGTGCACGGTGAGGCCGATCCTCTCTGTCGCGTCGAGGGTAGCCGCGCCTTCCACGCGCAGCTCGAGCCCGAGGGCTGTGAGATCCGCACCTATCCCGGTCTGCGCCACGAGGTGCTGAACGAGCCCGAGCGCGAGCAGGTCCTCGAAGACATCCACGGCTGGCTCGAGAAGCGCTTCGCGACAGGTCCCAGGCTGTGAGCCGCGACCGTTCCAGCCACATCGATGAGAGCGGCCGCGCGCGCATGGTCGATGTCGGAGCCAAGCCGGTCACGCAACGCGAGGCGATCGCTCGGGGTCGGGTCCGGCTTTCGCCTGCCGCGTTTCGAGCCGCGGTCGAGGGCTCGGCGAAAAAGGGGGATGTGCTGGGGGTGGCTCGCATCGCCGGCATCCAGGCCGCGAAGCGGACGGCCGAATGGATCCCGCTGGCACACCCGCTGCCGCTCGAAAGCGTCGAGATCGAGTTCCATCTCCAGCAGGAGGTTCCCGCGATCGAGGTCGAGGCCACCGTCCGTGTCACGGCCAAGACCGGCGTCGAGATGGAGGCGCTGGTGGCGGTTTCGGCTGCGGCGCTCACTCTCTACGACATGTGCAAGTCGATCGACCGAGGTATGGTGATCGAGGACGTCCGCCTACTGCGCAAGTCGGGGGGGAAGAGCGGGCTCTACGAAGCCGACGGGGACTGAGCTGTACGACGGATACGCGTGGGGGTAATCTCCCGCCCATGGAAATGGCCGTCGGATCGATCGGGCGAGGACTCGTGGCTCTGCTCTGCTGCCTCCCGCTCCCGCCGCTCGCCCGCGCTCAGCTAGCGGCTCCCGAAGAGGTCGAGCTCATCCCTGCTGATCCCGCGCCGCTGGGGCTCGGCAGCCTGTTCGTCGGAATTGCCTCACTGCTGGGCGGCTGGAGGTACTGGCAAGGTGAGCGCTACGTGCGGATCACGACGGTGCCGGACGACGCCGATGTCGCGCTCTACTATATTCGGTCCAACTTCCAGAAACGTTTCGAACGCGCTACGGCACCCTTGCGGGTTCTCCTGCCCAAGCGCGCCAACACGACACGTCGGGATGTGCTCAGCTTGCGCATCCAGGCCGACGGCTTCTCGACCGAGGAGCGCGTGTACCCCGTGCGCGACGTGGCCGAAGAGCTCGTAATCCGGCTCGCCCCGTTGCCCAATGCGCTGGTCGCGTTCGACCACACCTACATCGCGGGCCGGACGACGCTGCTCCTCCGCACCAAGGAGGAGCCCCAGTTTCGTGTGAGCCGGGGCCAGTCCTCTGCGGGCTTCGTGCTCGCGCTCACGAAGACCGCCGACAAGCTCGAGTCGAGACCGGAGGTTTCCGGGGGAGAGGTACTGGGAGTGGAGGTGTCCCAGGTCGGCGAGGACATCCTGATCAGCATCCAGACCCGGGACTCGAAGGTCGAGGTTCGCTCGAAGCAGAGCTACAACGCCATCCGCAAGGAACACATCTTGCTGCTCGACGTGATGGCCGATGGTGCCAGGCTCCCTGGGTCCGAAGAAGTGCGCCGTGCCCTCGAGCGCCTGGCGTACCGACCCGGGGATCGCTGCAACCGGAGCGCCGAGTCGGTGCTCCGTGAGCGCCTGGATCCGGCGGTTGTGGCGAAAGCCTTTCGGCCCAGCGGCAGCATCATCGACAGCTATCAGCGCGAGGCGATGTTGCTCCTTGGTCGCGCCAGCCGGGGGACGGTACACACACTCGGGGGCGAAGAGCTGCGCACGGGAAGCCCGCTCGAGCTCGAGCTGGCGCTTCAGAGCGCAGCGACGGTCGAGGGCTACTTCGGCCTGCTTGCGGCGTTCGCGCGGGGGCAGGACGAGCCGGTCACCGTTCTACGCTCGCTGCTCGCGCCTGGCATGAGGCCCGACGAGTTCCGTCCCATCTACGCGGCGGCCGACTCGGCCTGGAAGAGCTGCCGTCACTGAGGCGCGCCGCTCGATCTGCTAAGAACTACTCGTCCTCACCCCCACGCTGGGGGGACTCGCGTGTTCGATCAAACGCCTCGCTGGGAGCGGCCCCGCGAGCGCCTGCGCCGTAACGGGGCCGAGGCGCTGTCGCTGGTTGAGCTACTGGCCGTGGTCTTGCGTACCGGCGCCCCTGGGACTCCGTCGCTTCGCCTGGGCGCGGACCTGCTGCGTCGGTTCGGCTCCCTCGAACGCCTCGCCCGCGCCGCGGATGGCGAGTTCCTGCAGCTGTCGGGGATGGGCCCGGTCAAGATCGCCTCACTGCGCGCCGCCTTCGAGCTCGGCTCCAGGCTCGCGCGGGCGCCTCTGAATCCCGGCGAGAGGTTTCAATCGCCGGAGCAGGTCCACGCCCACTTCGGCCCTCGTCTGCGACAGCTGCGCCAGGAGCTCTTCTACGTGCTCCTGCTCGACAGCCGGCAGCGCCTGATCTCCGAGGTCGAGGTGAGCCGTGGCAGCCTCAACCAGAGCCTCGTGCACCCGCGCGAGGTCTTCGCGCCCGCGCTGCGCGAATCGGCGGCCGCCATCCTCGTCATCCACAACCATCCCAGCGGGAACCCCGACCCCAGCCGCGAGGATCACGAGATCACCCGCAGGCTGGCCCAGGCGGGGGAGATCCTCGGTGTCCGCCTGCTGGACCACGTGGTCATCGGTGGCGATGGCTACCGCAGCTTTGCACGCAGCGGCTGGCTTTCGCTCAAGTGAGCGTTGGGTCGCGCCGATGTGCAACCGCAGGAGGCTGAAATGTCATCCAAGCAGCCGAGGGGCTCCGAGGAGCGGCGAAGCACATCGCGCGAGCCCATCAAGATCCCGATCGATTACAGCGCCGTCGACGTGTTCTTCTCGGAATTCGCGTCCAACATCAATGAGGGCGGAATGTTCATCGAGACGGACAACCCCGCGGAGCTGGACGATGTGGTGCAGCTTCAGATGCGCTTCCCCGAGCTCGAGAGCCCGGTCCAGGTGGGTGGACGCGTGGCCTGGACCAGCGATGGCAAGGAAGACGGCCCGCCAGGTATGGGGATCGAGTTCCTCGACCTGACCGCGGAAGCCCGCGACACGATCAATCAGGTCGTCCAGAAGCTCCGTACCAAGTCGTGACTAGCGCGTTATCGGCGAGCAGAGCTCGCCTGCGCGCGCTTCGCTCGGCTGCGCCTCGCTGCGCGGGCCTTCGGCCCTTGCAGCACTAGCGGGTTATCGGCCAGCAAGCGCCGCAAAGCGGGGCGCGCAGCGAACCACAGGTGAGCGTAGTGCCGGCAGCGCGGCTCCGCCGCGCGCTACCCGGCTAGTAGGGACGGCTAGTAGCTAGAACGGGATGTCGTCGCCGTTGCCGGAGACTTCAGCGGGGCCGGAGGAGCCGCTGCTCGGCTCACTCGCCTCACCCGGATCGTCCGCGCCGGTACCTTCGGAGCGTCGCCCCAGCATCTGCATGTTGCGAGCGACGATCTCCGTTGTCCAGCGCTTGTTCCCTTCCTTGTCTTCCCACTCGCGCGTCTGGATGCGGCCCTCCAGGTAGATCTGCTTACCCTTGCTCAGGTACTCGCCGCAGATCTCGGCCAGCTTTCCCCAGGCCACGATGCGATGCCATTCGGTGCGATCTTCGCGTTCCCCGTCCCGTTTCGTAATCGACTCCGTTGTGGCGAGCGTGAAGTTCGCCACGGCCTGGCCGCCTTGCGTGTAACGAAGCTCGGGGTCGCGGCCGAGGTTGCCGATGAGGATGACCTTGTTCAAACCTGCCATCTGGGATTCCTCCAAACCAGCGGGGCGAAAAAGGAGATCACAGCCTAGCACAGGCCAAGGTGGCCAGAGGGACGGCCTTGCCATTCGCTCCGGCGTTTCCGATTCTGATGCTCCCCCTGCCCGGACGACAGCCGGGAGATCCGCTTGTGCGCGCGTGAGCTCGGACGGCGGCTCCTCGAGGGGGACGGGTGACGTTAGATCAGGCACTCGTTCTGGGGGTGTTGCAGGGGGTGACCGAGTTCCTGCCGGTCTCGTCGTCGGGTCACCTGGCGCTGGCGCAGTCGCTGGTTGACTGGCAGGGGCCCAGGCTGCTCTTCGATGTGGTCGTCCACCTGGGGACGCTGGCCGCCATCGCTTTGGTGCTGCGAGGCCGTCTGTATGGCCTTGCCCGAGCCGCACTCTCCTTTCTTCCGGGAGGTATCGGACCGCCTGGCAACATGCTCGAGCGGCGCTGGCTCCTGCTGCTCGCGCTCGCCAGTATTCCGACGGCGATCATCGGCTTTGCGCTGCACGACGTGGTCAGCGCCATGCACCTGCGGCCCCGGGGGGTCGGCGGCGCCCTGCTCGTGACGGCGGCTCTGCTCGTACTCTCCGAGCGCATCGGAGGGCGTCGCCGCGGGCCCGAGGCGCTGGGGGTGGCTGACGCCGTGGTCATCGGGCTGGCTCAGGGTCTCGGGGTGGTTCCGGGCATCTCCCGCTCGGGTGCGACTATTGCGGCGGCTCTGTGGAGAGATGTACGGGGCGACGTGGCGGTCGAGTTCTCCATCCTGCTCTCCGTACCCGCCGTTTTGGGCGCGGGGCTGTTCGAGATCCAGCGCAGCGGTCTTGCCACTGTCGGCGCCGATGTCTTCCCGCTGCTGGCGGGCTTTGGGGCCGCGTTCGTGGCGGGCACCCTCTCGCTCAACGCCTTGCGCTGGGTGGTCGTAGGGCGGCGGCTGCTGCCGTTCGCCGTCTACTGCGCGCTCGTGGGCGCCGGGGCCATCGTCCTTGGCTAGGCGCGGCGGGAGGCGCAGGGCGTCGCGGCGCTACGCGCAGACCGACCTCGCCCAGCCGGGACGGCTCGAGGCCGAGGTCATCTTCCTGACACTTTTCACTGTGGCTGGCTTTGTCGAGCTGGCGCTGCTCTCCTATGTGCCTAGCGATCCCTGGTGGGGCTTCGGCTCCCCGGTCGAGAATCGCTGTGGGCCGGTCGGGGCCCTGATCGCGGCCGGGCTGGCCGGCTCGCTGGGATGGGCGGCACACGTGCTTCCGCTCGCCGGGCTGGTGGTGGGTGTGCGCTATCTGCGTGGCTTGCCCGTCCGACCTCGCTGGATTCCGCTGGTAGCCTGGTCGGTCTTCTGGCTCACGCTGGCGGCCAGCTTCGAGGTGTTGCAGCGCGCCGTCCCTTCGGTCCTTCCGCCCGCTGCGGGCGGAAGGCTGGGACGTTTGGTGGTGGTCGCGCTCGAGCAGGGTGTGTACCTGACCGGAACCACGCTGCTCCTCTCCATCGCATTGGTCTCGAGCTTACTCATCGCAACCGGCGTCTCGGCGCGCGATCTTTTCCGAACGCTGGGGCGCGGACTTCAGGGTGTGGCCTCACGCCTGGCGCGTTTCGTCGTGGTGAGCTGGGCCCGCCTGCGGCGGCGCTGGGAACGGCTGGGCGCGGCTGCAACCGAGTCGCGCAGCGCGCGCGCTCAGCCCAACCGGCGCATGAGCCTGCGGCTGCCGCCCTTGCGGCGCGCGCCGGACGAGCCAGAGGTCGTCGAGCACCGGTTGCCCATCCCGCGCCCGGCGCGACAGGAGAGCCTTCCCTTCACGGACGGCGGCTCGACGGGCCCGTACAAGCTGCCGGATCTCGAGATGCTGGCACAGGGCGTGCACAACGAGGAGCGCGTCGATCGCGATTGCCTGATCAAGAACTCACAGATCCTTGAGCACAAGCTTGCGGACTTCAGCGTGAAGGGTCGCGTGGTCAAGGTTCACCCAGGCCCCGTGATCACGATGTACGAGTTCGAGCCCGCCCCTGGCATCAAGCTCTCGCGCATCGTCAACCTGGCCGACGACCTGGCGCTTGCACTGCGAGCGATGACGGTGCGCATCGTAGCCCCTATTCCGGGCAAGAACGTGGTCGGAATAGAGGTCCCGAACGCGGAGCGAGAGGTCGTGGTGCTGCGAGATCTCCTCGCGCACCCCAGCTATCACGAGGCGGAGTCCAAGCTCACGATCGCGCTGGGCAAGGACATCTTCGGGCACCCGGTCACGATGGAGCTATCGAAGATGCCGCACCTGTTGGTGGCCGGTGCGACCGGCACCGGGAAGTCGGTCTTCCTCAACGCACTGCTCTGCAGCCTCTTCTTCAAGGCCACTCCCGACGAAGTTAAGCTCCTACTGATCGACCCCAAGATGCTCGAGTTCTCCATGTTCCGGGGGGTTCCACACCTCATTGCCGATGTGGTGACGAACCCCAAACGCGCGGCCGCAGCCCTGATGGGAGTCGTCGCGAAAATGGAGGAGCGCTACCATTTGATGGCGGAGCGCGGGGTCCGGAATATCGCGCAATACAATAGGCTCATTGCCAAGGAGACCGCGCATGCGCGTCCGAAACCCGACGATGAGATCGTTCCTCGGCCCTTGCCGTACATCGTGGTGGTCATCGACGAGCTTGCGGACCTGATGATCGTAGCCCAGCGTGACGTTGAGGAGTCGCTCATTCGGCTGGCACAAATGGCGCGCGCCGCCGGGATCCACCTCGTTCTCGCCACGCAGCGCCCGTCGGTGGACGTGTTGACCGGACTGATCAAGGCGAACTTTCCCGCGCGTATCTCGTTCCAGGTGAGCTCGCGCACGGATTCCCGCACCGTCCTCGACGCGAATGGCGCGGAGCGCCTGCTGGGAGCCGGCGACATGCTCTTCATGCCGCCGGGAAGCTCGAAGCTCGAGCGTATTCACGGTCCATACATCTCCGAGAAGGAGGTTCTGGCGCTCACCGCGTTCCTGACGCAGCAGGGCTCCCCGGAGTTCGATCCAACCATCATCCGGCTCAAGGAAGAGAGTCGAAAACGGGAGGAGCGCGGCGAGGACTACGATGAGCTCTTCAATGCGGCGATGGACATCGTCGCGACCCATCGGATCGCCTCGATCTCGTTCATCCAACGCAAGCTCAAAATTGGTTACAACCGTGCGGCGCGCCTGATAGAGCAGATGGAGGCCGAGGGGATGGTTGGCCCGCAGGAGGGCACCAAGGCGCGCGAGATCTTCTTGCGGCCACCCGATGCGTAGGTGGCGATTCGTTACCTGTGGCGTTCTCTTCCTTCTTCTCGGTGCTGACGATGGAGAGTCCGCGGCGGAGGTTCTGGAGCGGCTGCAGGCGCGTTACGCTGCGATCCGAGACTTCCGCGCGGATTTCGTTCAGACGAGCTGGGTGGCTTCGCTCGGACGAGAGGACGTCACCCGCGGGAGTGTCGTCGTAGAGCGGCCCGGACGCATGCTTTGGAAATACGCAGAGCCGGACCCGCTTGTGATCGTGCTCGATGGCGACGCTTTGCGCATCTATAACCCCGCGGAGCGGCAGCTCCAGATCGCTCCCGTAGCGTCGGGGGCGATCTCTCCCACTGCACTCAGCTTTCTGCTCGGTGATGGCGTCTTGAGCAAGTTTTTTGGCGCGCGCAGGATCCGCGAATCGAACCGAGCTGAGATCGGTCTAAAGCTGATACCGCTGGAGGACTCAGGTTTCGAGTACCTGGAGCTGTGGCTGGACCCCGCGAGCTATCAGCTGCGCGAGTCCGTGCTCGTAGATCTGTTCGGAAACCGCACGCGTGTGCGCTTTAGCGCGGTCGCGGAGAACAAAGGGGTGGAGGAAGAGGTTTTCTCAATTAGGGTCCCAGAAGACACCGAAGTCATCGATCTACGGTGACTTGGGGTGGCAAGGTGCCGACGCATGCCGTCAATGATCCGACGTTATTGCGCTGCGAAGCGGGAATCGCAGCCAGCGGCCGCCCCACTCGCGGCCCGAGCCGAAAAGCCTTGGTTTTCAAGGGGTTTCCGCATGCGCTGCCGGTGTGAGCCGGTTGACAGGCAGGGGCGGTTTGGTAACCTCGGCGCGCGGTCTAACTTGGCGTTTTTTCAGGGGTTTTTTGTTTTCTGGCGACTTTTAAAGCGAGCCTGTTCGCTAGCTTCGCCGCGGCCTCTAAAGCCACGCCGGCCAGCTCTGCTAGAGGCCCTGGATCAGGGTGGCGAGCTCTGGTCGGGAGGGAATGGTTTCCTTACGCTTTTCGAAGGGATACAGCGACTGACAGCCGCTGCGCTGCCGGTTGGAGGGGCATACGTGGATGCTGTGCCAGGGCCTGACGTGCTCTCCCTGAACGCACTTTCACGTCTTGGTACGTCGATTGCAAAATTCTCGGGTTTGCGGCGGAAGATGCCGTCGAAGTGCGACGAACATCGCTAAAATCGGCCGTAGGCGAGGACCGTAAATGAGCGAATCGGGTTCAGGACGCAGAGGTTTCGTTCGCGATGTCATGAAGCGCATCTCATCGCAGGGCTCCCGCGACGAGGTCGCGCGCGAAGACCGACCGCATGAAGACAGCGGCGATCTGGAGAGTCTCCGTGACGCGTTGCGTTTCCTGGGACCGGATGCAGGCGACCTTGTGCGCCGCATTGAGCGTGTATTGGTGGAATACGAGCTCATACGGCAGCGTTTCGACCGTACCCGCCAGCAGGTCTACGATGCGGAGCGTCAAAACGAGAAGCTCGTGAACACGCTCCAAGACGCGAAGCAGCAGATCGACATGCTGAAGGAGGAGGTGGACAAGCTGTGCGCGCCGCCGAACACCTACGGCGTTTTCGAGCGCGCGAACAAGGACGGGACCGTCGAGATCAACGTAGATGGCAAGATGATGCGCGTGAATGTCCACCCCAACGTGCGTCCAGATGACCTCATGGAGGGCCAGCTCGTGGTCTTGAACGAGGTCTTCAACATCGTCGACGCGGTGGGCTTCGAGCCGCGGGGCGAAGTCGTCCAGGTGTCGGAGACGCTCGACGACGGCCGTGTCATGGTTTTGGGGCATGCCGATGAGGAGCGTGTGGTCACGCTGAGCCAACCCATGCGCCGGGAGCACCTCAGGGCCGGCGACAACCTGCTCGTGAATCCGCGCACCGGGTTCGGCGTCGAGAAGCTTCCCAAGTCGACGGTGGATCAGGTGGTGCTCGAAGAGGTTCCGGACGTCACCTACGAGGACATCGGAGGGCTCGGTGACCAGATCGAGGTGCTGCGCGACGCGATCGAGCTGCCCTACCTGCACCAGGAAGAGTTCAAGCAATACGAGCTCTCGCCGCCCAAGGGGATCCTGCTCTACGGCCCTCCGGGCTGCGGCAAGACCATGATCGGCAAGGCGGTGGCGAACAGCCTCGCGCAGCGGATCGCCGAGCTCAAGGGCGGTGAGCCGAGGAGTTACTTCCTCAATGTGAAGGGTCCCGAGCTCCTGAACAAGTACGTCGGGGAGACCGAACACAAGATCCGTGAGGTGTTCCAGAAAGCTCGAGAGAAGGCGGAGGAAGACGTTCCGGTGGTGATCTTCTTCGACGAGATGGACTCGCTCTTCCGCATGCGGGGCTCGGGCATCTCGTCCGACATGGAGGCGACCGTGGTCGCGCAGTTCCTGTCGGAGATCGACGGCGTCGAATCGCTGCGCAATGTGATCGTGATCGGTGCCTCCAACCGCCAGGATCTAATCGATCCCGCGGTGCTCCGGCCTGGGCGACTCGACCTGAAGGTCAAGGTGAATCGCCCCGAGCGGGACGGTGCGAGGGAGATATTTATCAAGTACCTGACGCCGAATCTGCCATTCAACAAGGAATGCGAGGCCAAGTACGGCTCCGATCCCAAGCAGATCACGCGCGGGATCATCGGAGAGGTCATCGATAGCATGTACGCCGAGTCGGAGGAGAACAAGTTTCTCGAAGTGACCTACGCGAAGGGCGAGCGTGAGATCTTCTATTTCAAGGACTTCTCCAGTGGAGCGATGATCCGGAACATCGTCGACCGGGCCAAAAAGACGGCGGTCAAACGCCAGATCATGGAGGGTGAGCCGGGCATCAAGGCTTCGGATATCCTCGAGGCGGTGCGGGCGGAGTTCAAGGAGAACGAAGACCTGCCCAACACCACGAACCCGGACGACTGGGCTCGAATCTCGGGCCGCAAGGGCGAGCGGATCATTAACGTACGGACGCTGCTGAGCGGGATCAGTCGGTCCCAGCGGTCGATCGAAACCCTGGGAGGATCGGGTCAGTACCTCTAGCGCTGAGCGAGGTCTTTGAGCAAATGCCGCTTCCCAAGGTGATCGGTAGCGAGATCGAGTACGGGATCACGGTCCAGAATGACCGCGATTTCGATCCGATCTCGAACTGCGTCCTGCTTGTTAATTCCTACGAGGACAACCGAGAGGCGCAGATTCTCTGGGACTACGACCAGGAGAACCCGCTGGCGGACGCCCGCGGCTTCGACGTGGAAGGTGAGAAATATACGCCGAACCAGCAGGAGAATATCGCCCGCAACAAGACGCTCAAGAACGGCGCGCGCTTCTACGTGGATCACGCTCACCCCGAGTACTCCACGCCGGAGGTCACGAACGTTCTCGATCTGCTTGCCTATGAACGCGCCGGAGAGAGGTCCCTGGAGCAGGCGCGTCGTGCCGCGTCCCTGCTCCTGCCGTTCAACAACGTATTGCTTGTCTACAAGAACAACAGCGATCGCAAGGGCAATAGCTACGGCAACCACGAGAACTACCTGCTCGAGCGGCGTACGCCCTTCAAGGACATCGTCGAGCACATGACGCCGTTCTTGGTGACGCGTCAGATCTTCTGCGGCTCGGGCAAGGTGGGGAGCGAGAATCGCGCGAGCCCCTGTGACTACCAGATCAGTCAGCGCGCCGACTTCTTTGAGACCGAGGTGGCGCTGGACACGATGGTCAAGCGCCCGATCATCAATACCCGCGACGAGCCGCACGCCGAGCGCGAGAAATACCGTCGGCTGCACGTAATTGTGGGTGACTCCAACCTATGCGAGGTCTCGACCTATCTGCGCATGGGCGTGACGAGCATCGTCCTCGGCCTGATCGAGGACGGCGAGATCACCAAAAATCTGTCGATCGTAGATCCTGTTCGGATCATCAAGGAGGTCTCCCACGACCCCAGCTGCAAGCGCGAATATCAGATGGAGCGCGGTGGGCACATGACGGCGGTCCAGATTCAGCAGGAATTCCTGGCCATGTCACTCCGCTATTTCAGCTCGCACGAGATCGACCCCATCATCAAGGACGTGCTGGTGCGTTGGGAGTCGGTTCTGGGCAGGCTGGCCGAGGATCCGATGCTGCTCGCGCGCGAGGTGGACTGGGTCATCAAGCGCAAGCTGATTATGGACTACATGTCCAAGCGCGGACTGGATTGGAAGCATCCGCAGGTTCAGATGCTCGATCTGCAGTACCACGATATCCGGCCCGACAAGGGGCTGTACTTCCTGCTCGAACGCCGCGGTACAGTGGATCGAATCATAGAGGACGAGATGATCGAAAAAGCGATTATCGATCCTCCCACCGATACGCGAGCCTACTTCCGAGGTGAATGCATCCGGAGGTACTCGGACTCTGTGTTCGGGGTGAACTGGGACTCGATTTCCTTTAACCTTGGGGAAGAGCCGATCAAGCGAATCTTGATGAATGAGCCGCTCAAGGGGACCAAGGCTCACGTTGAGGAGCTCCTCGACGCGAGCCCGACAGTTCAAGAGCTGGTTCGTAATCTGACTTCATGAGGATGGGGAATATGAGGATCACTAGACATGCAGATGACGCGCTGGCCGAGATCTGGAGCGCAGCTGACCAGACCCGGAAGAAGAAGAGCGGCGATGGTGGCGCTAGCGAAGATGAGGCAGCCGCAGGCGCCGGCGGCCAGAAGAAGGTGGCGAAGCGGGGTGAAGAGCTGAAGGAGGAGATGGACTCCCTGATCGAGGAGATCGATGAGGTCCTGGAAGAGAATGCGGAAGAGTTCGTCAAGAATTACGTTCAGCGCGGAGGGGAGTAGACGCGTGTTCGGGGGGCAATCATATAGCGGCTCGAGCTTCTTCGAGTTCCTGCGCATGGACCATCCCGATCTGGTGCCCGAGTTTGGAAACCTAGACTGGGGCCAGGTCCAGATCCCTCACGGTACGACCGTGCTGGGACTCGTTTACGAGGACGGGGCGCTGATCGCCGGTGACCGGCTCGCAACCGAGGGCTACCAGGTAGCCACGCGTGACATCGAGAAGGTGTACAAGGTCGACGATCACGCGGCCATCGCCATCGCAGGCGCGGCCGGGCCCGCCATCGAGATGGTGAACGTCTTTCGCCTGGAGCTCGAGCACTACGAGAAGCTGGAGGGCCAGGTACTCGGGTTCGAGGGCAAGGCCAATCGCCTCTCGTTTCTGGTACGCCAGAACCTGCCCGCGGCCATGCAGGGTCTGGTGGTCATGCCGATGTTCGTCGGCTACGACCTGAAGAACGCCAAGGGTCGGATCTACAAGTTCGATATCACGGGCGGTCGCTTCGCGGAGACAGACTATTACGCCACCGGATCCGGTGGCAAGGACGCCCGTTCGAGCCTGAAGAAGACCTTCCGTTCGTCTGGATTCACGCGGAACGCCGCAATCGAAGCCGCGGTGGAGGCGCTCATGGATGCAGCTGACGAGGATCGGGGCACGGGCGGCTTCGATACGAACCGCGGGATCTACCCAACCTGCAAGCTTGCTACGCGTGTGGGCGTGGAGGATGTTTCCGAGAAGGAAATGCTCCAATGCTTCGAGCGTGTGAATGAAAGACTAAAGGCGGCCTGAGCGAGATGACTGCACCATTCTACGTCTCACCCGAGCAGTGGTATCAGGATAAGGCCGAGTATGCCCGCAAGGGGATTGCGCGCGGCAAACCGATCGTTGCGCTCGAATACAACAACGGCATGGTAATGATGGGAGAGAATCGCAGCTCCAGCTTGCGCAAGATCTCCGAGATCTACGACCGGATTGCGTTCGCGGGCGTGGGTAAGTTTGATGAGTACGAGAACCTGCGGAAGGCGGGGATTCGCTACGCTGATCTGCGCGGCTTCAGCTATTGCCGCGATGACGTTTCTGCAAAGAGCCTTGCGAACGAGTACTCGACGGTGTTGTCAAGCGTTTTTACGCGAGAGATGAAGCCCTTGGAGGTCGAGATCCTGGTGGTCTCAGTGGACGAAACCTCGAACTCGCTCTTCCAGATCCTCTACGACGGAAGCGTGACGGACCACGAGCGCTTCGTGTCGATCGGCGGCGAACCGGAGGATCTCCGAAAGATCATACGAGAGGGTTGGAAGGACAAGATGTCTTTGTCCGATGCCGTGCGACTCGGATCCAAAGCACTCGGGGGCCTGGGTGGCAGCGGTAATGATCTCGACCACCAGAGCTTGGAGATTGCCACACTCGACCGTCGGCGCGAGGGTCGCATATTTCTACGGCTCGAGTCGGGGGAAATCAGAGGGCTCCTGAGCGGGTAGTCTTGTGCAGAAGAGAATCTACGGACTAGAAACGGAGTACGGCATCATTTTCACGCCGGAGGGACGCAAGACGCTTCCGGTGGAGAAGGCCATCCGTTTCCTGTTCGAGAAGCTCATCACAACCGAGCACTTCCTCAACGTTTTCCTGGAGAACGGCGCGCGCTTCTATCAGGACACGGGATGTCATCCCGAGTATGCGACTCCCGAGTGCGCCAGCCCGCGCGATCTCGTGATATTCGACCGCGCGGGTGAGCGGATTCTCGAGGATTTGCAGCTCTACGCGGAGGAGAAGATCCGCGAGGAACGCGTCGCGGGGAAGCTCTCCATCTTTAAGAACAACACCGACTTCGTCGGGAACAGCTATGGCTGCCACGAGAACTACCTGGTCGATCGAGACGTGGACTTCTACTACCTGGCAGAGCAGCTGATTCCTTTCCTCGTGACCCGCCAGGTCTTTTCTGGCGCGGGAAAGGTGTTTCAGACGCAGGACGGGGTTCACTACTGCATCAGCCAGCGCGCCCAGCATATCTACCAGAAAATCTCGGGAACCACGACCAACGATCGATCGATCATCAATACGCGGGACGAACCGCACGCGGATCGCGAGAAATACCGACGACTCCACGTGATTGTCGGCGACTCAAATATGTCGGAGTACACGAACTTCGTGAAAGTCGCCACGGCTGCTATCGTGCTGCAGATGATCGAAGACAACTTCATCAACAAGGACTTCACCCTCCGCCATCCGGTGAAGGCAATCAAGGACATCTCGTACGACACGAGCTGCAAGAAGAAGATCCGCCTCGAGAATGGGCGTGAGTACTCACCGGTCGAGATTCAACGCGAGTACTGTGAGATGGCCAAGCGCTACATGGAGCAGTACGCCGTGAGCGATCAGCTACGCGAGGGAGTGGCCGAGTGGGACCATGTGCTCGAGTGCCTGGATGACGACCCCGATCGCCTCGATTGCAAGATCGACTGGATCATCAAGCGGCGGCTGCTTCGTGAGTACACGTCCAGGCACAACATCACCTGGCACGATCCCAGGGTCTTCATGATCGATCTCCAGTATCACGATATCCGGAGAGATCGAGGTTTTTTCTACCTGCTGGAGCGCCGCGGGAGGGCGGATCGACTATTCAACGACAGCGAGATCGAGAAGGCCAAGACGGAGCCGCCCCAGGATACGCGCGCACGCATGCGTGGCGACTTCATCAAGCTGGCGCGACAGAACAACATCCAGTACGACCTCGACTGGTCGAATATCCGGCTGGGCAACCTGCTGAATGTTCGGGTGATCTGTAATAACCCGTTCGAGACCGACACCGAGAAGGTTACCGAGCTGGTGCGTACGATTCAGAAGACGAATCTGCGCCGAACCTCCCTGTCCAAGCTCGTCATTCAGAGCTGATCCATGACGACCGAGCCTACCAAGCTCAGGCGCGTCCCAACCCCTGGTGAGCTCGAGTCGAAAGCGCCGCCGCGAGCGCGCCGAGGGCGCCCCTCTGGCCCCGAGATTGCGCTAGCGCTCGCGCTGGTGGTGGCTCTGGCGGTCCTGATCTGGAGCCGCGTCCAGCTTGGGGACCAGATCGATGTGCTGCGCGGGCAGACGCGGGCTCTGCAAGCGGCCGTGGCCGAGCGCGAGCGCGTCATCGATGCCCAAACCGATCGCCTCGAGGACGTTCGCACTCACGTCGACCGACTTGGCGAGCTCCTCAACCGTCCGCTCCCCGGCATCCCCGACTAGCGGGTTAGCGGCGGGCTAAGCCCGCCTGCCCGCACGGCGCCCGACTCCGTGGGCGCCTCGCCCGGGACCCGAAGACCCACCTCAGGTTCCGCCCACTTCTGCCGATGATGGGTGTACGAGAGATCCCTTTTGCGACGCGGAGCGTCCTCGATGTTCAGCTGGTTTGCCGGTCTCCTTTCGAATGATCTAGCCATCGATCTTGGAACCGCCAACACCCTCGTGTACGCGCGGGGTCGCGGCATCATCTGCAGCGAGCCCTCGGTAGTCGCGCTGGCGGATGGTCCCAATGGGGTGCGGCGGGTGCTTGCCGTGGGGACCGAGGCCAAGCAGATGGTCGGGAGAACCCCGGGCACTATCCGTGCCATCCGTCCAATCAAGGACGGCGTGATCGCTGACTTCGACGTCACCGAAGCCATGCTTCGGTACTTTATCCAGAAGGCGCATAACCGAACGAGGCTCGTTCGACCCCGCATCGTCATCTGCGTTCCTCCCTGCATCACCTCCGTCGAGAAGCGCGCCGTGCGCGAATCCGCGATCTCAGCCGGCGCGCGCGAGGTCTACCTCATGGAGGAGCCGATGGCGGCGGCCCTGGGCGCGGGTCTCAACGTGACCGAGCCCACGGGGAATATGGTGATCGACGTCGGGGGCGGCACCACGGACGTGGCGGTGATCTCGCTTGCCCAGATCATCACCTCGAGCTCAGCGCGCGTCGGAGGCGACAAGCTGGATGAAGCCATCATCAACTACGTGAAGCGCAAGCATAATCTTCTCATCGGAGAGCGCACTGCCGAGATCGTCAAGATCACCATCGCCACCGTGATGAGCAACAGTGCCAACAAGACGATGGAGATCAAAGGCCGAGATCTGGTCGCGGGCGTTCCCAAGATGATCGTCATGTCCAGCGATGAGGTGCGTGAGGCGCTCACCGAGCCCATCCACCAGATCATCGAAACCGTGCTGCAGACGCTTGAACGTACGCCGCCTGAGCTGGCGGCGGACATCGTCGATCGCGGAATCGTTCTGGTTGGAGGCGGAGCGCTGCTGCGGGACTTCGATCAGCTCCTGCGGGCGGAGACCAAGCTTCCGATCGTGCGCGCGGAGGACCCGTTCACGGCCGTGGCGCTGGGTGCCGGGAAGGCGCTCGACTCGCTGGATCTCCTGCGCGAAGTCGCGATGCCGAACTAGCGCGGTATCGGCGAGCTCAGCTCGCCTGCGCGCACTTCGCTCGGCCGCGCCTCGCTGCGCGGCCCTGCAAGCCTTGCAGCATTAGCGTAATAGCGGCGAGCGTAGCTCGCCGATAACGTGCTAGCAGGGCGCCGACGACGTCCGGTGCCCGCGCGCAGGCGAGCGTAGCTCGCCGATAACGTGCTAGCAGGGC
>Ga0209980_10000175_pt1 | contig 32894 bp, 30 predicted proteins | sample CR02metaG_FD_183611 | JGI IMG/M metagenome (GOLD analysis project Ga0209980, IMG submission 183611) | Deep subsurface microbial communities from Mariana Trench to uncover new lineages of life (NeLLi) - CR02 metaG (SPAdes) (version 2) | ecosystem: Environmental > Aquatic > Marine > Ocean trench...
GGTTCCATCCCTACAGGAAATTTGTCCCCGCCTATATCAAGTGTTCTTATTGTAACAATGGGAGAATCGAGAGCCGATACGACCTTTTGGTAATTTTCATACTGCTCGTCTTCATCAGGGAAATAAACTGAGTTTGTAAACAGGAACTCAGTGCGGTACATACCGATCCCTTCGGCACCGTAAGATCTGGCAAGATCGAGCTCTTCTATAATTTCAATATTAGCGTTTACGCTTATTTCAACATCGTCGAGAGTTTTACCCCTGAGCTTCGCGTATTTGAGTAATTGCTTCTCAAGCTTTATGTAGTCGGTTCTTCTCTTTTTAAACTTCTTTAGTTCATTTTTATCGGGATTAAGTATTACAGTACCCTTAAATCCGTCTATAAATATAGTGTCTCCCGGAGTGACTCTGGCAGTTATATCTTCAAGGCCCATTACAGTCGGTATGCCGAGAGATTTAGCTACTATTGCGCTGTGGGAAGTGAAAGCCCCTATATCGGTCACTATTCCAATAACGTGGTGTTTCGCATAACTTACTACGTCTACTGCAGAGAGGTCATGTGCTATTAGGACAGATTCTGCTGCCAGATAGAATATTTCATCATGAACCCCGTGAAGATTGCGTAAAATCCTCTCGCCCAGATAATAAAAGTCGGCGAGCCTCTCTTTCATATAAACATCCTCTACTTTTTTAAAAGTCTCACTCTTCTTTGTAAGCACGGAGTTTATAGCCCATTCCGCGTTTACTTGCTCGGTACCTATAAAGTCTAAAACCTCTTGGGATAACAGCTCGTCTTCAAGCATCATAATGCTAAAATTAAGGATATCCAGGTGTTCTCCCGTATCCCCGTGGTCAAGATTTTCCTTAATCGAAAGGAGCTGATTTTTAGACCTATTGACTGCCCCTAAAAACCTTTCTTTTTCACGCTCAATAACATTATCTTCCACCCGTATCCTTTCCACTATCATTTTGGTGCGGTCTAAAAGAACGACATTGCCCAAGGCTATTCCCGGGGATATTGCAATTCCCTGTAGCTCAACTCTCATCAACGCCCTCGCCGAATCCGTTTTCTATAAGCTCTTCAATATCCTTAAGAGCCTTCTCCGCATCACCACCTCTTGTTATAACCTGAAGCTCGCTCCCTTTAATGGCAGCTAGCGAAAGCACTCCAAGTATGCTTTTCCCGTCAACTTCATACCCGTCCATAACAAGCTTAATATCACTTGAATATTTGCAGGAGAGTCTAACAAATACAGCTGCAGCTCGAGCATGGAGGCCCAGTTCGTTTTTAATTGTTATTACTCTACTTAATTCACGATCCGGCACTTGGCGCTACCCCCCACTGAGTTGTATGCTCATTTAGAAAAGAATGCATTAGTTCAGAAGAACGATTTAACTCTGAGTATTTAATTATAAGTTTGGAGATATTATTTTTCAAATTTAACTACTTCCGGAGCAGGTTTGAAAAGGGTTTTGTCCACATTCTTATTTAACTCAACGTCAGGTTCGTAAATTATGGATATTGAAAGCCCTTCTGAGGAGAATTCTATTATTCTCGGGAAATAATAGCCGTCTATGAGGCTATCGAAATATTCATAGTTTATCTTAGCCCTGGCTCCGTTATCTAGAGTGAATTCTGCTTTTTCGACTCTGAAATTCATACCGTTAACCCAGAGTGTATTATTTTGTCCGATTGAAGTCTCAGAGTGAAAAACTAGTTTAATGCGTTCTCCATCGACACTTAACTCCGGTACCGCTCCCATATCATATACATTGACCGGTAATCGCCCCAGAATTAAATTTACTAGATTCTCGGCTGAAATTTCAAGCTTAAGTCCCGGATAGATGTAAGCCAGATCAAATTTTCCCCCCGAATCGTATACGCCTCGTTCTGATGGGGATATGATATAAATATTTGTACCGTCTGAGGAAATAAAACCCACAGTTTTTCCAAACGGGTTTAGTGCTTCTAATCTAAGGAGATCAGGTCTTTGGGCAATTGTTACCTGAGTATAGGAAATTTTGCTGTCAGGGGTCTTAATTTTTACTTTAGCAAGGCTTTTTAGGGACCTGATAGCACCTTCATATAGTTGAATCTTTTCTAAAATAGTCTCTGCGTTATTTTCCTTAATGTTTATGCTTTCATGCTTAACCGCACATGATGTCAATAACAGTACTAAGATTGAGATTAAAGAAGGTATGAATAATCTGAGTTTTTTCACAATTAGCTTTGAACACTAATACTTCTTTTTAGATCGTTTGTCTTTTTATTAAGTCTTTCTTTTAAATTCTCATCAGGATTATCCGGATTCCGGTTGATTAATAATAATCCTCTTTGATAATAATCAAGTGCTTTTGATTGCTCACCCTTATCAAGGTAGACGTCTCCAAGATGCTCCATAATTGCGGGATCATCAGGCTCAAGAGCCACCGCTTTATTAAGGAACTCTATCGCTTCTTCATATCTTCCCTGTCTATAATAAACCCAGCCCAGACTGTCCAGTATGTAGCCCTTATTGGGTGTGAGCTTAAGCGCTCTTTTGATAAGAGCTTCGGCTTCATCAAGGTTCTCTCCCCTTTCAGCGTATGTATATCCAACGAAATTCATCGCATCTGCATGGGCAGGGTTGATATTAATAAGCCTCTTCATCGTTTCTATGGAATTCTCTTCTTGCCCGTTTAAGTAATATGTTACACCAAGGGCATAGTAGATGACCTGGCTCTTAGAATTGGATTGTAAATACCTGCTATATACTTCTATCGCATCTTGATCCTGGTCGAGTTTCCTATATACGCTGCCCAGGTAGTTAACAATTAATTCATTGTTTGGCTGATTCCTGTATACTTTTTCCATCATTCGGAGTGATTCGTTTAGATCCCCTTTTCTCTCGTATATATAGGCCTTCTGTACGAGGCTTTCTTCATAAAATTCTGCTTCACTGCCGATTGCATTTAAGAGGGTCAAGCCTTCTTCATATTTTTCGGTCTCAATATAAGAGAGTGCTAAATAGTATTTAGCCCTTTGGTCATTAGGATTTCCAAGTAGGATGAGTTGAAATTCTTCAATTGCTTTTTCAAAGTCTCTATCTTCTATATATAAAAGCCCTAACCTAAGTTTGAGGCCGGGGTTCCGGTAATCGAGATTCTCGGCCTTCTCAAACTGTTCCTTTGCATCAGCTTTTCTGCTTATTCTGAAGAGGAAATTACCGTACCTAACATATGTGTTGAGAGTCTCAGGGTAGAGAGTAATGATAGACTTGTAAATATTCTCCGATTGCTCAAATCTTCCCTGTCTCTCATATACCAACGCAAGCTCAATAAGTGCAGAGATAAAGCTGGGATTTAATTTTAAAGATTCATTGTACAGGCGTTCAGCATTTATGAGGTCTCCTTTCTCATAGTAGAGTCTCGCTAAAAAGAAAAACCCCCTTTCGTTTTCAGGATAGAGTTCGGTAATTTTCTTGAAAAGTTTCTCTGCGCTATCGAAGTTTCCCGCTTCTGTCTCTATAATTCCGAGAAAGAGAAGCGATTCCACATCATCGGGGTTTAGATCAATTGCGCGTTTTAGTATCTTTACTGATTTTTCCTTATGATCTTTATCCTGAGACGAAGCATATACTTTGCCTAAAATTGTAAAGGAAGGCGCAAAGTTAGGGTCTAGCTCAATTGACTTCTCAAGCTTATCAAGAGCTTCACTTAATCTCCCTGAGGATATATACATCAGAGCCAGGTTGTATTTGATAAATGCTGAGTCCGGATCGTAGCTTTCTGTTATTTCAAGCTCTCTTAGGGATTCGCCGAAGTTTTTATTTAAGAAATGAAGCCTCGAAACCATGAAATGATAATAGGCCCTATCCTTGGGTTCTGAATCAGTTTCTGAAAAAGTGCTAATTTCAATATCAGTAGAAGGATTTTTTGGCCCGCATGAAAATACAGCGAATATCAGTATTACCAATAAAGGCAATAGTGCATAAGTTGAATTATTTGTTTCTCTCATTTTATGTCGCATCTAATATCTCGATATTTATTTTACCCACTACTTTTAATATCTCTCCACTTTTCGCTATATCACCTTCAATTAATTTTATATGTGTAGCGTCTGCCGGAAGCTGCCCGTATGTTGAATCAACTGCTACCCACTGTCCTATGTAGACCTCATTCCATGCATGGTAATAAAATCTGCCTTCATAGTACATGGCTCCGAGGACCGTTTTGGTAGGTATGCCGGCAGCCCGTGACATTGCAGAGAATAAGACCGCGTGTTCATTACAGTCACCTACTTTTGTCTTTAAAACATCCTTCGCATTGGGGAGACTTACAGTAGCAGATTTCTTAAGATTTTTATATATCCATTTGTTAATTTTACTTGCAGCATTTCGCGGATCTGTTTCACCATCTAAGATTTTATTAGTTATTGAGACGATCTCTTTATCATCACTCTGGATTAAAAATTCCGCTTTAAGTAGTTCCAGGTACTCGGGAGCATTGTAAGGGAGAGTGTATGGACTTTTTTTAGGATTATAGTCTTTTGACTTTATTTGTAGTATTTGCCCGTCTAAGTACTGCCTGTAACCATCTTGAATATCAAACCCCTGAGCGGTGTCTATTCCACCTAGCTTGATTTTTAGATATTTAAGTTTCCTCGCGTTATCAAGCTTAACGTTTGTAGGTATGGATGTTTTCTCTACAATATCAAAGCTTGAGTTCTTTTTACTTAAGATGTCTTCTTTGGATTCCTTTATTGCTATGAGTCCGGGAGGGAATTCCTGTTTCACAATTTCCCCCTCAGCCGTCATCCAGGAGGTTGATTGAGTCCCCATAAAATTTGAATAAATCTTATGCGTATCGAACCTTCCTGAGGGGATATCCACAAGCTCTTTCCCTTCAATTCTATGGGTTGAGATTGAGCCATCCATTCCCATTAGCACAGAAAGTGGCTCAAATAGCAAGATTTCAAAACTATCGCCAATTGAAAATTTGTTTTCTATTAGCCATTTTGGAAGTAGTGATGGCAAAATAAGCTCCTTCTGCACTGACAAGCTACGCTCCGTTGTACCCGAAACCGTGTCCATTGTGATTTTTAAAATATCCCCTTCCCTCACTCCACGGGCTTTTAAGTCCATTGAACCTGATTTCATCTCAAAATTAAAAGAAAGAATTTTATAGCCCTCTAATTTATAAGATGCTTGTGTTTCCACTTCGTTTTCTTTACCGAGAAGGTCTATTTTTAATTTAGTCAGTTCTTTTACTTCAGTAATGCCCTTTAGAGTTTTAATTGAATTATAGGAATATCCGATCCTCCTATCGCCTGAGTATATTCCCATCCAGTATTCTTCCAGTGTATCTTCTACGCTCAGTGAATCAGACGTAGATAAGATAAAAAGTGAAAAGCATAGAATGAATAATGTAAATGCCGCCTTAAATGCTCTCATCTTCAAATAATGTACATTTGTTTAATATCACACTCAAGGCGGGTGCGCCCGCGAGCATACGATTTCTAAATTAATTCAGTTCAAAACTGAAATTTTTCAACTTCGCATAATCTTTGGAAATTCGCAAATATAGTCCGTAAGCAAATACGGTATATATGATAATGGCTAAACAGAATATTTCCGTTACTCCGGGTTTGCATGTCCAACTTAACATTTGAGGTTTTAAGAAATAGTACGAAAGCAGGCACTGGTGGATAGCATCCACTCACATACAATTGGTGTGGAGGCTTAGGATAGAAATTCGCAGGGGAGATACGTAGAAATAGTACGAAAGCAGGCCCTGGTGGATAGCATCCACTCACATACGATTGGTGTGGAGACTTTAGGATAGAAATTTGCAGGGGGGAGATACGTAGAAATAGTACGAAAGCAGGCACTGCCTGCATTGACACAGAAAATATATAGGGTTCAATAAATAGATATGAATGTTGGAGAAATATTTGACAAAGTTTTAAATGATAAACGAATAAATGGCGAAGAAGCCCTTACTCTACTTCAAAACGCCGATACCATAAAATTAGGATCATTAGCTGATTTTGTAAGAAGAAAATTCCATCCCGACGGCACGGTTACATTTGTTGCCGATACAAATCCCAATTACACGAATGTTTGTGACACCGAGTGTCTTTTTTGTGCGTTCTGGAGACCCTCCGGTGCATCTGACGCTTATACGCTGAGCGTAGATAAGGTAATTGAGATTATGCGGGCCTCTTATCATAACGGGGCTACTACTGTGCTCCTCCAGGGCGGTCACAACCCTGAAATAGGGCTTGATTACTATTTGGAATTAGTAAGAAGAACAAGGGAAGAAATTCCCGGGCTTCACTTTCACGCATTCTCAGCGCCTGAAATAAGCGCAATAGCAAAATACACAGGTATTACTACCAAGGAAGTACTACAGCAGCTATGGGATGCCGGGCTAAGGACAATTCCCGGAGGCGGTGCCGAAGTGCTTTCAAACCGCGTTAGAAAGAAAATCAGTCCTCTTAAAATTGATGCGGATCAATGGATGAGGGTAACAAGGGAATCCCATCTGATTGGCTTTAAAACTACTGCTACCATGATGTTCGGACATTTTGAAGAAGATGAGGATATAATAGAACATCTGGAAAGAATAAGGACACTACAGGACGAAACCGGTAATTTCCTGGCGTTTATACCTTGGACATTTAAACCCAAAAACACTTTTCTAGAAAGAAAACTCCCAAACGAAGTCGGTGGAGACAGATATTTAAGAGTGCTTGCGCTCTCTAGGGTTTATCTCGATAATTTTGCTCACATTCAGGGCTCCTGGTTCACTCAGGGGAACAAAGTGGGCACTGTCTCAATGTACTATGGGGCAAGTGATCTCGGCGGCACTTTGTTTGATGAGAACGTGCTTTCATGTGCAGAGAACAAATACCGCTCAAGTTTGGACGAACTTGTGCATATGATTAAATCAGCCGGATTTAAACCTGCTCAAAGGAACACATACTACGAAGTGTTAGAGCGTTTTTAGTTTTTAAATTTCATTCTTTGTATCAGATTCTTTGTATTTAAGAATATTGATTCTCCACGAATTGTCGGTGAAATCCAAAATACATTCCAAATAAGAGAAGTACATCAAAATAAAATCGAAGAATTCATATGCTGAACTTGTATAAATAGTTTGATTGGTGAAATCCTCGATCTCTATGGAATCCAGAGATTGATACTCTGAAGGCGAGAGCTCAAAGTCAATCCCGCCTTCCCTAATTCTAGTGGTGGTTTTTCCATGTGCTATCGTGATGTAGCCCTGGACACCTATTTTCGAAACCGAAATTCTAAACGGCATTTCTTCAAAATCCAGAATTGCAGAGGCAAGGAACTCATCTAATTCTGATAAATGTATTGTCTTTCCTTCATCTTTGATCGCGCTCATTAATTACATATGATATCTGACCACTTATTTAATAAAAGGCTCCCATATTTGTGATTAACGCTTTGAGAAAGCGCGGCTGTTTGATGAATGCATTGTTCTAGTCGTTGTGTTGTGTGATCTCCTTTGGGATACTTTCCCATTCCCTTTTGAGGCACTTTTGCTTGAGTAATTACTTTTATTAGTTTTCTGATTCGATTTATTCACAAATTTACTATTGTGTCCTGAGTGGGATTTGTTATAGCTCTTTTGTCCAGGACTATTCTTATTTCCTGAGCTCAGTCCGTTATGAAAAAATTTATTGCTTTGTGATTTGACAGCTCTTGGCGTATTTCCCGGTTTCCTCAGTCCGGAAGTTTTCTGTTGATTGTGTTTATAGACTTTCTCATTTTTAATATTTGAGTTGCCGTGAATTCCAATTTTATTAAAGCCCCCGGGCTTAGTTGATATATTATGTTTTCTATTCTGTATTTGATGCTTTTCTTGAAAGTCACTATTAACTCTTGTCTGATTAAACAGCACGTTATTTTTATGAGCGGAATTACTGATCGTCCTCTGTTTTAAACGATTCGATCTCTCAAATGTTGTATTCTCTTTAGTTTTAATAAAAGGGTTTCTTTCAATTTTGGGCCTGTAGACATTGTATGTATTGCCTTTAACAGTATTAACGTTCTTGCTCCCTCTTAAGACAACATTATTTTTATCCACTATGTTGTACTTTACTAATTTTCTCTTAGACCGTCTCTCAATGAAGTGCTTGTCGGGTCCGTAGTTAATCACTTTGTTGTTTACGTATTTGATATTTGTGACGTTCTTACTGTTCCTAAGAACTACCGAGTAGTGAGGATCGAGTATAGCGGCCTTACCTGCGTGTTTATGGTGCCCGAAGCTGTGTGAGGGTAAAAATACACTGTGTCGGACCGGGGGTATGTAATTGTGCTGATTATAGTAGTAATCGTGATAATAACGGTGTTTTTTGTGGTGGTGCTTATAGTGATAAGGTTTATATACGTTGAAATATATCCCTATCTCAATAAAGAAACCTCTGTCTGGCGGTAGAGGAGACCAGCCTATATACTCAGGGCTTTGTTGCCAGCTAACCCATGCGGGAGCCCAAGTGGTTCCTGGAATCCATATCCAGCCCTGGTAATCATCATAGACCCATCTTCCGTAATGATATGTAGCCCAGCCCCAAGGTTCGTAAGAAATCCATATCCAGCCCTGCTCCGACCACTCCCACCTACCGTCAGTGTAAGGTTTCCAATAGGGGCCGACCTCGTAGGGCTGCCATACAGAACCAAATTCTGGGTGAGGCGTCCATCCGCCGTATGGCGAGAGTTCTTCATAGAACAAATCTATATTAACGTAGGTTTGTGCCTGGGCACGGTTCTCTAAAATGACTCCGGACAAAATTGTGAAAAAAATCCCTATGATTAGTATTTTACTTTTCATTGCTTCTCTCCTTTTCTGGTTTTGGAACTTAGTCCGAATTTTTGTTCGGTCTAGATTTCACAAACCTCTATTATATTAAACTTGCTGAGAGGTAATATGGTTTCATGTTTTGTAGGATTTCGAGGTTTTAATAAACATATGAGAAGCCTGAACTAGGGCTATTTCTAAGGAAATCTTAAATATTAGAGTGGGTTATATGGTTATGTGAAATCTTTATAGAATTAATATTAGGTTAGTAATTTCTGGTAAATTTCTTTGTACGTTTTGCCGGATTTTCTCCAGGAAAAGTCCTCTTTCATAGCTCTGGATATTAACTTCTTCCATGCTTCATTGTCCTCGTATAAGGTGATGGCTCGCAGAAGAGCGTCAAGCAAGCTTACCTTGGAGAATTCATGGAAAATAAATCCGTTACCGTTTTTATTATTCTCAGTATAGTCTTTAACAGTGTCCAAAAGCCCTCCTGTTCCTCTGACTACAGGTATTGTGCCGTACCTGAGGGCTATAATCTGTCCCAGTCCGCAGGGCTCAAAACGCGAGGGCATAACTAACATGTCTGAGCCTGCATAAATTTTTCGTTCAAGCTCTTCACTTGGTTTAATTGTTATGGAAAGATTCTTTCTGAACTTCCGGCTTGCTTTTCTTAGCATTTGCTCAAAACGTGCCTCTCCAGAGCCGATTATTACAACCTGGTAGCCTAAATCTAAAATTTGAGGCAGGGAGTCAATAAGAAGGTCTAAACCCTTTTGCTCGGTAAGTTTAGATACAAAACATAAAAGCGGATATTCTTCATTTTCACTTAGACCAAGCTCTTCTTTTAATTTGCTGGTATTGGTAGTTTTAGCGCTTATATCATTAGCACTGAATTTTGAGTAAATCGCATTGTCTGATTCGGGATTCCACACATCATAATCTATTCCGTTTAAAATTCCGGTCAGGTTATCGGACTTTCTTGATATCCATTTTAGTACCGCGTCAAGGCCGTGGCCGTAGTCGCGCTTTTTTATTTCCTCTGCAAATGTAGGGCTTACAGTGGTTACTAGGTCCGAGTAAAGAATTCCGCCTTTTAGAAGGTTAACTTTTCCGTATAGCTCAAGCCCCTGTGAAGTAAACAGGAAACCCGGAAGGCCGTATTTATCTATAATATTTTTGTCAAACTGGCCCTGGTATGAGATGTTATGAATAGTGAATACGGTTTTTGAATCCTTAAAGAATTCATCGTCTTTAAGGTGCTTCCTCCACTTTAGGCAGATTGGAATAAATGCACACTGCCAATCGTGGCAATGAATAATGTTGGGCTTAAAATTGAGTAATTTTGCTATTTCAAGGGCACCTAAAGATAGAAACCCAAATCTAAGATCGTTATCTTCAAATTCCCCTTTAGGCGTGGCGTAGATTTGGTCTCTCTCAAAGTACTTGTCGTTCTCGAGCAAATAAACGGTTACGTCTTTATACTGAACTTCATATATTTCGCCCTCCTCAACCAGCCAGTCCACACAAAATACAACCTTTTTGTCTAGTTTTTTAGGTTCTATGTTTAGCTTTTTAAGGTTTTTTTTGACCCCTTTGTAATACGGCAGTACAACTCTTATATCACAATCGAGCCCTGAAAGTCTTCTACTCAGAGTGCCTATTACATCAGCCAGTCCGCCAACCCTTATGAAGGGATCCATTTCAGAGGCGACGAAGAGAACTTTTAATTTGCCTTCCTTTGTTTTTGCGCTCGCCAAGGGAACTCTACCCCTCCTGCAAAGTTGATAGTTTCTGAACTATCTTTTTTGTATTTTCAATGACTGTCTCTAATTTTATTTTTCTATCAGCACCTAAAAATGCGCTTGAAAGACCGACCGCGGAAGCCCCGGCTTTAATATAATCCAGAAAGTTATCGTAGTTTACTCCCCCTGTCGTCATAATCTCAGCAAAGGGTATCGCTTCTTTAATAGCTTTAATATACGCTGGTCCTCCTACCGCGCTTACGGGAAATACTTTCACCATATCCACGCCTAGCTTCCAGGCGTTTACAATCTCAGAAGAAGTTAAGGCCCCCTGTATGGTAGGGACTTGCTTTGACATTGCGACATCTATTATATCCTGATCGGTATGAGGAGAGACTAAAAAACTTGCGCCCGAATCCAAAGCGCTAACAGCCATATCCGCGTCAAGTACAGTTCCGGCGCCGACAATAACGTCGTCCGTTTTACTAAGCTCTGCTATTACTCTTTCGGCTCTAAGGAAAGAAAAAGTTACTTCTATTAGCTTTAGTCCGCCCTTAATGCATCCTTCTGCAAATTCGAGCGCTTTATCAGGAGTCTCTGCCCTAATAACGGCAATTACTTTGTTCTTCTTTATCTCTTGTAGTGTGTTCACTTTGATTAAGTTAACAGACATACACTGAAAGTTTCAAGAGCAGATGTGAAGATTAATTTAAAACATTTCCGCTTATAACAGGTGTGTGCGAAGTTTGAATAATATTAAAAATTAAGCTCCCATTAATTAAATCAAATTAACTTGCTGGAATTTTGTCTAATATTAGTATAAAATTATTCTAGAGCGAGGTGTATTATGGTCAGTATGATGATTCAGGAAAAAGTAAACAAATTTATAGGGCGCAGTAAAGAGCTTGGTATTAAGGTTACCCCTCAAAGGATAGCTATTTATAAAGAGCTCGCCAGTACCGACCAGCATCCGAGCACCGAAACAATTTATAAAAAAATTAAGGATTACTACCCTAATATATCTCTCACAACCGTTTATAGGACTCTTGAAACATTTGAGAAATTGGGTCTTATTTCCGTTGTAAACGTACTATACAACGCTGCCCGTTATGATGCTAATTTAGACCCTCATCACCATATAGTCTGCACTGAATGTAAAAAAGTTGAAGACGTTTACGATGAGTCTCTTAACAACTTAGATATATCTAATAAAACTTTGGGAGACTACAAAGTAGAAGGATACTCCCTACTCCTAAGCGGTGTATGCACTAGCTGCAGAAGCAATTAATTTCAAGCCCCCTATTCACACAGTTAAATTATTAACTGTTCTATGGATTTCCAATATTTCTTTTCTTGTGTAATCCTATATTAATATTCCATCTTAACGATTAAAGGAGAATTCTATGGGTATTCCTGAGGGACTCAATGTAGCTCTTAACTTCGGATTTATGGATTCTATATTTACCCGTCGTTCGAGACGGTTTGGTCTCGGTATGGAAATAAATGATGGGACGTTAAAACACAAATCTGAGCATAAGCCCGTGCCTCTTACCGAGCTTGAAGAGGCGTTTTTGATCTGGTCGGGCACTGGGATGACGGGACTATCTTTAGGGGACTTACCCCGTACAGGGATATCATGGCTATTTCAGTGGACCGGAAGGAGCTGGCCCTGCTCATGCAATTCCCATTCAACTGAGCTTTTTTACACAAATGATAACGGCGTCTACATGGTGAAGCTCCAAGACATGATGCCAGAGCCAGGAGAAATCTCTATCTTCCCTGGAAAATCCGAACAAGAAAAACTGGACAAGGTTCTTAATTTGTTTAGAAGCAGTTTAGTCAAGCTTGAGGATAAAAGAGCCGATCTTCCCAAGGGGGAACCCGGGCTATTTGATTTTAACGCGTGGAACTGCAATAAACCGGGTACAACATTTTTTGTGCCTGTTACAAACACAACGATTGAGTACATGGTGCTTTTATTTATTTACTTTGGTGAGAAGTATGCTTTTAATATCGTAGATGAGCTTAACGGCGGCCGCTCATGCGGGCTCGATAAATGGATAGAAAAGGGATATATAAGGAAGGATGTAGAACTGTCACTCTTTGATTTAGAATTAAGAGTGCTTACGACATTAAACGTCGAGCAGGCGTTTATCTGCCAAAATATGAACCTTGCGCTCCAAACTTTAGGACTTGGGGGCTGGGCATTCACAGGGCTACTTCCCCATTATGTTCTTGGAGTAGACCCTGAGTATAAGGGGCTCGGCTTTAGGTTTACACATCCGGAGAAAACACTTAGAACCTCAAAACCTCCTGTTCCGGTGGGGCGAGATGGAACATTTGAAGCCTTGTGTCCTCCTTATGTAGATAATATGAGGGACGCTGTAGACAGGTTTTTACAGCAAAGGGGCCGGTTCTGGGAAGAGGAGAACCCCTACCCTTATAAAGACCCCAAGGAAGTGCTTGCAGACGAGTACCATCCGAGCGAAGTCAGGATTGAGATAGTAAAGGATTTCTGCTCATATGTTTTTGAGAACTACGGACGCTTTCCAGCTTTCTTGGATCCAATGTTTGCAAGGCTAGTTTTTCAAGCCCACCATCTCGATCTGGATTTCTATGATAAGTACTACACCGAAGGAGCATATACAGATGTACATAAGAACCACTTTAAACTCTGGCATCCTGAAATGGACAATCCTTTTGATAAAAAGTGAGCACAACTTAAATAATACTATCTTATTTATAACATTGTATTAATTCTCATAATCGTTTACGATTATAGACAATATTTTTAAAAACTTGCATGGTATGGAATAGGTAAAAAATAAAAGGGCTCTACAGAGTAATAGATTTAGAAAAAATCTTCTTATTTAATTCTTCTATTAGCCCTCTTAATCCTTCAATTCCTTTGAGAGATTCTGATGAGTAAGGGAGGAATCTATAATAACTTTTTTTGCGTTGTTGCACGATAGAAAATCTACAAATGGAGCTACACACTCTCGAAGCTTGTGAAATCACTTTTTGATAGCTGATTTAAACCCAAGGGGCGTATATGCGAAAACTTCGGATAGGAATTATTGATTTCATCACCAAGTCTCCAAACAAATCAATCTGGGCACGCATAATGCACGCAAACCTTGCGGGCCTTATGCCTCAAGTAATTGCTGTATGGTTTGAAGAAATGGGTCATGATGTTGAATTATTTTCATTTACAGGGTGTGAAGAGTTAATAACGGATACACCCAAAGATATTGATATAGTTTTCATCAGCGCGTTTACACAATCTGCAATACAAGCTTATGCGTTGAGCAATTTATACCGCTCTAAAGGAATAATAACAGTTCTAGGCGGTCCACACGCGCGCTGCTACCCTGAAGATGCCCAAAAATATTTTGACTATGTACTCGGCCTTACCGACAAAGAGATCTGCAGGGAAGTATTAGAAGAATGCTCCCATCACCTTGAATTAGGAAGACATTTATCCGCCGCTCAGCAGCCCACTTATCTTCCTGGAATACGCGAGCGCTGGAAATATATTGAGTTTGCTCTTAGAAAGGCCCCTTGGGTCAAAATGGTCCCCATGATAGGAAGCTTGGGCTGCCCTTATACCTGCAGTTTTTGTATAGACGCAGAGGTACCCTACCAACCGCTTGAGTTTGAAGCTATGAAAGAAGATTTAAGATTTGTCAGAACTAAATACAAACGCCCTGTTGTTAGCTGGTATGATCCCAATTTTGGGGTCAGGTTTGACGATTATATGAATACTATTGAAGACGCTGTGCCGATGAATAGCATCGATTTTATAGCGGAAAGCAGTTTATCGCTCCTGTCAGAACCGCATTTAAAACGACTTAAGGCTAATGGATTTAAAGCTATTCTCCCCGGAATCGAATCTTGGTATGATATGGGAAACAAATCCAAGACAGGTAAGAAGCAAGGGATGGATAAGGTTGAAGCTGTCTCGGAGCATGTAAACATGATACTGAGATATTTGCCCTATATACAAACTAACTTTGTGCTTGGTCTTGATTGTGACGATGGACCTGAATCCTTTGAGTTGACTAAGAAATTTGTTAACATGTCCCCTGCTGCTTTTCCCGCTTTCCCACTTTTAACCTCATTTGGGGAAGCAGCTCCATTAAATCTTGAATTTCAGGGAGATGGTAGAGTGCTGCCGTTTCCTTTTCATTTCTTAAACAATAACCACGCAATGAATGTGAGACCTAAATACAGCACATGGCCTGTGATGTACGACCGCATAATTAGCCTTGTGGAACATTCATTCTCCTGGTCATCAATTTGGAACCGTTTTGTTGAAACTAAAACTACATTTCCAAAGGCTCTGAATTTTGTTCGTGCCGTATCAACTGAGGGTTTTGGAAGAATGAAGTTCTATAGAGAAATCAGACGGCGTTTAGATGAGGATAGACCATTTAGAGATTACTTTGAAGGTGAGACAACCGTTCTTCCCGAATTCTATATGAACCTTATGAAAAAGGACTTAGGCCCGCTCTGGGAATGGCTGCCAGAGGGAGCTATATACCACGATCAGAACGCATATTACAAGAAAGATATGAAAAGGAAGCAGGATAGAGCTGAAAAACAGAATAGAGAAATACCGCTTGAGAAGAAAGTAGCGCAAGCCGATCAAAGGGTATCTGCCTAATTATTAATAGTTAAATCTCCTCTACTTGTCTATAACTAAAACTTTAGCGCCCTTTATCTTGCCTTCTTTTAATTCGATTAGTGCCTTATTTGCATCTTCCAATGCGTATTCTTCTATCTCAGGCTTAATAGGTATCCGAGCTGCTAACTCTAGAAATTCTATAACATCTTTTCTGCTCACATTTGCCACACTCTTTATTTCTTTTTCCATCCATAGATGCTGTGAATAGTCCAGATTTAAAAGATAGTTTTTATCGACTTCCTCTTTACGGATGGCATTGATAACTAATCTTCCCTCGGTGTTTAGATTTTTAAGAGCCTCTACTACAGGCTTCCATACAGGCGTTGTATCTATAATGGCATCAAGTTTTTGAGGTGCAGAGTCTTCTGTATTTCCCGCCCAGAGGGCTCCTAGTTGTTTTGAGAATTCTCTTTCCTCTTCATTTCTGGCAAACACATAGACATTTGAGTTAGGAAACATATGTTTAGCCATTCTAATAACTAGATGACCTGAAGCCCCAAACCCTGTAAGACCTAAATTCTGGCCGTCTTTGAGCCCTGTAAGTCTTAGAGATCTATAGCCGACTGCGCCTGCGCATAGTAAAGGTGCTGCCTCCGAATCCGTAAACTCTTCAGGAATTAAGTAGGCGTAGTTTTGAGATACTGTCATATACTCGGCGTAGCCGCCGTCTTTGTCCCTGCCGGTTGCTTTAAAATCTTCACACAAGTTGTCGTTACCTTCCGTGCAGTAACGGCATTCGCCACAAGAAGAATATATCCAAGCCACCCCTACTCTATCGCCTATCTTAAATCTGCCTGCTTTGTCACCGAGCTCTTCAACTGTGCCCACTACCTGATGACCTAATATTCTAGGGAAGCTTGGAGGTGGGGTTCTTCCTTCTATTTCGTCAAGCTCAGTGTGGCAGACTCCGCAAACGGAGATACGGATCAAAACTTCTCCTTTATTTGGAACAGGCGCTGCAATATCTACCAATTCAAGCGGTGATTTGTTTTCTCTAAGATCAGTAGTTTCCTTTAAGATCATAGCTTTCATATTTAGTGAGCACCTTTAAAATAAATTTTAATTGAATGTTATTATATCACCCGCGTATTCAAAAGAATAAGCGCATTTGAATCTAGTAGAGTAAAATAATCTCTGAATAGAACAATAAGAATATTGCCTTAGGTAGGACTATATGTAATTCCTGATTATTTTGAAGTAGATATCAAAGACCAATTCCCTGAGCAGGAATATGATCTGATAGCGAAGTGGATTAAAGAGACAGAGTCTAAAGGGAGTGACAGATTAAATTATATAGCTAGGGTGTTTGAATCCAAAGGGCTTAGTTTTAAAACTCAAATTGCACAAGGTGTGCCTCATCTCCAAATTATTAAAATTACTGAAGAAAATAATTCAGATCTAAATAGTATTGGGAAAAGGAGGAGTGCAGTACAATTTATCTTGACTTTACATTTCATATTATACTAATATAGAAAGAGTCAAGGAGGATGGGCATGAAAAATTACACCTTAGTACTAATATTGGTCCTAGGTTATGCAGCATCGACGCTGGCACAGCCCATAGTCTACATCGGGGGGCGGGACGAAGGCATAATTTCGGTTGTAAACGTTCCCACGAATGAAGTGATTTCGATATTCCCTTCACCGCTGCCGGGTGCTTTAGAAGGCTCCACGGTTTCGCCGGACAGTAAATTCATCTACTATACAGGCAACGGAGGGATTATTAAGATCGACACATCCAATAACACAATTGTAAGCAGACAACCCTACCCAATGATACTTTCGCAATACAGATATCCCCCGACGGCAATACCCTTTATACAGCAAATGTATTAGGGAACAACGTTACGGTACTAAACGCCGCGGATCTGTCGGTTGTTACTACCTTACCCGTAGACATCAATCCCCAGGCTATCACCATCACACCTGACGGCAGCAAGGTATATACCGCAAATCTTAACAACGCCTCGGTTTCGGTAATCGATACCGCCACTAATACGTTTATAACTACAATTAACCTTCCCGGGGCATTTGGCACGCGCGGTATCTGCGCACACCCGAACGGTCAATTTGTATATGTGACTAATTCGGGTACCAATAATGTTTCCGTTATAAACACCGCGACCGATATAGTCATTGATACATTCGGCGTTGGAGTCTCACCTAATGGGATTGCCTTCTCCCCTGACGGTACATTAGGCTATACAGCAAACGGCAGCAGCCAGGATGTAACGGTATTTCGGACTTCGGACAATACCGTAATAGACACTATATCCAATGGAGGTCTACCATCTCCAAGAGGTATTGATGTAACTCCCGACGGGCAGTTTATATATGTAACCAACATACTAGACGACTCTGTAAGCGTGATGAGAACATCAGACAATACACTGGTTACGGTGATAACCCAGAGGATATTCGACGGCCCGATCGCGAATGGAAGATTTATTGTCGACGCTCCTCCTCCAGCACAATTCCAAATACCTACACTCGGCTGGTGGGGTGTGATCGTTATGGCGGGTATTTTGGGCATAGTCGGATTTATAGTTCTAAGAAGAAGGAAAGTAGCGGACAGCGTCCGCTAGCAAATGAAAAGATATAAGATTCGCTAATACATAATGTATAGAAAGGGAGCCTGGACCCCCTTTTTTGCAGGCAGTGCCTGCTCCCATAAAAAGGGTCCTGCGTATCTCCTCTGCAATATGGTGCGAAGTCTCGCTTATCCCTTGACGCACCTTAGAAACCGTATGCAGACGAACAGTGTCCGCTCCCATACAAGTTCTGCTTACCTCCACAGCAAGATTGAAACTCCAATCCTAATGCAATCCTATGAGTTAATTAGAAATTGAAAAGTGGACACACGTGTCCCAGCGGATGCTATCGGCACTTCAGACTCGGTTTTGTTTTTTTGCATGACGGGTGGATGAAATTAAGTCAGAATAAGATTATATCCAATCAGAATAAATAAAAAATTATGAGTATTATCTTTCAATATTTAATCTGACGTTATATTGGGCTAACTTCGTGTCTTACAATCAATACAGGACAAGGAGATGAAAACATTACTTTATGGCTTGTTGTGCCGATTGAAATATCCCCTGCTTCATTTCTTACGCCGTGAGATCCCATAATTATTAAATCTATATTATTTTCTTTAGCGTAGTTGTTTATAACTTTCCATCGGGAGCCAATTATAATCTCAGACCGTATTTTAAGATCCGCCTTTTGGAAAATCTCTTTTTCCGCTTCCATTTTTTTCTCTAACTGGTTTTCGAGACCTTTATAAAAATCTATTATTTCCTCATCCATTTCATCATAATCAAGCGGTTCAATTGCATGAAGTAAATCCAACGATGAATTTAGTGATTGCGCCATATAGATCGCATGCTCTCTTGCACTTTCAGATTTCGCGGAAAAATCCGTGGGATATAAAATTCTCTCGATCTTCATTTAGATTCTCCTTCAGACTGCACTTAGAACAATATCGCATATTCCCTTATGTAAAGTATATACGCAGTAATGTTTTAGCCAAAACCTGTTATTAGATATATTGCGAAGGGGGGATTTAAAACTATAAATTAGAAAGTTTATTCGAATAGCTTCTTTATTTTCTTAAGAGTTTCAATGCAAAGGTCTATTTCTTCTTTGGTGTTATAGAGATAAAAGCTCACTCGCGCAGCAAAGTCCATAGAGAGTTCACGCATAAGCGGCTGTGCACAGTGATGACCGGAGCGCACTGCAATGCCTTGCTCATCAAGCATCCCGGCCACATCGTGGGGGTGGATACCTTCTATGTTAAAGGAAATGACTCCTACGCTTTGGCTATCGCTCTTGTGCCCATAAATTTTTATCCAATCATATTCAGCCATTTTCTCAAGCGCATATACTAAAAGCTCTTCTTCATGGTTATATATATTAGTTAGTCCGATGTTCTGAAGATAGTCTACCGCGACTCCTAAGCCTATCCCGCCAACGATATTGGGTGTGCCTGCTTCAAACTTCCAGGGCAGCTCGTTCCAGGTTGTTTTCTCAATCGTGACTTTTTCAATCATGTCTCCGCCGTACATAAACGGCTCCATGTCCTGGAGTAATTCTGTCCGTCCGTAAATAAAACCTATCCCGGTAGGTCCCAGCATCTTGTGTCCTGAGGCTACTAAAAAATCGCAGCCTATGTCATTAACATCAATCGACAAGTGGGGGATCGATTGGGCGGCATCTATTAAAACCAATGCGCCCACTTTCTTTGCTTCTTGAGTTATATACTTTACAGGATTGACTGTGCCTAGAACATTTGATGCATGGATAACGCTCACTAGCTTAGTTCTTTCGGATAAAAGCCCTGGAAGATCGTCTAGCTTTAAATTCCCTTTTTCATCAACGCCAAGAACATTGATCTTGATGCCCTTTAAGTCCCGCAGCATCTGCCAGGGGACGATATTGGAATGGTGCTCCATAATGGTGATAAGAATCTCATCCCCTTCTTTTAAATTATGAAGTCCCCATCCGTATGCCAAAAGGTTGATGGATTCAGTCGCGTTTCTGGTGAAGATGATATTTCTCCAGTCCTCTGCTCCGATAAACTCGGCTACCTTTTTGTGAGCCTCCTCATACATTACGGTGGATTCATAACTAAGAGTATGTACACCCCTGTGGATATTTGAGTTGTGATTTCTGTAATAATTATCGATTGAGTTTATTACGCTCTCAGGTTTTTGGGAGGTTGCCGCGTTGTCTAAATAGATTAGCGGTTTACCATTTACCCGACGCTTAAACACGGGGAAGTCATTTTTTATTAAGTGAGGATCCAAGACCGTAGCTGATTTTATTAACTTTTCCATGATTCTTCAACTTATAAATCAAAAGATAAGGGTTAAATTATGGGGCGGATTTCTTTTCTATCAACGCTTTTTTTAAAACTGTTAATCCTAAGAGCGCACACTTAAACCTGATAGGTGAAACCTGGCCACCAAGTGCTTCAAGCATATCATTATCCGTAAATGATAAGACTTTGCTTACTTCCATACCCTCTACACTTTCAGTAAGTATTGAGACGGATGCCTGACTAATCGCACATCCTGTGCCGGAAAATTTGATATCATCAAGCTTGTTGTTTTTAATTCTTAGATCAAGCCTGATTACGTCGCCACAGGAGGGGATACCTTCTTCATAGGAGAAATCAGCATCTTCTATAGTCCCATAGTTCCGTGGGTTCTTAAAGTGATCTAATATAAATTCTAAGTTGTCGCTTTCCATGTCGTTTTGTATTTAAATTATTTTAATTATCTAAGCTAGTATACCAGTTTTTGCCGGATCTTCACCTTTATTATGGTAGGTGAAGAGAGTGTGATTAGATTTATTACTCTGAGGGTACAACACTCATGGTGCAGTTGTTTTTTCTGAGCACCTTATCAACTCTTTCCAGATCACAGTCAACTACCCAGAAATAGCTAACCTGTCTATTCATAGGCGATGAGCTAAAAGAGATTACTTTCTCTGAATTGTTCTGTATCAAATGGAGAACATCAAAGTGGTCAAGCTCACCAGACAAATTGACCTCTAATTTGATCGGTTTATCATTAAAACTAAACGTAGTACGCAAAGCATCTAAAATATCCGTTACGGTAATAATCCCCAGAAGTTCATTATTCTCAGATACAACGGGGAGAGAGTTGAAACTCTTAATCCTAATTATTTCAGAGGCATTCTCGATCGAGGCATCTTCCATTATTGTAAAAGGATCGGTAACCATAACGTCTTTAACTTTTATGTCATTCTTATCCGAAAGAGCGACCGCTATATCGGTTTCGGTAACAATCCCAACTAACTTGCCTTCTTCAACTACCGGAAATTGTCTGTAATTTAGGGTTTTCATCTTCTCGGAAATATCTTGGGCACTGTCTTCAGATGTTACCGTTCTCGGGTGAAGTGTCATATAGTCTTTGACCAACATTTGCTTTGACCCCCTGTAAAATTTGCAATTACTCAAATTGGTGTGAGTTAGGATACTTACTCAATATACTGAAAGTAATAATACCATGCAAAACGCAGTCTCCAATAAGCGCTTATGTGCTTGACAATCATAACAGGCTTCGGTTTTCTTTTTAAATAAGCCATGAGTAAAACAGGGACAGTATATCTAATTGGAGCGGGACCGGGGGACAGGGGACTGATTACAGTAAAGGGGCAAAAGCTTCTCCAAAAAGCTGACGTAATAGTATACGACTACCTTGTAAATACAGATCTTTTAGATTTCGCAAAAGAAAATGCTGAGATTATATATGTTGGGAAAAAAGCGGGACAAAAGGAGATGTCTCAACAAAGAATAAACGCACTTTTAGTCCGAAAAGCGAAAAGATTCACTACAGTTGCCAGGCTTAAGGGTGGAGACCCTTTTATATTTGGTAGAGGAGGAGAAGAAGCCGAGTACCTCCAAGAGAAAGAGGTTTCCTTTGAAATAGTACCAGGAGTAAGCTCCGTATCTGCCGTGCCTGCCTACGCAGGAATCTCACTTACACACAGGGAATTCACATCTTCTTTTACGGTGGTTACTGGACATGAGAATCCGTCAAAAGGAAAATCCAATATTCCATGGGAAGCCCTTTCACAAATAGGGACAATAGTTTTCCTTATGGGAGTTAAGAATCTAAAAAAGAATATGTTAAAGCTAATGGGCGCGGGAAAAAGCCCTGATACCCCCGTTGCGGTAATAACATGGGGTACTTATCCGGTGCAGACAACATTGACGGGCAAAATCGCAAACATATCAGACTTAGTCAATAAAAGAAAAGATATTACTTCCCCAGGGATAGTTGTTGTTGGTGAAGTTGTAAATTTGAGGGAAAAAATAAACTGGTATGAATCTGCTCCTCTTTTTGGAAAAACGGTACTCGTAACAAGACCCAAAAAGCAATCTGAATCATTTATTAATTTACTCGAGGCAAAAGGAGCTCAAATAATCTCATTTCCCACTATAGAAATAGCTCCTCCTAGGAGTTTCCAAGCGCTTGATAACGCTATAAATAGCATTAGCTCATATGACTGGATTATTTTTACGAGTGTAAACGGCGTTACAGCTTTTTTTAAAAGACTAAGGGAGCTCGGCAAAGATATAAGAGTGCTTTACGGAGCCAAAATTGCCGTTATTGGTGATATCACTTCTCAGGCAGTTAAGAATATGGGAATTAACGTAGATTTAGTTCCAGAGGATTTTAGGGCCGAGGGGCTCATTAAATTGTTTAAAAATCATAATGTTAATGACACCAAGATACTACTGCCTCGAGCAAAAATAGCGCGCGATTTACTCCCTCAAACATTAAGGAACATGGGAGCGCAGGTAAATGTGGTAACAGCCTATATTTCTAAAAAGCCTGAGAGGAGAAAAACCAATATTATACGGAAACTGCTTAATGAGAATAAGATAGATATATTAACATTCACCAGCTCTTCTACAGCTAGGAATTTTTTTGAATTACTGCCGGACTTAAAGCATCAAAGTAAAAAGCCTTTTATTGCCTGTATCGGACCTATCACAGCTAAAACTGTTAGGGAGTTTGGTTATAAACCCAGGATTATCCCAAAGCAATATACAGTTGAAGACTTAGCAAATGAGATCACGGAATATTTTAGTCATCCAAAAAACCCTTAAATTTAGAAATTGAATAGGATAGCAGTTGAGGCTTCTAAGCAATGCGGAAGAACAAAACCAACCCATATAGAAAATACTTTAAATTTTGGCGAGGCAATAAAAAGATATGCTAGTAGGAAGTTAGCTATAACACTTCGTGTATACTATGAAGTAACAGAACAGATTATCTTAAGAACACTTTACAAACACCTCAAAATATAATACTATTTTAGGACCGGAAGGTGGGTTTTATGGAATGGGGTACATCGTTCTGGGTCTGGGTCCCAGAATTCTAAGAACCGAAACAGCCGTCATCACGGTTCTTTCGGTTCTTCAATTTCACTACGGAGATTTGTGATTAATACCTATCGCAGTCTCCGTATAATCTTTTTAAGCTCTTCTATCTTATTTTCTCTAATATTCGTATACTTTCGCTGATCAATATGCCCGGCTTCAAAAATATCATCTAACTCAGCAATTTCCTCTATAAGTGCCTGCCGCTTTTGTCCTAAATCCCCTACCCCTTGGGACTTATCATCACTTTCATCAGAATCAGAACTCTTCCTTACAACCGAGGAATAAACAACTCCACCTATAATAATTAAAAGGAATAATCCAAGCGCCCCCCATGTTAAATATTCACCATTAGCAAAAGGGCTTTTAAGCTCAATCTTAATTACATGTCCGGGTTTTAAGTCCTTACCTATCCACTTACGAAAGCTCTCCTCATGGATCTTAACGGATTCTCCGCCTTTTAGGCCCTGTACTTCGACATTATTATTGGATTCAGACACTAAGAGCAAAAAACTTTCAGTCGGATAATCTATGGTTTTTTCAAACACAGTGGTTCCTGAACGAAGTGGCAGAGCGTATGCATAAACCACTCTTTTTTCTCCGGGTAGAACACTTAGAGTGCTAGCAAAACCATATTCTGTATTTACCACATCTTCAGGGGTGAGGCCATGTATAAAGTTAAGGTTTTGAGCCCCTTTCGGTGTGCTGATTCGAAGGGATTCCCTCTTGCCGTCTTCGAGCTCCTTGCCGCCTACGTAGACTTTATCCCCTGTGTTGTTATACAAGGCAATGTCAGCTACAGATAAGGCACCTTCCTCAACTTGTACTATCATCTGGGATTCAGTAATTCTAATATTACCTTCATCAACTGTGGGATCATAAATAGGTAAATTTAGTATCTTTGTGTCTTCCTTCGGATAAAAAACCATTTTGTCTGACGAATACTGAGTGCCCTTAAAATTTACGGTAATTGTGTAGCTTCGATCCCAATTAAGACCCTCGAATGAAAAGTTTCCCTGTTCATCAGACTGCAGCGTTTTATTACCTGTAGGCTTGTCACCCATATATATGGTTAGAGTTAAATCAACACCTGATGCCGGTCCGTCGTTTGTTTTATTTATGACCTGTCCTGTAATCATCCCGCTAGCTGCCCTATCTTGTGGAACATTAAAAGTAACGAGATATTCGGCAATTGACTTAGCCTGTGCTTCTGGAACATTCATTGGAGGCATAGGAGGATAGCCTTCATTGAAGGGCATTTTACCGCTTGACTGGTAAATTTGCTGAGGGTTCTCAATCCACTTAACAATTTCCTCCTTTGAGTATCTTTCGTTAACCCCCGCTAAATCAGGACCTACGTATCTTCCTCTACCTATTGTATGACACCTTACGCAGCGGTTTTGTATAAAGAGCTCTTCACCCGAAAGACTGAGCGTCGAAGGGCCTTGTTCTTGAGCATTAACATTGGGCGTTTTTAGAACGGGACAGACTAGAATAGTAAGTACGGCAACGAATAATAAATTAAGTGCTATTTCATTTATGGCTTTCATATTAGTTTAAACTGGCTCCGCACTTAGAACAGAACAAATCCGCCGAGCTGTATTCACTGCCGCACTCTGTACATTTATGATCAGTATTCGTTTTGTTAGATGCACTTTTGAATGCTGAAATCCCCTCTTGTATTTTTTTATCATCAGAGTAGCTATCCGGCTAGCGCTTTCTGTAGGACAATATTTCTTGCTCAAGTTCGTAATCAGGAGTTTTTGTTCCGCTTTGATTCCGGATTTGATCTATTTCCTTTAAAACTCCAGCCGCATCAAGCTTGTAGTTGTTTTTAAGCTCAATAAAGTCTTCTTTTGAGAGCTTCCCAAGCTCATAGTCAAAATCTATATCTCTGATAGCTGAATATAATGTCTCTTTTTGGTTATCTAAAGACTTTAGTTTTTCTATTTCATGCTCTCCACTCTCAACCTCTAATATAACAGGAGCATCATTTCCTTGAGATCCTCTTTTTAGGAAAAACGGTAAAGCTATGTATATAGCCACAGCAACAGAGATAATTAATATTATTACGGTTTCCAAATTGTTTCCTTTTTGTCGAAATGTTCCGGAAGAAAAATGATTATTGCGCTTTTACTGTAGGGTCTTTTTCCCTTACCGTATACCTTACAAAAGCTTCCTGTCTACTCTTTTTGCCGCTCGGCCACATCGTAACTATAGCTCCCAAAAGTAGCACAATACCCCCAGCCCAAATCCAATTGACCATAGGGTTTATCATTGCCCTGATTGTAGCGCTTCCGTCTGCGTTAAAACTGCTTAGAATAACGTAGAGGTCATCTTTATAAGTAGATCTCAAAGCCACTTCTGTTTCCTGGTTTATTTCACGGTTACCTTCATATTTGTATATATTTTTTTCAGGTGCTATGGTACCTATTTCCCTGCCTCCTTCAAAGAGGGTAAGGTTTGCCACTGTAGCGTTCTTAGCATCTGTTGTATATTGTTTTAGCCCATCAAATCTAAGACTGTAGCCCCTCAGTTCCATTGACTCACCTTTATGAAGAGTCGCTTGCTTCTCCGTTACAAAGACCGAAGAGGCTGTAACCCCAATCACAATGAGAACAACTCCCATATGAACTATATAGCCGCCGTAGCGTCTTTTGTTTCTCGAGACTAATCTCATAAACGCCGTAAGAAAATTTTCTCCTCTTCTCATTCTAACCAAAGTGCCTCTAATAAATTCTGTAAATACTGTCCCGGTCACAAACGCACAGAATGCAAAAGCAATTAGGGCTGTAATATTTTTCATTCCGAGAGCTAAAAGCACTATAACGGTAAAGATCCCGAGAAGTAGAGGATAGAGGAAATTCTTAAGCAGATTCTTAAAGGACGCTTTTCTCCACGAGATTAGAGGTCCTATTCCCATAAGCATTATGAGTACAAGAGCGATTGGTACATTGACTCGGTTAAAATAGGGCGGGCCGACTAAGATTTTGTTCCCAGTCAGGGCTTCAGATAATATAGGGAATATAGTTCCCAGAAAAACTGCGAATGCGGCTCCTAGAAAAAGTAAGTTGTTAAATATAAATGCGCTTTCTCTTGAGAGAATAGAATCGAATCTGTTTTCAGCTTCAAGATCGTTAATTCTGTAGAGAAACATGCCGAAGGAAAAAAGTAGGATAAATGCGATAAACCCTAAAAATAGAGGTCCTATGTCAGACTGGGCAAAGGAATGTACGGAAGATATTATGCCGCTTCTTGTGATAAAGGTTCCAAATATAGCCAGGAAGAAAGTCAGGATGATTAGTGCCATGTTCCACTTTTTAAGCATGCCCTTTTTTTCCTGAATCATCACCGAGTGAATAAATGCTGTAGCCGCAAGCCAGGGCATAAAGGCCGCGTTCTCAACCGGGTCCCATGCCCAGTAGCCTCCCCATCCAAGCTCGAGATAAGCCCACCTGGCTCCCAAAAGAAGACCGATGCCCAGAAACGTCCAAGCGAATAGTGCCCACTTGCGGGAATACCTTATCCACTCATCCCCGAGTTTTCCTGAAAGCAGTGCGCCCATTCCAAACGCGAACGGAACAGTCAGACCTACATATCCTATGTAAAGTGTAAGCGGGTGTATGGCCATGTAGGCGTTTTGCAGGATGGGATTAAGCCCTCTTCCTTCCTTAGGAATAAATGACAATTTTTCAAAAGGACTCTCGACAAAAGCTATTATAAAGATAAAGAAGATGGATACAGCCGCAAGGGTTGAAAGAACATACGGCATGAGCTGTCTGTCTTTCTTTCGACTCTGGAGAACAACTATCGCAGTATAGAAAGAAAGCACTAAGCACCACAACAGGATCGAGCCCGCCTGCCCTGCCCATAGAGAAGTAAACCTGTATATAGTTGCGAGATCGGTACTAGTGTTTAGAGCTACATATTTTAAGCTGAAGTCAAGATTGATAAGTGAGTGTAGAAGCGCTATCGTTGCAATAATCAAAAGAGCGCAAACCGCAAGAGCGCCGTTTTCCGCACTCTTTACAAAATCCCATTTGCGGGTTTTTACTCCGTAAATGGAAGCCACCAGCACGTATATTGAAATTATTAAAGCTAGGAATATTGAAATATTTCCGGTTTCTACCATTTAGTAAGAACTATCCTTCTCGTTATAGAGGAAGTCGGTTGATTCGTATTTCGTAGGGCACTTCGCAAGCAGGGTGTCCGCTTCAAATACATCGTTCTTTGCATATACACCTTCTACCACTGCCTCAACCTCATCAGCAAATACATCGGGCACTATCCCTGCATAAGCCACGTCTATTGTTTGAGAGCCGTCTGTTATCTTAAATTCAAGGGCGCCGTCAGTGTCTTTTATTATAGTACCCGGAACCACCGTTCCTGATACTCTTACTTTAGTGTCATAGACGGTCGGCACCTGCGCCCTAAGCTCTTCCACTGTGAGGTAATAAACCATTGTGTCTTTTACACCGTCATACACAAGGTAACTCACTGTGAGGGTGATTACCGCAATTGCTATAATAAATTTTAGTCTTCCCTTTAGCATATGTAATGTCCTCGATAACTAAAACGTTTCTAATTCCCTCTTTAGCTGCCTATTTTTTCTAAGTAAATCATAAATATAAATTATTAGCACTATCCAAACAACTACGTGTCCCCAAAGAAGATAGTTTAATCTAAGTGGTATTGCTTCAAGTATTACGCTGTCGACCCATACCTTTCCTTCTCCCTCGACTATAAGATTGAGCTTAACCCGCTCAGGTGAATTACCTTTATCTAAGTATAAAATAGTCTCAACGGGTCTCCACTCAGTAGTGCCGGATAGCGGCACTCTGGGGCCTCGAGAAATAAGCTCTTCTCCGTCTGGGAACTTTGCAATCAATTCTAGATATGAAATTCCCCTCATTTCCTCAGTGGCTTGAAGATTCTCTGAGCGCATCTGAGCTTTATAAGTTAAGCGTTGATTCCCAAAATCTTTATCGTCAAGTTCAAAGAGCTCTACTGTAATAGGCTCTTTCGTGTTGATAAGTAAAGACCCGTTGCCATCACTTGAGATATCTCTGTCAATCTCAACTCCGGACTGAGTAATTATCTCTTCGACATTAGAGATCGAGAATATGAGCTCACTCTCTTCCTGAGCAAGAGATTTATAGCCATTTATGCTAATAGATAGTAATAATACCATAAAATAAAACTTGTTGTTCATGTTTCAAACCCAACTATAGCATACCTGCCATTTTTGACTTAAAAAGCGTATCTAATACTATTAAAGATGCTGAATTGGAGCCATCAGGTTCAAAAAGGTTTATTTTGGGAAGTATCTTAATTATTGAGATCTTATCCCTAATCTATTATTCCTAAACCCCTTGTTCATCTGAAGGAACTACGGCTTCAGTATTCTTCCCTTTTTTAGGGAATATAATATATTGTGTAATAAATCCTAACATACCTAATGCAAGCCAGCTAAATACGATCCTGTATGTTTGGTTTTCACCAAGACGGTCAATAAATTCAAGTCTGAACGGGCTGAAATCACTGCTAATAAAATAGAGTACTGCCATAACGCTCACCCATGCTCCTGTAAATGAGGTTATAAGTATGATCATAAATTTCTGGAGCAGTAAGGCTAAGATTCCTCCTACCAAAGCTGGCAAAATATATAGGATTGGGCTTGTATTGCTGTTCACAAACCCTATAATTCCCGAAAATAGGAGAATCCCGAATATAGCTCCTATGAGGAACACTCCTGCAGAGTATAAAAAAAGAAAAAGGGCTCCAACTATTAAGCCCCCTGCAACTGCGGCTATTAATATTACAACAATTTCCTTCCCATCTGTTAGGGTGAAACCAAAGCCCGCTACAAATGACGCGCCAAGAATAAATCCAGCTACAGCTAATACAAATTTGACCATTCTATATCCAAAGAAACATATGAGTACGCCTAATAAAACAACTGCGGCCAATAAGAAATTGTACATTAATGGAGATAGTGTCAATGTTTCAGCCTTTAATGTTTACTTGAACTATAGCAAATTTATGATCTACTATTTATCCAATGATAACGATATTACAGTGAATACATAAGACATATGCTAGAATACTTAATGTGATGCAATGATCTAATTCTCGTTTAATTTTAATTTTGATACTGCATCTTTCATTCGCTCTAGATCAATACGTTCAAGGAGAAGGACAATAAATAACAGAGTACACGCAGCCATGTTTATAAGGAGCGCATTCATCATCTCTGGAGCAATCCCTCCGCCTCCGGGACCAAAGACTACTGGTGAGATTCCTCTCATTACTCTGACTGAAATGTATACAAGCGGGAGGTCTATAAAGGCTATAATCGCGAAAACAGCAGCGTATTTGGCTTTCTTGGTATCATTCTCGGCTGATGACCTTAATATGAGATAAACAATGTAAAGTATCCAGAGTATAAAGGTGGTTGTGAGCTGCGGGTCCCAGGTCCACCATGTACCCCAGATAGGTTTAGCCCAGACACTCCCAGTTATAATCGTAAGTGTAAGAAACAATACCCCTAGCTCTGCCGAGCAGTAAGCCAAAATATCCCACTTACGTGTTCCCTTCCATAAATATATTATGCTGGCGATAAAGACTATAATAAATGCAACAGTGGCAACCCATACGGTTCCCATATGGATATAGAATATCCTCTGAATATGGCCCATCTTAGGCTCTGTCGGAGCATATATAAAGGCCGCATAGACTGATGCGATAATGCCGATAAACGCTAAAATAAATAGGATACGTCTCATCATAGGGATTAGATTATTGTAAAACCGTTAAGATTCTTCTATAACGTATTCAAATGTAACCGCACAAGCTGTTAAGAAGATTATATCGAACGATACGAGCAGTTTCAAAGAAGAACTTGCTGCAAATAGTGAATTGCCGTCCAGAACCTGTCCGCTTATTTTAACCGCACTTACTATAACCGGAATTATTATAGGAAAAAGCAAAATAGGTAGCAGCACTTCCCTGAGCTTGGTATTAAGCGCCATAGCTGAAAAAAGTGTTCCTACAGAAACGAATCCAACAGCTCCTAGAAAAATGACCGGGATTAAAGGGATTAAGGTGGATAAAAATTCATAGTTGAAGAATAATATGAACATCGGTACCATCAACAAGCCCACTAAAAAGATAAAAATAGTATTACTTATCATCTTACCCGCGTATATAAGGCTCCGGTCAGTAGGAGTCAGCAGCATGCCTATTACAGCGTTACCCTCTTTTTCGAGCGCAAATGAGCGGCTCAGACCCAAAACTCCGGCAAAAATAAATGATATCCATAACATTGCAGGCGCTGCGAGATCTAAAAGTTCCGTTGAAAAACCAAAAGCAAAATTAAAAATAACTATTACTAAAAGGGCAAAGATAAGCATTGAAGAGAAGAGCTCCTTTGTCCTGAGCTCAGTAACAATATCTTTTTTTATTATTGCCCATACTTTATTCATTTATGCCTGCTTTCTATAAAATTATCACAATATTATAACAGATAAGGGAGCAAATATTAGAAAGTAATGATTACATATAAATACAATATGTATTGGTCCATAAATTAAGAGTGTTACAATGCATATTTAATGTAGCAAATGATATTGGTTGAAATAAAAATGGGCGGCAAGTGTAGCTAACTTACCGCCCAAAGAGAAGGGAATACAAATAAATTTAGCAAAGTTTATTTATTTTGGTGGTGTCATTATATCGTAAATACCGCCTACTGATGCCACGTGGCACCCAACACATCCTTTAGGAGTACCGGCTACGGGTACACTCATCTTTTTGCCGTCCTTTTCAACTTCTTTTTTGGCAACTGTTCCGTCCGGCATGTACTTAACCCAGAAATAGTCGTCTTTACCGTCTCCGGTTTTATTCATTACCGTTATAGCCGCAAGTTTTTTATCGGGCATATAGTTTTCTTTAATTATTATTGAACCTTTAGGCATTTCTTTTACACCTGCCTTAAGTGCATTTGCAGCGGTTTCGTTGATATAAGTGGTAAGGAAAGCTCCATGAGGGGGTTGAGCTTTATACATTTTGCCCTTTCCCGGCCATAAAGCCCAGTTGTCCTGATACTTGGCGTCCTGAATTGAACTCCAGAGTTTAGCGGCCTGATCTGTAGAATCTCCGCTAATCACGGTACCCACATAAACAAAACCAAAAGCCAAAATTACTATCGTTAAATAGAGTAATTTTTTCATAGATAACCTCCCCTTTACGTTTCTATTAATATAAGATGCAGTAAAAGGTCATCCGTTTCAGATAATTCTAAATTTCTGACAAATTAGGTTAATAAGAGAGGATGCACTGCTCCCTTTTGTCAAGCTAGGTTAAGTTGGATTCATGACACCTGTATATAGGATTTTCTGTCAAATATCTAACTTAACTTATTGCCCTATTATTTTTGTCTCAAATGGATTGAAACTGACTATAAAGTCGACATGGACACCACCTTTGCCGTACATTGACACGTTATTATAGAATATGATATAGTGGAAAATGTTATACAGTGGATACTAATGGGGAGATATGTGGGGGAAAAGTGCAAGGTTTCATACACGCTTTCAATCGAACCCACCGTCCTAGTCCCACCGATCGTTAGAACACCACCCGCAATTAAAGATCAGCTGACTAGTTCCCCCATGGAAACCACACACATCAGCCATATGCTAAGATACTTTCAGAATAGCATCAAATTACGGAGGTGTACCCTATGAAAGGCAGTTTAAGAATAATGCATTTCGGTTTCTTAATATCAATTATCGTCGCTGTGCTAATTATCGGAACATCACAGGTCGCAATCGCCCAGGCACAAATTGTCGGGAGCCCATCCGAATACGCCTACAATGCCGTGCCAAAAACTGCGGAGTGCTGTAATGACCCCACCGAGCACGCGGGTCCCGAATACATAAATGTCGCATTTTTCCAGGATGATGATGCTGATGGTGGATGGGCGGCTTGGGGGATGGTCGAATCACCGGGCGAGCCCATGATCCAGATAGATCAGACATTAATTGACGAGAACAAAGTCGGATCATGTACGAACAGACATTCAGTACAGTTAGATTGCAAAACGCCAAACATAGTAGTTTTAAATCTCACCCCTCAGCAAGTGAAGGCTAGTCAGCGCGAGCTTTTGGCATACGTCACCGCACTCGATTTGAGGTGTGATGGCGATTCGAAGTTTTTGGGGTTCACCCCCAGAACCACCGTACGAATGTGGAAATGTCGACTGCAGACCTCCACCACCCATTATAACAACACCAATACCAACCCTCAATGAATGGGGCATGATAATAACGGCAGGTGTGTTAGGGCTGTTAGCTGTGATAGGTTTGTTTATTATGAGAACTAGGCGTACAGCCGCCGGCGGGAGAGGTCCCGACGGAGCTAACCAGTAGGAATATCCACTATGCCTATAGGAGACACGCTAATTCTCAGGAAGACCTGATTGTACCCACCTACACCAACGATTAACGTACAACCCAAGCCGGGAGGAGTCATTAGGCTCCCCCGTCTCTTGCTCATAAAGCCGGAGTATTCATAATTCCAACTTAAACCGAGCTTAATTACAACTTTTATTTAGAATCTTGGCTATAATATAATAAGGGTGTAATAGATTCCATTTTAAGCTCTGTATTTAAAGAATCAGGAGGTTGTAGCTATGAGATTCTCAACCTTAGTAGGAATTTTTACCGTGATGTTAA
>Ga0209980_10000176_pt1 | contig 32863 bp, 32 predicted proteins | sample CR02metaG_FD_183611 | JGI IMG/M metagenome (GOLD analysis project Ga0209980, IMG submission 183611) | Deep subsurface microbial communities from Mariana Trench to uncover new lineages of life (NeLLi) - CR02 metaG (SPAdes) (version 2) | ecosystem: Environmental > Aquatic > Marine > Ocean trench...
CGAACCAATGACATTGAAGATCCCCATCGGCAAGATCACTGACAGGTATTTCAAAAACTCCGCTTGCCATAAGGCCTCCCACATAGACGATGCCGTAAGGACCGGTGGGAAAACGCCCAGGGCCAGGTTCCAAGGTTGGCCCGACATTTCACCACTCCCCCATGCCAATCCGCTTCCTATAAAGATCGCCACCAAACCGCCCGGCAGAGCGAGCGGAAACCTGTATTTAGAAAAATAGGAGAGCAGGATCAGTGCCAGGGGGACAAGCGCGATGAGAGGCTTTGCAAAGATCCTGAAGGTAAAATCCATGGCGATAAAGGTCACAGCTATCCCCGCCAGGGCAGATAGAAGAGCGGCACGGGGTGTCAGCCGGCGCACCCTCTCTGCGATAAAGGCCCCAGCGATCTCGATCACCCCGCTGAGAAAACGCCACCAACCCCACCTTCCAAGCCCAAATTGGGTCTTTGGTCTCTTGGTAGACGGGCATCATGATAAAAAAGACGTAGGCAAAGAGGCTGACCGTGTTAATCCCGTACGGAAGAGCCGTCACGTCCTCCTTCCCGGACTCCATAGCTAGACGCCTTGCCTGCCAAGAATAATAAAAATTTCCTACCAGGATCGAGATGGCGGCGCCCGGGAGGATACGGCCGAAGATATAGGAGTCGGGGAGATGGATGAGCTCTCGGCATAGGCTTACGATGAGAATGAGCTGGATCAGGTTATCGACCATCAGACCAAAAAACCCGTCCAGATCTTTGCGCACGAACCAAGAATAGGGTAGATTAGTAGGGAACTCTTCTTTCATACGACCCGTTAGTATCAATAAAGCGACTGCCCACTCACTTGAAAATGCTCTCCTGTAAGACTAAACAGAGAGGATAGGCACCCCGGAGAGAGTTCATTGGGGCATTTGGGTGTGGGCGATTATACTGTTAATGATGCTCAACTCAAAAGAGCTTGGAGGGTTTGGGTACAGGCATGGATAAATTTAATCTTGCAATCGCAATAGGCGGAGCGGCCGGGCAGGGGATTGCGACGCCCGGGGACATTCTAGCACGGATTTTCGTGCGCCGCGGTCTTCACCTGAACGCGTACAACGCGTACCAATCGATCATCCGGGGCGGCCATATCTTTCTTACCCTTCGGACAAGCGACCATCCCGTTCTCAGCATGGGTGATAAGTTGGACGTACTGATCCCCCTGAACCAGGATACTATGAACCGTCACCTCAAGCTGATGCAAGCTGGTACTGTCGTCCTGTACAACACCGACAAGATCAAGCCTGGAACTGCTGCCGATGGCGTCCAGCTTTGCCCCTTTTCGGTAAAAGAGCTGGCACCCACCGTGAGGGGCGACCTGGTCCAAAACACCATCGCACTGGCAGCGGTCCTGCAACTGATCGATGTCGAGTTCGCGATTCTCGAAGAGCTCCTAACCGTCCAGTTCAAAAGAAAGGGCGATACTGTGATTGCCGAGAACGTGGGGGTGGCTCGGGCGGGTTACGATTATGCAGCTGCTCATTTCAGGCCGTTTCCTTTTTCCCTACCCGATACCGGGAAAAAACTGGCGTACTTCGAGGGAAACCAGGCGCTCGCGATGGGCGGCGCCGCTGCGGGCGTGCGCTTTTACTGTGCCTATCCCATGAGCCCCGCGAGTGGCGTCCTTCACTGGATGGCCAGACACGGCCGTCAGCTGGGCATCATGGTCCGCCAGCTCGAGGACGAAATCGCGGTGATCAACACGACAATCGGCGCCGCCCACACCGGATGTCGCGCCATGTGCGCCACCTCAGGTGGCGGCTTCGCCCTGATGACCGAAGCCCTTGGCTCGGCGGCCATGATGGAGATCCCTGTAGTCTGTATCAATGTCCAGCGTGCAGGACCGGCCACCGGCGTACCCACCAAGACCGAGCAGGGCGATCTCTGGCAGGTGCTGGGAGCCGGCCAGGGGGATTATCCTCGAGTCATCGTGGCGCCAACCAATATCCTCGACTGTTTTAAAATTGTCCCGGAGCTTTTCAACTTGGTGGACAAATTCCAGTGCCCCGGCATTATCCTCACCGACTTGCTTCTCTCTGAAGGCCGGTCCAGCGTGAATCCCGCAGAGTTAGACTTCAACGTCCCGATTGACCGCGGCGAAGTCATTGGCCTCAACGGCGATGCACCCCCCCCCAAAGGTGAATATAAGCGCTTCGAGATCACCGAAACCGGCATTTCGCCACGCGCCCTTCCCGGCACACCCGGATATGTCCACGTGGTGGCCACCGATGAACACGACGAGAACGGCGTGCTCATCAGTGACGAATTTACAAACCCACACAAGCGCCGGGCCATGCATGAGAAACGCATGGGCAAGATGGAAGGTGTCCTCTCTTCGCTGGAGCCGCCGGAACTATTCGGACCACCAAATGCCCAGGTCACACTGATTGGTTGGGGTTCGACGGAGGGCGTCATACGCGAGGCAATCGAGAAGCTTGCCGACGAAGGAATCATCGCCAACAACCTGCAGATCAAGTGGCTTGTCCCTCTCCACGGCGAGGCGATCAGTTCCATCATATCTAAGAGCAAAAAGAGCATCCATGTAGAGAATAATTATAGTGGCCAATTCGCTCGCTACCTTCGTTCCGAGACCGGCATCGTAACCGATGGCCACATCCGCAAGTACGATGGGGAGCCATTCATGCCCCATCACATTGTGGACGGCGTGAAAAAGATCTTGGCCCGAGAGACTGAAAAATACGTCCCAGTCCACGAGATCACGGTTTAAGGAGAAAAAACATGAGCACACCAATGGTTGAAACAGAAACCAAAACACGGGGCGTGTTGCAGGCCAAACCCGAACGCGCCAGATTGACCGTGAAAGAGATGAAGGGGCTGGTAGATCCGGATTGGTGCCCCGGCTGCGGCGACTTCGGCTTGCTGACCGCTGTGAAGCAGGCGATTGTCGAGCTGGGCCTCTACCCCCACGAGGTCATGACGATTAGCGGGATTGGCTGCTCCTCCAACCTGCCAGGCTACATCAACGCTTACGGCATGCACACCCTGCACGGCCGATCGCTGGCGGTCGCCACGGGCGCCCAACTCGCCAATCACAAAATGAAGATTATAGCCACCGGTGGCGATGGCGATGGCTTCGGCATCGGGGGAAACCACTTCGTCCACAGCATGCGCCGAAACGTCGACCTGACCTACATCGTCATGGACAACCAGATCTACGGGCTGACCACCGGCCAGATCTCCCCCACCAGCACCAAAGGGATGAAGACCAAAAGCACACCCGACGGAAGCGTGGAAAACCCGATCAATCCGATCCCCCTGGCCCTTGCCGCAGGGGCCACCTATGTGGCTCGAGGATTCACCGGTCAGGTAAAACACCTGGTCGAGCTCATCAAGGGTGGTCTCCAGCACAAAGGCTTCGCTTTCATTGACGTCTTTAGTCCGTGCGTGACCTACAACCACGACAACAGCCACGAGTTCTTCAAACAGCGCACCCAGAAGCTGGGAGAGATGGGCCACGATCCAACCGACTTCCATGCGGCTATGGAGAAGGCCTATATGTGGGGTGAGGTCATCCCCATTGGCCTCTTCTGGAAACGTGACGATCTCCCCTCGCTGGACCAGCTGGAGCCGATTTTGGAAGAGAGCGGTCCACTCGCCCGTCGTCCTCTGGGCATCTCTCCCGAGACCGCTAAGGCCCTGATCAAAGAGTTGATGTAGGGACCCCTCAGAAATTAACCGGCAACCCCAAGCCAGCAAGGTCTCCTCTATCAGCTCGGAAGATGCCAACTTTACTCTTTAAAGACCTGGGCCAGTTGGAATACCTTACCGCCCTATCTCTCCAGCAAAGACTCCTGGAAGAGAAACAGTCTGGCACAACCATGGACATGCTCCTTCTGGTGGAGCATCCCCATGTCTTCACGAGTGGAAGAGCAGGCAAGGAAAAAAACATGTTGGATCGAGGAGACGTCCCCTTTCATCTCATCACCAGGGGAGGGGATATCACCTATCACGGTCCCGGCCAGTTGGTAGCCTACCCCTTGCTGGATCTCAGATCCACCCTACGAAGGGACGTGCACATCTATTTACGCAATCTGGAGCGGGTCCTGATTCAGACCGTCAATCTATTTGGCATCACGGCAAAGAGGGTCCCCCCCTGGACAGGGGTCTGGGTCGAAAATAGAAAAATTGCCTCCATCGGCATTGCTGTCAGAAAAGGCATCACCTATCATGGCCTGGCCCTCAACGTGTGCCCTGATCTCAGCTATTTTAACCGGATCATCCCTTGCGGGCTTCCCTGGGCTGAGATCACATCCATGGAGCGGGAGCTGGGAAGAGAGATTGACCCGAGAGAGGCAAAAAAAGCCTTTATCGATTGCTTCGCCAAGCGATTCCAGTATACAGAGTTAGAGGAACTATGCCTCGAAGACATCCCGACTGGGTTAAAGTCAGAGCGCCAGGCAGCCCCAATTACCTTCGCCTCAAGCGGATTCTGAGAGATCATAGCCTCCATTCGGTCTGCGAAGAGGCGCGCTGCCCCAACATCGCCGAGTGCTGGGAAAATCACACCGCCACCTTCTTGATCCTGGGAGACATCTGCACGCGAGGCTGCCGCTTCTGTGCGATCAGCAAGGGAAGGCCAGGTCTCCTAGACCCGGAAGAGCCGCGCAATGTGGGCCTAGTAGTCAAAGAACTGGGATTGGAACACATTGTGGTCACCTCGGTGGATCGGGACGATCTTCTCGACGGCGGCTCGGCCCACTTTGCCAAGACTGTCTTTTGGATCAAGCTCCTCAATCCCGGTATTCGTGTGGAGGTCCTCATCCCGGACTTCAAAGGAGACCATAAGGCCTTGGAGACCGTGGTCCAATCCGGCGTTCAGATCCTTAACCACAACATGGAAACAGTACCGCGGCTTTACAAAAAAGTGAGGCCGGGCTCCGTGTACCAGCGCTCGCTAGATATTCTAAAAACCGCCAAAGAGATACGGGAAAACGTGCTGACCAAATCAGGGTTGATGCTAGGCGTGGGAGAGACCACAGGCGAGGTGATGGGTACCTTGCAGGACCTAAGGGAAATCAACTGTGATATTGTCACCCTGGGTCAATATCTCCAACCTTCAACAGACCAGCTTGCGGTTGAGCGTTACGTTTCACCCGCCGAGTTTCAGGAACTCAAGACAGAGGCCCAGAAACTCGGATTCCGTCATGTGGAGTCCGGACCTCTGGTTCGTAGCTCCTATCACGCCTGGAGCCACGTGCACTGAACCTAGGCTGTTTTGTTCTTGAAGTAGTCGGCGTCAATCTGGATGTATTGCTTCCACTTGTCCGGAGTCGCCGCCTCTTCAAAGATCGCCTCTACCGGACAAACCGGTTCACAGGCCCCACAGTCGATACACTCCTCAGGATCGATATAGAGTTTGTTAACCTTCTCGAATTCCTCAGTCTCATCTTTTGTGGGATGGATGCAATCCACCGGGCACACATCCACGCAGGCAAGGTCCTTAACATCTATACAGGGTTCAGCAATGATATAGGTCATCTACACTCCTCCTCTAGAAACTACATTTTAAGCAAATAGCAAACCAAAATACCGAAGTCAATTGTCCAGTATTTCTCCTTCTCCCTATCCTTTGATAATCCCCACCGGACGGAAACGTGCTACCTTTTTCGAGATGCCCGCCCGCTCCATAGTCTCCACCACAGCAGCCACGTCCTTGTAAGAATGAGGCATCTCCTCGGCCATCGTGGCCCTCCCTTGATATCGAGCCACCACGCCACGGCGTGCCATTTCCTGATCGATGTTGATGCCGCGACTGATCTTCCTGGACTGCGCCCGGCTCATGACTCGACCGGCCCCGTGACAGGTACTACCAAAGGTGGCCTCCATGGCCGTCTCGGTCCCGACAAGTAGAAAAGAATACCGGCCCATGTCACCCGGGACAAGAACCGGCTGTCCAATCTGTCGGTAGGCCTTTGGGATCAATGGGTGATTCGGGGGAAAGGCCCGTGTCGCACCTTTGCGATGGACACAAACACGACGGGGTTTTCCCTCTACCACATGCTCCTCTATCTTGGCGATATTGTGGCAGACGTCATAGATGAGAAAAAAGCCTAGCTCCCGTGGGCTGATCCCCAATACTCTAATGAAAGCCTTTTCTGCCTGGCTCATGATCACCTGTCGATTCGCCCACGCGTAATTGGCGGCGCAGGCCATGGCTGCCAAATAATCCTGGCCCTCGGGAGACTTGACCGGGGTGCAGGCGAGCTGGCGGTCGGGAATGTCGATCTGGTATTTCCCAGTGGCCCGGTTCATAACCTTTAGAAAGTCCTCGCACGTCTGATAACCCAACCCTCGAGAGCCGGTATGGATCAGGACCAACAACTGATCAGGAAAGAGTCCCAAAATCTCAGCCTCCCGAGTTCGATAGATCTCCTCCACCCTGCCAATTTCAAGGAAGTGGTTTCCCGAGCCCAAGGTACCCACCTGCCTTAGGCCGCGTTCCAATGCCCTCTCACTGAGTAGATCTGCATCCGCACCCTGGAGTGCCCCCCCCTCTTCCATGTACTCGAGATCCTCCTGCCGGCCATATCCCTCCCCCACGGCCCAGCGTGCTCCCTCTCGCAGCAGACGCCTCTCGTCTCCCAGAGAAATTTTTGGGATAGCCCCGTGGGCTCCCACGCCAGACGGGATCGAAGAAAAGAGGGCCTCTACCAGCCGGGGTATCTTCTCCTCAACGTCGCGGAAAACCAAGTTGGTCCTTACCAAACGGACACCGCAATTGATGTCGTAGCCCACGCCTCCGGGTGAGATAACGCCGTTATCGTAGTCCATCGCCGCCACCCCACCAATGGGAAATCCGTAACCCCAGTGGATATCGGGCATGGCCAGGGAATAACCTACAATACCAGGAAGGCAAGCGACGTTCATAACCTGCCTCAGGCTGTTATTGTCCTGTAGACTCGGTAAAAGCTCCTCGCTGGCGTAAATTCGTCCGGGGACCCTCATCCCCCCTTGGCGGGGAATCTCCCAGAGCCACTCAGCGACGCGGCGAAGCTTGATCTCATCTCCTGCCGTTGTGTTTTCTCTAGACATCGAAAATCACCCTGGCACGCCACATGCCGTCCTCCTGCCAAACTTTAAAATCGTGATAGGTGACCCCTTTAATCTCGGTATAAAAGCGATGGCGCTCGAGATCCAGGCACTCCCCCCAAATCAACCCTTCCACCCGTTCAGGCAGGAGACTCACAATCTCGCAACGTTTTCCGACAAAGCCCTTGAGGTTAAATTGGGCCAGGAGCTCGCACAGCCAAGCATGGAAAAGCTCCTCCCATCCCTGACCCATTGCCGAAACGGCAATCTTCTCCTTCGGGTTGATGTCGTCGGAATCAGCCACTAGGCCAAAGAGGGCCTCTGCTGCCTCAGAAAAGAGACCTGACAAATCCGCAGTCTCAATCTCAATGCCCAGATCTGCTGTATGCTCGATCTCCCGAGTAGTCATCGGTCAGTGATGAAAAACACCCTCAGTGTGTTATCAGCTTAACCATGGCGTCACGGATGACCCGCTCGCTCACCTCGCCAAAGCGCTCTTTGAAACGCTCAAGGGGAATCACTGCTTTAGCCATGGACCGGTGCCCACCGGCGCTGCCGAGATGGTCGAAGATCCGCTTTAATATCTCGCCCGCACTTTTCACGTATCCTACATTTCGCACCGAGATCACTACCCGATCGTCACAGAGTCCCGAGACGACCCCCCACTCCACCCCTTCAATCTGGAGGCAGAACTCAGCCAGTTGGGGAATGACATCTTCCCTTTTGATTTCCCCTACATGAATGACCGCAACACCGTTGACCAACTCAAGGCGACTCAGGGCCCTGCCTAGGGCCTCCAGATCCTCCCGCGGCAGCGCCGGCCGCTCCATCCTGACAATCATGGCCCTGTTACCAAAGGGATACAAAAAGCTAAAGGCCTCCAGATCAGCATGATGACTCCCGCGTTCCAAAAAGAGCGTATCGCTTTTGATCCCATAGAGGAGCGCTGTGGCAAGTCTCTGGGAAGGCTCCATATTTGCTGCACGGAGATACTCCGTGAATATCGTCGAGGTCGCACCATAATGCGCCCTGAGATCCGTATAGCGGGCCGAAAAAGAAACTCGCTTGGGATGATGATCCACGACGAGGTCTATCTTACCCAGAGGGCGCTTGAAGTACGGAGGCTGTACATCCACCAGAGCCAACTTTGTCCCTTCTTGGTGGAGATCCTCATAAGTGATCCTTTCAATCTGGATCTCCAGCAGCCTGAGCATGGCGAGATTTTCCGGCCGGGTCACCGCACCAAAAGTGACGATAGGCGTGGTAGCTCGGTTCCGCCCCAAGAGCTCCCGCAAAGCCAGGGCACTACCGATCGCATCAGGGTCAGGATCATGCTGCAACAAAATAAGGATCTTGTCTTTTTCCCCGAAAAGAGACCGGATCCGAATTACACGCTGCCGGTTGAGTGAGCTGAGAATCTGCGGTGCGCAAAATTCCTGGAAGATGTCTTCCAGTAAAACCTCTCGTAATAATGGGTCTTTCCTGTCACGCGATGCCTCCTTGCCGGAAGAGAGGAACAGGATAGGCAACTCCCTTCTAAAGGTTCTCAGAAGAGTGATGATTCGTTTTCGAAGCTTTGTCTCTCTGACAAAAATGATTGCGTGATGGATGTCCTCCAGCTTTATTTTCTTGTAAGACCTTTCGTGGTCCAGCGCTCCTGAGAGACATTTCGCCCCCGACCTCCTGACCTTTCTCGCAGCCCCAGAATCCTGGATCAGAAAGAGGACCTCGCCCTGCCTAGCGGGAAACCGACGCATGAATCGGAAGAGCAGGTCATCGTTACAAATCGCTAAGTATCCCACAGGGTTTTCCCTTGAGAGGGGTAATTTTAGAACTGCAAGGAGAGGGCTTCGTGGGGGGGGGAGGAACTAATGATCATCACAGACACATACACTAACATTAAGCCGAACTCAATGGAAGGGCAACGCAAGCCTGTGAAGGTTGCATCGCAAACCAAGATAGGCTTGACCTTCATCGCACCGGGACGGGTTTCCCATTTCCATCGACCGCCACATAAACAACCTCCGCCTCGGTGACCTTAACCCGAACTCCCGGTTGGCCATAGCGCTCGGCCTCAACCTCAACGCGGATCGTGAGAGAGGTTTTCCCCTCACGTACCTCACGTGCATAGAAGCTAACCACATCGCCGACATAGACGGGCGCGATAAACTCGACCTCACGCATTGCCTTGGTGACAAAATTCCTGGTGGCACACTGGGAGGCTGCAATGCCGCCCGCCAGGTCGATGTGGCTCAGGATAATTCCCCCAAAAATGGTTCCACCAGCATTGGTATCCCTGGGGAGCAGGGTCACTCTTAGAGTAGGATCACGTGCTAGGGGCATCGTCTAGACAAGGCCCTTTTCCAGATCAAGCTCAGAGGGTGGTCAGCCAGTCCGGGTAGCTTTTATCTTTCCCTTTGGTGATGTTAAAAAATGCCTGTTGCAAGTCGTAGGTGACAGGACCTGGACAGCCAGGACCAACCTTGCGGTTATCCACCTCTCGGACTGGTGTCACCTCCGCAGCGGTCCCGGTAAAAAAAACCTCATCCGCAATGTAAAGCTCGTCACGAGTAAAGCACTCTTCAACCACAGGGTACCCTTTGTCCCGTGCAATCGTGAGTACGGAATCCCTTGTGATCCCAGGTAGGATTGATGTGTGAGGGGTTGTCTTGACTCGTCCTTGTCGAACAATAAAGATATTCTCGCCGCTGGCCTCTGCCACATAACCTTCGGTATCAAGCATGATCGCCTCATCGTAACCCGCTTCCTTGACCTCATTCTTGGCCAAAACGGAATTGACATAATTACCCGTGATCTTGCTCTTGGTCATCATCACGTTGACGTGATGGCGGGTGTAAGAGGAGATCTTCGCCCGTATACCGTTTCTGATCCCTTCCTCCCCTAGATAGGCTCCCCACGGCCACGCGGCAATGATCACATGAACTGGATTTTCCGGCGCATATAACCCCATCTCCCCCAACCCCAAGAACGCGAGAGGACGGATATAACACTCCTTAAGTCCGTTGGCCCTGATCACCTCCAGGACCGCCTGCTCCATCTGTTCCAGCGTATAAGGAAGAGGAAAACCCAAAATCCGCCCAGAGTCAAAAAACCTACGGAGGTGCTCCCCCAATCGGAAGACAGCCGAGCGACCATCCTCCATGGCATAGCAGCGGATCCCCTCAAAATACCCAGTCCCATAGTGAAGCGAATGGGTCAGGACGTGGACCGTGGCCTCTTCCCATCGAACCATCTGGTTGTCCATCCAGATTTTTTCCGTTTTCAATGACGTCGCGATTCCCATGCGATTGAAAGTTCCTCCGCTGAGCCCACGGCACTGCGCCGCGCTATTCTATTTCCCTCTTCAACACCCATCAAGGGCAAGAGACAAAAAAAGGCCACCATGCCTCACCCATGGTGGCCACAAAAAGATTCTGCTTTGGTTTACAGGCCCTTCTTTAAAGCTGGCGCAGGCTTGAACCCTACGGTCCGACTTGCCCTGATATTGATCACGGCTCCTGTCTGAGGATTTCTCCCCTTCCTTGCCTTTCGTGACCGTACCGAAAACGTACCAAATCCCGGCACCTGAATCCGCTTGTCTCTCTTGATCGATCGAGCAATACTTCCAAAGGTTGCATCCACTGCCTCCCCTGCGGCCCTCTTGCTTATCTTAACCGCCTTGGCCACCGCACTGATGAGCTCGGCCTTGGTCATAATTTTTCTCCTCCTTTTACTAGTTTTTTATTTCTCACCCTATCGGAGCCTCCGCAAAACTATGAAGGTTGCCCCTGCAAGCTTTCCCACCTTTTGTTACTATCCCCAAATTCGGAGCCAAATGTCAACAAAAAAAAGTCAACCTAAACGGGAAAAACAACAAGGTGTGTTGGGCGCACCGTGACCTTCACCCTGGTTCCTGGGGGGAGGACCCGGTCCGAGGACTGGCTGCTGCGAAGGAGAATTCCTGACGGCAGCGCCAAGGAATAGCGGTTCTCCGAGCCGCGAAATTTTCTACCCGCAATGAGACCATTACCATCTTGGCTCGGCTCGAAGTCTACATCGTCCGGTCGTATCATCACCTCAATCCTTGTCCCCTTTGGCAGACCAGACCCATCATGGAATGTCCCCACCTCGGTCACGATCCCTTCCCTAACCTCCCCGGGCAAGAAATCCGCCTCTCCCACAAAATCGGCAACAAATCGAGTCGCTGGGGTGTGATAAAGGACCTCCGGAGCGTCCATCTGTTCCAGGGACCCATTGTTCAGAACCCCTACCACGTGGGCCATAGAAAAAGCCACCTCCTGGTCATGGGTGACCAGAATGGCGCTCATGCCCGAATCCTGAAGGATTCTTTCCACCTCACGCCGCATCTCAGTTCTCATGTCCGCATCCAGATCACTAAAGGGCTCATCGAGAAGAATCACGATCGGGCCCCGTGCCAGGGCTCGGGCGAGGGCTACTCGTTGCTGCTGTCCCCCGGAGAGCTCATGCGGATAGCGCTTGGCCATTGCGCCCATTCCTACCATCTCCAGGACCTCCATGGCCTTCTGCTCTCTTTCACGTTTACCCCGTATCTGAACACCGAACGCTGCATTCTCCAGAAGGGTCAAATGAGGGAACAGGGCGTAGTCCTGGAAGACCATACCGATCTCTCTGGACTCTGGAGGAACCCAAATCTCCCCACCTGCCACGGGCATGCCATTCAGCAAAATCATACCCTCATCCGGGACTTCGAAACCGGCAATCAAGCGCAAGGCTGTGGTCTTTCCAGACCCACTCGGTCCTAAAAGAGCCAGGATCTCCCCTTTTTCCAGGTTCAAACTCAAGCGGGAAACTGCAGGAGGTAAACCGGGAGAGTAGCTCTTACTGACCTCTTTGAGGGTTACCAGGCTAGGCCTATCCATTTTTCCGCTCAAGCCGGTCATAGAGAAACCCGTGTCGAATGCCCTGATCGCTCACCACAACACGATCGATGTGAAAAAGCCCCATAATCCTATCGATCAACAGAGACCCGGCAAGGATCACATCCGCCCTCTTTGGCTCCAACCCGGGAATTTCTCTACGCTCGGCGATCGTTCTGCCCTTGAAAATCTGAATCTGCCGCTGAATCTCTTCTCGATGGAGAAAACTCCCATGAACTTCAGTTGACGAATAGCACACAAGGGCTTTCCCCACCGCTGAAAGAGTCGTAAAGGTTCCTGCCATCCCTACCATGGCGCCGAAAACAGCCTCCTCCTTCCAGTCGGCCAGCGATCCCTCTAATGTATCATCAACGGCCTCAGCCAATCGGGACCATTCTTCTTCTCGAACTGGATCCGAAAAGAGGAATCTCTCCGTTAGCCTTACCGCTCCCATCTGTAGGCTTGTCCAACGGTGAAGTTCTTTATCCCGGCCCCAAATAAACTCTGTGCTCCCCCCACCCACATCCACCACTAACAACTCCTTGGCTTCTAGAGATAGCCCTCTCTGAACCGCAAGAAATGAGTAGCGGGCCTCCTCTTCCGGCGATAAGACACGGAGGTCTAACTTCAACTCCCGCTTGAGACGAACTTTAAAGTCCCCTGCATTGGCGGCATCTCTGAGGGCACTGGTCCCAACAACTTCTATCTCTTCCACGTTGAGACTCCGACACCTTTCACAATAGCCTCGTAGGACATCCAGGGTTCGGTCCTGACCTCCTTCACCGAGAAACCCGCTACGATCCACTCCCTCACCCAGTCGGGTAATTTCTGCCCGGTCCTCAATGAAACGGAAGCCCCCCTTTTTGCCGAGCTCAGCAACCAGAAGAAGGATCGTGTTGGTACCCACGTCGATGGTAGCCAAACGACGTCCGTCCATATTCCCTCTCTATGCCTCTCGAACCAGCTCGAATGCCGTCGTCCGGCCGAACCCTGTCTTCCAATCTTCCAGATCCTTCAAGGCCCTCTCTACCATCAGCTCTCTCTTTGCTTTTCCCCGAGCCGGCGTAGGAAGAGGTGGGAGGAGACCGAAATTTACATTCATCGGCTGAAAGTCCTGCCGCGAGGAATCAGAAATATAGGCCAACAGCGACCCCAAGGCCGTGGTCACAGGCAGCAGAAAAGGTTTCATTCCCTCAACGAGTCTAGCCGCGTTGATCCCAGCCAGCAGGCCTGAGGCTGCTGACTCAATGTATCCCTCCACACCGGTAATTTGACCAGCGAAGAAGAGATCGGAGCGTCGTCGCCACTGGAGTGTGGGCAGGAGATGGTGCGGTGAATTAATGTAGGTATTCCGATGAAGGCTTCCGAGGCGGGCAAACTCTACCCTCTCAAGACCAGGGATAAGAGAAAAAACACGCCTCTGCTCCGGATAGGTCATTTTCGTCTGGAAGCCCACCATATTGTAAAGGGTCCCCTCATGATCCTCCTGTCTCAATTGAACCGCCGCATAGGGTCTCTTCCCCGTCCGAGGGTCTATCAGGCCTGTGGGTCTCATGGGGCCAAAGGCTAAAGTTTCCCTGCCCCGTCTGGCTATTTCTTCAATGGGCTGGCAGCCCTCAAACACAAGCAAGCGCTCAAAGCTCCGGGTGGGGACCACGTTCGCAGCCAGAACCGCGCCCACGAAGCGATCGTATTCCACACGGGTCAGGGGAAGGTTTAGGTAATCTCCACGGCCCTCTTCATACCGGGAGGCCCTGAAGGCTACCTCCATGTCGATGGACTCAGCGGTTACAATGGGAGAGATCGCATCATAGAAATATAGATGACGGGAGCCAAGAAGAGAGGAGAGGTGATCCGAGAGGGCTGGAGATGTCAGTGGACCCGTCGCCAAAATAACCACCCCAGGAGGGATTTCTTGCACCTCTTCGCGAATGATCCGAACAGCAGGTAAAGACTGGAGTTCAGTCGTAAGGGCCTGCGAAAACCGCTCCCTGTCCACCGCTAGGGCGGAACCTGCTGGAACCCGATTCCTCTCGCCTACACGAACGATAAGCGAGCCCAACCGCCGCATCTCCTCCTTCAGGAGGCCCGCACCGGCAGTCAAAGACTGAGAGCGAAAGGAGTTGCTACAGACAAGCTCGGCAAGCCCTCCAGTAGCATGTGCCTCCGTGGTCTTGCGGGGGCGCATCTCGTAAAGCTCTACTGACACGTCCCGTTGGGCCAGCTGCCAGGCCGCCTCCGAGCCTGCTAGGCCTCCACCCAGAATCCTTACCACACGTTCCATCGTTCATTCTACGACCTGGACCGTATAGTCGCATTCCTCCTTGTGACAGCGACGAACCCGACCAGCTCTCTTGGTAACCTTCTCAAGCAAAATGCTCTCCCCGCACTTTGGACAGGCCCCCGCCACAGGACGATCCCATGTGGCGAAACGACATTGGGGATAGCGCTCGCAGCCGTAGAAGAGTTTGCCCCGCCTGGATTTTCTCTCCAGGAGATTGCCGTCCCCACATTCAGGACAACGGATTCCAAGATCGATGGGACTCACCAAAGACCGGATGTTCTTACATTCCGGATAACCACTGCAGCCCAAGAACCGGCCATATTTTCCCCAGCGGTTTTCCATAGGGCGCCCACACTTCTCGCAGACCTCTCCGGTGTCAGCCTGCTCCGCTAGCTGTACCTCACCCTTCTCATCACGGGTAAAATTACTGGTATTCCTACACTCGGGATAACGGGGACAGGCAAGGAACTCACCGTTGCGACCCCACTTCACAACCATCATAGCCCCACACTTTTCGCAGGCGATTTCCGTGGGAATCTCCTCCCGTTTTACGTCCCTCATTCCGCTCTCGGCCTTCTTAAGATCTCGCGAAAACGAAGTGTAGAAGCGCTTCATGACCTTGAGCCAATCCTCTTTCCCCTCCTCGATCTTATCCAACATGCTTTCCATCCCCGCGGTAAATTCTACGTTGAGGATATCTGGGAAGCAGTCTACCAGAAGATCGGTGACGAGCATGCCGAGCTCTGTTGGATTCAAGCATCTCCTCTCATCAAGAACGATATATTCTTTGACCAGGATATTAGACAGAATGCCGGCATAGGTGGAGGGCCTCCCAATCCCCTTCTCTTCCAGTTCCTTGATCAAGGTGGCCTGAGTGAAGCGGGGTGGTGGCTGAGTGAAATGCTGACCTGGATTGAGAGAAAGGAACTTCAAGACATCTCCTGCCTGCAGATCCGGTAGCATGGCCTCCTTCTCCTCAACCTCGTCATCCTTGCCCTCACTGTAAAGCCTCATGAAACCGTCAAACTTGAGCTGCTGGCCAGTGGCCCTAAAGACTCCCTCCCCAACCCGCATCTCAAAGGCCGTCTGATCAAATCGGGCCGGGACCATCTGGCTCGCAACAAATCGTTCCCAGATCAGGCAGTATAGAGCAAAGTGATCCCTGCGCAGATACCGGCGCACTCGCTCGGGGGTATAATCCACTGAAGTTGGTCTGATCGCCTCATGGGCGTCTTGGGCCCCTTTTTTAGAACGGTAAATAACCGGTGTTCCTGGCAGATAATCCCCCCCGAGTTGTGTCTGGATAAAGCCGCGCGCCTCTTGGATGGCATCCGTTGAGACACGGGTCGAATCCGTCCGCATGTAAGTAATGAGACCAACCGACCCCTCCGGCCCCAACTCCAGCCCCTCGTAGAGCCTCTGAGCAATCTGCATGGTCCTCTGCGGCTGAAAACCAAGCTTCCGCGACGCCTCTTGCTGAAGCCTGCTGGTAATAAAAGGAGGGGCAGGAAAACGCCGCCGCTCCTTCTTTTCCACCTGGCCAATGACCCACGGTGCCCCTTTCAGAGATTTCGTGATCGCCCGGACCTGCGTCTCGCTCTCGATGCGGAACTTCTTGATGTCGATCTTTTCTCCTTGCCACTGCACCAACCTCGCTTCAAATGAGGGTCCAACCCGACCTTCCAAAAAAGCGGTAAGGGACCAATATTCCAAGGAAACAAAAGCACGGATCTCTTTTTCACGCTCAGATACTATCCGCACAGCCACCGATTGCACCCGCCCCGCGCTCAGACCTCGACGTACTTTTTTCCACAAGAGGGGACTAATCTGGTAACCCACCAGCCGGTCCAAGACCCGTCGGGCGACCTGGGCGTCAAATTTCTTCTGATCCAGCTTCTGTGGATGAGCTATCGCCTCTTGAACTGCCCTGCGGGTAATTTCATTAATTAGCAGTCGATGGAACTGGATACCGTCTCCACCGAGTTGATTCGCAATGTGCCATGCGATGGCCTCACCCTCCCGGTCCGGATCGGAGGCAAGGTAAATATTATCTTTGCCGCGTGCCGCACGCTTGAGTTCATCAACGATTTTCTTTTTCCCCTGGATTACACGGAAGTCAGGGGCAAACCCATTTTTGATATCTACCCCTAACTTGCTCTTGGGCAGATCCACCACATGGCCCACTGAGGCCCTGACTTGAAAATTCCGGCCCAGGTACTTTTCCAAGGTCTTGGCCTTGGCAGGAGATTCAACGATGACTAGATTTTTTGCAGCCATAATCTCGCTTTCAATTTGTAGTTCTCATATCTTAAGCTCTTAATTCTACCACTTGAGAGAGGAAATCTAAAATTCATATTAGTTTATTCTAAATCTCTTGCCCGGCAACTGTCTCAAGTACCCCTTTATTTCCATATCCAGCAGGATCCCTGAGACCTTCGCCGGAGAGAGGCCGCTGGCTTGGATCACCTCATCGATCTGTATCGGGCCCCGCAATACCAGCTCGAACACCTTCCTCACTTCAGGACTCGTGTCGGGCGGTAGAGTTGGCGAAGGGACTTCCTTCAGCCGCCCTGCTTGAGACAGAAACTGAGGGGCGATCTCTTCGATGATGTCTCCAATCCCATCGACCAGCTTTGCCCCCTGGCGAATCAACCGATGGGTCCCGCGACTGCGGCTCGCTCCTGCCTGGCCAGGTACGGCAAAAACCTCCCTCCCCTGCTCACCCGCAAGCCGGGCAGTAATTAGCGAACCGCTCCTCTCTGTCGCTTCAACCACCACTACCCCGAGGGAGAGACCGCTAATGATACGATTGCGGGTAGGAAAATTATAGGAAAAGGGGGGAGTCCCCATGGGCAATTCAGAAAGGACTGCTCCATGCTGACAAATCGTTTGGTACAGGGCCTTGTGCTCCCCGGGATAGGCTACATCCACCCCTGAACCCAAGACAGCCACCGTCCTACCACCTACCCCTATGGCCTCCTGATGGGCCTCTCCATCTATCCCCAGAGCCATGCCGCTAACCACCGTAAATCCTAAGGAGGCCAAACCCCGACAGAGATCCCGGGTTATTCTCAACCCGTATTCACTGGCGCTACGCGAACCGACCACGGCCACAGCGTTTTCATCCCCACCTCGAATCTCTCCCTTGACATAAAGAAAGGGAGGAGGATCTGGGATCATTCGCAGTCGGGGCGGATAGTTTGCATCGCTGAAAGGGACTATCCTCACTCCAGCCTCGAAGATGCGACCCATCTCCTCCCTGACCTCATTCCAATTCGAGAAGCTGAGAATCCCTTCGATTGCCTGCCTATCAAGGCCGGGGACCTGCCCCAGTTCCTTCTCTGACAGCCAAAAGACCTGCCTCGGATCGCTAAGATGGTCCGCCACTCGTTTGAAGCCTGTGCAGCCCAACCCATGGACTCGCGTGAGCGCAATCCAAGGGAGATGCTCTCTCTCATCCAACGAAGGCGGGGAAATACCCTCTATCATAGTCCTCATGGGTCAAACATAGTCTTTCGTGGTTTGTCAAGGAGAAGGTGGCCCTGGTCAAAAAGTGTGGTGAAAAGTTCTTCGCAATCTTAGACCCTCCTTTCTCGGGGGAGAAAGCAGATTAGGCTGGGGTGTTGGAGGTAGACAGGCATCAGCCCATTGGCTCCCGCTGAGGGCTTCGTCGTGAGCTCCCTTCGGTCCGACCTTCGGCTCCGAGCTCCCTCGGGTCTGAGCCTCAGGGTCGAAGACAGGTCGAGGAGCACTCAGGGTCGAGGACAGCCGAACGGGCAGGCCCCCTCGACTTTCTCTAGGCCCTCCCTTTTCGCTAGTGAGCCTAAGTAAGGTCCCGCATCAAGCAGCGCCTCGAACCCTGCAATGGGATCGCTCCAACTCTAGCAACCTCTCCTTCCAATCCAGGCCAAGGGCATAGCCTCCAAGGGACCCGTCAGTTCGGACAACACGATGGCAAGGAATGATAATTGGGATTGGGTTTCTAGCCAGGGCATTACCCACAGCCCTAGCGGCCTTAGGGCTTCCCAGTTGCTCTGCCACCCAGCGGTAGCTCCTCACCTCCCCATAGGGAATCTTAGATGCGATGTTGAGCACAGCCTGAGTAAATGGAGGGAGCCCACGCAGGTCGCAGGGAGTGGAAAAACGGCACAACTGCCCGGTGAAGTAGGCGTCCAATTCCCCTTTGGCCGTCATCCTCCAGCGCCGGGCAAGCGAACTCTCATCCTTGGTCCGTCCCCCAATGCCCCGACCTCGGCCACCAAGCCGCACCTGTCCTACCCCATCTTCCGTAGCTCCGATCGTTAGGCCAGATGCCCTAGTCCTTCTTCCCGTCATCTCCTCCCCACACCTCTCCTTTCTCTCCTGGCCCGCAGGACCAAGCTCATCGGAGAAATCTGCATCTCGAAGCCTTCACGTAGCTGATGGATCAGGTAGCGCTCATAATTGGAGGAGATACCCTTGAGGTAGTTGACAAAAATGGTGAAAGTCGGGGGACAGATGGCAGTCTGCGTAGCATAATATAATTTGACTTCTCGTCCGCGAAAGGGAGCGGGAGGGTGTTTCCGGACAACCTCATGTAGCACCTGGTTTAAGGTTGAAGTTCGAATCCAACGGCGCTGGGATAACGAGACCTGCTGCACCAGCTTCATCAGCCTTGGGATACCAAGTCCAGTAAGCGCAGAGATAAACACTATTGGGGCAAAATCGATGAACGGAAGCTTCTCATAAACCTGCTTGGAATAACCCCTGGTGCCGGCAGGTACCCGGGAAACCGTGTCCCACTTGTTCACTACTAATATAACCCCCTTGCCACGCTTATGGGCATAACTCAGGATCTGGGCATCCTGACTGGTTACTCCTTCAGGGGCGTCCAAAAGGTGAATGAGCAGAACCCCTCGATCCACTGAACGAAGGGCTCGGACCACACTGTAACGCTCAATGCGATCTGTGATCCTTGCCTTGCGGCGAATCCCTGCTGTGTCCACCAAGGTGTACTGTTCCTTCCCCCAAGTCAATGGACTATCCAAGGCATCTCGAGTCGTACCCGGGAGAGGATCCACGACACTACGCTCATATCCCAGAAGGCGGTTGACCAAGGTGGACTTCCCTACGTTGGGTCGCCCCACAATGGCCAGGCATAGGGATTGTTCCCTACCCTCTCCCCCAGCTCTATTTTCCTTTCTTCTTGGAAAGGCGCCAACAACTCGATCCATCAGTGCAGAAAGGCCAAGACCATGCTCAGCTGAGAGGGGGAAGATCTCACTCAATCCCAAGGCGAAAAATTCGTAAAGCAGCTTCTCTTTGGGCTTAGTATCTACTTTGTTGACGGCGAAAAAGACAGGTTTCTTAACCCCCCGCAGCAGTTTCACGGCCTCCCGATCCAAGGGACTCAAGCCTGCATTCGCGTCAAAGAGCATCATAATTACGTCTGCCTCTTCTATCGCTAAACGGCTCTGCTCCTGGATCTGTTCTTTGAGCGCCGTTTTCGGATCAGGCTCAAAACCACCTGTATCGATCAGGAGGAATCTCCTTCCACGCCACTTCACCTCACTATAGTTGCGATCCCGTGTGACCCCTGGCAACTTATCAACTATTGCCCTCTTTGCCCCCGAGAGCCTGTTGAATAGAGTAGACTTCCCCACGTTGGGCAGCCCTACAATGGCCAGAAGGGGGAGCTCACTAAAGCTGTTGGACCTCGCCGGGGGATCCATCACCTCGCTCTCTATAGAGTTTACCTGGGCCATCACCCTAGAGACCGAATTCCTTTAATGACCGGGGATCTTGACTCCATCCCCTGGTGACCTTGACAAAAAGCTCCAAAAAGATCCTACAGCCGAGTAGGATCTCCAGCTCTTCTCTAGCCTGTTGTCCGATTCCTTTAAGCATCGCCCCTCTTTTGCCGATCAGGATGGCTTTGTGTGATTCGCGCTCTGTATGGATCGTAGCCTTGATGACAACCAGATTTTTCTGCTCCTTCTCTGTGAATTCATCGATGACGACCGCCGTCAAGTAAGGAATCTCCTCGCGGGTCAGAAGAAAAATCTTCTCTCGGATAATTTCGGAGGCGATGAAGCGCTCCGTTTGATCTGTGACATCTCCCTCGGGGTAATAGCGCGGACCTTCCGGAAGCAATTTCAGAATCGCGTCCAGGAGAAGCGGGACGTTATCTCCCTTCAAGGCGCTGATCGGAATGATCTCCCGGTGCGGCAACAGCGAAGAACACCGGTCCATCAGAGGGAGCAGTCTGTCCTTAGCGATAAGATCTATCTTGTTCAGCAAGATCAGCGTCGTTGCCCGAGATTCTTTGAGGGTCCGAGAAATATCTTCATCTTCCTTCTGAATCCCATTGCGGACATCGACAATCCAGAGGACCCCATCGACCTCTCTCAAGGTCTTGAGGGCAGTCTCCACCATGCGTCGGTTGATCACCGAGCGAGCTCGATGGATCCCAGGAGTATCCATAAAGACGACCTGGCCGTGAGGAGTCGTCCTGATTCCGGTAATTCGATTGCGCGTGGTCTGCGGCTTTGGGGTAACTATGGCGATTTTCTCCCCCAGGAGCTGATTCAGAAGGGTTGATTTCCCTACATTGGGCCGCCCTACGATCGCCACAAAACCCGAGCGGTGCCCAGTGGGCTCTTGTGTGGAGCTGCTTCCGATCTCAGTTGACATAGTGCCTGCCCGAATTCGAATCACATTATGCCATGGCTATGGATCGGATCAAGGTTAAAGATATTTTCCGACTGGGTGAGATCAGAACGACGTCGAGAGGACAACAGTAAACGGGCTGCTGAGCCATTACCAGCCAGAGATTCTACGGCGGGCTTCAAACCACGGAACAGGCTTCACAGTTCCCGAATCAAGCTCCCTCAGTCGCCGATCTATTTCAGCGTGCCAAGCCGCTTCCGCATCTTCGTCCACCTCTTGGTCGAGACTGTCAAGAAGAGATCCAGCAAGCGCAGCTCTCGCTTCTGGCGGAAGCTTGAGGGCCTCTTTCAGCAGGTCATTTGGGTCTTGCTTCATACTGCCAATCCTAGACCCCTAAGGTGGCCTGTATCAATCTAACATCTAGGCTGACCCGCTATGTCGGGTCAAGCCGACTTAGGTTGCTCCGTTTCATGCGCTGCCTGCCACTACACGAATCCTGCAGCGTGTAATGAACTCGACACCTTCGTAGAAGCCGAAGACCCACAGCGAGGAGGGACTGCCAGGCCGGAGATATCCGGCGTAGCGAAATACATCACCGCCGACCGAGCCGCTCCTGCTGGGCGACGAGAGAAAGGCCTTTCGCTCTGATGGCATGCCGGCCAGATCAGACAGCGAGGGAGCGACTCTCCACTCGATCTCGCACACCTGCGCAACGACTCCATTGTCGTGCCACAGAAGGCCTCGCGTCAGGCGTGAGAAAAAACGATCCAGCACGGGCTGATTGAGGTTGAAGGCCACGCTCCTTCCAACATGCAGGCCGCCGGGTGTCCTGATCTCCACGGGCGTTAGGCTGTCGAGCAAATGCTCGACATGTTTCCCTCTCCGCTGGTTGACGTCTCTCTCCAACGACCGATCTCTCCGGGCCGCTACGTGACCCAAAACGGCCGGGTGGGACTCCGTAGAGGCAAGCGAGGTCAGGAGGCTTCGTACTCGCTCGTCATCCCGCCCGTGATTGACGTTGCACTGGCGGCAGCTCGGCACAGTAATAGCGTCGGCAGGCGGCTTCGGAAAGAGACAGAGGGGCGGAACGTGGTCATGGTCGGATGCATCAACTCTACCACAATAGACACATGATGGTTTGATCATATTCACAGTAACCTACATGGGGATAGGGAGGGGCCTCACGGCCTCCCCCCTCCCACACCACCGTACACACAGGTCACGTATACGGCGGTTTCGGCAGATTGGGTCGAGGTAATGTGCAGTACCCCAACCGGAGTGTCTTTGCTCGTATCGCCAGGCGTGGGTTCATCCCAGACGCCGAATCTCAGTCCAACGCCTCGCCGGATGCCATCTCGCACCTCCGCCACAAGTGACGACTCCTCTCTTTTGATCCCTTCCGGGAACCGTTCGTGCCTTCGTCTGCAATCGTTACGGCTCGGCCTATCTGTTGCTCCACCTTTCGGCCCGGAGTGCCTCACTAGCTTCGCCTGCCTGCAACCTATTATGCCCTCTGCTGACTTCTCCTATGGGGTCAACATCGATTGCTCGATGTTCAGCCAGTTTCCGTCGCACGTGACTTCCCAGGGCACATAGGAGATCTCCCCGGGTAAGACACAAAACTCTCCGTGCGTAGACGCCGGATTTATAAAGCCCACCCAATGCGCGGATGGAGGACTTCGTTGTCACGTGCCAACTCGTCCCGGGTGTACCACACCTCCTATCCGGTTCCTGTTCGTCGCCCCGCACTTTTGGATTGGTCTTCCTTCAGACCCCACCTCACGATGACGCTCTTGCCCTTCTCCTAGCCTTCTGCTCCGCTTACACCTGGCGTCAGGACTTTCACCCGACTAGTTCTGTGCCATGCCCGGCACACACGCCCAGCATCAGCCGCCGCGCCGCTAGGCGTGGTCGGCTGCATGCAAAGTTAGGAGGCAGCCTGGCTTAGTTAACACGAGAGCACTCTAGCGACCTCGGTCAAGTCCGAGAAAACCTCAACCCTGTATTTCTCACGCAAACCCGTCTCCTCGGTCACCCTCGCCCAGAATCGCTCGACGACTACGGCGTCACAATATGGTATCGCCGTCACTAAGTGGCCGATATCGCTGACGTCGTTTGACTTTATGGCCCGCGACCACTGGCGATCGCGGTAGAGTGTCAACTCGCAGTCAACATCGAGGGACGGTACACGGAACCAGAACTCCATCAAACCGTCTAGCCCAAGACCAAGGAAGTCCTCGAATGTCTTACCAATGGCGGTGAGGGCGGCAGTGATGTAGTGTTGCAGATCATAAGTGTACCCAGCAAGTTGTGCCCGCCTGTGCACAACCTTGTCGTAGGGTTTTCTCACCGCCCGCACAGATTCTGCGGCCTGAGCGTTCGGCCTGCCCAGCTCGGAAATATGTTGCTTCTGCCGAATCCGTCCAGGCTCGTTAGGAAACGTCAACAAATCGAATAACGCCTCGGGCTGCGCCGCGAACCAACTTAAGCGTTTCAGGTCCAGATCGCTCCAATGCGCGGGAAACTCGCTACGTCCCCTCGGACCGACTCCAAATAAGAATCCACGGCCCAACGTTTCCGGCGGAGGAGGCATTTCCGACGATCCGAAGGTTTGGGACACTGCTCGTGATATCTCGATGGGCAGTATGTCGTTCCAAGCGGCAATGAACCACCGATGACTGAACCGTTCAAAGACTTCAGCTAGGCGCTCGCGCCTGCCGGGCTCCTCCGCTCGCAGATGTTCGATCAGATGGATCACGCCGAGAGGCAGCCGAACCTCATCACGATCGACTCGGCTCAGGAGGTCCTCCGCCACCGACTTGTGAGCAGGCTTGTGGGGCCTACCCCAGAACGCTTTGGCAAGGTAGATCCAATGATTCTGATCGAGAAAGATGTATCTCGGATTCGACACAGTATTCCTGCCGCCTAACGTCAAGGCTGAGGAGCGCAAAGCGTCTCCTCAAACCAGTGGTTAGGTTGGCGTTCCCTCGCCTGTGCTCAGGCCTGCTTTTTGTAGCCACTCACCCATCAGTTTGGTTGCCGCGTCCACGTCATCCTTCAGTTGCTTCAGCCCCTCCGGATCAGTGAATACGTGCCGCCCATTGTACTCACCTCTCGACAGATCACCTTCCTGAGGGGGAATGCCGTAAGTTGCACCTTTGTGTACCAGTCGTTGGAGACTATAGGATGTCCCCTATGAAAAAATCATTTTTTACTCGGAACCGTATTGGAAATCTGACATTGACGTTAAGGCCTACAAGAAATTGCAACGCTCAGGACAAAGCAGCTGGCTTATTTTTAGTCCTTGTTAATCCCGTGCCCGACCGCGGAGTATTTGATACGCTGTCTCTTCATAGATGGTTCTCCGTGGGCCTATCGCAACGATCTCGACACCCTCCTCATCAGGACGGTAAATGATACGGTTCCGTCCTACTCCTAAACTCCAGTAACCTCCAAGGTTCTTCTCCAGTGGCTTTCCGCAGGCTGGGTCTTCGAGGATGTCGGTCAAGGCAGCCCGTACCTTACGCTTAATACCGCGATGTAATTGCCGGATAAGATCCCGAACCGCAGTTGGGACCTTAAGTGTGCGGGCCGGCATGATGAGAGGCTATTCAGCGAGTAGTTCGTCAATAGTATAGCGTTTTTTTGTGCGCCGGAGCGCCCGTATCCCATCGCGAATCTCTTTCATAAACTCAGAATCTCTCAGGATCTCAACTGTCTCCTTCCAACCATCGTACCCATCCATACTAACGATGATCGCGATAGGCTTGCCGTTACGAGTAATGGTGATTTTCTCGTCCCTGCGCTCTACAACGTCAATAAGCTCGCTAAACCTAGTTTTAACCTCTGATAGCGGTAGAACCTTCATAGCGGGCCCCCTAATTAACTCTGGTCTAAATTATGACCAATTCACTTTTCCTTACTGCAGGTGTCAAGCTCGGCTTCCGCCACGAAACCTCCTGAGCGCCAGGTCGGCAAGGAAGAAAAAAAGGCCCAGACCAGCAAGTGCCCACCAGGTTTCCTGGGCCGAGCGCCCATAATCTCCCTCAGGCGTGAAGAGTCGCTTGAGCCCTTCTTTAAAACTGTGTGGATCCAGAATCTCTCCTCCTGTCTCCTCAGCCAAACGGCTGAGGAGAGCCATATTGGGCTTTACCTCACGGTACTCCTTCGGGTAGGGAGAAATAAAAGGCACCGTCACTGCCGCTGAAGGCTCATTTTCTTTTTCGCCCTGATCGTAGATCGTCAAAAGGTAGATCCCCTGTTGGGGAGTAGAAAAACGGGCCTCATACCTTCCAGGGGCAACCTGGCGAAATGCCCTCTGCCGAGTGGTCCGATCGGGTCCCGTCAGAATCCCTCTCAGGCTAAGCTGATTGATAAAGCGTCCCTGCGCAGAGACAAAATCAACCTGGGCATCCACCTCCTCCCCGTCTTGCCGGAACTCGGTCCGTACCCTATTCTCCGAAACCCTCTTCATGACGCTCCGAGCAAGTTGACTGGCCCACTGAGGGAAGCCTTCCCACCTCACCCAGTCCCTCCCCCATCTCCCGCTCAAGTCCGAGGTGTAGGCAACAACCCTTCCTAGGCCATAGCGCCAGGAGACCAAGAGGGGATCATCCTCTACCTTCATGAGAACCTTTGAGAGGGGTTTAGGATGAGTAAGTACATATCCTCGAACTGCTGGGATCCCCTTTTGCGAAAGGCCCTCCATGGACCCGCCGGTTAGCATTAACTTGGGCTGGACAATTTTCTCCACCAACAAATCCTGTGAGATCAACAGGGTCTCGGTGGTAAAGATCTGCGGAATGGTCCTGGGATCAATAGTCAGATAACCCCTTCCCTTCCCATCCCTGGCGATCTTTGCCATCAAGGGCAGATCGGCATCTCGGCCCACCGAGACCGTAGACACCGTAATCCCATCGCCTGTCATCCTCTTGACCAGAGCGGAAAAATCACCCTGATCGGTCAGCCCATCGGAGAGGACTAACACATGTTTGACGGCTGCGTCTTTTGCAGATAAAGAACGGTACGCCTCAACCATGGCCTTAAAGAGATCTGTCCCCCCGTCTGCCTGAAGGGATGAGATACGCTCTGAGATCCATTCTCCCTTGCCCACCCGAGTGAAGGGAACAACCCAGTCCCATCCCGCATCAAAGGCGAGGACTCCCACCTGGTCTGAAGGGCTGAGCAGCTCGGCAGACGCAATGGCTGCCGCCTTGGCCAGGTCCACCTTGGTCGCCCCCCGGGGTCCCTCTCCCATACTCCCTGACTTATCTAGCACGAATAGGAGCGCCACATGGGGAAGTTCAAGGCGCGCGGGGGGTCTCATCTCGACCGGGAGTACCCGCTCCAAGGGGGTTTTATAATACCCCCCTGCTCCGTAGCTCTTCGGTCCACCAATAACAATCAAGCCACCTCCCAGATCCCTGACATATTTCTCCATAGCCTCCATCTTTGCCTGAGAGAGGCCATACGCCGGAAGATTGTCGAGAACAAGAAGGTCGAAGGCCGATAGCTCCGGAAGGGACAGAGCGGTCTGTTCCGCAGAGGCCTCAACCACTTCATACCCCTGAACCGACAGCACTCGGGCCATCAACCGCTGAGAGTCCTCGGGGGAATGGAGGTAGAGCACCCTTGGAGGACCTTTGACCTTAACCACACCCTTGAGGAGATTGTTCTCAGCGAGTGTGTCTTGGGGAGACTCTACTAAAAGCTCGATAGTGTGACTCCCTCGATCCACCAGGGTCTCCCTAAAACTAACCAGATTAGTCCCCGGACTTAATACCTTCTGAATCTCTTGCCGGACGACGCCGTCACGCAGCAGCTTTATGCGAGCGGTGGCATCACGGAGGCTTTCGATGACACCCCTCACCTCAAAAGTCTCCGCGCTGTCCACCTCATGGGGCACAATGAGATCTCTCAGGTAGATCTCGTTTTTACCCTGAAAGAAACTCACCGGGAGCGACCAAACCTGAATGCCGTGAGACCGGAGAATGGGCAGGACCAGCGAGGCCTCACCACGATTCTCGTTGCCGTCGGAAATAAGAAGAACCCTTCCTTCGCGCTCCTCGTTTAGCTGCGCCATCGCCGCCTGAAGCGCTGCTGCAATATCTGTCTCCCCCCGCTCTTCAGGCGGAAAAAAATTTGACAGGGGGAGATCGTCACTGGGGAAAAACTCCCACGTAGGGCGACGGGCAAAAGAGAGAAGCCCGAACCTGGTCTTTGGACCCTTGAGACGCCGAGCCTTGTCAAGAATTCTTAGTGCACTGTCTTTCCCTTCCTGCCCCACGCTGCGAGAAAAATCCACTGCAAGCACCACGTCCAATGCGTTGGTAGTCTTAAACACGCTCGGGTTGACAAGTGCGAGAAGGACAGCCAAAAGGGCAGGCAGACGAAAGAGCAGAGGATAAAAGGATCCACCGCTGCGGAAAACCAAGAACCCTTCAAGAGCCAACAGGGCAAAAACCAAAAGAAGCAAGAAGGACCAGAGAGGCAATCCCGTCTTGACGACCTCTCCACCCCCCCTCTTCCCCACAGCCACGGCCTTCGCAGGGAGCGAGAAGGACGAATTGATCTGGGACTCGGCCTCACTGAACAGATTAACGGCAAACTGGCCTTCAATGCCTCCTCCCTTGAACGTATAAAACCCTACCTCCAGGGTGTTGGAAAAAGCCAACACCCTGGAGGTCTGTCTCACCTTTTCCTTAAGCCCCGAGGGGGCCTCGATCTGCACCTGGTCATAGACCTCCTTCATATGAATGGTTTGAAGGGTTCCGGCCTGAACCTGGGCTGCAGGAAATTCAGCCTTCCCCCGGCCGAACCACTCAAAGGCATTGCTAAAAAGGAGAGGAAAGGAAACTCTAAGCGGGAGGTCGGAATCCAGGAGGTCAAAGCCGAAGACCAGGGCCTTCAGGCTGTCTGTCTCAAGGGCATAGATCAGCGGGGTCTCGCTCGACCGGGCCAGGGTGATCCCCTCGCCGAGGGGGGAGAGCCGCTGTGCCTCCTTGATATAGAGATTTTCAAGACGAAGCCCTTTAGCCAGAGGATGTCTCTCGGTCCAAGGAACGAGCCGGGGTCTTATAACCTTCCCTCCAACCTTTAGCGGGAGACCAGTACCAACTGTATTGATAAGGATAAAGTTCCCTTCAATAATGGGTGGAGAGGGAATCCCATCCACGACAATCACGTCGTATTGTCGGACTTGTTGCGATAAGGACTCACGGTCCAATCGATCTACATATGTGGAGCGGACTTGGGGAAATGAACGAAAGAGCTGCTCCAGAAAGAAATTCCCCTTGCCCGCATAGAGCACACGGATCACAGGAGATTCGGAGAGTACCAGAAAGGCATGGTTGTCCGTTTGAAAATCATCCCTGACTCCCAACCGAGCCGTGGCACGCCCTTTTAATGGCCCCCGATATGGGTAAATCAGGATTCGCGTACCCTGCGCCTCAATCTCGATGACCTCTTGCACCAGGGTCCTCCCTCCAACCATCAGGGTCAGTGGAGCACGGAGTGATCGATCAGTAAAATTTTTGATGCTGACCATGATTTCATACTCGGACGGGTCTGCCGGAACGCGCCGGAACTCGAAGGCCATAATCCCGACATTCTCGCTTGCCTCCCCCACACTCACCAAACGGAGGTACGAGGAATTCCAGGGAAGATCGTCAATCCCGTCAAAGGCACCGTCACTGAAAACCACCACCCGGTCGTTACTTCCTTGGCGCAAAAACGAATGGGCGAAAAGAATCGTCTCTTTCACCTGTGCTGGAGCATCTGTAGGGCGCAAATCCCATATTAAACGCTTGATTTTTCTCTTATCCGACGTGAACGGTAATAAAACCCGGGGTCTAGGACCTGCTCCAATAACCATGATCCTCTGGCCCGATGGCATTTCATCGATGAGTGACAGGAACTTCTTGCGGGCAGCTTCGAATCGGCTTCCGGCGCGACCTTCGGCCTTCATGCTCGCGCTTAAATCAACTACCACCACGTCATCGCCCACCGACTTGCCGTAGCCAATCAGAGAAGGATCCGCCAAAGCTGCGATGAGGATAAGGGCGATGAGAATCTGGAGAATTAGGAGGATGTTCTTCTTCATGAGCCACCCGAGTCGCCTTCCCATAGGCTCCGTTCTCAGGACCCTCTCCAGAAGAAACAAGACCGCAGTTCTAATCTTGTTGCCCCTAGGCCGGAGACTGTGAAGGAAAAGAATGGCAGGGAGTGCGCCTAGTAGGAGAAAAAAGGAATACGGTGCTCCCCAAAGCATTTGAGTTACTTCACCCTCCTGCCCTGGCGTAAGGTGAGAAGGACAAAGTCTTCAAATGGGGTGGTTGTGGTCGTACGCAGATAATCCATATTGCGACTCAAACAAAACGATGACGTCTCTTCGAGGTAGCGTTGGACCTCTTCATGGAATCGCTGAGCCAAAGCGCCATCGAGAAACAGTTTTCTCTCCCTCTCGCTTTCCACATCAATCAACGAGACATCTCCCGATGGCTCCAGCCGGATATCCGCACCATCCAGGATATGAATAACCAAGACCTCGTATTGTTTCCTTTTTAGCTCCTCCAACCCGGCTTGGCATCCCCGCGGATCGAAGAGGTCGCTCAAAAGCACCACCAGCCCGTGGCGGGGAAAGAGGAGGGAAAACGATCTAACAGAAGCCTGCAAGTCTGTTTCCCCATGGCAGGGGAGATCCCGAAGAAATCCAAACAGGGTGAGGATCTGTTTCTTACCCCTCCCTAATGGGTGGTGGGAGACCAGATCTGAGGAGAAGCTCGCCACCCCAACCCTGTCGTGGTTTTTGAGGCCGATGTACCCAATGGCAGCAGCCACGCTCTTGGCATAATGAATCTTCGAGGGAGTTCCACCGGCCATGGAAGCGCTCGCATCGAGAAGGAGATAGATGTTCATCTCCTCCTCCCCCGTAAAGACCTTCAGCAAGAGCCTTTCCAGCCGTCGGTAAATATTCCAATCGACATATCGGAGGTCATCCCCAACTTGATATGTTCTGTAGTCGGAGAACTCGAGGCTAGAGCCCCTCCTCGGTGAAAGGTGCTCTCCCTTTCCTCTCGCCGAGGAGATCCTCTTTGCCACCACACGAAGGCGCTCCAGGGTCTTGAGAAACTCCGGTTCGAGAAAGGTTGGCAGGGCTTCGACGGCCATTCCTACAAGACCTCGGAAACCCGTTCCAGGACTTCGCCCAAAATCTTCTCCGCGGTGATACCTTCTGCGTCCGCTGCCAGGTTAAGAAGGAGGCGATGGCACAGGCTAGGCATCAGAGCTGCCCGCACGTCATCAAAAGAGACATTGGGCCTCTCTGAAAATAAAGAGCGGGCCTTTGCCGCCAGGATGATGCTCTGGAGTCCCCGGGGGCTGGAACCGTAAAGGACAAACTTCTCCGCCAGGGGTACACTCCACTCCCCCTGGGGATGTGTGGCCAAAACCAACCGCACAGCGTAATCTTTGACCACCTCAGCCAGAGGCATTTCCCGTACACCTTCCCTGATCTCAAGAATCCTCTCGGCATCTAGAACCTTCCGAAGAGGAGGAGGTGAACTGGCAGTGGTCAGGTCGGCAATTCGCCCCATTTCTGCATGGGTAGGGTATCGAGCCAAGAGCTTAAAAAAGAAACGGTCGATCTGGGCCTCGGGCAAGGGGTAGGTTCCCTCCATCTCGATGGGATTTTGCGTCGCTAGAACCATAAAAGGCCCATTCAGCCGATGCAACTTACCCCCCACCGTAACGCCTTGCTCCTGCATTGCCTCCAGCAGGGCAGATTGGGTCTTTGGCGTGGCCCGGTTGATCTCATCGGCCAAAACGATCTGGGCAAAGATGGGGCCAGGCTGAAAATCGAAAACCTTTTTCCCCGAAGGTTCCTCGTTAAGGACGTTGGTCCCCGTAATATCAGCCGGCATGAGATCAGGAGTGAACTGAATACGAGAGAAGGTAAGATTCAGGAGCTCCCCCAGGCTGCGGACCACCAGCGTCTTACCCAAGCCGGGAACACCTTCAAGCAGGCAGTGCCCCCCGCAGACTAGGGCAATAAAGACCCCTTCAATCAATTCCTCGTGACCTACCACAACCCGGCTCATCTCGTTCTTCATCTCTTCAAAGGCACGCCGGGAATGGACCATTTTTTCTCGAAACTTGCTTGATGCCTCCAATATGACTCCTCTTTAGCAATCAGCCGTCAGCTTTCAACCGATAATGCTGAATGCCTATTTTTTATTTTTGGTCATCCCCAGAGAGAGAAAATAGTTTTTAACGGTCTCCTTAAGCCCTTCCGGTATCTGTTCCGAAGCAAGCTCTCCCTCCATCTGCCGTCGGTATGAGGTAACGACCTCCTCCTGTGATACCTCACTTTCTCTTCCCTTAAACTCTCCTCTCACTGCCATACCTGCACTCAAGCCTTTTCCCAATAACCCCTTGAGGTGAGTTGCAGCACGGGCCTGAAACGGGAGGAGTTGATCCTTCTGTGCCTTGGACCCTGGCCGATCTCCCGGGAGAGTTCCCCTTGCCGAACGATTCTCCTTGGGGGATGACTTGCCCAGTTGACTCAAACCCATCCCCTGTAAAGGCCCTCCTCCCTCTTCGCCATTGATGTCTTCGAGCAGACGGAGGAGAAACTCCCTGGTCTCCGTGAGGTTGCGGCGATCGAGCTCTAAAGCAATCCTTCTCTCCAGCCTATCCAGGTAGTCCCCTACTTCTCCCCTCTCCAGTTTCTCGGTGGACAAAAGGCCCTTCCCAATCTCCCCCCTAAAGGGGGAAAGACCGGCTAGCCTCTCAGCGATGTCAGATAGCAGTATCCCCCTCCCTAATTGTGATTCAGGGTGTCTAAGGGCCTCTTGAAATTTTCTTAAATCTGCCTTTAAACCCGACAGGGCCTCCATGGACAGTTGTGGCAGTGAGTTTCCCGATTCCTGGGAGGCCGCCTGGCCCTGACCCCCCATGCCGTGAACCGCTGTTGTAAGATCTTCCTTCAGTTTTTCCTCTCCGATCTCGCCTTTCAGGCCTCTTTCTGCAATCTCCTCTAAGGCACGCGCCATTTTAAGACTCTCGGCTAGCTCATCCTTCCTCGCTCTTTCCTTCAGGCCATGGGAAAATTCCTTGAGCCTCTGAGCAACCGATACCGCCTTGGACCCCTGAAACCAGTCAAAATGAAGATCCACATCAAACCATGCAAGCAGCACCCAAAGGAGGAGCAAGGGTGGGGCTAAAAAGGCATGCCAAGACAGTTGCCTTTGAAATAGGCCTCTCATATCCACCGACCTGAGGTTAGCCGCTGTCTCCACCAGGACTAATTCCTCAGCCGGCCTCCTCTCTCTCCGCCTAACTATTTCCCAAGCCGTGACCGCCCTCTCCTGAAGCCGGAGGGTTTTGTCCACCAGAGAGATAGCACGCAGAGCCTCCCTGCTCCCCCAGGGTCTCCGCTTAAAAAACGCCAGGGTCATGACCAGGAAAAGGGGTGGAATAAGAGAGAGTGGTTCGGCCCAAGGCGGAAACAGCTCTCCGGCTGGGAGGGCGATAAGGGCGACAAGAACAGAGTAAAACAACGCCGAAATTAAGATCCGCTCCCTCCTCTTGACCTTCTCCCAGCGAAGGAGCTGCCAAAACTTCTCCTGGAGAAGTGCCTGCTTGTCCCGTTGCAAATCAATTACCCTTTGCATAGATGTTCCTCATTCCCCACGAATTATCAGATTGGGACATGCCAGAAACGCTGTGGATTATTGCAATGGGACTCGTCAATCAAGTTATATCGAACACGGGGTTTGAATCCCCGTATTCGACCAAAGGGGAGAGCTACCGCTTCTCCCCTTTGGAAACCCCATCGGCTTTGTGCCCACCTCAGGAGGCGGGGTTTACATTGAATCAAGAATAACTCTCCTTGAGCCTTTTAAGGGCCCACCAATAGAGAAGGAAGCTTGATGCTAAAAGACAAA
>Ga0209980_10000177_pt1 | contig 32699 bp, 28 predicted proteins | sample CR02metaG_FD_183611 | JGI IMG/M metagenome (GOLD analysis project Ga0209980, IMG submission 183611) | Deep subsurface microbial communities from Mariana Trench to uncover new lineages of life (NeLLi) - CR02 metaG (SPAdes) (version 2) | ecosystem: Environmental > Aquatic > Marine > Ocean trench...
ATCTTGGTCGCGTCGAGACTGTTCACGAAGCATTGGTTCACGGCCATGCCCGGCTTGCAGAGCCAGCGTGTGTCGCTCTCGTAGGCAAGCGTGCACTCGGGACAGTCACAGCTCCCGTTCGGCAGGCCGTCATCGAAGAGGTCGCAGTCATGCTTCAGGCCGTCGGTCGCATTCACCAGCTTGCAGAACTCACACTCGACCGCGGCGTCGACGAAGTCCCGCAGCTCAGGGAGGCTGGCATTCGGGTCAAAGAACGGAAATGCCGCTGCCACGTGGCCCAGCCCGTCACACTTGCTGGAGATCTTGTCGAGGAGCTTCGTATCGCAGGCCTTGGCGATCTTGCCATCGGCATCGGGCTGGGAGGTCGTGGGATCATTCGGATCCGATTGCAGGCAGAGCCTTACGAGATCGCGCGCGCTGTCGAGCTGTCCCGCTGACAGCTTGCCCTTGAGGCCATCCTTCTTGCACTTGTTGAACACCTTCCACTTGCTGTCGAAGCATTTCTTGGCCTGCTTCATCACGTCCTGCTGGCACTTGGAGATGGGCTTGCTGCTCTTGATCGACGTGTCCAGGTCGGTGCCAAAGATCGCGTGAACGAGTGAGATCTCGCGCTCGATCGCGTTCGCGCCGAGAGCGTCCGGGGCGATCCCGTTCGGGTCCACGCCGAAGCCCGGGGCGGGACCCGTGCAGTCGCTCGACACCTTCCCAGCGAGCTTGGTCCTAGCCTTTTCGACCTTGCCCTTGTTGTCGGCGGTGAGGCACTGCTCGATGGTCAGGCCAGCGAGCTTGCCCTTGGCGCCGTCCTTGATGCAGCCACAGATGGTCTTGCCCTGCGCCTTGGCAACGGCGGCGACATTTTTGTTGATCGTCACCACACACTTCTGCTCGGCCTTCGAGAGCACTCCGTTGGGATCGTCCAGGGCCCGGGCGTGAGGGGGGACCAGCGTGATCGAAGCCAGTAGCATTGCAGCCGAGATGAGAGCGAGGGGGATCCCTGCGGCCATTTGCGAATCTCCTCTGATGCGTGGTGTACTCTACTACCTTACTAGCAACAGGGGTGTTGGGTCCATGACGGAGATCAACGGCGGACGCATCGCGGCACGGCAGCTCAAGGCGGCGGGCGTGGACACCCTGTTTGGCGTCGTCGCGGGGCCGATGATCGAGATCTTCGCAGGCGCCCAGCAGGAGGGACTCAAGGTCGTGGGCTGCCGTCACGAGGAGAACGCGGCCTTCATGGCCTCCGCCTGGGGCTACCTCAAGCGCAAGCCGGGCGTGGTCGTGGCGGGCTCGGGCCCGGGCATGACCAATACCGTGACCCCGATGTACGTGGCCACCGCCAGCGCCATGCCGCTAGTCGTGCTCGGGGGCTCGAGCTATGGCTCCACTCATCGTCTCGGCGGCTTCCAGGAGGCCGACCAGGTCGCCTTCGCGACGCCCGGCTGCAAGTGGACCGGCCAGGTGGACAGCACGGAGCGTATCCCGGAGCTGCTGCACCTGGCGCTGGGCCGCGCCACCAACGGCCGACCCGGTGCGGTGTATCTCGACTTTCCCGGTCACCACGTACGCCGGCGCCTGGCGGAGGAGGACGTGCGGCTACGTCTCTCCACCCCCGAGATTACACGGCCCCACCCCGACCCGGCAGCGCTCCAGCGCGTCGCCGACCTGCTCGCCAACGCGCAGCGGCCACTGATCGTCGTTGGCAAGGGCGCGGCCTGGGCAGATGCTGGCGCGCCGCTGGAGCGGCTCGTTAACCTGGGCATCCCCTACGTGACGTCGCCGATGGGCCGCGGGGTGATTCCGGATGACAACCCGCACTTCATGAACTCCGCGCGCTCGGCCGCACTCAAGAGCGCGGACGCGATCCTGATGGTGGGAGCGCGCTTCAATTGGATGTTCCAGTTTGGCCGTCCGCCGCGCTACCGCGAAGATGTGCGCATCGCTCAGATCGACATCGAGCCCGAGGAGATGTACAGCGCGGCGGAGATCGAGCTCGGCATCGTGGCGGACGCGGCCGTGGCGGCGGAGCAGCTCTGCGATGCCCTGCAAGCTCGAAAGCTGGCGACCGCGAGCACGAGCTGGCTGGCGGAGCTCGGGCAGCAGCGCGAAAGAAACGAGGCAACGCTTCAGAAGGAAATGGGCCTCGACTCGGTTCCGATCAATCCGCATCGCCTGGTGCGCGAGATCCGCGACGTGGTCGGCCGCGACGTGACGCTCTCCGTCGACGGTGAGACCATCATGGGCATCTCCCGCATGGTCCTGCCGGGCTATCACGCCCGCTCCCAGCTAAGCGCCGGCACCACCGGCTGCATGGGCACGGGCGTGCCCTACGCCATCGGCGCTGCGCTGGCGCGGCCCGACCGGCCATCGGTCGCGGTGCTGGGGGACTACGCCTTCGGCGCCGCCGGCATGGAGGTGGAGACCGCGGCACGCATCGGCGCAAAGGTCGTGTTCGTGGTTGCCAACAACGAGGGGATCGCAGGCCATCTCATCCAGGACCATATGCTGCCGCCGGGCTCACCGCGCATCGCGAGCCTCCTGCCCGCGCACTACGAGAAAATGGTCGAGATGGTGGATGGTCACGCGGAGCGGGTCGAGAGGCCGGAGCAGATCCGGCCGGCGCTGGAGCGCGCGCTGGCGGCGGACCGCGTGGCTCTCGTGCATGTCCTCATCGATCCCAAGGCCACGCGGGCCAGCGGTGGAACCTACCTGCAGTAGCCGCAGCAAAGGAGTGAAGATGGCTATGCCACTCGAGGGAATCCGGGTCATCGACTGGACCATCTGGCAGCAGGGTCCGATCTGCTCAACGATGTTGGGCGATCTCGGGGCCGAGGTGATCAAGCTCGAGGAGCGCAAGAGCGGCGACCCGGGGCGTGGCATTCTTGGAATGGCCGGCGTTAGCGCAGACGATCGGCCCAACTTTTACTTCGAGGCCTGCAACCGTAACAAGATGAGCGTTACGCTGGACCTGAGCAAGCCCGAAGCACGCGAGATCGTTTACGGGCTGGTGGTGAAAGCAGACGTATTCGTGCAGAACTTCCGCAAGGGGGTCGCGGGCCGCCTGGGCCTGGACTACGCGGTTCTGCGTAAACACAACCCGAAGCTGATCTACGCCAGTGCCACGGGCTACGGTCCCGAGGGGCCGGACAGCGCCGAGCCCTCCTTCGACCACCTGGGCCTGGCGCGTTCTGGAATCATGCAGGCCATCGGCGAGCCCGAGATGGAGCCGCTCGGGATCGCGGGCGGCGTGGCGGATCAGATGGGCGGCATCATGCTCGCCTACGGGGTGCTGGCCGCGCTGGTCGCGCGCGAGCGGCTGGGCGTCGGCCAAGAGGTGGACGCGTCGCACCTGGGCAGCATGCTCATGCTGCAGGGGCTCAATGTGTCGGCCAAGCTGATGATGGGCTGGTTGCTGCCGAGGACCACGCGCAAGACCTCGGGCAACCCGCTCTGGAACATCTACCGTTGCAAGGATGACCAGTGGATCGCGCTGGCCATGCTGCAGCCGGATCGCTACTGGGCAGACTTCTGTCGGGCTCTGGGCCACCCCGAGCTGGGCAGCGACGAGCGCTACCAGGACGTCCCCTCACGTGCAAAGCTCGCCGCGGAGATCATCGAGATCTTCGATCAGGTCTTTGCCACGAAGCCGCGCGCGGAGTGGCTCGAAATCCTGCGCCGCAGCGAAGGCGACTTCATCTACACAAGGCTGAACAGCGTGGGGGACCTGCCCGAAGATCCGCAGGTGCGCGCGAACAACTACACGATAGACTTCGAGCATCCCAAGTACGGAACCATCCAGATGGTCGGGATGCCCGTGCGCCTGAGCGAGACGCCGGGTAGCGTACGCGCCCCGGCGCCCGAGCTCGGCCAGCACACCGAGGAGATCCTCGTCGACCTGCTCGACTACGACCGGGATCGGATCGCGAATCTGAGAGAGCAAGAGGTCATCTAGCTGAATAGCTGGCGGACTGGCTGGGAACATATGCGCTTCAAAGAGAAAATCGTAGTCGTCACGGGAGCCGCATCCGGCTTCGGTGAAGCCATTGCGAAGGGATTCGGAGCCGAGGGCGCGAGCGTCGTGGTCGCCGACGTGAACGAGGTAGGTGGCAAGCGAGTGACGTCCCAGCTCGAGCAAGCGGGCGCACGGGCGCTCTTCGTGCGGACAGATGTGTCCCGCGCCGAGGACGTGCGGGCCATGATCGAGGCCGCGGTCTCGACCTTCGGCGGGCTGGACGTGCTGGTGAACAACGCCGGCTTCTGCCATCGCGCCATGCCCCTGTGGGAGCTGCCGGAAGAGGACTACGAGCGCGTCTTTGCGACCAACACCAAGGGCGTGTACCTGGGAGCGAAGTACGCTATCCCCGCGCTGCGTGAGCGCGGAGGCGGCGTGATCATCAACACCGCCTCCATCGGCGCCGTAGCCCCCCGACCCGGCGTCACCGCCTACAACGCCACCAAGGGCGCGGTCATCACCATGACGCGGGGTCTGGCCGTAGAGCTGGCGCCGTTCAAGATCCGGGTGAACGCCGTGAACCCCGTCGCCGCGGCAACCAACTTCATGAAGGGCGCGCTGGGCATGGACTCCCTGCCGGATGACGTCCGGAAGACACTCGCCGCGGGCATTCCGCTCGGGCGACTCACGGAGCCCAGTGACGTGGCCGCGGCCGTGCTCTACCTGGCCTCCGAGGATGCCTCTTTCCTGACCGGGGTCTGCCTGGACATTGACGGCGGCCGCAGCATCTCCTGAGCGGCCGGCGAGGAGAACCAGCATGCAAGAGCTCGAGAACAAGGTTGCAGTCGTGACCGGGGGGGCCAGTGGCATCGGCCGCGGCATCGCGCGGGCCCTGGCCGCGGCAGGCACCCACGTGGTGGTCGCGGACGTCGAAGGCGGCCCGGCCAAAGCGGTCGCGGCGGAGCTTGAGCAGAAGGGCATCCGCAGCCTCGCGATCGACTGCGACGTCACCGAGCGCGCATCCGTCGAGGCACTGGCGGATCGCGCCTGGAAGGAGTTCGGCCGGGTCGACTTGCTCTGCAACAACGCGGGCGTGGGCGCGGCCGGGCCCCTCACGGAGACCCCGCTGCATAACGCCGAGTGGGTGTTCGCGGTGAACGTGTTCGGGGTCTTTAACGGCTGCTCGGTCTTCGTGCCGCGCATGTGCGAGAGCGGAGGCCCCGGCCACATCCTGAACACCGGCTCGGAGCACAGCATCGGCATCCCCTTCACAGGCATGGGCATCTACACCGCCACCAAGCACGCCGTGCTCGGCCTCTCCGACGTGCTGCGGCGCGAGCTCGAGCCCGTCGGGATCGGCGTGAGCATCCTCTGCCCCGGCGTGGTGCGCACTGAGATCTGGAACGCGGGCCGCAACCGGCAGGAGCAGTTCGGCGGGGCGCAGCAGTCGCCGGAGGAGTTCCGGAACTTCGTGGCGGAAGGCATGGATCCCGACGAGGTGGGCCGCATCACCGTGGCTGGGATTCGACGCGGCGACTTCTACATCCTGAGCCACCCCGAGATCCGGCCCATCGTCGAAGCCCGCTACCAGGAGCTACTCGCCGCGTTCGACAAGCAGTCCTAGTGGAATCAGGCGTCCTCGCCCGTCGCCTCCGTGCTGAGCTTCCACAGCCGCTCCGCGTCGAGGTCGCTGGTGAGCTCGGGCTTGAGCGGGGTCTGCTTGAGACCCATGAAGTAGGCACCCGTGAGGCCCTCGACCTCGGGTGAGCTGCAGAGGTAGACCAAGCCAGCTGCGCCCTTCCTGGCCGAGCGCACAAACGGCTTGGCCAGCTTGAGCGCCACCTTGGCCAGAAGATGCGTGTTCTGCGCGAACCCCGTTCCCGTAAAGCCCGGCGGGGTGACGCAGTTGACCGTAACGCCGCTCTCCTGGACCCGGCGCGTGAGCTCCCGGGTAAAGAGAATATTGGCCAGCTTCGACTGAGCGTACTGGCGCATCGGCCCATAGGACCGCTCCGCGTTAGAGTCCTCGAAGTCGAAGCCCCCCTTGGCCCAGGTGTAGGCGTCAGAGCACACGTTGATGATCCGGGCCGGGGCGCTCTGCTTGATCCGGGCGAGCAGGCGCAGCGTGAGAGTGAAATAGGCCAGGTGGTTCAGGGCGAAGGTCATCTCGAAGCCGTCCACCGACTCCTGGCGCCCCAACCCGAAGATGGCCCCCGCGTTGTTCAGGAGCACGTCGAGGGGCTCGCCCGTGGCCAGGAACTCGGCCGCGACTCCACGCACCTCGCGCTGCGAGCTGAGATCACCGATCAAGAGCTGGATATCGCCGTTCCCGGTCTCGGCTTCGATCTCGCGCGCCACGCGCTCGGCCCTGGGCCGGTTGCGACAGACCAGATGCAGCCGGGCCCCCATGCGTGCGAGCTCGCCGGCGGCCACCCGCCCGAGGCCATTTGTAGCCCCGGTGATCATGACGACCTTTCCGGCCAGGCTTCGATCATCCCGCGCCATCTACAGACCTCCTGGGCCCCAGATATATCACGTATGCGATGATGGCAGCCCGGGGCTGCTGCAGGAGATCTCATGCTATCGCGAGACCGCATCGAGGCCGGGTTCGAGCGCTGGGCGCGCTTCATCTTTCGCTACCGCTGGGCCACGATCATCATCACCGTGGCTCTGTCTTGCGGCGTCATCACGCAGCTCCCGAAGCTCGAGCTCGAGACGAGCACCGAGGGCTTCCTGCACGCCGACGATCCGATCCTGCTGATCTACAACGATTTCCGAGACCAGTTCCAGCGTGACGACCGCGCACTGATCGCCATCAAGACGGACCATGTCTTCGATTTAGCCTTCCTGGCCAAGCTCAGGGACTTCCACGAGGCACTCGAGAGCGAGGTTCCCCAGCTCCACGAGGTCGACAGCCTGATCAATGCGCGCAACACGCGCGGAGAGGGTGACGAGTTGATCGTGGAAGACCTGCTCGAGGACTGGCCGCAGGACGAAGCAGCGCTCCAGCGGATCAAGCAGTTCGCACTCCAGAATCAGCTCTACCCCAACCTGCTCCTCTCGGAGGACCTGCGCTACACCACGGTCTCGGTCCGGCTCGACACCTACTCCTCCCTGGGAGAGGAGGCGGAGCTCGCGGGCTTCGACGACGAGGACGAGTTCACCGGAGACACCGAGAAGCAGCGGCGTTACCTGACCGGGAAGGAGAACAACGCGATCATGGCCGTCGTGCGCGAGGTCATGGCTCGTTTCGAGGGACCGGGCTTCGAGCTGCACATGGCGGGCGGACCGGTCTTTACCGAACGCATTGGCGCCGGCGTAAGCGGCGATATGCAGCGCTTCCTATTGCTGGCCATCGTCATATCGGGCGTGCTCCTCTTCATCGTGTTCCGACGTCTATCGGGGACTTTCATTCCCCTTGTCGTCGTCGTGCTCTCCCTGCTGACGACGCTCGGCCTGGTCCCGATACTGGGCTTCGTGCTCCATGTCCCCACGCAGATCCTCCCGGCCTTCCTGCTCTCGGTGGGGATCGGGGACTCCGTACACATTCTCACCATCTTCTATCAACGCCTGAGGCGCGGTGCAGGCAAGGAGGACGCGCTCGCCTTCGCGTTGGGTCACTCGGGTCTTGCCGTCGTCATGACGAGCGCCACCACCGCGGGTGCGCTCATGTCCTTCATTGCCGCGGAGCTCGCCCCGATCTCCGTCCTGGGGATCCTGGCCCCGATCGGCGTCATGCTGGCGCTGGTCTACACCCTGACGCTACTGCCCGCGCTGCTGGCGGTCACCCGCCTGCGAGAGGAACGCGGCATCGCGCCCGCACGACTGCCGACTCTGGAGCGACTATTGACCAGGTTCGGCGATGTTTCGACGGGTCATCCCTGGAAGGTGATCATCGCTTCCTCGGCCGTCCTGGTGCTGGCGGCCGTAGGCGCAGCCCAGCTGCGCTTCTCTCAGAACCCCTTGAACTGGTTCCGCGAGGGCGACGCGATTCGCATCGACACCCTTCTGATCAACGACGAGCTCAAGGGCGCGGTCAACCTGGAGGTGCTCTTCGATACCGGCAAGGAGAACGGTCTGTATGATCCCGGTCTGCTGAGCAAGCTGGACCAGATAAAGCAGCTGAACAAGGAAATCGAGCAGGGCGATCTCTACATCGGCAAGACCGTCTCGCTGGTCGACATTCTGAAGGAGATCAATCAGGCGCTGAACGAGAACCGCGCCGAGTTCTACTCGATCCCGCAGAACCGGCTCCTGGTCGCCCAGGAGCTGCTGCTCTTCGAGAACAGTGGGAGCGACGATCTCGAGGACGTCGTAGATTCTCAGTTCAGCGTAGCCCGCATGACTCTCAAGGCCCCCTGGACCGACGCCATCGACTATCCCGATTTCATCGACATGCTCGAGCAACGCTACCGGGAGATCGTGGGTGACGCTGCGAGCGTCACCATCACGGGCCTGGTGTCTTTGCTGGGCCGAACCTTCGAGGCCGTGATCTCGAGCATGGCGCGCTCGTACGTGATCGCGTTCCTGGTGATCACACCCCTCATGATCTTGCTCCTGACCAGCGTCAAGTGGGGACTGATCAGCATGATCCCGAATCTGGCCCCGATCCTGATCACGCTGGGGGTGATGGGCTGGTTCGACTTTCCCCTGGACATGTTCACGCTGCTGATCGGCAGCATCGCCATCGGTTTGGCGGTCGACGACACGATCCACTTCATGCATAACTTCCAGCGCTACTACGAGCGCATGGGTAACGCGCGGGAGGCCGTGCACGAGACGCTGAGGACGACGGGGCTTGCCATGCTCTTCACCACGCTCGTGCTCTGCTCGGGGTTTTTGGTTTTCATGTTCGGAGACATGCAGAGCACGTTCAACTTCGGCTTCCTGGCCAGCTTTGCCCTGGCCACGGCCTTCCTTGCCGACGTGACCCTCGCCCCCGCCCTGATGATGCTAGTCACGCGCCGCGAGCAGCATCGAGCCAGCCAGGAGCCCCAGGCAGACGAGGAACCCCAACGGGCCGCCGGGAACCCCTGACCTCGAGCCACTGACCGGACGGCGGTTTCAGCGCGCGTCGACGTAGATGGGCGAGGACCAGGCGCGCTCCTCGATCCGCACGAGGCAATCGTCCGAGAAGTCGGTGCGGTAGCCCCCATAGCAGGGCCTGACCTCGACACAGCGACCCACCTCATCGTACTTGCAGCGTAGCTGACCCGCGTTGACCGAGGCGCTGGCCTCCTCGATGGCTCGTACGTAGTAGACGGTGTCGCGGCCAAGGGCCGCAAAGTCCGGATCCTCGAACTGGACCACGCAGCCCGCCTGGCTGGGCTTACAGGGGAAGACCCGCCAGGGATCCTCGATCAGGCCCGCCACCGGCTCTCCCGCCGAGATTTGGGGCTGGATGCGAACGACCTCGATGCGCGTGATCAGCTTGCGCTCGTCGGAGGGGTTGTAGCACTCACCCTTGCAAAGCTTCTGGAGTCGCTCGCTGCTGAGCGCCGTCGTGCTGTAGTCCGGACAGCCGGGCTTCTGCTTGAAGGCCCCTACAGCCCTAACCTCAAAGCGAGGGGCCCGCTGCATGACCGTCACTCCCCCCATCGGGACATCGGGTCCATCCGCGTTCAGCAGGTTGAACCAGAGCAGGATGCGGTCTCCGCTGGTGCCGTAGATCTCCTTGCGCTTGAGCGCGTCCCAGATCTCTTTGCGGCTGCGCCCGTCCGCGTGCACGGCGGCCAGACCGCCTGTCATGAAGAAGGATGCCTGTCGCTCCGCCTCCAGAGTGAAGAAGCCGCGTGAGAAATCGGTGGGGTCCACCGTCGTCGCGCGGGGCTCAGGAGCGGCGGGCGCGCCGCCGGCCAGACGCCGCTGCCAGGTCTCGTCACGGCCTCCCCTGCTCTCGGTGGTGGCCCTGCGGTCGAACTCCTTGTAGCCGGTGCCCGGGCGTGCGCTGTGGTTGTCACTCGAGGCAATGAAGCCGAAGCGGAAACGCTTGGGCTCGCCGGGCTCATCGAAGTTGGAGATCGCGAGCGCATACTGGGCCGAGCCACCGGGGCGGTAGTTGAAGGAGGGCAGGAAGCAGTCCTTACACTGGCCCGAGTCAAGCCACTCCTCGAAGCGGACTCCGGGAACGGCCCAGTGACCCGCCACGGAACCTGCCAGGTAGTTGCGCCGGGCCTCCGCGGCCCGGGACTCACATTCGGCGGCATCGGTTTCCGATTTCAGGCAACGCGCCTGAATGATCTGCCCCGCCCGCCAGCAGCTCGGCAGATAGTCCCGGGTCGGCTCCGGACAGTAAGGTTGGCCCGCCTTATCGAAATGGACCCCGCGCCAGTCGCGGTACTCCTCCGAGTTGCCGTGGCCGGACATGATCTCGAAGATGCCCTGCTTCTCGGGGTCGTTCTCGGCCGCGGTCAGCTGCTTGTCGAGGGTGATCCCGGGCGGGGAGTAAAAGCCCCAGGTATTGCCGTGCGGTATCACGAGCACGTCGAAGCCCCACTGATCCAGCTTCCTGAAAAGCTCCCCCGGTGTTGCGGCAGACTCGTAGCAATTCGCATCGAGCTCGCGGGAGCTCACGTCGGGCTCGCAGAGCGGGGGCACCCGTAGCTCCTGCATGAACTCGATAAAGTTGTAGTAACGCTGCCGCTGCGGGAAATCGAGCAGCGGCAGCACGCGCGGCATGCGCTGAACCCCGCCCCGTAGCCCCGACGTGGCGAGGCCCGCGGCTCCGATCACGCGACTGGGGACTTCGTTTTCCTCCAGTCCCAGAAAGATCACGTTCTTGTGCCCGTAGTGGTCCTCCGGAGAGCGTCCGACCTGGCTCCACTCCCAGCCCAGGAACGCCGTCACGTCCGGATTCTCAACGTCGCCCGCCACGGCGTTGCACTGACGGATCATGTCCTTGGTCTCCTGCCAGCGGCGCGGCGTGCTCGCCTCGGCGTGGTCGTTGATGGACCAGAAGTCCAGCGCCGAGCAGAAGCGAGCGTAGTCGCAGGCGTCGCCGATGGGGTGTGCGCCCTCGCCCTGCACCATGGGCAGACTCCACAGAAAGGCATCGGTCGAGAACGTGGTATGGACGTGGAGGTCGCCGAAGAGGATCAGCTTCGACTGCCTGACCGTGACGGCGCCCGCGGCGCGCCCCTGTACGCGCGCGCGCGCCGCCACGACCGATTTCGGGATGATCGCCGAGGTGACCTCCCCGGCATCTTCATGCTGACCGTAGAGCCGCAGCCAGGCCCCGGCCACATACAGGGCCGCGAGCAAGACCCCGACGAGGACGATGCCGAGGAGAGTTCTCACCACCAACCTGCGCTCGCCAGCACTGCCCCGAGCAGCCCGATGACGGCGCCGATCCCGAGTCCCACCCCCAGCACGAGCTGCCGCAGCTCGAGGGCGGGCGCCATCACCTCACGCTCATCCATCTCGGCCATCACGGCCCAGCTCACGTTCTCGAACTGGAGCGGTCCATAAGCGGAGAAGACCGGGATCCCCCGATAGTCCGGCATCACATCAAAGCCCGTTTCGCCTTTGAGTGCGAGGCGTGCGGTGACGGTATCAACCCGGGTCTTGAGCGTCGTGGGCTGCTTGGAGAAACGCGAGTCGCTGCGCATCAGAAGATCCTCCCCCACTACATAAGTTTCCCCGGTCTCTCCCATGCCCGCGGTGAACTGCATGATTCGATTGATGCGCTTGGCCGAAAACTGGAAGGCCAGGACGCCCAAGAAACCGCCCGCGTCCTCCAGCACGGGGGCGGAGATGAAGCTCGCCGGCGCGCCGTGGCTGGGCTCGTACGAAGCGAAGTCGAAGAAAGCCACAAAGCTCGGGAACGGATTGTCGCGCGCGCTGCGGAAGGCGCGACCCAGGTCCGTGTTCTTCCACTTCCCGCTCACCAGGTTGGTTGCGTAGTCCAATTCCTTGAAGGAGGTGTAGACAAGGTTGCCCTCGGGGTCAAAGAGAAAGACGTCGTAGACGCCGCGATGGAGCAGGAAGCTACGCAGCCAGTAGTGATAGCGCTCGTGCACTTCGCTGTACTCGGACCCGTCGCGCGCAAACTCCAGGTTATCCCTCTCACCCAAGGGATGGGGATTGTCCGCGATGTAGAGCTTCTGAAGCGTGGCTTCCGGATTCCCGCCCAGCTTTTCCCAGGCCGCCGAGAACTCGACGAGGGCGGAGCGCATAATTCGATTCTTAGCCCAGAAGCGGATCTCCTCGCGAATCGACCCTAGGTACTGCGCGAGCTCGCTTCGCCGCACTTCCATCAGCGCGCTCAGCTTGTCTTGCTCGGCAGCCACGATGTGCTCAGTCGCACGCGCATAGAGCACGGCGCCCGTGGCCAGCGAGGAGACGCTGGTCAGGACGACCATCAGCACTAGACGCCTGCCGGAGAGTTTGATGCCTCGGACAGACATGGAGACGGATCATAGTATATTAAGCCGCGTCAGATCTGTTCTGCGGAAGCTCGTTTGCCAAGCAGCTCGATGGTGGTTGATCGATGTGCCGAAGGCGGACTCGAATTGTGCCTGTGTGCCGTGCCCTACGGAGTCTCATCGCGTGCCTGCTGCTGCTATGCCCGGGCGCCGCCTATGCAGATCGGATCTGGGCGGAGCTCGAGCGTCCGTACGAGCACCAACTGGTTCGGGAGCCCTTCGGACTGGTCGAGGTGCGCGGCTGGGCCGGCACAGGAATTCGAGGATCCCACGACGTAGTGATTGTGATCGATCGCACGGCCAGCACCTTCCTGCCCTCCGGTGTCGATGTAGATGGAGACGGCGAAGTCGGGAAGATCGTCAAGATTCCGACCCGCTACGGGCAGTGGATCAAGCGCATCTCCGACCCCGACGACACGATCGCACAGGCGCAGCTGATCGCGGCGCGGGGACTGATCGAGCGTCTGGACCCAACATCCACGCGCATGGGGCTCGTTACCTTCGGCCGCACCGAACGGGTACTCGCCCGACTCGGTAGCTCGCGCAAGGAGCTACTGGACGTGCTCGACCGGCTCCCGAACCGACCCGAGAAGGGCGGCACGTACTTCTACGGCGCGATCATCGCGTCCATCAAGGTTTTCGAGCTGGCCGAGGGGCCCGAGGACGGAAGTCGGCACCGCTCCATGATCTTCCTCTCCGATGGCCGCCCCAACGAGCCCCCGCCGAGCGCCTTCGCGGCGAAGGCCGCGGTGCGCGCCTCCCAGCACGCGGCCAAGGCGAAGATCCGCATCTACGCCTTCGCCCTCGGCACCGAGGTCGCGGCTAACCCCGACGTATTCATTGACATGACACGGGCCAACGGTGGCGAGCTGCTGATCGTCGAGAATCCCGGAGAGATCGTCGAGTACGTACCGTACATGAGCCTGACCAAGCTGCGAGAGCTCGAGATCGAGAACGTCACCATGGGCCGGTCGGCGCGCGCGGTGCGACTCTTCCCCGATGGCACGTTCGACGGCTTCGCGCCACTGGTGCCGGGCGAGAACCTGCTGCGCGTGACGGTTCACGACGATAGTGGGGCCAGCCGCAGCCTCGAGCGAACAGTGACCTTCGAGAAGACCTCGAGTGACACGGCTGAAGCGCGCAAGCGCCTCGAGCTATTGCTCGAGCAGCTCCGGCTGCGGACGCTCGAGACGCAGCTCGCCAAAAAAGCCAGACGAAAACGGGAGCGCATCCTCCAGCGTCAGCTCACGATCGAGGTGGAGCGGTAGAGTCGGAGTCGTAGCGACGGACCGCCGTGCCGGTGACGGAGACAGCCAGGCCCCTCCGACCTGCTCTCTCGGCGAAGGGATCGAGCGTGAGCACATAGCCCACAATCTCATCCGCACTGAGACTGCGGGCCTGATCCTGGACCATCTCTATCACGGCATTCTCGGCCCATAGGTAATCGATAAACCTATCGGACCAGACGGAGTCGGGCAGGAACAAGTCTGCGGCAATGGGCCCCGCATAGGTCTGCTGCTGATCGCCACAGAGCCACGGATTGGCGTGAAGCTGCACGCGCTCGCTCATTAGTCCACGCTCGCACGCCGCGCCTGCGGTTTGACGAAAACCTGACTCATCTGATCGAGGGAGAGGTCGAACGCGAAGAGGAGCTTACGCTTGGTGACCATCCTGCAATCCATGCCCTTCTCAACCGACTGAATCGTACGAACTGCAACCTTGGCCTTTTTCGCCAGCTGTACCTGAGTCATCAGCCTGTTCTCTCTCAGCTCACGAACCCGGTTTCGCACAGCGCTCTGCAGCGAGTGAAACACGCTCTCTTGCTGGGGGGATACTTCCATGCTTTGCTCGCCTGACTGGAGCCAGGCCGCCGGTCTATCCTTCTATCCTTTGAGTGGTGATCTTAGAAGGGAAGTGTCGGGAGCCGGATGCGGGGCGCGGGTCGCTGTTCCTAAAACCCCATCCTGACCCGTCCCAGCTTACCACGAGGGTGCGCGCGGACCGAGCGGGTGCACATCCAGCGCGTCCACCAGAAAGGCCAGGCGATCGGCTGCCTGATCGAGCCGTTTCGTGGTCGGCGTGCCGCCCCCATGGCCCGCCTCGGTCTCTACCCGGAGCAGCACGGGGGCCGGCCCGGCCTGCGCCGACTGGAGCGCCGCGGCGAACTTGAAGCTGTGCGCCGGAAAGACGCGGTCATCGTGGTCGCCCGTCATGATGAGCGTGGCGGGGTACGCGGTTCCGCTGCGAACGTTGTGATAGGGCGAGTATGCAAGAAGGGACGCGAACTCCTCGGGATTCTCCGGCGAGCCGTAGTCGCTGGCCCAGGCCCAGCCGATCGTGAACTTGTGGAAACGCAACATGTCGAGCACGCCCACGGCCGGCACGCAGGCGGCGAAGAGGTCCGGGCGCTGCGTCATCGCTGCGCCAACGAGAAGCCCCCCGTTGCTTCCCCCGCCGATCGCCAGCCGACGTGGCTTCGTGTACCCGTTCTGGATCAGCCACTCCGCGGCGGCGATGAAGTCGTCGAATACGTTCTGCTTCTCGAGCTTGGTTCCCGCCATGTGCCAGGCCCGGCCGTACTCCCCGCCACCGCGAAGGTTCGCCTGCGCATAAACGCCCCCGAGCTCCATCCACACGAGATTCGAAACGGAGAAACGGGGCGTGAGTGAGGCGCGGAAACCGCCGTAGCCGTAGAGGTAGGTCGGGTTGGACCCGTCCCGCTCGAGTCCCTTCTGGTGGGTGACGAACATCGGAACCCGCGTTCCGTCCTTGCTCTGGTAGAAGACCTGGCGCGTGACGTACGCGTCGGGGTCGAAGTCCAGCTCCGCTCGATAGACGATCGAGCTCTTGCCGGTCTCAATAGCGTATCGATAGATCGTGGGCGGCGCCGTGAATCCGCTGAAGACGTAGAAGGTCTCCGGGTCCCGGCGCCTTCCGCGAAAACCGGAAACCGTTCCGATCCCCGGAAGCTCGATCTCGCCCGCCTGCCGTCCGCTCCGATCGAACACCCGAACTCGACTCGACGCGTCGCGCAGGTAGACCGCCACGATCCGATCGTGCACGAAGCTCGCGCTGCGTAGGGTGTCTTGCGACTCGGGTACGATTTCTCGCCAGTTGCGGAGGTCGGGGCTGCGGATGTCGATCGCGATGATCCTCGACCTGGGGGCATCGAAATCAGTCTTGAAATAGAAAACGGGACCGTCGTTCCCGAGGAAGCCATAGCGGGCGTCGAACTGCGTGAGCAGCTCGATCACCTCGCCGTCCTCGGAGGCGATGTCCTTGTAGAAGACCGCGTTTCTGCGCTGGCTCCCCACTCGCACCGAAATCACCAGGTAGCGGCCGTCCTCGGTCACGATCTTCCCGAAGCCCCACTCCTTCTGGTCGGGTCGCTCGTAGATCAGTGTGTCGTCCGCCTGCGCGGTCCCGATGCGATGGTAGTAGAGTTTCTGGTAATAGTTGAGCTCGCGATACTCGGTCCCCGCCTCGGGGGCGTCGTAGCGGCCATAGAAGAAGCCCCCGCCGTCGTGAGTCCAGGCCGCGCCGGAGAACTTCACCCACGAGAGCCGGTCCTCGAGATCAACCCCGCTGTCCACCTGCCGTACGCGCCACTCCTGCCAGTCGGACCCGGAAACGGAGGTACCGTACACGAGCAGACGGCCGTCCTCGCTGACGCTCCAGTGCCTGAGCGCGACCGTCCCGTCGTCCGAGAGCGCATTCACGTCGAGGAGCACCCTGGGCTCGCTGCCAAGCGACTCGGACCAGTACAGGACCGGCTGGTTCGCGAGGCCATGCGTGCGGGTGAAGAAGTACCGGCCTCCGCGCCGTACCGGGAGTCCGTACTTGTCGTAGTCAAGGAGCGCTGCGAGGCGCTGCCGAATCCTCTCCCGTAAGGCGATCCGGCCAAGGTAGCCGAAGGTCAGCTCGTTCTGCGCTCCGATCCAGGCGCGGACCTCCTCCGAATCGATGGCCTCCAGCCAGCGGTAGGGGTCGGCAACGCGTACCCCGTGGAGGACGTCTACCTGATCTCCGCGCGGCGTCTCCGGGTAATGGAGCGTCCGGGTGAGGCAAGCAAGCGCCAGTAGCAAGAGCGCGAAGCCGAACCCCCGAGACCTCATACAAGCGATTCCTCCCACCAGGCTGCAGGGGCGATCTAACAACTCACGACCGGGAGTTGCAAGTGCTGAAGCTCATCATCTCGCGCAACCTCCTGCAACGCTGACGAGCTTTTCCGCAGCTGAGCATTGCGTTCATCCGATGGGCCCCGACCGAGCACATACCGAGGGTTCCTTACCCGGAGTACCTGCTAGCTTTGCCCACGCATGATGCAGGCGGCCTCTTCAGGTTCGGATCCATCGCTCCACTGGCTGACGCGGTTCGCCGCCGGAGTCGACAGCCTGGCGCTCGCCGCGGCTCGCACGCTGATCGACTGGACGATCATGCCGCAGCCTCACGAACTCGACCTTCTACGAGACTCAGCGAAGTTCTACCTCCAGCCCGAGTTCCAGACGCAGCCCCGTCGCTTCTTCAGCTTCCTCGACCAAACACTTACCGTTCCCGAGGTCTCGCTCACCCCCAAGCGATCCCGGACTTCGGGACCCGATCGATACCTGCTCGAGTTCAAGAGCGCGTACGAGCCGGCTGACCCGGATCATCGCACCGAACACGCTCGACAGATCGAGAATCATACGGTACGGGCAGAGCTGTGGTTGCATCGCAATGACCGAGCGCGAGGCACTCTGATCGCGCTGCATGGGTTCGGTATGGGCAACCCGTTGTTCGACGCGCCGGCGTTGATGGCGTCGAACCTGTTCAGGCTAGGACTGGACGTTGCTCTGTTCACGCTGCCCCTTCATGGACAACGTAAGCCGCAGGACTCGCGCTTCTCGGGCCAGCTCTTCGCGAGCCCTAGAGTTTCCCATCTCAACGAGGCCATCGGCCAGGCCGTGCACGACCTGGCTCTGCTGATCCGATGGCTGAGGTCACGCAGCGATCGTCCCGTCGGACTTCTGGGTCTAAGCCTCGGCGGATACGTTGCGGCGCTGATGGCCTCGCTGGTGGACGACCTGGACTTCGTGGTGCCGATGGCCGCTCCGGTCTGCTTCGGAGACATGGCCTTCCGCTTCATATCCAAGAGCCGGCACTACCGGCGGAAACCCGAGGCCGTGCCGCAGGCTGAGGAGCTGCTTGACGCCTACCGCATCCACTCGCCCCTGACCCATCCGCTATCGGTTCCCCGTGAACGGGTGATGATCGTGGCCGGACGCGGCGACCGTGTCGTGCCCAGCGAGCACGCAGCCCGCCTCTGGCATCACTGGGGCCGACCGCGGATTCACTGGTACGGGGGAAGCCACATTGCTCCGTTCGGACGCCGCCGAGTCCTGAAGGCCATCAGCGGGTTCCTGAGTGAGCTCGGAGTAACTTAGGAGCCACCCTGCTTCAGAGTGGGCAGATGGGATTGGCTCCGGCGACGCGACAGTGGCCCAGGATTGCGCGCGGAACGCGGAAGCCAGTCCGACACCCAACATACTCCTTATTCCGGACCCAAACGCTTCCCGCCGCCCCACCCAACGAGCCGACCCTCTCCAGCTCTCGACTCATAACCTTGCCGGAGAACTTATCGCGGGCGATCTTCTCCGCCACACACCTGCAGCAGTCCCTGTTGTAACCCAGGCCAAAGGCGTAATAGCCAAGGCCTGCAGTGACCAGCAAGATGATGAGATAGCGCATCAGCCATCCCTACCTTCGCTAACGGCCGGACTCCTCGGCTTCCCGGAGGTACTCCTCAAGAAGCTCGTGCGTCTCTGCGTCCATATCGACGAAGGACAGTGCCAGCTCGTAGGCATTGCTATCCAGCTCCTGTACGCGCATGACCTGGCCCATCACGCTGGCATCGGCGCCGCCAATCCTGAGCGACATGCGCACGAGCTCGTCCACCTCGAACTCGCTACCAGTCCCGAGGTAACGAAAGCGGATTCCCCCCAGAGAGAGATCTACCGCGTAGGCGATAACGTTGGGCGAGATCTCGCGCTCGATCGCGGCCAAGACCTCAGTCTTGGTGCGCGGATACTTTCGACGCTCGACAGGGGATTCGTTCGCCACTATGCGCCCTTCCTCGGTAGGGGTTTCGGATCCGGGAAGAGCCCTCTTTAGCCTGGACGCTCCGCGGGCTGGGCCTGATCCGGCCCTAGAGCTCAGGCAGCACTGTCGAGAGCAATCTGGCGTCGTCGGTGGTCAGGCGTGCGCGAGTTCGCCGGAGACGCCGCCGCAGGTCTCGAGCAGCCCCCTCAACGTCTCCGTCCGCTGCCGACGCCGCTCTCGCTTCGCATCCGTATCGGCCAGGGTATCGAGCACATCTGAACCCCAGGCCAGATGGCGGCGGGTCTTTCGAACGATGTCGTCCAGCAGCTCGATGGTGGGCGCATCCGCGATCTGGTCGGTCTCCCGCATGGTGCGCTCGTAAACCTCGACCAGATGGGGCTTGAGCACGCCGAAGATGCCAACCAGCTTCTCTATCGTGAGGTCGGGTGATTCCGGCTCGGCGGCTCGCTGGATGAATTCCGCGAAGCCTTCATTCGGCGACTCCGAGACCGCAACCGAGGCGCGCCCGCAGCGCAGCTCCGGCAGGCGTCGGCCCAGCACGTCCGCGGCCTGTGCGGTTTCCCAGATGATCTTGCCCAGACCCGTCTTCACGGGGAGCTCGGGGATCGTGGCGAGCCAGCCCCCCATGATCATCATCATCCACTCCTCCGCGTAGCGGAAATTCCGTACGCGCCGCGCCGTGGCCTCGACATCGTAGCGACCGTAGAGCTCACGCAGGTCCGCGGGGATGTCGAAGGCCGAGTAGGGAGCGAATGTCGTGTGCTCGTCAGGTCCGGTGCCGGGGTACATCCGCGACTGGGTCATGCGGTCGCCTCGCGCTCCTTGCGCTGTCGCTCACGGTGCCGCTCGCGCATGATCTTGGAGGCGGCACGCATCGTCTTCCTGGAGGGCCCTTCGCCCGAGAGCTGCGCGAGCTCATCGAGCTCCTCGTCCGTGAACCCCGCTTCCTTGCGATCCGCCCGTGCGATCGGGATGGCAGCGTCTTTCCGGTCGGAGCGCGACCCCCCGAAGCTAAACTGCTTGTCAACCTGGCGCTGATACTCCTGGGTCCGTTTGAAATACTCGGGATCGTCCTTGGTGAACTCCTTCACCCACTCGCTTCCGAACCGTACGTGGGTGAGCTCATCGGCCAGAACGTAATCGATGGCCTGCTTCATCACTTCGTCTTCGGTCTCGTCCGCAAAGCGGATCATGTCACGGAAGACATCGCACGCGAGGCCCTCGAGGCCACGGTTGACTCCCGCCACGCGCATGGCGGGATCATCTGCGCACGCGCACTCGAAGAGGAAAGTGGTCTCCGGAAACATCCCGACCTTGCCGCCCACGTGATGAAGCAGCTTCTCGTAAATCTGAACATGACGTGCCTCGTCCCAGCACTGCCGGGCCATGTTCATCTTGAACTCCCAGGGAGCCTCTGGGAAATCCCAGAGGGAGCGGCCCGCGCCCTCCAGCGCCTGGAGCTCGCCCGCAAAGATGCCGTGCATGCGCATGAGCAGACGGGTCTTCACCGCGGGATCGTCGGCGCGCAACGGCTCGTTCAGCGCCACCAGCGCGAACGCCGGACCGTATGCATCGTAGAGGGGCTCGGCCGCGGTGCCCTTGACGGACTTCCCGATCATGGGATCGAGCGCCCAGAAGGCCTCCACAACCTTGTCCACATCGTCCGGAAGCGTAGCCAGGACCGTGGCCAACAGGTTCGTCTGGCGCACGAACCGGCTATCACGGGCCAGCTCATCGTAGTGGATGAAACGTTTCATACTCCGTCTCCCCTGGCCGTTGCACTGGCCGTTGGACTGGCCGGTTATCGGCGGGCTGAGCCCGCCTGCCGGCACGGCACACGGCTTCGCGTGTGCCTTGATCTCGATTAGTATGACTAGAGATAGGGCAGTCTACCTGCGGAGGGGCGGACACATCAAGTCCCGCTCGGAAGCGCGAGACGCGAGCTGGAAGGGCTCTTCTGCTCGGGTCCCCCCATGGGAGGCGTCCCAGGCGGCGACGTTCGTCTTGCTCTGACACCTGCTGCGATTGAGCCATAAAGCTGGGACCTGCGCACGCCGACCCACCATAGTGGTAATCAGACTATTCCCAGCGCTCGGAGGTCATCCCGATGCGAAGCGTTCTCTTCGTGGCACTCGCTGTCGTGTTCTTAGGCTGTACGTCGTCTCCCGACAAGGCGTTTATGGAGCCAGGGCCGCGGCTCCCCACATACATCCCCGAGGCCGATCTCAAGGTGGAGATCCACACGCCTTCCGGGGATCTTTTCCTGACCAATAGCGAGACCTGGATCGACATCGAGGGCGGTGCATCGATTTTCGGCGGTGTGCGCTACCTCGACCTGGCGTTGGTGCTCGACTCCTCGAAGAGCCTCCGACGCACCGATCCCAGGGACCGTCGCTCGGCCGGTGCTATCGGTTTGGTCGAGAGCCTACCCGCCAGCAGCGACATCCAGATTAGCGTCGTCGACTTCGACTCGAACGGCAAGCTGGTGCTGCCGCTGACCCAGGACCGAGCAGCCGTAGCGCAAGCCATTCGAGGGCTCAATCAGCTCGGCCGCACCAATCTGGCCGCTGGCATCCGCACCGCGCTCGAGGAGTTCGAGCGGAACGCTCGACCCGATTCGACCCGCGCGATCCTACTTTTCACCGATGGCAAGTCGAACGACAAGAAAGCCCGTCGAGCGATGCAGGAAGCGCGGGATCAGGGCGTCGCGATCAACACGCTTCTGCTCGGATCGGACGAGCAAGGCGCCGCCATCCTGCAGGAGCTCGCCGCGGGAACCGGCGCCAGCTTCGTCCATGTTACCGATCCGAGGAAGCTCCCTGAAGCGTTCCTGAACCTTCGCACCACCGGCGTAGACCGGGTCACGTTGCGCGTGAATGACTCCGCGCCCATCCCCGCGCACCTGGTCGGTGGCACTTTTTCCGGTCGCGTCCCGCTCAAGCAGGGCGAGAACCACATCGTGGCCATGGCGACCTCTCTCGACCAGCGTACCGAAGAGAGCTCGATCATCATAACCGTGGGTGCGCCGGGCTGCGGGGAGCTGGAGGTGAGCGCAACCAGCGGGGGACAACCGGCGCTCTCCATCTCCGAACGTGCCGTCGCGATCGTCTTTGATGCGTCGAACAGCATGTGGGGGCAGATGAATGGCCAGCCCAAGATCAGCGTTGCCAAGAAGATCCTGCAGGACGCGATCGATTGGTTCCCGGACGATCTGACGCTGGCGCTGCGCGTCTACGGCCACCGCAGCCCGCGGGACATGCGCGACTGTTCGGATTCGGAGCTGCTGGTACCGTTCGGTAAGGCGAACCAGCAGCGAGTCCGCGAGGCGATGAGTGAGCTGCGGCCCCGCGGCCAGACGCCCCTCGCGTTCTCGTTGAGCCAGCTTGCGGACGACTTCGGCGATTTCCAGGGTGAGCGGGCCGTCGTGCTCGTCACCGACGGTATCGAGAGCTGCGGCGGAGACCCCGTGGCGGCAGCCCGGGCGCTGCGCGAGCGGGAAATCGCGGTACACGTCATCGGGTTCGGACTCGGGAACGCGGTGGACGAGGACACGGCGAGCCTCGCCGCGATCGCCCAGGCATCGGGCGGCCGCTTCTTCACCGCCAGCAGTGCCGAAGAGCTGAGGGACGCCCTGGCCGTCACCGTGGGGACACCCTTTCGTGTGTTCCGGGGAGAAGATGTCGTCGCCAGCGGAGCTCTCGGATCGGGTGAGCCGCTGCTGCTGCCCGAGGGCCGTTATCGGGTTCGTCTCGACAGCGCACCCCCGCAGGAGGTACTGGTGACCCTGTCCCGCGAACAGAGAGTGACCCTGACGTTCGAAAGGCAGGCGGGCTCCGTCTCGCGCTCCGAGCAACGCTATCCGACCCAATACACTCCCTGCGAAGAGGCTGCTCCCGATCCGGAGCCTGAACTTCCGGACGAGGCACCAGCGCCCGCAAACCAGATCTCCTTCTAGGCAGGGAGGACTGACCGATCCTCAGCCCGCCTTGCGGCGGCGTGTGGACTTGCGGGCGGCGACCGCGTGCTTCCGCTGCTCGGCTCGCTCGGCGACCTCGAGGAAGTCCGCAGCCAGGGCCGAGCCCCGCTCGCTCAAAACATGCACTGGCAGAGCCCTCCGGGACCCGCGCACACCTCATTCGAGAGGCACTCCCCGGAGAGCACCGCGGAGGTCCAGCGACCGTGCCGCAGGGACCAGATGTGCTGGCCCTATGGCTCCAGCTTGTTACGGACGAGCGCAAGCAAAGCCGAAAGATCGAGCGTGGGGGCAACCACACACTCCAGCGCCTTCTGCACCCGCAGGCCTAAAGCGCTCTCCCCTTTTCTACGATGTAGTGGGTCGGGGGCTCGCTTGCTTTCATCCACAATCGACAGCCTGATGACGCGTAAGGTCATCCGCGTGGAGCCGGACTGCCCGGTGCCGGACGTGCTGAAGAAGCTACACGCCTACCGCATCTCGTGTGTGGTGGTGTGTGAGGACAACACGCCCATCGGCATGATCAGCGAGCGAGACATTGTCGGGCTGGCATACAAGCTGGTCTCGGGCCGGGAGGGCATCCCGCAAGCCGCGAGAAATCTGATGTCGTCATCGCTGATCACGGCCTGCGTGTCGGACTCGCTCGAAGACGCGATCGCGTTGATCGAGAAGCATCACATCCGACATCTTCCGGTGGTCGAGGTGAATGGCAGCCTGGCCGGCCTGATCACCCAGACCGATCTTATCCGCGCGGGTCTGCACGGCGGCGCGTAGATGCGAAGTAGAAACTCCAAGAAATGAGTGATCCGAAGGCTGAGATTCGGGAGCATTGACTCTCTGGACCCGAACGACCCGCCGCCCAAGGCCCCAAAGCCCACGGATGTGGAGCCGTTGTAGAGCGCCCGCAAACAGGGAGTCGGCATAACGCCGCACCCAGGCCCCTGGGGCTTCTGCCCCAGCCCACCCTGGACGCCTGCCACGCCTGAGTGGAAAAAGTCGTCCCCTATGGGTCATAGTTCCAGTTGCTAGCGCAGTGCTCGCCGCGAGCCTCTGCTGTCCCCCTAACGGACCCAGACGCAATCGCACGCAATTCACGACTTCAAAGCCAAGCTGCGCCAGCCCTCACTCGCGCCCCAGCTCAGCGCCTACGTTGAGTGGCGACGATCTCTGGCGCGGGCCCGCATAGCCGGAGAGCCCGACCCGCCGCCGCCCCCGCTTGCACCCATCTCGATCAATCTGGATCTCACCACGGCCTGCAACTTTCGCTGCACACACTGCATTGATTGGGACATCCTCAATACGCGTCACAAGCATGAGGATGAGGAGCTCCGCTCCAGTATCCGGCTGATGGCGGAACGTGGCTTGCGCTCGGTTATTCTGATCGGCGCTGGAGAGCCCACCGTCTATCCACGTTTCGCGGACTTCGTCGGCTTCCTCAAGCAGCTGGAGCTTCAGGTCGCGATCGTGTCCAACGGGAGCCGCGGAGAGATGCTCGCCGATGCGGCGGCGCATTTGAGCGAACGCGATTGGATCCGGCTCTCGCTCGACTCCGGCAGCAACGAACTCTTTCTGACGATGCACCGACCGGCGGACCCCAAGCATGATCTCGATTCCAGCTGCGAATGGGTCCCTAGGATCAAGCAACGCAACCCCGAGGCGCGCGTCGGGTTCTCGTACATCATCTTCTGGAGCGGGGTCTCGCGGGATGACGAGAAGATCCACGAGAACATCCACGAGATCGTGATGGCGGCAGAGCGCGCAAAGCAGTACCAGTTCGATTTCATCGCCTTCAAACCGGTGCTGGAGCGTCGTCCCGAGGGCGCCGAGGTGATGGACCCCGCCAAGTCCGACGCCGCGATGGAGAGCGTCGTCTCGCGCATCCGCGCGGAGGTGGACAAAGCGAAGAAGCTGGTCGACGAGACCATTCACGTCTACGAGAGCGTCAACCTGCGCGTGCTCGAGGGTGGCACGTGGCGCGAGTTCACGCGTCAGCCTCGGACCTGCCACATGCAGGCATTGCGCCAGGTACTCACGCCCACGGGACTCTACAACTGCCCCGCTCATCGTGGAGTGGAGAAGGCGAAGATCAGCGGCCTCGGCGCTTTCCGAGATCCCGAGAACGCAGCCAGACCGGCGAGCGGCCGCTTCACATCCTCGACGACTTCGATGCGAGCCACGAGTGTCGCGAGGTGACCTGCCTCTACAATGGGGTCAACTGGTGGCTCGAGAAGATGATCTCCGATCCGCTGACCGATCTGGCGTCAGAACCCGCCGAAGAGCGGCTCGACTACTTCCTCTAGCAGAGCTCAGCTCGCCGATAACACGCTACTAGGGCGCCGACGAAGTCCGGCGCCCGCGCGCAGGCGAGCTGTGCTCGCCGATAACGCGCTAAGACGGGGTCGGGCTCCTAAGCGCGCGTATCGAAGCGCAAGAGTCCCGCCTCATGTGCCGCATCGAGTTCGGTGCGCGGCTGAGCAACGAGCGCCAGCAGCGCGGGCATGACCAATACATCGGCAATGAAGGCGGTGACGATCCCGAGAGACGCGAGTAGCCCGAAGACCATGGTGTTGCGCATGCTGGCCAGTCCCGCCATCACGAGAAAGCCGGTGGTGAGGACCAGCGAGGTGAAGAGCAGGGCCGATCCAGTCGTTGCCAGTGTGCGCCTGACCGCCTCGCGTACGTCTCCGCTCTGCTCGAAGTCCCGCTGAAAGCGATGCATGAAGTGGATCGTGTCATCTACCGCCAGGCCGATGATGACGCTTCCGACAACGATGTTCGAGGCATCAAGTGGGATACCGCAGAGACCCATCACGCCCAGCGTGGTCACGACCGGCAAGAGATTCGGAACCATGCTGAGTAGCCCCACCCCCAAGCGACCGATCATGAGAATCATGAGGGGCGTGATGATCAGCAGGGCAAAGACGTAGGAACGCGCCAGGCTCGTGGTCATGGCCGAGAGGGCTCGTACCATGAGCGGTGTCAGCCCCGTCATGTAAAAGGGCAGTTCGTCGCCCAGGATCTCCTCGAACCCGTGGCGAAGTCGCGAGAGGAAGGCCGGATAGACCACGCCATCGAGCGACGGCACCCGCAGCGTAATACGAGCCTTCCGAAACTGCGAGTCGGTGATCTCCTCCAGATCGTCCGACCCGCTGTTCTCGAACAGCAGAAGCTCCTGCGCGATCAGCGCGCGTTCGCTCGGGACGGTGTAGTGGTCCGGCCGATTCTCGTGGAGGGCGCGGTTGGTCTCCTTCACGATGTCGACGATCGACATGACCTTTCCGACAAAGACCTCCCCTTCCTCGATGGCCTGCGCGTAGCCCATGGCGGCCTCCATACGCTTCAGAACGTCGGGCCGGTGAAGACCGTTCTCGCGTCCGCTGTCGACCAAGACCTCCACGCTATTGGTGCCACGCAGCTCGCGATCGACCCATTCGGCCGCCACGCGGACAGGATCTTGCTCCGGAAACCAGTGGAGCGGCCGATGGGAGAAGTGGACCTGGGTGATGCCGATGAGCATCAGCAGGGTGAAGCCGCCAGCTCCGATCAAGATCCAACGCGGGTGGCGTGTCGCCAGGTCGCCCGTCCACACAAGCACACGTTTGAGAGGTGAGCTACTCGAGGCCGGCGCCAGACCCTGCTTGAGGGGAAGGACAGCCAGCAGCGCGGGCAGCAGACCGAAGGTGTAGAAGAGCACCAGCATGACGCCGATGGAGGCCGTGATCCCCAGGTGCGTGATGGGCGTGATGGCCGCCGTAAGAAAGGACGACATGCCGGCGGCGGTGGTGAGATTGGTCATCACGATCGCCATTCCCGAGTGTTCGAAGGCGTATGCGATAGCGCTTTCTCGATCCGAGCCCGCGTTGAGCCTCTGATAGGTGATGACCAGCACGTGAACCGCGTTGCAGACTCCGACCGTCATGACGAAGACCGGAAGCATCTGAAGCGGCAGCGAGCCCGGAATGCCGATGCAGACCATGACCCCCACGGCCGAGAGCAAGGAAGCCGCCACCACCACAAGCGGCAGGACCACGCCCGAGACCCGGCGAAAGAGCAGGAGCAGGAGCGCGCCGATCGCGAGCACCGCGACTCCGATGAAGTTCTGGACGTCCCGGCGCATGGCTTCGTTGAGACGCTGGTCGATCACGATTTCCCCGACCACAAGGATGGGAAAGTCAGCCGCCCTAAACCGAGAGACCACCTCGTTCACAGCAGCGAGGGCCTGCGCCTTCTCCTCCGGGCTCAGGAACTTGGGCTCCGCCCCCGCGCCTGCCTCGGAACCATCGAAGCCCGCGAGTGGGTCGGAGTCTCCGCCGTGTGACGAGTAGGTGACCGGTTTGAGCATAATCGTGGTGACACGCCCGTCTTCCGAGATCAGCAGGTTGCGGTAGACGGGGTTCTCGAGCACGCGTCGCTCGAGATCCGCGAGCTCGGCCCGGGTCTCGGGCCACTCCTGCAGCAGCTCCTCGACGATCAGCACGTCTTTCTCGCCTCGCGTCTGGCGCGCGTTGATCAAGCTCGTGACCTCCTGGATGTGCGGCACCTCGCTCTGGAGCGCGTCGTGCAGCGCACGCAGGCGCGCCAGGAACTCGAAGTCGAAAACCTCCGGAGGAGAAATCGCGAGCATCAGGTGATCGTCCTGACCGAACTGTTGCCGGAACTCGCGATACCGCTTGGAGGCGGGATCCCGCTCGAGCAGAAAGCTCTCGGTGGAGTTGTCGAACGTGATGTGGGGGATCCAGAGGACCCAGCCGAGCGTGAAAAGGAGTGACGCAAAGAGCACCCACCAGCGACGGCGGACGACGAATCTTCCCCAGGACTCGAACCCGAGCTCGACCCTGTCGCGAACGGTCACCAAACCACCTCGGAGTCCAGCACAGCTACAGCTGGGGTATCGGATCAGGCCCGTGAATCTTGACGCAGCCCGTACTTCTCACCGGGTCGCCTCCTGCGGACGGCAACCCGGTAAGAGATACGGGCTCGCGCGTTACAAGACCGACGCGAGGCGGCGAGCACGCCAGCAGCTGCGAGGGCCTAGCGTATCCGAGGGCTGATGCTTCAGCGCTCGGCGCGGTAGAGGCTGCGACCCCCGACGATCGTCTCCAGCACCCGGATGCGATCAATGCGTGTGGGATCGTCAAGGGGAGAGGCGGAAAGGATCACCAGGTCGGCCAATTTGCCGGGCTCGAGCGATCCCTTGTCCGCCTCCTCGAAGTGCTGGTAGGCGGCGTCGATCGTCACCGCACGCAGCGCGCGCATGGGGTCGATGCGCTCTCGCTCGCCCATAGAGGCGCCGCTGACCGAGCGGCGGTTGACCGCGGACCAGATCAAGCGCAAGGGCTCCATCGGCACCACCGGCGAGTCGGCGTGAATGGTGAAGCGCAACCCGCGCTCTGCCGCACTGCGGGCGGGACTCATGCGCGCCGCACGCTTCGGGCCCATGAAGATCTCGCGGTGCCGGTCGCCCCAGTAATAGGTATGCAGGCTGAAGAAGCTTGGGGTGATACCCAGCTGGCTCATACGCTCGAGCTGATCGTCACGCGCCATCTGGGCGTGGACGATGACGTGGCGCGTATCCTCGCGCGGATGAGCTCGCTGGGCCGCTTCGAAGGCATCGAGGATGTCATCGATGGCTGCGTCTCCGTTGCCGTGGACGGCCACCTGAAGCCCGCTGGCGTGGTAGTGCATTACCTGTGACATCAGTTCCTGGCGCGGGATGCGGGGGTAGCCTCGGTAGCTCGGGTCATCTCCGGGTGGCACGTGATAGGGCCGGCTGAGATAACCCGTATAGCCCTGAATGGAGCCATCTGCGATCAGCTTCACGGCTCCGCGACGCACCCAGAGGGGGTTCGGGGAGCGGAACTCGGAGCTTCCGTCGAGCAGAGCGTCCGCTACCTCCCCACTAGGCCAGAGTACGAGACGAATGGGGATCACCCCGATGCATGAAAGAAGCGAGAGTCCGCGCATGAGCTCGTCGCTCGTGTAGCCACTCTGCGCCGTGGTCACGCCCGCCTCCAGGTAAAGGGCGCTTGCACGGCGGGCGATCTTCAGAAACTCCAGCAGGGAGGGCCGCACGTGGGATGCGATGCTCTCCATCAGGCTCTCCTCGAGTACCCCGTCGGGCTCGCCCGAGGGGTCATGGCGGATCCGTCCGCCCTCGGGATTGGGTGTGCTGCGGTCGATGCCCAGCCGCTCCAGGGCCATGCTGTTCACCACCGCCAGGTGGGCCGAGATATGAGAGATCACGATGGGATGCTCGCTGGAGACACGGTCGAGGTCGTTCCGGGTGGGATGACGCCGCTCGGCCAGCAGAGTGTCATCGTAACCCATGCCCGCCACCCACTCCCCGCGCGGCGTGTCGGCGGCTTTGTCCCTCAGTCGCTCAACGATCTCTTCAATGTCGAGCACGCTCCCAAGCGGCGGGCTGTTCAGATCCACGAAGACCTCGAAGATGCCTGCGCCCGGGAAATGGCCGTGGGCATCGATGAAGCCGGGCAGCAGCGCCCTCCCACCGAGATCGACCACGCGCGCGCCGTTCTCTCTCCACTCTCGCAGCTCCGCCTCGCTTCCCACGGCTGCGATGCGCGTGCCGTTCACGCCGAGGGCCTCGACCACGCGGTTAGAGGCGTCCATGGTGAGGATGGGGCCGCCCACGTACAGGGTGCGGCCGGGTCGACGTACGAGGAACCAGACCAGGGACGTCAGCACGAGCACGGCCAGCAGAACAAGCCCGATCCGCGCTCTCTTGGCTCTGCTCATCCCGCCATTATCACCCGGATGCTCCAAGATTCGTGATCCGCCGCCGACAAGTCGGGAAGGAACTCAGGCGGTGTACGATCTCCAAGATGCCCGGCTATCGCGTCGCAAGACGATCGCACTTCAGCTCAACGCGTGGGGTGTCACCTGTGGAGTCCTGATCCCCGTCATCATCTTCGTGTATCAGGTCTTCCACTGGGGGACGACCCTCAAATGGCCGCCCTTTCCGGTCCGCTGGTTGTTCGACGCATGCGGAATCGGCCTGGATGCGGTTTACAAGCAGGCAGATTGGACCTTGCTGGGCTGGATGGCCAGGGTGTTTCTCGATCTGCCGCTGGGCGTCGTCTCACTGGTCGTGGTCATCTTCAGCGCGAGCCTCATCGGCAGGCTGATCGATCCGGACTGACCGCAGCCGACAGCCATGAGCTGAGCGCGCCGTTGGGGACAGTCTGGCTCATCTGCGCTGGCGCTGGACTATGCTCTCGGGATCAGCCTGGAGGTTCCCCATGAACGGAAAGGTCATAGCTCTCGGTCTCGTTCTCCTGGCCTTTGTGGCGTACACGCTGCAGGTGGTCATCGAACACGGCTTTGTCGGCGCGTTCACGGCGGCGGTCGCAAACTCCGCCTCTGTTCAGGTCGTGATCGATCTCGTCATCTCCGTGATCCTGATCGCGATCTGGGTGTATCGGGACGCGAGCACCAAGGAGCTGTCGGCACCCCTGTACGCGACGCTGGTGCTCTGTCTGGGCTCGATCGGGACGCTGATCTACCTCATCCGGCGCGAGTTCGCGGGCACCGGCGAGGTCACCATCCCGATCGGCTAGCCGCCCGCAGGCGTGTACAAGTTCTCACCGCTCTCGAGCCGACGGATCGCGGGCGGGCTCGGGCCCAATCGAAGTCTCTTCATCAGCTGGCACGCGCTCGGCGCGGGTTGCCTGCTTCTGGCCGTACCCTTGATCCAGCTCTCCCAGCCGGGCCCGCTGCACTTTTTCACCCAGGGGCCGGCAACCGATGAGGTTCTCTCCTTTCCGATGTCGATCGTTCCCACCTTCGTTGCGCCGATGCTGATACTTCTGCACGCAGCGGCTCTGATCAAAGCTGGCCGCGAAACCTAGAGCCTGCCCGGGCATCCAAAGGATGAACCAGACAAAGGAGAAAGCCATGCCTCTCGAGATTCGCGAGATGATTACGCCAGGGCATGAGAACGCGTTCACCGTTGGAGCCCGAAAGCCGGACGCGAGTCTCGCTGATCTTCCGGCGGCGCACCGTGCCCTGCTCGAAGATGAAAAAGCCGTGACCGCCGTGCTCGCAACCACGAATGCGAACGGGCGGCCGCAGCTGACGCCGGTCTGGCTGAGTCACGATGGGAGCCACATCAACCTGAATTCGGCTCGAGGCCGGCTCAAGGACCGGAATCTGCGCGCCCGCCCGATGGCCACGATGCTGGTGATGAATCCCGAAGATCCCTACCACTGGATGTCGATCGATGGTGTGGTGGAGAAGATCATCGATGAGGACGACCCAGAGTTCGGTCATCTGGCCACAGAGAATATCGATGCGCTCGCAAAAAAGTACCTGGGGACGACCCCCTACCCGCTGCGGAACCACGGCGAGGTGCGCGTGCTCTACAAGGTGCGGCCGACTCGGGTTTTGACTTTCGGACCTGCGGAAGGCTGAGCCCGGGCCCTCTCGCCCAACATATTGTATATACAATCGAACGGATGACGAAAGCAGCGATCGCAAATCTGCGTCGGATCGAGCGCGAATGCGCCGCGGGACAGCTGCGCCTGATTAACCGCGCCATCACCGGCCTGTACGATGAGGCGCTGCGCCCGCTGGAGCTGAAGGTGGGCCAGATGAGCCTGCTGGTGCTGGCTGCAAACCGCGACGTGCTGCGGCCGGCCGACATCTGCTGCGGCTTGCAGATGGATCCCTCCACCCTCAGCCGCAACGTCGAACGCATGCGGGCCAAAGGCTGGCTCGAGGTCGTGCCCGGGGGAGACGCGCGTGCGCGCCCGTTCCGCCTGACCCCCAAAGGCAAGAGGCTTCTCCAGCGGGCTGTACCCGTTTGGGAGAAAGCCCAGCGCGACGCCCACGCGCTGCTCGGCGACCGAGGCGCCTCCTCCCTGCGCCGGATCGCCGACCGGATCTGTTCCCAGACTCGCTAAGTCCCTGGGGCGAGACGGGAAAAGCCCTCCGCTGAAACCTTCTATTTGTATATACATCTAATCTCCGGACATCAGTCCCAGGAGGTGGAGAAAGTGCTGGAATCCGCAAGCCGAATCACGCTGGGCCCGGCGCCGGGAGGAGAGCTACGGGCCGGTCCCGCCGACTCTACGCAGATCATCGAATGGGCGGATGCGACCTTCAGCGAAGGCCTGGTGATGAGCACGAGCTTCGGCATCCAGGCTGCGGTCACGCTGCACCTGACAACCCGCGTCGTGCCCGAGATCCCGGTGATCTGGGTGGACAGCGGCTACCTGCCGCCCGAGACCCACCGCTTCGCCGAGCAGCTGATCGAGCGGCTGAGCTTGAACATACACGTGTATCGCTCCCCCCTGGCGCCAGCAGAGATGGAGGCGCTTCATGGTCGGCTCTGGGAGCAGGGCGACGCGGACGCACTGAACCTCTACGACCAGATTCGAAAGGTGGAGCCGATGCAGCGCGCGCTGCGGGAGCTCGGGGCCACGGCCTGGCTGGCCGGACTCCGTGCCCAGCAGACCGACCACCGTAAGCGGCTGCCCATCCTGGGTCGACAGTGGGATCGTTACAAGATTCTGCCGATCCTCGACTGGACGACCCAGGACGTGCACCAGTACTTGAAGGCCCACGACCTGCCCTATCACCCGCTCTTCTATCAGGGGTATGCAACGGTCGGCGACTGGCACTCCAGTCGGCCGCTGAGCGATGGCGACGCGCACGAGCGCGACACACGCTTCGGGGGGCTCAAGCAGGAGTGCGGCCTGCACCTGCCGCAGTCGTATGCGGAGCCACAGGGCTCTACGCAGTCACTCCAGAGCTAATAGCAACAGAAGGGAGAACAAGACAATGGCAGAGAACAGCAAGTACCTGAAGCTGACGGACCAGAACTTCGGGAACGAGGTGCTCGACTCCTCCAAGCCGGTGCTGGTGGACTTTTGGGCGGACTGGTGCGCCCCGTGTCACCGGATTGCTCCGGCAATCGAGGAGCTGGCCGCCGAGTTCGACGGTCGGGCCACGGTCGGCAAGGTGAACGTCGATGAGCAGGCGGGTCTGGCCCAGGAATACGGGATCCGCTCTATACCCGCTCTCGTCTTCTTCCAGGACGGGAAGGTCGTGCAGCGGGTGAACGGCGTCGTATCCAAGCGCACGCTCGCGAGCGAGCTCGAGAGGCTGCTCGCGGTCGCATGACAAAAGGGGCTGCGCGCTCAGGCCACGTACACGGTCTTGATGTTGACGAACTCCTTGATGCCGTACTGGCCGAGCTCGCGCCCGTAGCCCGACTCCTTGATGCCACCGAAGG
>Ga0209980_10000178_pt1 | contig 32500 bp, 33 predicted proteins | sample CR02metaG_FD_183611 | JGI IMG/M metagenome (GOLD analysis project Ga0209980, IMG submission 183611) | Deep subsurface microbial communities from Mariana Trench to uncover new lineages of life (NeLLi) - CR02 metaG (SPAdes) (version 2) | ecosystem: Environmental > Aquatic > Marine > Ocean trench...
CGTGCGAGCTCGTCCGGGTGATGATAGATCGGGCCGGGCACAATCAGGGGCCGCAGCAACAAGATCACGACGGTCACTACACCGACCGACGCCATGATGATCACCGTATTGCGTACCGAGCCGTTATAAAGCATCGCGCCGCCTATCGCGCCCGCCGCTCCGAATATGTTTTGAATAGTACCGATGATTGAGGATGCCACGCCGGCGATTCTGGGCAACGGATCGAGAGCGAGCACCATGGCATTCGGCAGCAGAATTCCGATTGAAAACATGAACAGGCACACGCAGCCCCAAAGCCACCACAACGGCGCGTGGTCGAGTGCGACGATGATGAGCAGCTGTATGGCGCAAAGGCCAATCAGGCCGGCGCCGAGGGAGATGAGATGCATCAGGTCGAACTTTGCAACGGCCATGCGATTCACGAACGATCCCGCGAGGATCGACAGGCCGGCGCAGGCAAATATCAAGCCGAACGCACGCAGCGAATACCCGTATATCTCGACGGCGAGCGCCGCCGACACGGTTATGACAGACATGAAACCGGCCGGGGGCAATATGATCAGTAACAGCCCGAAGATGCTCTGCCGGTGTGAGAAAAACTCGGCGAAGCTCGACAGTAACTGCTGCAATGGGTGCCCGTTGTTTCGTGGTGTGTGAGTTTCCGTGAGGCTGGCGCGAATTCCGCCGATTATTGCAAGACCGCCGATCGCGATGACGATAAAGGGTGCGCGCCAACCCCATTGACTGACGAGCAAAGCTCCGAAGCTGGGTGCAATGACCGGCGCCGCCGTGAAAATCATCGTCATCAGCGACATCAATCTGGCCGCCTCCTTGCCGGTCGCGATATCGCGAACGATGGCGCGCGACAATACGACCGCTGCGGCGGCGCCGAACCCCTGAACCAGGCGCGCAGCCAGCAACAGCTCAATATTCGTTGCAACGGCGGCCACCATCGCGGCCGCGGCGAACAGGCTCATGCCGACATACAATACGGGCAGGCGGCCGATGCGATCTGAAACGAGTCCGGCGGGAATCTGACCAAGGGCCATGCCCGCCATAAAAACGCCGACGATCAGTTGCCCCACCGATAGATTTGTGGCGAGGGCCTCCACCATCGATGGTACGGCTGGGAGACTCAGGTCGACGGTCAGCGCCGCGACCGCGGTCATGAGGCCGAGCATGATGACAAAACTGTGTGTTCTGGCGGAGGGCGCGCTCATTGTCAGATACTGTGCAGGAGCATTGGCGAGCGGTGCAGAATAGGGATGGACGGCGAGCGAGTAAAGGATTGTTCCTCGCTAATCCGGTGTAAAGCGTCGCCCGCCGATCAACAATTCCGCCAGTCGATTTTGGCCGATCCAATACGCAAGATCCCTGGGGTGATCGAAGCTCCAAATCGCAATGTCGGCGCGTTTGCCATTTTCCAGTGTGCCACGGTCGGCCGCGAGCCCGAGTGCGCGTGCGGCCTCGCGCGTTACGCCTGCCAGGCATTCTTCGGGGGTCAGATTAAATAAGCGGCTGCCAAGCGCCATCACGGTTTGCAGTGAACTGAGTGGCGAGGTGCCGGGATTGCAATCGGTTGCCAATGCAATCGGCACACCGGCCTTCCGCAACGCAGCGACAGGCGGCACCTGCGTTTCCCTGAGCGTCAGAAATGCGCCGGGCAACAGTACGGCCGTTGTTCCGGCGCTTGCCAAAGCATCGACACCGGCCGCCGACGTGTACTCGAGGTGATCGGCCGACACTGCTTTGAATTGCGCGGCCAGTTCTGCGCCGCCGCCGTCACTGAGCTGGTCGGCGTGCAATTTGACCGGCAGGCCGAGTTCCTGGGCGCGGCTAAAAAGTGTCGCGATTTGCGACGCCGAAAACGCAATGCGCTCACAGTAGGCGTCGACCGCGTCGGCAAGATTCTGTTCGACGACCCGGGGCAACATCTCGTCACAGATCAGATCGATGTAGGCATCAGCGTTGCCGGAAAACTCGGGGGGCACCGTGTGTGCCGCGAGTAGCGTGGTTCGAACCGAGAGTCCGGATCTTTCTCCGAGCCTGCGAGCGACCGCGAGCATCTTGAGTTCCGCGTCGACCTCGAGTCCATATCCCGACTTGATTTCGATCGTCGCCACACCCTCGGCGGCGAGCGCGTGCAGGCGCTGCAATGCGGATTCGTACAACGTATCGGCGCTCGCTTCGCGCGTGGCTGTGACCGTTGACAGAATGCCGCCGCCCGCCGCTGCAATTTGCTCGTAACCGACACCGCTCTGACGCTGTTCGAACTCGGCCGCGCGATTACCGCCGAACACGGCATGCGTATGGCAGTCGATGAGCGCCGGCGTGACCCAGCGGCTGTGCAGCGACCGCGATTCGGCGGCGGTCGCCGCGGGAAGATTGCACTGCGCACCAAGCCACGCGATGGAGCCGTCAGTGATTGCAAGGGCGGCATCTTCGATAATGCCGTAGTCCGGCTCGCCGCCGCGCATTGTTGCGAGGCGCGCATCGGTTAGCAGCAGGTCCCAATCGGCCATCCGAAATCTCCCGGAAATTGCAAAGCAAGTTATCATGTACTAGCCTGTATATACAACTTGGCGAGAGTCTCATGAGTTCGGTATTTGCACGCAAAGCGTTGCTACAAAAGGGTTGGGCTGACAACGTCCGGCTCAATATTCGCGACGGCCGCATTGAGGGAATTGATACGGACGCAAAGCCCGAGGCGACAGATGTCGTCACCGGCTGCGTCATACCGGGTCTCTGCAACGCGCACAGCCACGCCTTTCAGCGTGCGTTGGCCGGCCACACAGAGCGACGCTCGCCGGACGGCCATGACAACTTCTGGAGCTGGCGGGAACGCATGTACGATCTGGCGGGCGCGATGGATGCGCGCACGCTGCGGGCCGTCGCGCGCCAGGCGTACACCGAAATGCTTGTCAGTGGCTACACGACTGTCGCCGAGTTTCATTACCTGCATCGCGAGTCGGGCAATGACAACACGGATGAGGCCATGTTCGACGCAATTTGCGATGCCGCCGAAGAGTCGGGTATCCGCCTGATGTATGTACCGGTTCTCTACGAGCGCGCGGGTTTTGACAAGCCCGATCCCGAGGAGCAGCAACGGCTGTTTGCACTGGATCTTCGGTCGTTTCTGCAACATCATGCGCGCGCGCGCGAAAAGTGCGGCGAGAGAATCGGCGTCGGCATCGGCGCGCACAGCCTGAGAGCGGTCAGTCATGAATCAATGACTGAAATTGCCAGGGCCGGGGCCGAAGCGGGAGGACCGATACACATACACGTCGCCGAGCAGCAACGTGAAGTCGATCAGTGCCTGGCGGCAAATGGACGGCGGCCCGTGCGCTGGTTACTCGAAAATTTCGATATCGGTTCGCAGTGGTGCCTGGTGCATGCGACGCACATGGATGCAGATGAGGTCAGGACTCTTGCACAGAGCGGTGCTGTCGTCTGCCTGTGCCCGAGCACCGAGGCGAATCTCGGCGACGGATTCTTTCCGTTGCACGATTTTCTCAGCCACGGAGGGAGGATAGCGATTGGTTCGGACAGCCACATATCGATTAACCCGTTCGAGGAACTGCGTTGGCTAGAGTACGGCCAGCGACTGGTGAAACAATCGCGCAACATCGCGTCGTTGCGAAACAGCCATGTCGGTCGGGAATTGTTCGAGCGCACACTCGAAGGGGGCGCGCAGGCCAGTGGCCAGACGCCGGTGGGCCTGTGTATCGGAGCGGCGGCGGATCTCGTTGCCTTGTACGACGAAGACCCGATGCTCGTCGGTCACGACGACGAGACGCGCCTGGATGCATTGGTTTTCTCCGGCTTTCGACTGCCGATCGAGCGCGTCATGGTGCACGGCGAATGGCGCGTGATCGATGGTGATCACATCGACCAGATGGCCGCACGCGATGGGTTCGCGGCGAGCCTCGAGCGCCTTGGGGGCAGCGCATGAGCGCACGGCCGATACCGCGTTACCAGCAGCTCAAGGATATGATCGTAGAGCGCATTTCGTGTGGCGAATTGCGCCCGCACGATCGCGTGCCGTCCGAGAACGAACTCGTGCAGTCGATGAACGTTTCCCGCATGACCGCGAATCGCGCGCTCCGGGAATTGACTGATGAAGGATACGTCCATCGCGTTGCGGGTCGCGGCACGTTCGTTGCCGACTTTCGCTCGCGCTCGCATGTTCTCGAAGTGCACAACATCGCCGATGAAATTACGGGCCGCGGTCACGCGCATTCCTGCGAGGTCCTGAGACATTCGCGTCAACATGCGCGCGGCGAAGTTGCGAAAGCTTTGCACCTCGAACAGGGTGTAGATGTATTCCACGTACTCATCGTGCATTTCGAAAATGCGGTGCCGATACAGGTCGAGGACCGGCACATCGTTGCCGACTTCGCACCCGGCTGTCTCGACCAGGATTTTCGCACCATCACGCCGAGCGCATACCTGACGTCAATATCGCCGCTGCAAGAGGCAGAACAGGTTGTACGCGCGCAAGATCCGAATGCGGCCGTGCGTGCATATCTGCAAATGGCGGTTGGGGAGCCCTGCCTGGTAGTCGTTCGGCGTACCTGGTCGCATGGCCGCCCGGTGACATTCGCACGCCTGCATCATCCGGGCCCTCGCTATGAACTGACCGGTCACTACACATTACCCGGAACCCGAAAAACGACATCGCCCGATGTCGTGCAACTGGAGAATTTGCAACGATGAACAAGCCACGCGTGATAAGAGCGCCGACCGGCACGAAACTGCACGCCAAGAGCTGGCTGACCGAAGCGCCACTGCGCATGCTCATGAATAATCTCGATCCCGACGTTGCCGAGCGCCCGGAGGACCTCGTTGTGTACGGTGGCATTGGCAAGGCGGCGCGTAACTGGGAATCGTACGATGCGATCGTTCGTTGTCTGTGCGAGCTCGAAGACGATGAGACGCTGCTGATTCAGTCCGGCAGCCCTGCAGGCGTCTTTCGCACGCACGTCGATGCACCCCGGGTTCTCATTGCAAATTCGAATCTTGTGCCGGCCTGGGCAAACTGGGAGCACTTTCGCGAACTCGACAAGAAAGGTCTGATGATGTTCGGCCAGATGACGGCGGGCTCCTGGATCTACATCGGCAGCCAGGGCATCGTGCAGGGCACTTACGAAACCTTCGTTGAAATGGGCAGGCAACATTACGGTGGCGATCTAGCGGGCCGTTGGATTTTGACGGCGGGACTGGGTGGCATGGGCGGCGCACAGCCGCTTGCGGCGACAATGGCCGGCGCGTCGATGCTGGCGATCGAGTGCGAGGCCGATCGTATCGAAAAGCGACTCGAGACCGGCTATCTCGATACTCGCGCGGACACGCTCGATGCAGCGCTCGCGCTCATCGACAAGGCCGTTGCGGACCGTAAGCCGGCATCGGTTGGCCTGGTCGGCAATGCGGCGGAGTTGCTGCCTGAACTTTTCAAACGCGGTATCAGGCCGGATGCCGTTACCGATCAGACGTCGGCGCACGATCCAGCCAACGGTTACTTGCCGATCGGCTGGAGTGTGGAGAAGTGGCACAAGCTGCGCGAGAGCGATCCTGATGCCGTTGCTGCGGCGGCCGTGCAGTCGGTGGCGCAGCACGTGCGCGCAATGCTCGACTTTCACAAGGCGGGCGTCCCGACCTTCGATTACGGCAACAATATCCGCCAGGTCGCACTCGACCAGGGTGTCAGGAATGCGTTCGACTTCCCAGGATTCGTGCCAGCCTACGTGCGCCCGCTGTTTTGTCGCGGGGTTGGCCCGTTTCGCTGGGCTGCGCTGTCCGGTGACCCGGAGGACATCTACAAGACGGATGCGAAGGTCAAAGAACTCATTCCTGACGATGAGCACCTGCACACGTGGCTCGATGCGGCGGCGGAGCAGATCCGGTTTCAGGGCATGCCGGCTCGCATTTGCTGGGTCGGGCTGGGCCAGCGGGATCGGCTTGGCCTGGCATTCAATGACATGGTGCGGACGGGTGAACTCAAGGCCCCGATCGTCATCGGCCGCGACCATCTCGACAGTGGTTCGGTCGCGAGCCCGAATCGCGAGACAGAAGCCATGCGTGATGGCTCCGATGCCGTTGCCGACTGGCCGCTCCTGAACGCACTCCTGAACACGGCCAGCGGCGCAACCTGGGTTTCGATCCACCAGGGTGGCGGCGTCGGCATGGGCTACGCACAGCACGCCGGGCTCGTTATCGTCTGTGATGGCACGGACGCCGCGGCCCGGCGCATCGAGCGCGTGCTGTGGAACGATCCGGCATCCGGAGTCATGCGGCATGCCGATGCAGGTTACGACGAGGCCATCGCGTGCGCGCGGGAAAACAAGCTGAATCTGCCGATGCTCGGGAAAAGGGGCTCGTCGTGAAACTCACGGTCGACAACCAGCTGGTGACTCTTGCCGAGCTGCGCGATGCGTGGCGTGAGCCGGTCACAGTGTCCCTCGGCAAAGAGTCTCGCCGCAAAATTGCCGAGTCGAACGAGTTCATCGATGACGTTGTCGCGGGCGGCGAACAGGTTTACGGCGTGAACACGGGATTCGGACAGCTTGCCCAGGTGCGCATTAGTGATGACGAACTCGCGCATTTGCAGGAAAACCTCGTGAAGTCACATTCCATCGGCGTCGGCGAGCATCTCGACGACAATATTGTGCGGCTCGTGATGCTCATGAAGGTCATTGCGCTCGCCGAGGGATTCTCCGGCGTGCGCCTGGAGCTTGTCGATGCGCTGTGCGCGCTCATCAACAACGAGATTTATCCCTGCATCCCGTCGCAGGGGTCGGTCGGCGCGAGCGGAGATCTTGCGCCGCTGGCGCACATGGCCGGCGTTCTGATCGGAATCGGCGAGGCACGAGTCAACGATACGATTGTACCCGCGCAGCGCGCGCTGGCCGATGCAGGTATCGAGCCGTTGCAGTTGGCAGCGAAGGAAGGACTGGCGTTGCTCAATGGTACGCAGGTTTCGACGGCACTGGCGCTCGCCGCCGTGTTTCGCGCAGAGAACGTCCTTGCCGCCAGTCTGCTGGCTGGCGCGATGTCTACCGACGCCATCAAGGGCAGCGATGTGCCCTTCGATCGTCGCATTCACAGCGTACGCGGACATGGCGGGCAAATTGCCGTTGCCGGCGTGTTGCGCGAACTAATGCGCGGCAGCGAGATCAGGGCAAGTCATGTTGAATGCAACCGCGTGCAGGACCCGTATTCGATTCGATGCCAGCCTCAGGTGATCGGCGCCTGTCTCGACGTGATTCGACACGTGAGCAACATCCTCGAGACCGAGGCAAATGCCGTTACGGACAATCCACTCGTATTCGCAGAATCGCGATGCGTGCTTTCCGGTGGCAACTTTCATGCTGAACCGGTGGCGTTCGCAGCCGACTACCTGGCCCTGGCAATTGCCGAAATCGGTGCGCTGTCGGAGCGCCGCATTGCGTTGCTCATCGACTCGCATCTGAGTGGCCTGCCGGCATTTCTCGTCAAGGAGGGCGGCCTCAACAGCGGCTTCATGATGGCACAGGTGACGGCGGCGGCACTGGCATCGGAAAACAAGTCGCTCGCGCACCCGGCGAGCGTCGACAGCATCCCGACTTCGGCGAACCAGGAGGACCACGTCAGCATGGCGACGTTCGCCGCGCGACGCCTGCATGCCATGCTCGACAACGTCGACGGCATCGTTGCGATCGAATTGCTGGCGGCGGCACAGGGCATCGAATTCCATCGCCCGCAGAAGAGTTCTCCGGCGATCGAACATTCGATAGAGTCACTGCGCGAAATCTCGCCATCCTATGTAGAAGACCGTGCCCTGTCCGGCGACGTCGAGAGAATTACCGCGATCATCGACGACGGCGGGTTTTGCGAACATGCGGCGTCGGTGCTGCCCAGCCACAACACATGAGCGACGTGTTCGCCTTTCATCAGGGGAGCATACCGCTCCTCGTCAGCGTGCCGCATGACGGCCGCCGCCTGCCCGGCGATCTGCAACACAGGATGACCGACGCCGGCAGAGACATTCCCGATACTGACTGGCACGTTGCCGAGTTGTATTCGTTCGTGCGCGACATGGGCGCATCGATGATCGTCGCGGACTACTCGCGATATGTCATCGACCTGAACCGGTCGTCAACCGACGAGGCGCTCTACGCCGGGCAGTGGGTCACCGGGCTGTGCCCGATGCAAACGTTCGCCGGCCATGAGATCTACGTCGATGGCGAAACAATCGACGACGCCGACAGGGCGCAACGGATTGAGCGCTACTGGCGCCCGTATCACGACAAAATTGCGGCCGCACTCGAGGAACTGCGCGATGAGCACGGCCACGCGCTGCTATGGGATGCGCATTCCATACCCAGCGAGGTGCCGCGGCTGTTTGCGGGGGAGCTGCCTGTGCTCAATCTGGGTACCAATGACGACCGCAGTTGCGACAAGCGCATCACCGACGAGATCATGCGCGTCGTCGAAGACAGCCCGTACAGTTTTGTCAGGAACGGCCGCTTCAAGGGCGGCTTTATTACGCGAACCTATGGAAAACCGAATCGCAACGTACAGGCGATGCAGCTGGAACTCGCGCAGCGTTCGTACATGGACGAGGCGACACGTCGTTTCGATGCCGTCAAAGCCGCGAAGCTTCGTGATACGCTGCGGCGCGTGCTTGAAACCTATGTCACGGTGGCCACCCGGAGCCCGACATGAGCCAACAGCCATGAAGGACGTGCGCGGCATTCATGAGGTGTACCGCGGTGATCCGGAGACAGCGGATCGCCTCGTGTGGGGCAGGGAGTCGCATCCGGTCACGCGGCGCGGGTTCTTGCGCGGTGCCGGGCTTGCCACGATGACGACCGCGCTGGGCGCGAGTATTCCCTTTGCCGAGTTCATGCCAGGCGGGCTCATTCCGGCGGCATACGCGCAAGCGGAAGAGCCATTCTCGATTGCGGGCAAGGACGGTCTGCTTATCCTCAACGACCGGCCGATCAACGCCGAGACGCCGGCGCACCTGCTCGACGATGCGATTACGCCGGCTAAGCGCCTGTTTGTCCGCAACAACGGCATCCCGCCGGTGACGGATGACATCGATCCGCTTGAGTGGGTTCTGGACGTCGAGGGCGAGTCCTGCGAGCGTCCGAAATCGATGACGCTCGCCGAAATTCAGGATCGTTTCAAGCACCAGACGCTGCAGCTGCACATCGAATGCGGCGGCAACGGCCGTTCCGAATTTTATCCACCTGCGAAGGGCAACCAGTGGACCACGGGTGCGATCGCGTGTCCCGAATGGACGGGCGTGCGGCTGCGCGACATTCTCGAAGATTGCGGCATTGCCGATGATGCTGTCTATGTCGCCTATGAGGCTGTGGATACGCATTTGTCCGGAGACCCGACGAAGCAGCCGATTTCGCGCGGCGTGCCGGTTTGGAAGGCGCTTGAAAGCGAGTCGATGATCGTCTGGGCAATGAACGGCGAACCATTGCCACCGTTGCACGGATATCCATTGCGCATGCTGTGTGCGGGCTGGCCGGCATCCGTCAGCGGCAAGTGGCTCAGGCGGCTGCTGGTTCGCGACCGCGTTCACGATGGCGCCAAAATGGCCGGCCAGTCCTATCGTGTGCCGTGCAAGGCCGTCGCTCCTGGCAGTACGGTAGCGGACGAAGACATGTGCATCATCGAATCGATGCCGGTCAAGTCGCTGATCACGTATCCGAAGTCCGGTATGCAACACTCACTGGCCGATTCGCTCGCCGTACGCGGGCATGCCTGGGCAGGCGACCGCCAGGTACGCAGGCTTTACACGTCGATAGACTTCGGCGCCACCTGGCAGCGTGCAAAACTGCAGCGGCCTGCCAACCGGCTGGCATGGCAGCACTGGTCATCGGATATTGGCTTTCCGGGACAGGGTTATTACGAGGTCTGGGCCCGTGCGATCGACGACCGTGGCGTATCACAGCCCATGTTGCTGCCAGGCTGGAACCCTCGCGGTTACCTCAACAATGCCTGCCATCGTATCGCGGTCATGGTGGGCGCATGAGAACAGCGATTCTTCTGTTGTGTTTGCTGCCACCGGGGGCGACTGGCGCCGATACCGATGCTGCGACCGGACTGATCAGGACTCCGGGCTGGGAACTCGTACGCGCACATTGCGGCGGTTGTCATTCACACGCGCTCGTGACACAGCAACGCGCAGACCGGCGGACCTGGCTCGACATGATTCGCTGGATGCAGGCGACGCAAAACCTGTGGCAGTTTCCTGCCGAGACTGAAGCACAAATTCTGGATTACCTGGCGGACAACTATCCGCCGCAGCCCAATCGGCGTCGTGCGCCGATTCCACCAGGCCTGATGCCTGCCTTGCGGGACGATTTACCCTGATGCCGTGCCTGCGGTTAGCGAGTATTCAGTTTCGATTCAGCTGACGGCTATAAACTCGGCGTTCATGTTGGGCTATCATTGCCGGACCAAACGGTTCGCCTGATGGCGCGACCGACGATCACAAGGGATCGAATCATGAGAAAACCACCGAAATTTGCAATCGCTTTGGGTTTCGTGGCGGCCTTTCTAGTCAGTGCAACGGCGTTGTCGGCGTCTGCGGAGAAGATCGACGCCGGGGTCAGGAAGGCCATCGAGGTGTTCAAGCAAGACGTCAAGGGAGGCGAAATATTCCTGGATCAGGCAGCTGGCTACCTCGTATTTCCACGTGTCATCAAAGTCGGAATTGGTATTGGCGTCGAATCCGGAGAAGGTGTTCTGCGGATCCGGGGACGCACGCGCGCGTACTATCGCACAACGAGCGGCTCGATTGGTCTGCAGCTCGGTGCCCAGGCAAAGTCGATCATCATTGCCTTCATGACGCAGGCTGCGCTCGACAAATTCCTGAATAGCGATGGCTGGAAGGTGGGTGTCGATGGATCGGTCGCACTGATCGATATCGGCGCCGGCAAGACCATCGACAGCCAAAATGTCAGTGATCCTGTCGTTGGCTTCATCTTCGGTTCGAAGGGTCTGATGTACAATCTGACACTTGAAGGTTCCAAGTTCACGAAACTCGACAAGAGCTGATTCCTGCCAGACTCGCGTTCTCGGAACACAACCGGGAACGCGAGCATGCCCGATTCCGAACCGGCCGAAAAAAAACCCACGCTGGCCAAACGTGTACGCGCGCGTGCGCGTGCGCTTGGCGAGTTGGGCAGTGATGCCGTCAATCAACCGCGGGTGTTACCGGCAAAAGCGCATGGCTGGTTCCGAGACTGGTTTCGCACGGTGTGGAGACTGCGCGGCGGCGGCCTCTATGCCTGCGGAGTTGCGCTCGCTTTCCTGTTTTTCGAGATACGTGAGTTTATTCTCGAGGATATCGGCCAGTTCATTGCCATGGGCAGCATTTTCAGCGGAGAACTCATAAGGTTCGCGATCAGCTTCGTTATCGATACATTCATCAACTCGATCAAGGCGCTGCTGTGGCCGGCCTATGTCGTGGGGCTGTGGCCGCCCTACGGTGTCATCGCGCTGGGCGTCGCGTTCTTTCTTTTCCCGAGATACCTCAAGAAACCCATCGAACACTGGCTGTTCGATGGCGATAGCGGCTCCGCCTAGACGCGCGATATTCGTGTGACAAACGAAACACCCTGAACCGGACAGTCGGTTCGCTGATCAGCTGGTCTCGAGAATTTTGCCTTGAACTTTGGCCCGTTTGTCGAAGGCGTGCTGCCATTTCGAACGACGCTTTGCGGGCGTGACCTGGACGGCAGCCCATCGATATTTATTTTTTACGGTCTCGCCGCTCGCCGGCGCAGGCGTGCCGAGATCGGCTTCTCTGACTTTGTTCACGTATCAGCCTCTTGCGATGACACGAAGTCCCCAGCGAAGTATTTAAATGCACTTCGCACCGGAAAGGGCGTCAATCCGCCCATTGCACATAATGATGCGTCTTCCATCGTGTCGCATAAATCGGTGAGCAGGGCGTAATTCTTGTCGCGATCGATGCCGTCGATCATGCGGTCGATGACTTCGACGCCGCGCACCGAGCCGATACGGCACGGCGTGCACTTGCCGCAGGATTCGATGGCGCAAAATTCCATGGTGAAGCGCGCCATTTGCGCCATGTTACACGGTGTCATCGAATACGACGATGCCGCCGTGGCCGATCATTGCGCCGATTTCGACAAAGGCCTCGTAGTCCAGCGGCGTGTCGAGTTGTTCGGCCGGAATGTAGGCGCCGAGCTGGCCACCGACCTGCACGGCCTTGACCGGACGGCCACTGGCCGTGCCGCCGCCCCAATCATCGATGAGCTCCCGCAGCGTGATGCCGAACGCCTTTTCGACGAGCCCGCCGCGCTTGATGTTTCCGGCGAGCTGGAACGCAAGCGTGCCTTTCGACCGATTGACGCCCAGCGATGCATAGCGCTCGGATCCGAGGTTGATGATGTTAGGCACCGACGCCAGCGTTACGACGTTATTGATAACTGTGGGCTTGCCGAACAAGCCCTCGTGTGTCGGCAGCGGCGGTTTGTAGCGGACGATGCCGGCCTTTCCCTCGAGGCTCTCGAGCATCGCAGTTTCCTCGCCGCACACGTAGGAGCCGGCGCCGAGATGCAGCTCGATGTCGAAATCGAAGCCACTGCCCTGAATATTCTCACCGAGCCATCCGGATTCCCGTGCGTTATCGAGCGCGCGCGCCAGTATCAAGCGCGTCAATGGATACTCGGATCGCAGGTAGATGTAACCCTTGCTGGCAGCCACCGCGAACCCGGCAATCAGCATGCCCTCGATCAGGCAACAGGGGTCGCCTTCCATCAACAGGCGATCGGAAAATGTGCTGCTGTCACCGTCATCGGCATTACAGGCAATGTATTTCTGGTCTGCACTGGCGTCGGCAACCGTGCGCCACTTGATGCCGGTCGGGAATCCCGCGCCACCGCGACCGCGCAGTCCGGCATCAGCCACGGCTTCGATCACGGCCTTAGCGCCCATCTCGAAAGCCTTTTCAATCGCGTCGAAACCCTTGTGCCTCCTGAAACTGTCTATGGACAGCGGATCGATCAGGCCGCAGCGAAAAAACGTCCAGCGATCCTGATCGATTAAATAAGGAATCTCTGTGACAAGCCCGATACGTCGCGCGTGTTTGCCGCCCTCGAGGAAACCTGCGGAAAACATGTCGGCGACGTCAGCGGCGGTCACGTTGCCATAGGCGATGCGCTTGCCATCGACCTCGACTTCGACGAGCGGCTCAAGCCATGTTGCGCCCCACGATCCGTTGCGAATGAGTTCGATGCTGGCGCCGCGTGCCTTGGCTACCCGTGCAATCTCGACGGCTATCTCGTCGGCGCCGACCGATACAGCGGCAGTTTCACGAGGCACAAAAGTCCGTATGGCCGCCATCAGTCGCTCTGCCTCATTGCTCCGACGAGCTGGTCAAAGCGCTCGTGACTGACACGGCCGTAAGTCTTGTTATCGATCATGATTGCCGGTGAGCAAGCACAGTTGCCAAGACAGTAAACGGGCTCGAGCGTGATATCGTTTTTCGTGTCATGCATGTCGACGCCGAGTGAATTGCTGGCATGTTCGGTGAGGCTGCGGCTGCCCATGGATTGGCATGCCTCGGCCTGACAAATCCTGACGACGTGCTTTCCGGGAGGCCGGGTGCGAAAGTCGTGGTAGTAGCTCACGACGCCGTGCACGTCGGCACGCGAACGATTGAGTTTCTCAGCCAGATGCCGAATCGCCTCTTCCGGAATCCAGGCGAATCGCTGCACGAACGCTTGCAGGATCTGCACGAGCATTTCCGGACGGGCACCGAACTCGTCAATGATGTTGTCCGCTGCGTCCTTGTCGTAACCGATCGTCGTCATGAGCATATCCGTTCGCCTCCTGAATATATGTTGAAGGTCTTGCCGCGCAATAAACCGATCAGCGTCATATTGAACTCGCGCGCGAGCTGCACTGCAAGACTGGATGGCGCACTGACGGCTGCCACATCCGCGGGCCCGCGGATGATCGATTCGGTAAACAGGAAACCTGTGGCGAGTTCCGTGTCGTTGCCCGGCGTCCGCATCGTGATCGAAATGCTTCAAGTCTCGCGCCCATCCGGAGTGGAAAAACCAAGCCGGATCTCGAGAGGCTCTTCTACCGCAACGCTGTCCGCGCGGGTTTCGCGCAAACCGTCACTGATCCGTGCTACATCGATCGCGAGACTGCGTTGGGACATGATTGTGCCGGGCCTGACCACGGGGTTGGCCAGTATCTAGAAGCGGTTTCAACAATACCCATGAGTTGGGTTTCTGCCCGGTGATCGCGTGGCGTATTCGGGCAAGCTCTGCATTGCGCTGCAATGCGACGATATCATCGTCTACAGCCAGCCCGAGGCGGCCGATCAACCCACGCAAATCGGGAAAGCCGGTCTTGTTTGCGTGGCGGCGATACAGTGGCATGAACAAGGGCACTTCGATGAGTGTATCGAGCTTGGCAAACAGCTCCTGGCCGGACCAGGTTCGCGCCGACGGAAGGCAACATTCCTGCAACCGGCTGAGTAAGTCATCGAGCGACTCGTTGCCGTTCGAGCGACGCCGAAGTTCGACGTCGGCGATCAGGGCGATCGCGGCGCCGGTCCAGTAGACCTTCATTGTTGCGTCACGGGTGCCGCGCGCCGCGGCCCGGTTCGGCGACAAGTCAGGCCGTGATTTTCGGCCGCGTTCGAAGCCCTCGTACAGTTTCTGCCAGGCCTGCAGTTCGGAGTAGGCGCCGGAACGTGCCAGCAACACGTTTTGATAGTACTGGGCGAATCCTTCGGAAATCCATCGATTACTTGAGCGGATGTACGGCAACATCAGGTGGCTGAATTCGTGCGTCGCCGTCCAGTCGTCATAATACTCATCGATCGCTCGACGCTCGTCGACAAACAACTCCACCGACTCGCCGCCGTCGCGAATGACGCGCCCGAATGGTACCGGCGAGTCACTCCATGAATGCCCGCCCACGGGCAGCACAACGACTTGCAGCGAAGGGTTGGGAAAACGGCCGTAGGCCAGCGTGACGTTGCTCGCGGCATCGCTCACCCAGGACGCGATCGCGGCAATCGCCGCATCATCGATCTCGCTGCGTGGTTGCAGCAATGCGATGCGCAATCTGGCTCCGGGTATGTCCGACTCAACATAAGTAAAGCGGCCGAACACGGCAACGCCTTGCGCGTTCTCCGGGGATGCCGTCAGGCGGTAAGCGTTATCGACCCCCGGTACCGGCTGCCACGGCACCGATACGAGAGTCTCGCCTTCGAGTATGAATTGCACATGAATATGCGAACCCTGGCCGATCGCCGGGCGCCACATCCACACAGATGGCGAGACAACGACGTTCGCCGGCGACAACGTGTTGTTGCGCCGGTCGGCAGCGGCCGCTTGCCGCAGGTCAACGCGATAGGTGATGCATCGCAAACCATTCTGCGGCAGCAGCATACGGCGCCCGCGCGTCCGGATGCGCTTGCCCGTAGCGCAGTCACGAACGTTGCTGATGTGCCGGTGTGCGTCGCGAGATCTCGCCGCGATTGTCCTGACCGGCACCGTGAAGTGTGCTTCGACGCGGAGCTCGTGCAATGCCGAGTCGACCCGCACTGAATATTCGGGCACGTCGCCGGCTCCTGCAACGCCGCTGGCGAGCAGGCAACACGCCAGGCCGCACAAGGACGCGCCGCCGCTTGCGCTGTTGATGATAATCGTTCTCACGTATGCGTTTCGTTGTCACATAAGCCAAATTGCCGTGCCGTTATGCTGCGGTTCAGCGTCGTCGGTTACAATGCGACCGAATTTCCACATTATGGTTTAGAATGATGGATGCCGGGCCGGATCCGGCAAAAAACCAAGAGCATCGAGGAGACTCCGTTGAGCAAAATCGCACGCCGCAAATTCATTCAATTGTCAGCCGTTGCCGCTGCCGGTTGCCTCCTGCAGCCTGGTCGTGAGGCACGGGCTCAGGACTTGCCCAGGCTATCGGAGGACGATCCGCTGGGACAGGCGATGAAGTATACGCATGACGCTTGCACGGTCGACCCGTCCAGTCGCCCCAACCCGGCTGCCGACCAGACCTGCGCAAACTGTGCACTGGTCCAGGGCGCCGATGGCGATGCATGGCGCCCGTGCCAGATTTTCCCGGGCAAGGTCGTCAGTGCGAAAGGCTGGTGCACGGTTTGGTCACCAAAGCCCTGACAAGAAAGAGCCAGCCATCGAAAAACGCCGGCGCGGGAGCCGGCGTTTTTTTGTGTGTACAATTCGCGGCACATACTTGCATGCAACCCCGGTAATGGAGAACCGACTTGCTTGAATTGCTGCAACCGGTGGCGCCCGACGCCATTTTAGGGCTGATCGCGGAGCACAGGAACGATCCGCGCGAGAACAAGATCGACCTCGGCGTCGGCGTTTACCGCAGTGCGGCCGGCGACACCCCAGTGCTCGATGTGGTCAAGCAGGCGGAGCAGCGGCTTGTGGATACGCAAACGAGCAAGGCATATATCGGCTCGGCAGGTGACGCCTCGTTCAACGCGGCCATGCAGTCGCTGATGTTCGACGACGCCGTGGCCGACGAGCGCCTGGCTATGCTACAGACGCCCGGCGGGTCGGGTTCACTGCGCGTGGCGGCCGGGCTTATCTTGCGCGCGCGCAGCGACGCCACGGTTTGGGTAAGCGATCCCACGTGGGCTAATCACGTGCCACTGCTGGGCGGCGCGGGATTGCAACTCAAGCGTTACGCGTATTACGACACAGAGCGATACGTGATCCGTTTTGACGCAATGCTCGACGCGCTGCGAGCGGTGCCGAAGGGCGATATTGTCTTGTTGCATGCATGTTGTCACAACCCATCCGGCCTGGATCCAACTGAAGAACAATGGCGTCAGATCACCGAGGTTGTCACCGAGCGGCAACTCGTGCCGTTTATCGACATGGCCTACCAGGGATTTGCCACGGATCTCGATACGGATGCCTTTGCAGTCCGCCACATGGCCCGGCGTGTGCCCGAGATGTTTGTGAGCGGCTCGTGTTCGAAGAATTTCGGTCTATACCGCGATCGCGTAGGAGTGCTGTTGATGCTCGCCGCCGACAAAGCTGCGCGCGACATTGCTCAATTGCAGGCGAACAACGTGGTGCGCGCGATGTACTCCATGCCACCCGATCATGGAGCTGCCGTTGTAAGCGTGATTCTTCACGACGAGAAACTCTCTTCGCAGTGGCGCGGCGAGCTCGCGGTGATGCGCGACCGCCTGCGCGACATGCGCGTGCTGCTCCATCACGCCCTCCGGGAAAGGGCGCCTGATCGCGACTTTTCGCACCTGGTGCGTGCAACAGGCATGTTCTGTTTTCTCGGCATAACAGCCGAACAGGTCGTTCGCCTAAAGCAGGACTTTGGTGTTTACATGGTCGACTCGAGTCGCATGAATGTGGCCGGTATCACGGCCGACAATGTCGAGTACCTGGCTGAAGCCATCGCCGCCGTCCTGTAAAAAAACCTCGGTTGACCCCGGTTCTTCGATCAGTCATTGACAGGCTGCGGCTCCCAAAGCAGACGGCTGTTTGCGTCGATAAAGAATCGATCTGCCACGCCGGCATTCAACTCGAGCACATACCTCACAGGCTCGATCGACGCGATCGGTGCCAGTGACAGGGGTTCCGTGTTTCTCGCCACGGACGACACGGCGCCATCGCTGCGCGCAAACACGATATCCAACGGGATATAGGTATTCTTCATCCACATGGAGTGATAGTCCTCGCCGTCGTATACAAATAGCATTCCGGTCATAAGCGGCAAGTCACGGACAAACATCAGGCCGCGACTGCGTTGAACGTCGTCGCGTGCCACGTACAGGTCGAACCGGTAACAGGCGTGCTTGCTGGCAACAACGATCAATTCGCCGCGCCCGAAAGCGACATCGAGCTCGTCTTCCGCCTGCGCGGCGACAATCCCCAGGCAGAGCCACAGAAGGGCCCATCTCGGCATGGTCATTTCGCGCTCCAGTCGCCCGCGCGAACCGTCGCCATCGAGGCGAATTCCTGTCTTTTTGCTGCAATGTATGCGGCTCGTTATTGTCCGATGGCAGGTCATTATCAGAAGCGGTATCAATAATATCCAGGAGTCGCGACCATGGATATTAATGATAGCGCTTCCACTCAAGAAGTTATGCCATGAGTAAAAAATACGGCGACCGGTTGGCCTTGCCATGCATCCTCTCTAGAATGGCACGCCCGTTTCGTCTCTGGAGTACTTGATGAGCGTCGTAGAACAATTCCAAAAACTCGAGGCGCACGCGAGTCGATTGATCATCGGCCAGGCGCATCTGATCAACCGCATGCTGATCGCGCTGCTCTGCGACGGTCACTTGCTTGTCGAAGGGGCGCCGGGGCTGGCGAAGACCCGCGCGATCAAGGTTCTAGCGGAAAGCATCGAGTGTGATTTTCACCGCCTGCAATTTACGCCGGATTTGCTGCCTGCCGACCTGACGGGCACCGACATTTACCGGCCTCAGGAGGGCACATTCGAGTTTCGCAAGGGGCCGCTGTTCCATAATCTCATTCTTGCCGACGAAATTAACCGCGCGCCGGCGAAGGTGCAATCGGCGTTGCTGGAGGCAATGGAGGAGCGCCAGATCACGGTTGGTGACAAGAGCTACCCGCTTGACGACCTGTTCATGGTGATGGCCACGCAGAATCCGATCGAGCAGGAGGGCACATACCCGCTGCCCGAGGCGCAGCTCGATCGCTTCCTGTTGCATGCGCTAGTCGACTACCCGACGACCGAGGACGAACGACGCATACTCGTCCTTAACCGCGAGGAGGCCAAGTCGAATGTGCGCGATGCGTTTCAGCCAGCCGAATTGCTGTCGGTCGCTTCGATCATGCAGGCGCGGCAGGAGATATTGAACTTGCATCTGTCCGACGAGCTCGAGAAGTACATCGTCAATATCGTGGTCGCGACCAGAAATCCAGGTGTCGTGAACGATGCCTTGAACGGGCAGGTCCTCTATGGCGCAAGTCCTCGTGCGAGCATGGGCATCGACCGTGCGGCACGCGCGCGCGCCTGGCTGGCGGGTCGCGACTACGTAGGGCCGGAGGATATTCAGGATGTCGTTCCGGACGTGCTGCGTCACCGGCTTGTGCTCAGTTTCGAGGCAGAGGCCGATGGTGTCGATGCGAGTTCCATCATCGAAACAATTCTGGATGGGGTCGGGGTGCCGTAGTGCCAGGTATTGCTCGCATGTCCGACAACGCGTCACCGGTCAGCGTCAGCCAGGCGGGGCTGATTCGACTCAATGGCCCGGCCCGGGCGATCGCCCTCGACGTGTTGCGCATAAAATCTTTGCAGACAGGCGCGTACGTGTCGCACTTCCGTGGTCGTGGCATGGAGTTCGACGAGTCACGTCCCTATCAACCCGGCGACGATCCGCGCAGTATCGACTGGCGCGTGACGGCACGCAGCACGACGGCATACACGAAGTTGTTTCGCGAAGAGCGCGAACGGCCCGTGCTCGTCGTCGCCGATCTGCGGGCGAATATGCATTTCGCGACGCGTGGTTGCTACAAATCGGTCAATGCGTGCCGCGCGGCGGCTCTGCTTTCGTGGGCGGCACATCATCGCGGCGACCGCCTCGGTGGCCTGATCTTCGGCGACACCACGCACCGCGAGCTGAAACCGCGCCTTGGACGACGTGCGGCACTGCGGTTCGTGCACGAATTGGTCAACCATCCGGATTGGGAAGGGCACAACGATTCCGGGCGCGGTGATGGCGAAGCCGCCTTGACGATGGCGATGTCGGCATTAAGACGTGTTGCGCGCCCCGGCAGCCTCGTCGTCGTAATCAGCGATTTTCTCGGCTTCACGCGCGCGGCACGATCCTACCTGTCGAGCGTAGCGCGCCACAACGAAGTTCTTGCCGTGTTTCTGAGTGATCCGCTCGAACGCAAGCTGCCACCGCCCGGGCGGTATCGGCTGGTGTCGAACGGAGAGGAGCTGGCCATCGACACCGCTGCGCGAAAAGCACGAAAGGAATACGAAAGCGCGTTCGCGCAGCGCAGTGCCGAACTCGAGGCGTTCTGTCACCGTTATGGAATTCATCTCATGCCGTTGTCGACCGAGGACGATCCGGTTGCCGCATTGCAGACCGCGCTTGGCAGGAGAACGCACTGAGATGGATCCCGAGCAGATTCCACTCAGGGCCTTGCACCTGCCGGACGCAATCGGCTGGTGGCCACTGGCGCCCGGGTGGTGGGTCGTCATCGGCCTGGCCGTGCTGGGCGTGTTGCTGCTCCTGCGGCGTGCCGTGGAGCTGCGGGGACGGAGCGCGCCGCGCCGCCATGCCATGCGGCAATTCGAGCGCCTCAAGGTCGAATACGAGCGGCACGGCAATGCAGTCACGCTCAGCACGGAGCTGTCCGGGCTGACCCGGCGCACGATGCTCGCTTACGCACAGCGGGCCGACGTCGCGGGCCTGACCGGCGAAGACTGGCTTGCGTGGCTGGATCGCGGTTTGGCCGAGCCGATATTCGTCGCGGGCGCCGGACGCAATCTGCTTGAGCTGCCATATCGCGACCCGGCGGCAGATGTTGCGAATGTCGACATTGACGGCTTGCTTGTGGCGGTCCGGCTGCGACTCGAAACGCCTCTGGGAGGCCCTGGCTGATGTTCTCGCTTGCCTGGCCGTGGATGATGCTGGCCCTGCCGTTGCCGCTGATCCTGCGCGCATTGCTGCCGGACGCGAGTCGTCTTGCCGAGGCCGGACTGCGGGTGCCGAGCTTCGCCGCATTCGGCAAGTTGACGGATCGTTCGCACGCTGGACGGTTGCTCAACTGGCGTTTTTGGCTTGCCGCCGTCGCCTGGATATTACTGGTCGTGGCCGCAGCGCGGCCCGAGCGCGTCGGCGACGAACTCGAGCTGCCGGTCTCAGGTCGCAACCTGATGCTCGCCGTCGATCTCTCGGGCAGCATGGACCAGAAAGACTTCGAACTGGGTAATCGTCGCGTGGATCGTCTCACGGCAACAAAAGCCGTGGCGAGCGACTTCATCAGCCGACGTGAGGGCGATCGAATCGGCCTTATCCTGTTCGGTGAACGTGCCTACCTGCAGGTGCCGCTGACGCTGGATCGTGAAACCGTCAAGATGCTTTTGCTCGAAGCATTTATCGGTCTCGCCGGCGAGAAAACTGCGATTGGCGACGCCATCACGCTTGCCGTAAAGCGCATCCACGACCAGGGCGAAGACGCCGGTGACCAGGTTCTCGTCCTGTTGACCGACGGAGCGAACACGGCTGGCGAGGTGGACCCGCTGAAGTCTGCCGAGCTTGCCAGCCAGGTCGGCCTGCGCATCTATACGATTGGCATCGGCGCAGAGCAGCTCGAGGTCAACTCGCTCATCGGTGGCCGCCGACGCGTCAATCCGTCCGCAGACCTCGATGAAGCAACCTTGACGGCCATTGCCGAAATGACCGGCGGACGCTATTTCCGCGCCACCGATACGGCCACGCTGCAGGACATTTACCGGCTCGTCGACGAACTCGAGCCGGTCGAGGAACCGGAGGCCGGCTTCCGGCCGATCAAGTCGCTGTACTACTGGCCGTTGAGTGGCGCACTTGCGCTGGCGGCGCTGCTTTGCGGCGCCAGCCTGTTGCAGACTCTGTTGCTGCGTCGATCGCGTGAGGTGCAGACCGATGCCAGCTGATTTTCACTGGCTGCGCCCCGAGTGGCTTTGGGCGATTCCAGCGGTCATCGCCACAGCCGTGCTGCTTGCCCGACGACAGCTCGGGCCAGGAAACTGGCAGAGGGTCGTCGCGCCGGCACTCCTGCCCTTCGTTTTGTCGGACGCGTCAGGCGGACGTGCAGATCGGCGCTGGTGGCTGCTTGGGATTGGCGGCGTGATCGCGGTGCTGTCGCTCGCCGGCCCGGCATGGCAGCGTGTTGAGCAGCCGGTGTTTCGATCGGATCAGGCGCTTGTCGTTGCTCTGGATCTGTCACGATCGATGGACGCTCAGGACGTGTCGCCGAGCCGCATGGTGCGCGCGCGGCTGAAAATCCTCGACCTGCTCGAGCGCCGCGGCAGCGGTCAAACGGCGCTCGTGGTCTATTCGGGGAACGCGTTTACCGTGACGCCGTTGACGACCGATGCCAACACGATCGCGGCGCTCGTCAACAGCCTGAGTACCGATATCATGCCGAGCCGCGGCAGCTATCCGGTTGCGGCGATTAACAAGGGCCGCAAACTTCTCGAGCAGGCCGGGGCGGGGTTCGGTGAGGTCCTGTTGATTACCGATGGCGGCTCTTCGCCGGCTGCCGAGAGAGCGGCGCGTGACCTGAAAAACAGCGGCTACACGTTGTCGGTACTCGGCGTCGGCACCTCGCACGGTGCGCCGATTCCACGACTCGCCGGCGGCTTTGTCACCGATCGATCCGGCAACATCGCCGTGCCGAAACTCGAAGAACGGTCGTTGCGGGCACTCGCGGCAGCAGGAGGCGGGCAGTATGCGACCCTGACGCCTGATGGCCGCGATCTCGACCTGCTGTTATCGGGAGAAGTCGGCAGCCGTGCCGCGACAGACGAATCCCAGGTCAGTGATCAGTGGCGTGAAGAAGGGCCGTGGCTCGCATTCTTGTTGTTGCCGTTTGCGGCGTTGGCGTTTCGTCGCGGCTGGCTGCTCGTTGTCGCTATCGCAGTCCTGCCCATGACCGAGCCGGCGCAGGCTTCGGTCTGGGACGACATTTGGTGGACCACGGACCAACAGGGGCAGAGAGAGCTCGAGCAGGGTCATGCGTTACGTGCCGCCGAGTTGTTCGAGAATTCCGAGTGGCAGGCTGTGGCGCAGTACGATGCCGGTGACTATGCGTCGAGCGCCGCGCAGTTTGCGCAGCGGGGCGACGTTCGGAACCTGTACAACCTCGGCAATGCGCTTGCGCGGCAGGGAGAATTCGAATCGGCGATCGACGCCTTCGAGCAGGTTCTGGATATTGCTGCAGACGACGTAGACGCCGAATACAATCGTGACCTGTTGCAGCAAATGCTCGAACAGCAACGCTCGCAACAACAAAACGAGGGTGATCAGGGGCAGGATTCATCGGATCAATCGGGCGGCGACAGCGAGCAGTCCGATGGCGACAGTTCGTCCGAACAGCCGGGCGCGGATGGCACATCGCAATCCGACAGTGATGCGGCGGGGCGGGTTGCGTCGCAAAGCGAGGACCAGCAGGCGATTCAGGAAGATCTCGACGCACTGCAGCAGGAGCTGGAACGGGCTCGAGAAAAGGCAGGCCAGGAAGGCAACGAGTCGACGCAACAACTCAGCGACGCCGAGCTCGATGCACTGCGCCGCGAACAGGAACAGCAACAGGCACTGGAACAATGGTTGCGGCGCATTCCAAATGATCCTGGCGGGTTGTTGCGTAACAAATTTCGCTACCAGTACCAGCGCAGCGGGCGCGATCAGGACGGTAACAATCTATGGCCCGATGACGAGGTGCAGCCGTGGTGATGTCGGGGAGTGGCAGAGTGCGCATGACGTTGCTGAGCCTGTTGGGGGTGCTGCTCCCGGTCGCCGGGTTGCACGCGGCCGTGACAACAACCATCGATCGCGACAGTGTCGAGTTGAATGAATCCTTCACGCTGGAGGTCTTTGTCGATGCCGATATCGATGTCGAACCCGACATTTCTGCGCTGCAGCAGGATTTTTACGTCGGCCAAAGCAGCCAGTTGAGCAATACGACGATCATCAACGGGCAAATAACGCGCAGCCGAACCTGGAAGTACGTTTTGATGGGGAAGAACGTTGGGCAGCTGATCATCCCGCCGCTCGTTGTTGGTACTGAGCAGAGCGAGCCGCTTACAGTGATTATCCGCGAGACCAGTCACGCTCCGCCCGGTGAGGCGGATGTCTTTATCACGAGTGAAGTGGATCAGAGCGAAACATTCGTGCAGGCGCAGGTTCTGCTCCGAATCAAGGTCTATCGTGCTGTCTCAACGCGGCAGCCGTCCTTGCAGGAACCGAGGTTCGGTGGCGCCGAGATTCTCGTGGAACGTGCCGGCGATGAGCGCAGCTACGATGCCATCCTGAACGGCCGTGTGTACAAAGTTGTCGAGCGCGTGTTCGCCATATTTCCTCAGGAAAGTGGCGAGGTGACGATATCGCCCGCACGCTTTGAAGCCCGTGTATTGCGTGACGGCAGGATTTCGGGCCGTAAAGTATTTGAGTCCGAGCCACAGAAAATTACCGTATTGCCGATTCCGGCGCCGCCCGCCGACTATCCCGATGCGGCCTGGTTGCCGGCGCACGACCTCGAATTGACCGAGCGTTGGTCACGTGAGCCTGACGAGCTGTTGGCGGGCGAGCCCATCACGCGAAAAGTGACGATCAGCGTGCTCGGGCAACTCGAGACACAGATACCAGCCATCGAGCCGCCCACGGCAAAGGGCGTCAACATCTATCCGGACAAACCCGATCTGAGCAGGCGTATCGAGTCGGGCGGAATTCGTGGCATTCGAACCGACCAGTACGCGATGATCGGTGTCGACCCGGGCATCATCCAGCTGCCAGTGCTCGAGGTGCCGTGGTGGGATATCGCTGCGGGTGAGTGGCGCGTCGCGCATTTGCCTGAACGAACGATCAGCATACTGCCTTCCGGTGAGCCGCCGGAGCCGCAACAGGCTGAGACGATGCCCGTCGCAACCGAAACTGGCGGACCGCCGCGCATCGTGACAATTCACTCCGGTTTCTGGCGCCGGGTCAGTGAAATCCTCGCCGTGACCTGGCTATTGACGGTTGCGGCCTGGTGGTGGTCGGGGCGTGCGCCGCGCACACCACGCGACCCGGAGCCAGCGCCAATTTACAGACAACAGGCGCGATTTCTCAAGGCGGCGCGCAAAGCGGCACTGAACGGTGACTCCGCTGTACTGCGACAAGCACTGCTGAACTGGGGTCGGCTGCAATGGCCTGACGATGCGCCGCGCAGCATCGGTGTGCTGGCGATGCGCGTGTCGTCGCCGTTGGCTGATGAGCTCCGGGGTTTGTCGCGGGTCTGCTATGGTGCCAACGCGCCGGCATGGGAGGGCGCGGCGCTGGCCACAGCATTGCGTTCTTTTGCGGTCATCGACAACACCGAAGCGGGTCAGGCAGACAAGTTCCTGCCACCACTCATGCCTTCAGGATAAGCGCTACCAGTGACCACTGTTGGGCATTGATGCCCACGGTTCCCGAGAGGCCAGCGCGTCGCCATGCTGCAGCAATTCGATCGAGATGTTGTCCGGTGAGCGGACGAATGCCATGCGGCCGTCGCGCGGCGGGCGGTTAATCGTAACGCCCGCATCCATGAGTTTCTGACACGTTGCGTAAATATCATCGACCCGATAGGCGACATGACCGAAATTGCGGCCCTCACCGTAGTCTTCGGGATCCCAGTTGTACGTCAATTCGATTTGCGCTTCTTCATCGCCTGGCGCGGCCAGAAAGATCAGTGAAAATCGCCCCTGCTCGCTATCGGATCGGCGCAGTTCAACAAGGCCAAGCTTGTTGCAGTAAAAGTCCAGTGATTCATCCAGATTTTTGACGCGCACCATCGTATGCAGGTATTTCACGCGCGTGCCCCGGTTGCGGTCGTTCCACCAATGAGACCACAATGGCCGGCAATTGCAACGCAGCGAGCCTTACGTGCACGATATTCGTACGATAACCCTGGACCTGGACGATACCTTGTGGGCGATCCAACCCGTTATTGAGCGCGCGGAGCAGCGGCTTTACGACTGGCTGGGCGACAACGTCCCACGCGTGGTTGAGATGTTCGGAACCGCGGACATATTGACATTGCGCGAACAGGTCATCGCGGAAAATGCGGAGAACGCGTACGACCTGACTTTCCTGCGGCGCACGGTGCTCAGTCGCATGGGGGTGTCCGCCGGCTGCGGTGACGGTTTCGTCGATGATGCGTTCGCCGTGTTTGATGAGGCGCGCCAAACACTCGAATTATTCCCGGAGGCGAGAGCAGCGCTCGAATCGCTGCACGGGCGATATACATTGATCGCCGTGACCAACGGCAACGCCAGCCTCGAAAAAATCGGCATTGATGACCTGTTCGACGATTTCGTGTCAGCCGCGACGACCGGCGTTGCAAAGCCGGACCGCGCAATTTTCGACGCCGCGGTTCGAGCCGGCGGCGCGGAGCCGCATGAAACCCTGCACGTCGGAGATCACCCCGAATACGATGTCGGCGGTGCGCGTGCCGCCGGACTAAAAACCGTGTGGGTGAACCGCAATGGCCATGAATGGCCGAGCGCATTGCCGCAGCCTGACGAAACGGTTGCCGATCTGGGCGAACTGGATCGAATCATGCCGCAGTACCCTGGCGGCCGATGACGATGCTGGCAGGCAATGCGCCGCTGATTATCTATGTGCCCGGGCTGTTGCCAAAGCCGGAACCAAGCCATCACAAGAATGCGCTGTTTCGTTGCCTTACGGCCGGCATTCGCCGCATCGACGCGGCGGTTGCCGACGACATCATCGCGGCCGGACGCAGCTTCGAGATCGTGTCGTGGACGTTCGACTTCTACCGCATGCATCGGGATTTTGATCTGGACAGCGCCGCCGTCGATGCTGTCATATCCTTGCCCGGACCCGGCGACGCCGATATCCGGGAAGCGTCGTCATGGCAGCGACGCCTTTCGCTCAGGCTGCATTGCCTGGTTGACCGGTTCCCGTTTCTGATTCCGCACCTCGTGAGCGAGCAGACAGAGTTGCATTTGCGTGACCTGCACCGCTATGCAGGCAATCGCAACAATATCGGCGAGCACACGCGCGAAATGCTGAAAATGCCGTTGCGTGCAGCGTGGAAGGCAAATCGACCGATCCTGCTGATCGGTCACAGCATGGGATCGGTGATTGCGTACGACAGCCTGTGGCAAATGAGTCGCGATGAAAGCGACGATCTCGGCATCGACTTGTTCTTGACGATGGGCAGCCCGCTGGGTCAGAGCTATGTCCAGAAGCACATCATGGGACACGCAGATAGCGGCGCCGCGCGTTATCCGAACAATGTGACGCGCTGGATTAATCTTGCCGCCGTCGGTGACATGACCGCGCTCGATCCGCACTTACGCGATGACTTCGGCGAGATGATTGCACTCGGACTGGTGGATAGCATCGTCGACGACGAATTATTCAACTACTATCGGGACGGCGACAAACTCGATGCCCACGCCGAGTACGGCTATCTTGTCAACGAGAAGACGGCCCGGGTTATCGCTAGCTGGTGGCGGACTCAGCGGCCCGGCATCGGAGACTAGGACTTCTCGAAATTCGGCTTGATGACGATGTCGATGCGACGATTCCGCCGCCGTCCCCATTGCGTTTCATTGCTGGCGACCGGACGTGTCTCTCCATATCCCGTCGCAATCAGCCGGTATGTCGGGATGCGCATCGCATTGATCATGTACTGGTGAACCGACTCGGCACGATCCTGTGAAAGCTTTTGATTGAAATCGTCACCGCCGTGCGCGTCCGTGTGTCCTTCAATAATCAACTCGCTGCGTGGAAAGACATCAATGGCCTTCTCGACCTTTGCGAGCAGATTGAAATTGCTGGGACGAATCTGCGAAGCGCCGCTGTCGAAGGTCAGGCCGACGAGCCGCAGAATAATCGTATTGCCCTGGCGGAACACGCGTGCTTCGTCCGACGTAAACATCTTTTCAACTCGCGCAAATTGCTCCTTGACGCGTGCCTGCGCCGCGAGTCGCTCAATCAATGCGGCGCGCTCTTGCGTTGCGCCGCCGAGCCGTTCGTCCAGCGCGCGCAATTCCTCTTCCATGTCCGCGACGCGCAATTCGCTCTCTGACTTCTCCTGTTCCAGGCTCTGATTCATGTGGAGTATGTACTCGATGAAAGCGACCAATTCGTCTGCGAGCTGATTGGGTCCCTGTGCCATCTCCGGCGCGATGTCTGCGGCCCCCGAGATCGACCGCAGCGGTTTTTCCCAGCTCAGGACCAACTGTTCGGTTGTTAATTTCCTGTCACGGACCTGACGTACGACCTCGGACAGGTAGATGGCGTGTTTCGCCTCATAGTTGGCCTGCCGGGCAAGACTGCGAGGCAGGTCGGTATCGTAGCGGTTCTCGCTGAGTTCACGTTCGGCGTCGGCGAGCATCTGCTTGGCTTTGCCTAGCGTGATCGGCGCATATCGCCCGACCCGGGCGCGATCGGCGTCCGCGAGCAGGCGGCGCGTATCGCTGAGATACTGCGCTTTTATCGCGATCAGCTCCGCATCACGGTACAGACTGGTGGCTTCGATGTCGCGGCGCTTGGCGCCCTTCAGGTCGCCGCGCTCGAGCAGCCGAATCGCGTCGCTGAACTTGCGCTGCGCGTTCTGCCAGATGTCGCGGGAGAGCTCGGGCGCGCGTGCATTGGCGGCGTCCTGGCGGCTCTTCATGACCTGAGCCAGTGCCGTCCCTGCAAGCCTGGCTTTGTCGGCCGCCGACCTGAAGTATTTGGTGGCGTCGGCGGCGTTGGAACGAACTGTTTCGATATTGCGTCCGCGCACCAGGGCGTTATCGGCGTCGCGGTATTCCTTCATGCCACGCTGGTAGCTTCGCGGTGCCAGCAAATTCGCATTGGCGGCATCGGCGGCGGCCTTGGCCGCGTCAGCATCCTTGAAAAACGTGTTTCGCAGTTCGTCCTGTGCATTGCCGATGCCCGCGCTCAGCAGCAGTGTGGCAACCAGGATCACGCGTGTAAGTGTTTGTTTGGCGAACATTTTCCTGTTCTCCATTGTCTATGGTCTGGAGAACTGCCCAAGCGGATGGCAGTTGCAGCCCAATATTACATATGCCGGGACACGAAAACTGTGCACCGTGTCGCCTAAATTCGTCATATTCCCCGAAACGCGCGAATTCTACCCCTACAACGCCCTTTATGCATGGCCCAACGACGCCAAAGTTCGAATTGTTGCATGGCGGCAAATCTGGTCCTGATCGCGTTCGAGTGTGATCCGGATCACCATGCGGCTGGTCCAGGAATTGGTTTGGGCGTTTTGTGCTGTGCCTCACAGTCATCGACCGGGCACCGGCGTAGTCTTTAGCCATGTCCGCCAAGTACTACACACAGTTCATTTTAACTGACACGCAATATCGCGGAGGCAACGAATTCAGTGGCGTGGTTGAGCTGAGCCAGCCGATGGACGAGGACTCCGAAACGCGCGACATCGAGGCCGTATTGGCCCGAAATTTCGACCTGCACCTGAATTCTGTGAAGCTCGTTAGCTGGTCCAGGTTGCACTGACACCTTCTGGCGCCCAGGCACATTTGATTCCCCCTGACTCTCCCGGCTTCGGCCGGGATTTTTTTGGGTTTTCTGTGAGAGAATGCGCGTCCTGCGCATGGAGCCTGCCGGACCGGTAATGAGTAGCAGCAAGCATGAATTTCGCGGCATCCCGATCGTCGAGAGCGGCACTAAGTACACGACGGATGCGGGTTTTTCCGCAATAAAAAACGGCATCAAGGCACGGCGCAATGCCGGGCCGGTGTCCCGCGGTCAAAAGCCGCGCTGGCTGCGCGCGAAGATGCCGTCAGGCCCCGGCTACTCGTCGGTTCGCGGGATCGTGCGTGAACATCGTCTGAGTACAGTTTGCGAAGAAGCGATGTGTCCGAATATCGGCGAGTGCTGGAATGCAGGAACAGCGACAATCATGGTCCTCGGGTCGGTGTGCACTCGCGCCTGCAGGTTTTGTGCGGTCGATACCGGCAACCCGAAAGGCTGGCTGGATCCGGAGGAGCCTGCCAACACGGGTCGCGCCGTCAAGCTCATGGGTCTGGATTATGTGGTTATCACTTCAGTGGATCGCGATGACTTGCCTGATGGCGGTGCCGCGCATTACGCCGCCTGCGTCACGGAGATCAAGAAACGCAGCCCGCAAACGGCGGTAGAGGCGCTGACGCCCGATTTCAACGGCGTACTCGAGCACGTTGAGCGGGTCGTGAACTCGGATATCAAAGTATTCGCCCAAAACATCGAAACCGTGAGGCGCCTGACGCATCCGGTGCGTGATCCGCGCGCCGGATACGAGCAGACACTCAACGTGCTGGGACACGCGAAACAATATCGTCCGGAAGTACTGACCAAGACCAGCCTGATGTTGGGTCTTGGCGAACGCGACGACGAGATCATGGCAACCATGGACGACTTGCGCACCGCCGGTGTCGACGTATTGACGCTCGGCCAATACCTGCGGCCGACGCCGAACCATCTTGCCGTGGAGAGATTCGTGACGCCCGATGAATTTGACAGCTATCGACGCGAGGGCCTGGCCAGGGGCTTTGTCGAAGTCGTCGCCGGGCCCATGGTGCGCTCCAGTTATCGTGCCGAACAGGTATTGCAGAAAAATAACGTGGGCCTTGCTGTCTGATGACGAGCATTGCGGGCCTGCGCCGGATCAGGTGAATCGATGATTGAATTTTTGGCCGACTACGGCTTGTTTTTGATGAAGGTCGTTACGATTGTCGTGGCGATCGTTGTCATTATTGGTGTCGCTTCGGCGGCGGGACGCAGGGCCAGCCATGAAGGTCTGGAAGTCGAAAGTCTCAACAAGAAGTACAGGGCTCTCGCGCAGATACTTCGCAGCGCAGTCCTGAATAAAGGTGCGCTCAAAAAAGAGGCGAAAGAGGAAAAACGCCGGCAGAAAGAGGAGCGGAAAGGCGATACGTCGCGGTCACGCAGTTTCGTCATCGACTTCAAGGGCGACCTGAAAGCTAGCGCCGTACAGTCCCTGCGAGAGGAGGTGAGCGCGCTCCTCGAAGTGGCGACGACCGATGATGAAGTCATCGTGCGCCTCGAGAATCACGGCGGTCTCGTGCACGAACACGGCCTGGCAGCGTCTCAGCTTGCGAGAATTCGTGACCGCGAGATACCGCTGTCTGTCTGCGTGGACAAGGTAGCGGCAAGCGGCGGTTACCTCATGGCCTGTGTCGCAACGAAAATTTATGCAGCGCCATTCGCAATCCTGGGATCGATCGGCGTGCTGGCGCAGATACCGAATTTCAATCGCCTGCTCGATAGTCACGGTGTGGACTTTGAACAGATCACGGCTGGCAAGCACAAGCGCAACGTCACCATGTTTGGCAAGAATACCGACGCTGATCGTCAGAAACTTAAAGAAGAACTGGAAGATGTACACGCGTTGTTCAAGGCGGCAATTGGACGGTACCGGCCAGACCTCGATCTGGAAAAGGTGGCGACGGGCGAGCATTGGTACGGCACGCGCGCGCTCGAACTGGGACTCGCGGACGAGATCAAGACGAGCGACGAGCTGCTGACGGGAATCACGGCCGACCGGGATATCTATCAACTCAGCTTCAAGATCAAGCAGCCGCTGCAAAAGCGCATGATGGCGAACATCGAAGGCGTTTTCGAAAAGTTCGATGTAGCGCGATGGCGGCGAGACTTCGAATCGCGACTGCCACGCTGACCGCGGCAGCTTGAAAACACCGCAAACAAGCCGCCCGCGGCCGGGAGCCTCAGGGTCTGAGTCTGCGCACAGCTCACGGAACCGACACGCCTGAAATTGGTCGAATTCTGACGCGCGTTCACGATTGTCGTAAGCGCTATAATGTGCCAACGGCTCGAGGAGTTCCCATGGCAATCCGACGTCTGAAACTACTGTTTTCCATCACGCTGGTCGTATTTGCGGCAGCGGCCTGTTCGACATCGCCGACCGGCCGCAGCCAGATGATCTGGAAGTCCGACGAGGAAATGGCGGTCGAAGCCGCGCGCCAGTTTGCCGAGATGAAGGCATCGATGCCGCTTTTGACCGATCGGGCAACGATCGACTACATCGCCTGTGTCGCCAACGCCATTGTTGATGTGCTGGAGCCCCCTTATTCGGACATGGACTGGGAAATGGCAATTTTCGAGGTCGATGCGATCAACGCGTTTGCGATGCCCGGCGGAAAAATCGGCGTCATGACCGGGATCTTGAAGGCGGCACAAAACCAGCATCAACTGGCTGCCGTCATTGGCCATGAAATTGCTCACGTAACGGCGCGTCATGCGAACGAAAGAGCCTCGCGCTCGTCCGTGTCCGGTGTCGGCATTCAGGTCGTTGCCGTGCTTCTCGGTGGCGGCCACCAGGGTGCCACCTACACGGCTTACGAGGCGCTGAACGCCGGTGCGGCACTGGGCATCATGCTGCCATTCTCGCGCTCGCAGGAAAGCGAAGCCGACATCATCGGTCTGGATTACATGGCCAGGGCCGGATTCGATCCGCGCGAGAGCGTGTCGCTGTGGCAAAACATGACGGCTGAGGCCGAAGACGATGAGCCGGCCGAATTCCTGTCGACGCATCCATCGAGCGCAAACCGGATCGACTCCCTGGTATCGCAGTTCGGCAAGACGTTGTCCCTGTATAACGAGGCGCAGCAGCAGGGCCGCAATCCCGATTGTTCGCCGTAGCGACGACCACCCTGTCGTTCAAAGATCACTTTTCCGAACAGTCCGCGCAATACGCGAACTACCGGC
>Ga0209980_10000179_pt1 | contig 32486 bp, 28 predicted proteins | sample CR02metaG_FD_183611 | JGI IMG/M metagenome (GOLD analysis project Ga0209980, IMG submission 183611) | Deep subsurface microbial communities from Mariana Trench to uncover new lineages of life (NeLLi) - CR02 metaG (SPAdes) (version 2) | ecosystem: Environmental > Aquatic > Marine > Ocean trench...
ACCGGTATACTCTCGAGGCGAGAAGGTATGACCACATAGTCCGACTGAGTAAGTAGTTTTGTTGCTTGTGCTTTATCCAGGTAACCACGAGTAGTAACGGGACGGCCTACGGATCGTAAGTAGGCGCAGCCAGCATGAACCGACACCTCTAAAGGACCGCCACCGCATATCTGTATGTCCTGGATCTTTTCCCAATCAGCATCTCGTAATAAGTTGAGCGCAGCAATTAATAGATCCACCCCTTTGTTTGGGTGCCAGCGCCCAAGAAAGGCTAAACGGTACGGAGGTTTTGTAGCGAACGCTCTTGCTTTCTCGATTCGTAACTTGCGGATGCTTGGCAGGAACTCGCACGTACGCTGACCAAGAAACTCGACCTCATCCTTCAACAAGAATCCGTCTGCGAAGCATTTATAGCTGTCTCGAAGTACGGCCTGCAAAATGTTTTTTACGAACGGAATACGGGCTACTGCCCAGATATCGCTACCTAGGGCCCATACGCTATAAGGGATATGGTGTTTCTTATAGACGTTTCGAGCCCAATAACCAGATGGTAGCGCCCATAGTGCCAGGATGTGATCTGTTGATTCTGCTTCTACAAGCCGGCTCAAAGCCTTCTGGCCGTTGTACAAGGTCCTAACAATCGCTACCCAGTGGGCTGGATTACCTACTTTGAGCAATGAAAGGGGTAATTTGGGCACGGCGAACCGTTCAATTCTGAGATTGCCCCGACTTTCTACATGTGCTCGGGTACTTGGAGCGAGCACGGTAACGCGACAATGTTGGGTGAGTTCCTCGGCGAAGTCGGCAACAAAGGATCCCGCTGCTTCGCTGCCCAGCCGCTCGTCGGGGAACGACGTCGTCAGGAGGAGGATGTGCTCCATTTATCCTTTGTACCACGACATGCGGTAGCCGCTGGGCATGAAGTTATCTTCAGGCGCGATTTTTGCTATTGCCCATGCCAACGCATTTATGACTAGAACGACTATGGGCAGCAGAACCAGTAGCAACGCAAGCGGGTTCTTTTTTCTTAACCAGTTTAGTACTGTCTTGCTAATAGCAATGTTTGCTAAGAGAGCGGCGCTTTCTATTGGGCTGCCAAAGGCAATCTCTTCTTTGACTACAAAGTGGGTTCTGTCGGCGAGTTCACGCAGCCCATGGATGGTCCATCGATGAAAATCCAGTGGGGCATCATGGATCGGGTACATAAAGGGTACTTGGATAGTCAGTCTTCCTCCTGGTTTCAATACACGCTCGATTTCCCTGATACAGGTTTCCGGTTTCGGTAGGTGTTCGAGAACATCTAATAGAAGCACGTTATCGACGCTATTAGTCGAAATGGGCATGGAGTGTGCGTCACCATATACATGCGGTCGCGTACCGTACCAGTGGGTAGCTGTTTCGTAGTAATCTAGGCCAATATATCGGCATTCTGCGGGAAGAAAGTTGCGCGGCCGTTGATCTGCGCAACCGATATCGAGAACAAGGCCATTCATATTCCCACAGATTTCCGCGAGATTATGTTTCTCCTTGTAGTAAATCAACCACTGGGGGTGTAATGGGATGCATCTAAATCTAGAGAACGTTCGTCTAAGACGCTTGAATTCCATGTACGGGTAGCTATTCAGATTTTCGGGTGTATAGAAGATTTGTGATCTGTTCCGAAACCAATCCGATGAGAAAAACGAGAATGGACGTTGTCAATAGAAGGGCGCTCATGTTAGTAAATCTAGATGCTGTTAGGTAGGTGTACAGGTAGTAACCCAATCCCAGGAAAAAGAACATCACGCTAATCGGGCCGAAGAGCTTGAGAGGAGAGTATAGAGTGCCGACACGAAAGATAATCACCAGGAACCGTACCCCATCTCGTATAGGCCGGATATGGCTTTTCCCATGCCGTGCACGCGCATGAATAGGCACGTAGCCCACAGGATAGCCTGTCCGAAAAAACGACATGGTAATTGTGGTTGGGTACGAGAATCCATTTGGAAGCAAATATAAAAACTCCCTAAATTTCTTCGCTCTGGTCGCCCGAAAACCAGACGTAAGATCTTCTATCTTACGACCAACCATCCAGCTTGCCAGACGGCTATAGATAGCATTTGCGCCCCACCGGCCGATGTTCGTGTGCGTACTGCCATGGCGCGCGCCGACAACCATATCGAATCCCTTATCCAGTTCAGATAATAGCTTAGGAATGTCATTGACATCATGCTGCCCATCTCCATCCAGAAAGATCAGTATGTCATTGTTCGCAACACGGGCCCCCGTTTTCACTGCCGCGCCATTGCCCATGGAATATGGGTGCGAAACGACCTTGACTTGATTTTCCTTGCAGACGCCGACGGTGTCATCTACAGACCCATCATCAACGACAATGATCTCGGCGGCTGGATACTGTGCCCGTAGCTCGGGTAAAAGCACCGCCAATCCTTTTTCCTCATTTTTTGACGGTATTACTATGGATAAAGATTCACTCATGGCGTGCCAATCTCCTATATCGTGCTAAGCGTACAGCACAGGTTAGGTTGGATGGCTATATCATCGAAATTTAAAAGGCCTGTTGTTACGCGTCAATGCAACACCATTTCGTTGTCTCTCCTGCACGAAGTTATCGCGACGTACTCTGGCCGCGTTGAGACGCGATTTGAGTGGCCAAGATATCTGCCTGTTGCTTCACACTCGATGTTATCGCCAGACCTGCCATATCTAAGGATAAGAGAGTTCTTTCTGACTTATCCAGTTGCCCAAGACGAAAGTAAAGGTCTGCTTCCATAAGAACGAAATTTGGATTCGAAGGATCGATAGTCCGCGCCCTTTTTGCCATTTCCAATGCCTCGATCAAATCTCCATATGCCAGATAGGTTTCTACCAAGCTGATAATCATATCATTGCGAACGCCGGAGAAGGTGCGCGGGTTTTGAATTGCAAGCGGATACCATTCGACCAGCCTAGGGTAAATATAACCGCATTGGTCCCTATTTATCCTGGCACACTCGGCCAGTTCCGCAAGCCCTTGCGCGGTTCTGGGGTGTATTGGTCTACTCCCGAGCTTTTTTGTTATTTCGTCCAGTACTGAGTCGGCTAGCTCTAGCCTTGTGCCTTCATTTGACTGGCTAACACTTAAAAAAGCCGGTAGATCCGGGTATTTTGAAGTTGTGGCGTTACTTTGCGGCGGAACCTTCAGCTGTGCGACGGTTGTAGTTGCCACTGTTAAGGCGAGCCGCAGGAGGTAACCCGTTTCGAGCGGTGCGAGTTCAGCCGCGCGCTTGTAATGGTTAATTGCCTTAACGGGGTTGCGTTTTTGTGCATGCACCTGTGCAAACATCAAATGAGCCCTAGCTGACTGTGGGTGATTCCTTACAAGCTGGGCGGCGATGCTGTCCTCGCTTCTCCAAATATCCGCCCGTATATACGTAGTCAATGCCAATGTTATCAACATCAATAGAAACACGCCGATCGGTATCGTGATTGCGCGATATCGCTCGAGTATTCGAGCGAGCGCGTACGCTATCCCAAAGATAGGTCCGAATGTGGATAAATAGTTTCGGTGTTCATGCGCAAGCTCGAGCCCAAGAAAGCTAGATTCCATGGCGTGTCCGGCAAGGAACCAGAGTATGGAAAAACTCAATACCGGTCTTCTTTTCACCACCACAACTGCTACCGTAAGGGCAACAACCAAGCCTGCGAGCGCCACAACTGTTGTCCACGGTTGGAACAGGCTGGTACTTACGGCTATGTCGTCATGAAATAATCCAAAGCGCTGTATATTGGGGTAAAAGATCAAGCTGGTGTAAAACCAGAGGATACGTGGCTCTGTGAGTAACCGCTCAGAAATACTGAAATCCCGAAAGACGTACGCGCTCAGAATAAAGTCCAAGTGGGTAAGCAGCCAGAGTAGAGCGAGTGTATAGGGGACAAAAACCGCCAGAGAGTAGAACCACTTCAGTCTATTGCGATCAGCTCGAGTTCGGCCATGGAAAAAGACGTATTCGATGATCAAAATGAATAGTGGCAAAAGAGCCGCATTCTCTTTGCTGGCCAGACCGAGCGTGAGTCCTGTAAGCAGGCCCACAGTCATCAGCAGATAACCGGAGACCCGATTGTCTTGAACGCGTAGCCTCCCGTATATAAATGTAATAGTCCCAACGAGAACAAAAAGTGCGGACAAACTAGTCATCCGCTGGACCACATATAGAACGGAAGTGAGCTGCAAGGGATGAAGTGCCCATGTAGCCGCCACCAGGGCGGGCAACCAAGTATGCAATCTGCTAGGGGAATATCCGGATCGCGACGATAGCTGGCGCAGTAGCAATAACGACAGCCAGTAAATCAATCCAGTGTTGATCAAGTGGATGGCAAGATTAGTGAGTTTGAATGGGAAGGTATTGGTAGCGCCTCCGGCGAAATGATGAGTCAGCGCCAGGCTTAGCATGGCCAACGGACGCTTTAATGGTCCACTATCGTTGGATAATGCCGCGCGGCTTAGGCTTGTAAGGTCGAGACTCTCCAGGGCAACAGCGGGGTTTGAGAGGATATGATACGTATCGTCAAAGACAAACGGTCCGCGTAAACCCGGGAGATAGGCGACAAAGACGACGATACCGATGGCTAGCAAGGTAAGCGGCAATCTTTGGTTAACGTACAGATTTTGTTGCATTATGGCCTAATATTGTCTTGCCGCACGCAGTATAGGCATGTTCGCGGGCGCCACTACTTTCTGATCATCGCGAATTTGTGCGAGCTAAGATCTATTTCGCGAGCGCTCTCGGGCTTCGTTCTTCAATCGCTCAATAGCAGTCTCGAGTCCTGCGATTTCTTTTTCTCGGGGATGTAAATTATTGGCATTGGCTGTGCGTAGTCGCTGCAACATCAACTCGGCATTCTCGGTTTGTCCCAGCCCCAGAAAGACGTTGGCGATTTCGAATAACGGGTGTAGATAGTTAGGATCGGCCTGGTAAGCGCGCTCGAGTGTATTAAGGCCGTCCCTAACCTTACCCTGGGCGACCAAGGTGCGGCCCAGCAAGTAATAGTAGTACGACAGATCGGCCGTGGGTGGTAAATTTTCTATTAGCGTGTTTAACCAGGCCTCCATGTGGGTTTGAAGCTCTGGGCACTTGGTCGAAATGCAGCCGGCAATATAATCCAGTGACCTTTGCGTGACTATCGAACTGCGCCCGGTAGCGAGCAGTCTCAGGATTTCATCTTGCTCATTTGGCTTTGGAGTGTCTCCCAGACGTGCGTCCAGCAGTTGTATGTTCATTCTGTAGCCCGGCTCGTCTGGGGCTAATGTTGCAGCTCGACGTAAGGCCACCCGTGCACCGCGGTAGTTTTGCTGGGCGTAAAGTGATGCGCCCAACATCGCTTGCGCGTGCATGGAGTCAGGATGATGATGCGCAGTGTAGTGCGCAAGACTGTTGTAGCTGGACCAATGTGTGGCGCGCATCACGGTAGTGCCGGCCAAGATGATAACGATGACCGGATAAAGGAGCCAGATCTTGCGGTAACCTAGTCGTAGATGGGCTTGATCCAGTACGTAAACCACGGCGAACAGAATCCCGAGCCCGGCGAGATAATTGCGATGCTCGTGCGTGATCTCGAGGGGTAGTAGTGTGGATTCCATTAGATGGCCGACGAAGAACCACAAGATGCCCATCGCTAACAAAGGCAAACGCCTACGGGTTACCCAAACCAGCCCCAACAAGATGATAAGACCGGCGAGTGACGGGAGGGTAGTCCAGGGTGTGAAAAGCGAGGTGGACAACGCGATGTCATCATGATACAGGCCAAACTGATTGATGCGCGGGAGCAAGATCAGCGATAGATAGAAGAACAGTACGCGGGACTCCGTCAAGAGCCGTTCCACCATGGAGAAATCTCGTCTGGCATAACCCGGCAGGGAAAAATCGATTATCCAAAAGATCGCTGCCGTCACTACCGCGAGTGAAACTGTCAGAATTAGACCTTTTGTGCGCGTCGACAGCTGTGACCAGCTAGGCCAGGGGGCCTCGTTCGCAAATAGGGTGAACTCCAGCGTCAACATAAAGAACGGCAGCAGGGCGGCATTTTCCTTGCTCAGCACACCGAGACCACCACAGGCGAATAGGCCGGTTCCAATAAGCCACATACCCCCAGCGTGTCCCGCCACCGTCCGATTTCGCCCAATTAGATAGCAAATCAACCCCAGCAGCGTGAACAATGTCGATAAGCTGGTCATGCGCTGCACAATGTATAGGACGCTCGTTAGATTGATTGGATGAACGATCCAGAGCAGCGCGACGGCGGCTGCGAGCAAGTCGTTTTTGTTCCATCTGTCCCGCAAGCTAGGACTTTGGTGGTTGCCCGTCTGTGTTTCAGCCAGGCGGCCAAGGATCAGCCGCATCAGCCAGAACACCAGCAAGCCGTTGACGATATGAATAGCGAGGTTGGCCAATTTGAACGGCGTGGTTTGGTCAAAGCCGCTGGCAAAGTAGTAACTGAGCGCAAAGCTCAGCATGCTGACCGGTCGCAACAGTGGTCCAGAACCGGTAGAGAGCATGGCGTTGCGTAGTTCGTCGAAACCGAGCGAATTTATTTGTACGTAGGTGTTATCGACGATGTTAGGGTAGTCATCGAACACATAGGGCCCGGACACACCAGGAAGGTAGACGGCCGCGGAAAGGGCAAGGATGAGGGCAAACAGCGCTAACGAAGTTCGAGGCGTCCGTGGTGTCATTATTCTATCGTAGCCAAAAAGACCAAGGGCGGCCTAGGGCCGCCCTTGTCAGCTAATAGTCCTTTGGAAAGACTAGGTCTTCGTGTTACCGCCTCGGCAGGTATTTGGCCGGTAGGCTGCCATTGTCGAGGATATTCCACTCCAGATTTCCGCCTCGGCTGATCGGTGAATAGGAAAAGTTTGTGCCCGATGCGGTGCCCAAGTCACCGATGGATTGTAGGGCCACGGTGATGAGGCCGCTAGGGCCTACCGTGATACTGAGTACATACTTACCCTGGTAGCTGGCGGGTGAGGCCAGACCGAGACTGGCGGGGGTAGTCGGGACAGCGCTGAGGCTGCCGGTCTCACTAAAGCTGACGTCGATTGCCGTCTTAGTCGCACCGGCCAAGCTTGCGCCTTCAGATACACGCGAACGAATCGTATAGTCCTGATACGCGGGTACCGCGATCGCCGCCAGAATACCGATGATCGCGACCACGATCATCAGCTCGATGAGGGTAAAACCCTTTTGAAAATGCTTCATTTGGAGCCTCCAAAAACGTACGTTACAACTTATCGAGGACATCTCGGAAATAACCGGCCCGCTGTGTGCCGGGACCGTCATCAGCATTAAGGCCCCCAAGTCCCTTTAGGGCCGATGCTTTCCGTGGTGCCCTGCTTACCTAAATTCGTAGCACCACCCCACCGTGGGTCAAATCCACAGTGATGCGGGCTACAAATACGACAACGGAAATGCAGGAACCATGCCAGTCGAGGTTTCGAGTGTATAACTCTAAACAATAGCGCTAACTCCCTGAATGAAAAAATACTTTTGCCTATCCGGGCGCCATTTTTTCGGAAAACGTGCTATCCGATCCGGCGCATGTTGGGCGCAAAGTGACGCAATACGACACCCCCGAAATGCCGCTGAACGTCACATTATCCTTGTGTACCGCCGAATCTACCGCATATCCGGGGGGCAAACCTGAATCTTACCCTTGAGCTGTGCCGTTGCCTATTCGATTCCCAGTTTTTCGAGCTTGTAGCGCAATGCCCGAAATGTGATACCAAGCAGCTTAGCCGCTGCCGTCTTGTTGCGATTGGTCTTGGTCAACGCCTCTTCAATCGCACCTCGTTCCACCTGCTCCAAATAGTCTTCGAGAGAGCCGTCGCCTGAGAATTCAGGGTGGGTCGCTTGGGCCGTGGCCGGTTGCGGTTCCTCGCGCAGTTGCAGATCCTCGGCGGTAACTTCGTCGCCATCACAAAGGGTCAAGGCGCGCTCCAGGATATTTTCGAGTTCACGTACATTTCCGGGGAAGTGATAGCGCGAGATTGCATCTAGCGCTTCCGGCGTTAGTCTTGGCACACTGATACCCTGGGTTTTCGCCAGTCGTGCGCACAATGCCTCGGCCAGGAGCGGGATATCATCGGGCCGACCCCGCAGACTCGGGACAGGAAGCTCGATGACGTTCAGGCGATAGTATAGGTCTTGCCGGAATTTTCCTTCTCCGACCAGTTCATGCAGCTTCTTGTGGGTGGCACTCAAGATGCGCACATCTACCCGAATCTCGGCCTGGGCACCGACTGGCCGCACGGATTTTTCTTGGATGGCCCGCAAAAGCTTGACTTGCATATGGATAGGCAAATCACCGACTTCATCCAGAAACAGCGTACCGCCGTCGGCCGCCTTAAATAAGCCATCCTTATCTTGCACCGCCCCCGTAAAGCTCCCCTTCTTGTGGCCAAAGAACTCGCTTTCCATCAGCTGTTCGGGAATCGCGCCGCAGTTCACTGGGACAAATGGTTTTGACGCGCGTGGCCCCAGCTCGTGGATCAGCCTCGCAACCAATTCCTTACCAGTTCCAGATTCACCGCTTACGTAGACGGGCGCCTGGCTGCGTGACAGCTTCTCGATCATGGTGCGGACTTTTTGGATTGCCGGCGACTCACCCAACAGCTCGCGTGTCCCCACGCGTTCTGGCATCGGCGCCGATGTCCGGTTGACTTTCAGGGCACTGCGCACAATGTTTCGTAAGTCATTGAGATCTAAAGGTTTCGAGACGAAATCGAAGGCTCCGGCCTTAAGTGCGGCGATGGCGGTCTCCATGTTGCCGTGGGCGGTAATCACGGCTACTGGCAAGTGCGGGTATCTTTCTTGGATATGACGCACCAGATCGATACCGTTGCCGTCTGGCAAGCGCATGTCGGTCAGACACAGGTGGAATTCGAAATCTTGTAACAGGTGACGCGCCTCATCCAAGTTGGCGGCGGCGCGCGTCTCCAAGTTCATGCGGCCGAGGGTAAGCTCCAATAGCTCGCGAATATCGGGCTCATCATCGATGACAAGTACCTGTTTTTTCATGATATCCCTAATTCACCACACTCTTCGGCCCGCGCGAACGTAACGTGGAACCGGCTGCCGACCCCGCCAGCGCCGGGGTAGTAATCCAAGCTGGCGCCATTCCCCTCGCAGAGCTCGCGTGCAATATACAGGCCAAGGCCCGTACCCTTGGGTGTGGTGGTGAAGAAGGGTTCGAATATCTGGTCGCGAATCTTCTCCGGTATCCCGCGGCCCCAATCGATGACATCGAGGAAAGGTCGGCCGTTGGAATTCGTTCCCCCTTGGAATTTGACCAGCAGGTTTCCACTAAAGGGTGGGCTGTGGCGCAGCGCATTCTGCGACAGATTACCGACGACTTGGTAAAACTGGTCCGGGTCTATGCAGACCTGTAGGTCTTCAGCCCCATATACGGCAAACGCCTCACGTGGGATTTTGAGTGTCTGCGCGAAGTGCTGCATGAACTCCTCAAGCCACGGTTGTAGCGGCAGCATCACCGGGTTCACTTGGTCGCGACGACTGAGTTGGGTAATGTTTTCCACGATCACGTTCATGCGACGGGTCTGATCGCCGATGATCCTGACCAGCCGGTTGTCTTCGCGGTCCTTCGGCGCGTCTTCGCCCAGTAGTTGCGCCGCATTCGCAATGGCACCAAGTGGATTGCGTATTTCATGGGCAATACTGGCGGTCAGCCGTGCCAGCGCGGCCATCTTGAGTTGCTGCGCCTGTTGCTTGAGCACGGCGGCATCTTCCAAGAAGATTAGCGTCCCCGAGTGATTGGGCGGTTCGCCAAGGACGATGAACCGCGGAATAACTGTATAGCCTCGCCGCGTTTTAACCGGGCTTCGCGTGCGCCGCGTTGGGTTAGCTAACGATTGCGTCAGATGATTGGCAAGCTCTGCCGAGGCGCTCGTCAACCCTGTCTTCATCGAATCCCCCGATAGCCCGAGGAAGGTCGCGGCGGTCTGATTCATCATGCGAATTCGTCCGCCACGGTCGCAGATCAGCACGCCCGAATGCATGCGTTGAATGATGAGCGCATTGAGTTGTGACAGGTTTGCCAGATCAACGCCACGGCGTTCGGCTAGTGCCTCGGTTGCACGTAAGCGTGTCGCCAGTGTGTACCCTAGGGTTGCCGTGGCAAACAGACCGATCCCGAGCATGCCGACCTGAGGATAACCTTGGACGACTTGGCTTACGTCTACCTGCGCGCCGGTCCACCAATCCCAGGAGTGCTCTACCAGGGTAGCGATGGTTGCCAAGGCGGCATAGAGGACGGTCATCTTCTTGCCAAGCATGAGGCTGCTGCCCGCGACTGCCACTAGCAGCAGTAGCCCCAATCCACTTGAGAGACCGCCGCTGGCATGCATAAGGAACGTGATCAGCGTGATATCGGCAAATATTTGAAACGTGGCCTGGGTCTCGAACTCGGGCCGCTGACGACGGATGGTCTCCAACGAGACGAAGCTAACTATTGCATACGTGACGCTGGCGATGAGAAATAAGTCCGGAGAGCTCAGGCCGAAAGGAGGCAGCGCCGTGCCGCCCAGGGCCAGCACCGCCGCCGAGATGGAGATAATCAACCGATAGTAGTTGTATAGACTAAGGAGCTTCCAGTTTTGTTCGGCGACAGCGGCCTGGCTTTGGCTTTGGCTCTGGCTAGCCCCAGCGAAGTCCGTGGTGTCCATTACCCTTCAAATAGCACAGCTTCCCGCATATGGCAAAAAGCGCTTGCAATGGCTTTCCAAATGTTCACTAGCCGCATTATCTCTCTGGCTAGCTTTCCAATGCTCCTTTAGGCAATCCGCCGTTCCATCAGTCTCGATTGCTCGCGGCTTTGGAGCGTGAACTCCGCAATGAGCACACGCTAACATCTCGGTTATTGCTCTGGTATCGGTGCCCGCACATCTTGCCATCAAACGTTTTATAGCTTGAACAACGAACCATACTAACAGCAGAACGGCCAGAATACGTATGATCTGCACGACCGCATACCTGTTTGAGTCGAAGTCTGGTCGGGGTGAGAGGATTTGAACCTCCGGCCCCTGCCTCCCGAAGGCAGTGCTCTACCAGGCTGAGCTACACCCCGAGTCTTCAAGCCGTCTCAGTAATTGCGATTGACAGCAAAATGTGCCAAGTCGAAAAGCGCTTGTTTGCAGGGCGAGTCCGGTATGGTTGCTATGGCCTGTCTCGCTAGTTCCGCCTCGTCCTCGGCTTTGCGCGCAGTGTACGCAATGGAACCTGTCGATTCAATGGCGGCCACGACGTCGTCGATACGATCAAGCCCACCGCATTCGATAACCGTACGCAACAGTCGGCGCTGACTTTCATCACTCTTATGTAGCGCGTGAATCAACGGCAGCGTCGGTTTACCCTCGGCCAGATCATCGCCAATATTCTTGCCCAGTGTGCTACTGCCTCTGCTGTAGTCAAGAATGTCGTCGATGAGTTGGAATGCGGTCCCGAGGTGCATACCATAGGCTGCCATCTTGGCCTGAAATTCTCTGTCCTGGCCGGCGATTACCGCCCCGAGCTGGGCCGCGGCCTCAAATAACTTGGCAGTCTTGCTACGGATGACTTGAATGTAGTACGCCTCAGTCGTATCCGGATTGTGACAGTTAAGCAGCTGCATAACTTCGCCTTCGGCGATCATATTGGTTGTTCTGGCGAGAATTTCCATCACGCGCATGCTGTCGACTTCAACCATCATTTCGAACGCACGCGAATACAGAAAATCGCCAACCAACACACTAGCTTCGTTACCCCAAATTGCGTTCGCGGTGGAGTGACCACGACGCATTTCCGACGCGTCAACGACGTCGTCATGCAAAAGGGTAGCGGTGTGAATGAATTCGATAATGGCCGCCAATTTAGTATGGTCTTGCCCCGTATAGCCTGATGCCTTACTGCCAAGTAGGACGACTATGGGCCGCAGTCGTTTGCCCCCACTGTTGACGATATAAGCGCCTAGCTGGTTGATTAGGGCCACCTTGGACTGCAGTCGGTGTTGAATCTCCCGATTGACTGCCAGTAGGTCGTCGTGCACAAGCGCCCGAACGTCAGCGAGTTCGTCGGTGACCGGTTTAGTCTGGGGCTGCTGCATGGTGAAACCCATGCTAGGGGGGGCTTGTGCAGGCGTCAAGTTGTTTGACCTTGTTGGGGCGAGCCTTTAGAATTGCCGCCCTTTGAAGCATATAGGCCGTCCCGAGACGCACTTGCCCGGGCCAGATCGGGGAATCCATGTACGCCGTAATCAAAACTGGTGGTAAACAGTACCGAGTGGCGCTCGGTGATGTTATTCGCGTGGAGCGCCTGCCAGTAGCGGCTGGTGAAACCGTCAATCTGGACCAGATTCTCCTTATCAAGGATGAGAAAGACGTTCGGGTCGGAACGCCAATGTTGTCGGAATCTGTCACTGTGACTGTCAAAGGCCACGGCCGCGGCGATAAGGTCAACATCTTCAAGCTGCGCCGGCGCAAGAACTCCCGCCGACGGGCTGGGCATAGACAGGACTATACCGAGCTTGAAGTCACTGGGATCGGTGGTGTGAAACAAGCGGTGGCCAAGAAAGCAAAGACGGCCAAAAAAAGCAGCTCCGAAACCCAAGTCGGCGACTGACTGAGAGCGTACTCATGGCACACAAGAAAGCAGGTGGTAGTTCGAGGAACGGACGGGACTCTGAATCCAAGCGGCTTGGAGTAAAGCGCTATGGCGGTCAGCATGTACTGGCGGGCAATATTTTGGTACGCCAACGTGGTACCAAGTTTCATCCTGGTCTTAACGTGGGTATCGGTAAGGACGACACGCTATTCGCCAAGATCGAGGGCCATGTCGTATTCGAGACCAAGGGCCGGCGAGGGCGTAAGACGGTTAGGATTACGCCGAGCTAAGCGTCCACGTGGACATGTCCACGGAAGCGACCCCACTTTGTCCGCGAAGTGGGGTTTTTTTGTTTATGGTCCAGCGGCAAGTAGACAGGTAGCAAGTCATTTAAGAGTACGAGAAATCGGCTTCAGGACTTGCTGCTTGAAACTTGACTTTTGAGCTATGAAATTTGTCGATGAAGCAACGATTCGCGTTGAAGCCGGAAACGGCGGCAATGGTTGTTTAAGTTTTCGACGTGAGCGATCTGTGCCCCGCGGCGGGCCAGATGGGGGTGATGGTGGTGACGGCGGTAACGTAAACGTGATCGGTCGTGGCGCGGTCAACACGCTCGTTGATTTTCGCTATACGCGTTTGTTTCGGGCGGGCCATGGACAAAACGGGAGTGGGCGTGACCGCACGGGTCGAGCGGCTAAGGATCTGTTTATTCAGGTGCCAGTTGGCACGGTGGTAAGCGATGCTGACACATCGGAGATTATCGGCGACGTGATCAGCGAGGGCGAAATAATTCTAGTCGCGCGTTGCGGCAAAAGTGGGCGCGGTAACGCCCATTTCAAGTCGAGTACGAACCGCGCACCCAGACGAACTACCCGCGGTGGGCGCGGCGAGCAGCGAAACTTGAAGCTTCAGCTTCGTATGTTGGCGGACATAGGCCTGCTCGGGTTACCCAATGCTGGCAAGTCCACATTACTGCGCGCCGTATCAGCGGCGCGCCCGAAAGTCGCTGACTACCCGTTTACGACCTTGTACCCACAACTTGGCGTAGTGCGAATAGAGGTTGATCGTAGCTTTGTAGTGGCCGATATACCGGGTCTAATCAAGGGCGCGGCCGACGGCGCGGGTCTGGGAACGCGCTTTCTTAAACACTTGTCGCGAACGCGTATCTTGCTCCATATCGTAGATATCGCCGCCGATAGCGACGATACGTCCATACAGGCGGCGCAAGGCGTTGTGGAAGAACTCGAAAAGTTCAGCCCAGAGCTCAGCGCGCGCGAGCGTTGGCTGGTATTCAACAAAATCGATCTTCTCGATCCGAACGAGCGTGAAAAGCGCCGGCAGACTTTTTTGAAATCGTTGGCATGGCAAGGGCCCGTATTTGCGGTTTCAGCCATTAGCGGTGAAGGCTGTGGCGCACTTATGGGTGCCGTGATGCAACGCCTGGAAAAATTGCTAAGCGAGTCGAAAGCCAATGTCAAAGGGGAATAGTAGGGTGTCCCGTGAATCGCTCCGGCGTATCCGCAGTGTGGTCGTGAAGATTGGTAGTGCCGTCCTGACCAAGGAAGGCCAGGGACTTGATAAGCCTGCAATCGGCGGTTGGGTAGCACAGATGGCGAATCTGCGCAAACGTGGCCTCGAGGTCGCTTTGGTGACATCGGGTGCGATAGCAGAAGGTATGCAGCGGCTTAACCGCCGAACCCGGCCACACGCGCTGCATGAGTTGCAGGCGATGGCGGCGGTGGGACAGATGGGATTGATACAGGTGTATGAGTCGGCATTTCGGGGCCATGGCCTGCACACGGCACAAGTATTGCTGACGCACGAAGATCTTAGTGATCGTCAACGTTACCTCAACGCTCGCAGTACACTGCGTGCTCTATTGCAGCTAGGGGTTGTCCCGGTTGTTAATGAGAATGACGCGTCGGCAACCGACAAGATTCGTTTTGGTGACAATGACAACCTGGCCGCCTTAGTCGTCAATCTGGTCGAGGCCGACCTTCTAGTCATTCTTACCGACCAGGCAGGATACTTCGATAAGGATCCGCGGTTACATGACGATGCGATACTGATCCCGGAAGCAGATCTGGGTGATGCCCGGCTGGGTGCCGCTGCCGGTGGCTCGGGTGTGTTTGGTCGCGGGGGTATGCGCACTAAGCTCGTCGCCGCAGAAAAGGCAGCTGGTTCTGGCGCGGCTACCGTGATTGCACCGGCACATGATGACAATATCCTGCAGCGTATCATTGACGGTGAGAACGTTGGCACATTGCTCAAGCCAGCCCAGGGCCGCATCGCCGCCCGCAAACAGTGGCTGGTCGGACAGCTACAGATTTGCGGTACGCTGATCCTGGACGACGGCGCGGTGAGGGTAATTCGCGAGGCCGGCAAAAGCCTCCTGCCGGTGGGCGTAAAGGCGGTGGGGGGAAATTTTGTACGTGGTGAAATCGTCGCTTGCGTAGACGACGAGGGCAGGGAAGTGGCGAGGGGTTTGGTGAACTACGGCGCGCGGGAATCAGCCCGTATCGTCGGTCGGCCAAGCGGTCAGATCGAATCCATCTTGGGCTATGTCGACGAGCCGGAATTGATCCACCGGGACAACATGGTGTTGATGTGAAACTTCACGTGCCGGAGGACGAAACGGCTAGCCGAGCATGCGTACGCGAGTACTCAAGCGACTCTTGTGGCGCGCCGCTGTATTCTTGTGTAACACGCCCTTGGTCACCACTTTGTCGATTACCTTAACCGCGTTTTTATAAGCTTGTTCGGCGGCTGGTTTGTCATTGTTCTTTACCGCCTGCAACACAGCCTTCATATAGGTGCGTGCCTTAGAGCGTAAGCTGAAATTACGGGGGCGGCGCCTTTGCGCCTGGCGCACCCTTTTTCGTGCTTGTGGAGAATTGGCCAACGTAGATAATTAAAGAATGGCTAATGTTTAGAAGGCGCGCACTATGCGCAGTTTAGACAAATTTGTCAATCTTGCCCCTGCCAGCCTGCAAACATCGACGAAAAGTTCCGGCTGGCTTATGATCGGTGGTTGTCGGCCGGAAGACGATCTTGTCACGCAAACTGCTGAAGTCTACCGCTGTTACTGGCGGTATGACCCTGTTTTCACGTATTACGGGTTTGGTCCGAGATATCGTGTTCGCCCATGTAATAGGGGCGAGTGCCGGTGTCGCCGCGGATGCGTTTTACGTTGCCTTTCGCATCCCGAATTTCTTTCGCCGTATTTTCGGCGAAGGGGCATTCGCGCAGGCGTTTGTGCCCGTATACGCGGAGCATCAGGCGGGGGCCACCGACGATGAAAGGCAAGCTTTCCTAAGCAATATTAGCGGCATTCTTAGCAGCACGCTTCTTTTCGTTACAGTCCTCGGCGTCATCGCAGCACCCCTTGTGGTAACTATCCTTGCTCCGGGCTTTTTGGCTGTGCCTGAAAAGTATGAGCTTACGGTGATGATGCTACGCATTACCTTCCCGTACTTGGCGTTTATATCGCTCGTGGCACTGGCCGCCGGAATTTTGAACACGCACGGGCAGTTTGGCGTGCCGGCGTTTACACCTGTATTGCTAAATCTATCACTGATTGCCGCCGCTCTATGGTTAGCACCAAAGATTGGTAACACCGGTCTAGCGCTGGCATGGGGCGTCCTGGCAGCTGGTGCAGTGCAGTTAGTTTTCCAGCTGCCTTTTCTGCGCCGTATCCGCGCGTTGCCACGCCCGCGACTGGGTTGGAGAAACAGTGGTGTAAAGCGTGTGTTCAAACTGATGTTGCCAGCAATCTTCGGGAGCTCTGTCGTACAGATCAATATGCTGGTAAATACATTGCTGGCTTCGTTTTTGGTTACCGGCAGTGTTTCTTGGCTCTATTATTCTGATCGTCTCATGGAATTCCCCCTAGGTGTCTTCGGTATAGCGCTGGCCACCGTCATCCTTCCTACTCTTTCGCGTAGATATGTTGGTGCGTTGGCTGAAGAGTTTTCGCAACTATTGGATTGGGCGCTGCGGTGGGTGTTTCTGGTTGCTGTCCCCGCTTCGGTTGGACTAATCGTTCTTGCTAAACCCATCCTGACTACGCTGTTCCAATATGGCCAATTTGGACCCTACGACGTCGAGATGACATCTCGTGCGCTGATAGCTTTTTCGTTCGGTTTGGTTGCCTTTATCACAGTAAAGATTCTTGCCTTGGGTTTTTATGCGCGCCAGAATACCAGCAGCCCTGCGAAGATCGCAGCATGGAGCGTGGCAGCCAATATCATATTAAGTCTCGCTCTAATATCGTCGCTGGCCCATACGGGGCTTGCGTTGTCGATATCTTTGGCTGCATTTGTCAACGCGGGCCTGTTATTCCGTCTTCTGCGAAAGGATGGTATCTATACGCCGCTGTCGGGATGGAGTCGGCTTGTCCTAAGAATTGGCGTGGCAAGCACACTCATGGCCTTAGTATTAGGCTGGGGCGCCAGCGATATGCCGGGTTGGATAGCTGCCAGCGTGTTCCTCCGCGTGGTCCAGCTAGGGCTCTGGATTAGTGTGGGCATCCTGGTTTATATTGCGAGCATGTTGATGCTGGGCGCACGACCTAGAGATTTCTTGTTGAGGCGAATCGAGCAGACGGATGACTAGTCAATCGGCAATACCGCAAATTGTCCCGTGTGACGATCCGCGCGTATTCACCCTGGCCGAAGCGTTGGCCATGTTTCCGCTCGTGCGTAGGATTACTGAAGATGCCTATCATGAGCTCGAACCCGTGCGTTGCAAGTTGGAGGCGATGATCCCCACTAACCCGATGATGCAAGAAGTTGAAAGACAGTACGAAGTCATCGTCAAGGGCTGGGTCGGCAAAATGGAACGGCTTGGGCTTGTAGTCAAGGGTTTGTGGCTGGCGGACTTCGACACCGGTGATGGTTATCTATGTTGGAAGTTCCCAGAACTTAAGCTGGGTCACTACCACGGCTATCACGAAGGCTTCGCAGGTCGCCGTGTCCTACGCGAGGTCATCGAAGAGCTTGATCCAGACTGGGCCCACCCCTGAACTCTTGCCCTAACCTGCGGTGTACAGCTGGACCTTCTAACATCGAGAGGTTAACCTGTCCGGCTTTGCGAAATCCTTTATTGCACTGTCATGGAGCTTATACGCGGGCTGCATAACCTAAAGCCCAGGCATCACGGTTGCGTTGCGACGATTGGCAATTTCGATGGTGTCCATCTTGGGCATCAGGCAGTGGCGGGGCAGTTAGCCGAGAAGGCTCAAGCCCTGCGATTGCCGACTCTAGTTATCCTGTTTGAGCCACAACCGCAGGAGTTCTTTCGTCCCGATAAATCACCCCCCAGGCTTACGCGCTTCCGTGAGAAATGGCTGGCATTACGACGCTACTCGGTCGATCGGGTGCTTTGCATCCGGTTTGATGCCCGATTCGCAGCGATGGAGCCGGAGACTTTTGTTAGTCGTGTGCTAGTGGACGGTCTCGGCGTGCAGCATCTGGTAGTGGGCGATGATTTCCGTTTCGGAAAGAATCGTCGCGGCGACTTCGCTTTGCTTCAGCAAATGGGTCAGCGACACGACTTTCAAGTTGCTAACATGCACACAGTTACAATAGATAGCGAGCGCGTAAGCAGCACGCGCGTGCGCGCTGCGCTAAACATCGGGGATCTTGCCACCGCCGAGAAGTTGTTGGGACGCCCCTATCGCATGTCTGGTCGCGTTGCCCACGGACTCAAGCTTGGTCGTCGTCTTGGTATTCCTACCGCGAATATCCATGTCTACCGTAAGGCGACGCCCATCACGGGTGTGTATGTGGTGGAGGTATTTGGTCTTGAGCGTGAGCCGTGGCCAGGGGCTGCCAATGTGGGAACCCGGCCTACCATCAACGGTACGCGTACCCTGTTAGAGATTCATCTGTTGGATTTCGACGGCCACATCTATGGAAAGTATCTCAATGTCAATTTTCTGCATAAGCTCCGTGACGAAGAGCGCTACGATTCTTTGGATGAGCTAAAGATGCATATGTCTAGCGATCTAGATCGAGCCCGAGCGTTCTTCCAAGACTATCATCCGCAGCAGACACAACTGGAAAGCGGCAATGATGTCGTGGGATAAGGAAACCCCTGGGTCGAGGTGGCTGTGAAGCCTTATGCTGTGAAGCCTTATAAAGACACCCTTAACCTGCCGCGGACTGACTTCCCGATGAAAGCCAACCTGGCCAACCGGGAACCGGACATGCTCAAGTATTGGCAGGATATTGATCTATTCAACAGCGTGCGTGCTGCTTTTAAGGGTCGCCCCAAATATATCCTTCACGATGGCCCGCCGTACGCCAACGGCGATATCCACATCGGCCACGTGGTAAACAAGGTGCTCAAGGATATTATTGTCAAATCTAAGGCACTGGCAGGGTTTGATGCGCCCTATGTACCTGGCTGGGATTGTCATGGATTACCCATCGAGCACGAAGTAGAAAAGAAGCTAGGTCGTGACGCCTGTCGCAAAGATCCCAAAGCCTTTCGAGCTGCTTGCAGGCAATTCGCCACCGAGCAAATCGATGGCCAGCGCAATGATTTCATGCGTCTTGGCGTTATCGGCGATTGGCATAGGCCGTACCTCACTATGGATCCTAAGACGGAGGCCAATATCCTTCGTGCGCTTGCCAAGATCGTTGCCAATGGCCACTTGCATCACGGCTTGATGCCGGTCTATTGGTGTGCCGATTGTGGATCGGCATTGGCTGAGGCCGAAGTGGAGTATATGGATAAGACGTCGCCCACCGTCGATGTTCGTTTTCGAGTCGTCGATGATAAAGAATTCTTGTCGAAGTGTTCGGTGCTTGCGAATGGGAATAGTAAAGGTCCGCTAAGCGTTTTGATATGGACGACGACACCGTGGACGCTTCCCGCAAACCAGGCGGTGGCGCTGCACCCTGATCTGGATTACGTTGTGCTGCAGATCGACGATGGGACGGGTCAAGCCGAACGAATCGTCATCGCGGAAGCATTACTCGAGCCTTGTCTAGATCGTTACGGCGTGTCGAAGCATTGGGTTATGGCCCGCGCCAAAGGCAGTGCGCTGGAGCACCAAATGCTCGCCCATCCTTTCTATCAACGGGAGGTGCCCATTATCCTCGGTGAGCATGTCACCACCGAAGCCGGCACCGGCACCGTGCATACGGCCCCGGGCCATGGCCAGGAAGACTTCGACATGGGGCGCCAGTATGGTTTGAAAGTAGAGAATCCCGTGGGTCCGGACGGGAAGTTCTTGCCGCAGACCGAATTCTTTGCAGGTGAGAATGTGTTTGCTGCCAACGAGCACGTTACGAATGTTGTCCGCGAGCATGGTAACTTGGTGCACCATGGCACCTTGAATCACAGTTATCCGCACTGTTGGCGGCACAAGACGCCAATCATCTTTCGCGCTACTTCGCAGTGGTTCATCAATTTGGATCGCACCGGCCTGCGTCAGACGGCGCTCGACCAAATCAAGCAAGTGCGGTGGCATCCCGATTGGGGTCAAGCCCGTATCGAGGGCATGGTCGCGAATCGCCCGGCCTGGTGTGTATCGCGTCAACGGGTGTGGGGTGTGCCCATTGCACTCTACGTAGACAAGGAAACAGGAGAGCCGCATCCCGACAGCCAGCGGTTAATGGAAAACGTGGCGGTTCGTATCGAACGAGATGGAATCGATGCGTGGTTTGATTTGGACGACGTCGAGCTTTTGGGCGACGACGTGGACAAGTATGACAAAGTTACGGACATCCTCGATGTCTGGTTCGATTCAGGTTCAACCCACGCAAGTGTGCTAGATCACCGGCCTGAGCTCACCAATCCAGCCGACATGTACCTAGAAGGATCTGACCAGCACCGTGGCTGGTTTCAGTCGTCACTACTCGTTTCGGTGGCGGTTTCCGGGCGCGCCCCCTATCGTGAGGTGCTGACCCATGGATTTACGGTCGATGCCGATGGCATGAAGATGTCGAAGTCCCGTGGCAACGTGGTGGCGCCCCAAAAGGTCATCAAAGTGCTGGGTGCCGATATTCTGCGCGCCTGGGTTGCCACCACCGACTATCGGGCGGAGATGAACATCTCCGATGAGATCCTAAAGCGTACCGCCGATTCGTACCGGCGCATACGCAACACGGCCCGTTACCTCTTAGGGAGCCTTGACGGATTCGACGGTAAAGACTTGTTGCCGGTAAGTGAGCTTTTGGCCATTGATCGCTGGGCGCTAGAGACAACAGTGCGTCTGCAAGACCAAATCATTAGTGCCTATGCGGCCTATAACTTTCATCAGATCTACCAGAAAGTGCACCAGTTTTGTGTAGTAGAGATGGGAAATTTCTACGTCGATGTCCTTAAAGATCGCATGTATACGATGAAGACCGCAAGTCACGGTAGGCAATCTGCGCGGACCGTCATGTTTCATATCTTGGAGGCATTGGTTCGATGGCTGGCACCGCTTTTAAGCTTTACGGCCGAAGAGATTTGGCAACACATGCCGGGCAAGCGTGAAGAATCGGTGTTTCTCACTACCTGGCATCAATTGCCAGAGGTCGTTTCCGCGAAGACCACGGCCGGTTCTGACATGGACCTTGAATTCTGGGAGAGGGTGCTGAACACGCGAGACGTGGTAGGTAAAGAGCTAGAAAAGCTGCGGGTGGCAGGAAAAATCGGGTCTTCGCTTGACGCTGAGGTTGATCTTTATGCTAACTCCGACCTCTACGAAACAATAGAGAAACTAGAGGACGAGCTTCGGTTTGTGCTGATTACTTCTTATGCGCGATTGCATCCGCTGCAACAGCAGACTAACAACAAGCTAGAAAGCGCGCTCGATAGTCTTTCAATCACGGTGACCCCATCAATCCATCAGAAGTGCGAGCGTTGCTGGCATCATCGTGAGGACGTCGGTTCGAACCAAGAACACCCCACAATCTGCGCACGCTGCGTTGAGAATGTCGTTGGTGACGGTGAGGTAAGGAAGTACGCCTGATGCTTAAGCTGCTTTGGATTGCGGTTCTGGTTGTCGTAGTGGATCAGATTAGCAAATTGGCGGCCGTCAAATATCTCACCGCGCATGCGATCGAGGTCACGCCATTTTTAAATCTAAAGCTCGTCTTCAATAGCGGTGCGGCCTTTGGGTTATTCAGTGACGCAGAGGGTTGGCAAAACTTTCTGTTTGCTATTATCGCGCTCATCGTATCCGTTGTGGTTATTGTCATGGCGCGACGACTAGATACACGGGATACACAGATGGCAATAGGTTTGATGCTCGTCCTCGGTGGCGCGCTGGGCAATCTCTTTGACCGGTTGCGACTCCAGAGTGTTGTTGATTTTCTCGATGTCTATTTCAAGAGCTGGCCCTCGTTCGATATACCGGTATTGGAGCTGGTGTATTGTCATTTGGCCAACTCACGTGGTGACTGGCATGCGTACGCCAATGAAGCCTTTCACTGTCACTGGCCGGTGTTTAATGTCGCTGACTCAGCCATCAGCATTGGCGCTGTGCTGTTAGTGCTAGATGCCTTGGGAGTAGGATTTCGCAAACGCCACTCTTCACAGACAACGCTTTGACCTTGTTTCGAGATATACATCGGCAATCTGCTGCCTTACTCGTGAACCTTCAAGGCGACCTCCGCGTGACGTAATAATCGAGCACAAGAATATGGCGTTGCTTCTCGGCGTCGATACCGGTGGAACCTATACCGATGCCGTTCTTCTCGATGAAAATGAACGCGTGTTGGCGGGTGCCAAGGCGCTAACCACCCGCCACGACCTGTCGGTGGGCATCGGCGAAGCTATCCACAACGTTCTTGTGTCAACGGGTAAGTCACCCGGCGCAGTAGGACTTGTGTCGCTTTCGACCACGCTCGCCACTAATGCCTTAGTGGAGGGGCAAGGCGGACGCATTTGCCTGGTCTTAATCGGTTTTGATGAAGTCCATTTGACAAGATCTAATCTGGCAGGGGCGTTGGGTGATGACCCGGTAGTAATGCTGTCAGGCGGTCACAGTGCGTATGGCGAGCCACTGATAGAGCTGGAGGTCGAGGCGCTGACATGCAAGTTAGATAGTTTGGCGAAGTCGGTGACCGGCTTTGCCATTGCCGGCCTCTTCGCGGTTCGAAATCCTGAACATGAAACCATGGTGCGTGACATTATCCGCAAGCACACCAACCTACCCGTCACCTGTAGTCATGAGTTGTCTTCCAATCTCGATGGCCCAAGGCGCGCGCTGACTTGTGTGCTAAACGCGCGCATCATCAGTTTACTTCATCGCCTGATTGCCGCGACCGAGGGCTATCTGCATAGCCACGGTATCGATGCCCCGTTGATGGTAGTAAGAGGGGACGGTGCGCTTATTTCAGCTGATGTGGCCCAGGTGCGTCCTATTGAGACCATACTCTCGGGTCCCGCTGCAAGTCTTGTCGGTGCGTTCCATCTCACTGGGTTGGGGGACGCGATTGTCTCGGACATCGGTGGCACGACAACCGATATCGCGGTGCTCAAGGACGGGCGCCCAAGACTAGACCTGGATGGGGCAACCGTCGGCGGATGGCGAACCATGGTCGAAGCAGTGGCGATGCGAACGGTTGGTCTGGGCGGTGATAGCGAGGTTCGCCTTTCCATCAAAGGGCTTGGCGTCAGGTTGGTTCTCGGGCCGCGGCGTGTTGTTCCGGTAGCACTTCTCGCCATTAGCAATCCCGAGCTGGTGCATGACACATTGGATCGACAGCTGAGTCGTCGTTTCCCAAGTGAGCAGGATGGAAAATTCATTGTGCCCGTAGGTGGGGCGAACCTAGCGAGCATTGATCTGTCAAAGAATGAACGGGATCTCTATGACCGTTGCTCGAAAGGCGCGCAGGCGTTGGATCATGTGATTCATAGCCATCTCCGGCTCGGCTCGCTGAAGCGATTGATATCGAGAGGTCTTGTTCTTGCATCGAGTCTGACACCATCGGACGCGGCGCATGTCCTCGGCAAGCAGAAAGATTGGGACACTGTGGCATCGCGAAAAGCAGCCGAGCTTTTCGCCCGCCAAAGGGATGGAGGCGGAATAGAGATCGCCCCCGAGGCCGAACCTCTTTGTGAACGGATCATAAAGACGCTGGTGCGTCGTTCGGCCGAGACTGTTCTGGATAGTGCGTTTGAAGAAGATGGATTTCGAGAACCTGGCCTTAGCAGCCATGTTCTGACTGCGGCGGCGCTTGAGCGCGCGGGCAACATCGTCCAAACGGCACTTCATTTAGAGCTACCGATTATTGGACTAGGGGCACCCGCCCATACTTACTACGGGGAGGTTGCCGAATTGCTGCGCACGCAGGCGATCGTGCCAAAATACTACGATGTGGCAAACGCGATCGGCGCTGTGGTGGGTCGCGTCAGCGTAACGGTTGATGCAACGATATCCGCGCCCCAAGAAAGCGTATTTCGTGTTCACCTAGCGGAGGCCCCGAGTGATTTCCCGTCGTTGGATGAGGCAGTCGCGTTTGCCGAGGAGACCATCTCCGCTGAGGCCAGAGAGCGGGCCACCGAGGCAGGTGCAATTGACGTCAAAGTAAAAATCGATCGAGACGACAATGTGGTTCCCATCGATGGCCGTGACTTCTTCGTCGAGTCCAAGCTGGTAGCGACGGCATCAGGGCGCGCAAGAATCGCCAACTTAATAGAATAGAAATGGGTATAATAGAAATGCACGTAGCTGGGTAGCCCTAAATTATGCAAGTGATTCTCGCAAGTCCCCGTGGTTTTTGTGCTGGTGTTGACCGGGCAATCGAGATCGTGGAACGTGCTTTGGAGATGTTCGGCCCGCCCATTTATGTGCGTCACGCTGTCGTACATAATCGTTTGGTAGTTCAGGAGCTCCGGTCTAAAGGGGCGATATTCGTCGAGGACATCAGTGAGATGCCCGATGGGGCGACGGTAATCTTCAGCGCCCATGGCGTGTCACGAGCCGTGCGGCAGGAGGCCAAGGATCGCGGACTAACTGTGTTCGACGCCACCTGTCCGCTCGTAACCAAAGTGCACATGGAAGTCGCCCTACACCGAAAGAACAATACCGAATGTATCCTCATCGGACATGCCGGCCATACCGAGGTAGAAGGGACCTTGGGTCAGGCGGAGGACGGGATTTATCTTGTCGAAACGCCAGAGGATGTGGAGCGCGTGCAAGTCAATGATCCGCAGAAGCTGGCATTTGTTACTCAAACGACGCTATCGATGGATGACACGGCGTGTGTGATCAACGCGTTGCGTAAGCGGTTTCCCAATATCAGCCGGCCTAAGAAGGACGATATTTGCTACGCCACTCAAAACCGCCAAGACGCGGTCAAGGCCTTAGTTCGTGACTGCGAAGTGGTATTAGTGGTCGGGTCATCGCATAGCTCGAATGCGAACCGCTTGTGTGAGGTAGCAGAAAACCGTGGGATCCGTGGCTATTTAGTCGATGGACCGGACGAGGTACAGCGAGAGTGGATAGCGGGTTGTAAGAAGGTTGGTGTGACCGCCGGGGCGTCGACGCCAGAAGTGCTGGTGCAGGCGGTAGTTGCCCGGCTGCGGGAATGGGGCGCGCAGGTCGTGCGTGGGCGGGGCGACAAGGTGGAAAGCGTCGTGTTTAAGATCCCCAGGGCGCTGAAAGCGATCGGAGAGAATCCATCAACCAAGACTGGTCGCGGTTGATCGCCCCGGCCGGTCGGTTCGCGGCCGGGTCACCAGAATCATGATCTTGCCGGCAAATGATCCGAAAATAGGATTAAGTTCGCCGAACTCCCTTTAAATCTAGCTCATGAAGGTCGGTTAGCACTGTCTAGGCGGGGTGGCGAGTATCTTCTCCTCGGCCAGCGCCAGTCCCACCAGCGCGGTGGTGGCGATAATCAGCACGTTTGTGCTCATCATCAGCGCCTGACACACCGCCAGCAGGGTCACGTTTCGCCGCATTCCAATCATAGACCGAAGCATCTCTGCTTTGACGCCCTAGGCCAAAGAGGCTCGGCGTCAGCGGCAGAATTAGACGCGAGCCCCCCTAGCTTTATATAATTATTTCAAATGCCTACGGACACTAAAGCCAACGATGCGGCAATCAACGCCTGGCTGCGGGGGCACGGCATTAGGCCGACTAACCAGCGGGTAGAGATCGCACGTGTATTATTTGCGCGTTGTCTGCATCTCTCCGCCGACGATATCTTTCGGCTTGTCAACGACGCGTGCCAACGTGTGTCAAAGGCGACTGTGTACAACACGTTGTCGTTGTTCGTTGAGAAGGGACTGATCCGTCAGGTCATGGCTGCCCCCAGCAAGATCTTCTATGATTCTAATCCGGCGCCGCATCACCACTTCTACGACGTCAGTACCGGTAAACTTACCGACATCGATGCAACCAATGTGAAGGTGTCCGGCCTACCGCCCCTGCCCGAAGGAACCACCATGGAAGGGGTGGACGTGGTTGTGCGCTTGCGCCACAACCAATAACAGTTGTTAGTCTGGCTCCTCGTTGGGCCCCCGGCGGAAGGCCGCATACTCGCACGCGCATGCCGGTGTAGCTCAGGTGGTAGAGCAGTTGATTCGTAATCAGACTTTGGGACGCGGTTTACACCACTGTTTCTTTCATGATTTCCCCTTCACACGGCTTCTACAAAAACACTGATTTAGAGCAGGAAATCCCGCGAAATAAGGACCTCACGGAGCGAATTATAGAAGTTTATTTCTTTTCCACCGTCAACGGACTTAGGTTGTAGCAACCGTAATCGGCTCATATGCGATCGGTTGTTCACGGAACCCCCGGGGATTGACCGCAGTTTTTTCCATGTTGCCACGGACGCGGATAGCGTCGTCGAGTTAACGCAGTTGACACGCTGCCTCGACATCTTAAAGAAATGGCCGGCGGTGGGGGAGGCGCTGGCAACCAGGAACGCCGCTTGAAAAGCATATTGAAACCGTGCTTCTACCCGCATGGCAACCCCTACAAGAGACAGGGGCGACAGAGAAGGAATTGTCGTTCTATGTTATCGCCTAGTGCGTCGAGACCCTTGGGTGACAAAGGAGCCTCAAATCCAAGACGCTTACGGAGATCCGCGACCGCATAGAGGCGAGTAAGCGCAGCCGACAAGGCGTAGACGCATATCAGCGATTATACAATGAATTCGAAGAAGTTTATGATGACCTGGTGGCCGATGCGTTGCGGGAATTCGGTGAAGATGATCTGGCCCGACTCTATATAGAAAACGACTGGGAAGACCATCGCCGTCGATCGCAGCGGGGGCAAAAACTATGCGCTGGCAAGAAACAGTCTACTGGCTAGCACCATTCGGGTTTCTCAATACACTGGGGGGTGTTGTTGAAATTGTGTTGTCGGCTCATGTTGGTGCGTTGAGGTCCCGTCTGGTGCGGGGTTTATTTCAACTATGTTAGAGTAAAAAAAGATTCTGTGTCCCTTTTTCACATTGAAGAGAAAATAACGCTTAAAACATGGGATGATATCACGAATCGTCCTCGCTATAAATCTTCAGTTGAAGCCGAAAAAAATCCATGTATACGTGTCGCAGCAGTTTACTCTTTCAAGGAGCCAAGCGCTCGTTGCGGTGTCAACGACTGTCTTAAAGCCCACAACCAGGGTTTCCTAGTCATTACATCAGACGAAAGGGAAACAAATCTCTGTGAGACTTGCGGGCAACGGCTGATGGGTGTGGCCTTTGAGGAACAGAAGAAGACCCTTCGAAACCAGGCTCGCGATAGAGAGCAGCGGATTCGTCTAAATACCCTGCTCCAGCAAAGCGATGCTATTAAAAACCGAGTAGGAGAATTAAAGAAAGTACCCTATGGAGCCAGTTGGCTTTACCGCTCGTTAACCAACTTCCGAAAAACCTATCCGGTAGATCTGCTCGCCGCACTGCGTGAGTTGGCTACTCGTAAGGACGGTAACGCCATCCTTAGCGTCCTTGTCGAAAATAACGCCGATCGGACTCGCTTAGAGCAGGTCGAACAGCTACAGGGTTTAGGCATATTTGCGACAGATATCAGACAGACGCTCATCGGCAACATATTGAAACCGCTAATACAGTTGGAAGAAGATGTCGAGAACCCAGGCTCAAATTCATCACTGGCTGCCCATTGCCGATGGGCGGATAATCTGGACGATCAGTTTGCCTGTGTCGAACACCTGGTTAAAGAGGGACGAGCGTTTTTCAACACAGAGAATTTAGAGCGGCTAAAAAGCATTCCGCTATCGCAGAAAAGCGCTCGCCTCGTCCGATCGTTGCGATGGAACAGTGACGAGGGCATAGCTAAAGGAAGGTGAGATCAGAGTCTTTATACATATGCTAAAGCTGCCGCCACTGCTCGCCCAACTCCTTTGCTGGCTGGGATTCCACGATTTTCGCGTGATTAGCAAAACGTTTGAGTTCGGCGCCGGAGGAGGTATTGAGAGGGTCGAATGTCGACGGTGCGGTGCCATTATGGACCGCCAGGCATGAACTAAATTTAGGACAGTTCAGACCTTATTGCGGTAGACATACAACAAGAATCGCCCACCAACTCCGATGTCGGTTTCGATCTGGAGGGGATCGATCGGGGGTAGACCCGACGCATCCATGTTCCCCTGGCTCACGGTCGCTACGCCGTAGGGCTGTTTGTGTTATCATTTTGTTGATTATCGCCTCGTCGGCCGCGGCCATAGATGTCGCGGCGCCGACGGTGCACCGGACAATGGTTTCGGTGCAGTACGTGGTACCTCTATTTAATCCATCCGCCGCCCCGGTGGTGAGAGCCTGATTCAGGCTGCTCAGTGAGTCGTGCTTGCCGGCGGCCGCGTCTTTGGTGTCACGGCAAGGCGCATACTCAGCCGGAGAACAGCACATGAACAGGATGAAACATCGCGTCGTGGGCGTTGGTCGCTGCCCCAGCGCCTTGTAAGGAGAGAAGAATGGCATCGAGCAACGGCGCAGATGAGGCAGCCTTGGAAAGATCGTATTCAGTTGCGCCGCCAGTGGATGTAGTCACCGCCGAAGCACTGCTGAGGGAAGCAAAACAGATCATGGATCCACTAGGCGTGGTCTTTTTTCTTCGGCAAGGCACGTGTCTTGGCGCAGTTAGGGACAAGTGCATCATCCCGTGGGACGACGACTTGGATCTTGGATCAATAATCGGACTTCATGGGCTCACTGAGAGGTCAATAAATACGGTTGTCGCCGCTTTCAGGGACAACGGGTATTTCACCAAGGTTGAACACAACGACCACTATATAAACGTGGCGATGATGAAATCCTCAACGAGGACAGACTGGTGCTGCTACCGGATCATTGACGACAGCATATTCCACTACCCTGGGGTTCGGGTCCCCGCCAGGCTGTTCACTCAACTGAAAGAAATCGACTTTATCAGCGAGAAGTTCCTTGTACCGAATCCACCCGAGGAATACTTGCGCTGCAAGTATGGCGCAGCTTGGAGGACCCCAAAGAAAACGGGGTTTGAGAAAGACATTCTGGAAATGATTCCGGATGTGCCCCTCCCTGGCCGTGGGGGTAGACTGAGACGTTTCCTCGGCAAACACATACTGCAGGGGCGCGCTGGCAGGCTCAAGGTTCTTGATCATGAGAGGAAGCCAGTTCATGGCGCTGAGGTCAGGATTGCCGGAGTAGGCCGTTCCAGGACCAACAAGCAAGGCTACACGAAGTTCTATCTGCCCTGTGACGACTGGTACGCGCTTGTTATTAACTATGACAACCACGAGGAGGTGCTCTACCAGGAGAAGATGACTCCAGGTCGAACCTATGTCTACAGACCAGATCCCTTAGCGGTTTCCGGACGGCTCTGCGCCTTGTCCCCGGAGTGAGCTCGCCATGGACTTTATTGATACCGTTCAGGGGGTAGGCCAGTTGGGAAAGGGAAAAGTTCGATGATACGCGTGTACGCAGACATGGTGGCCGATCTGTTTCATTATGGGCATGTTGAGTTTCTAAGGCAGGTCAGTGCCCTCGGGGACTATGTCTTGGTAGGAATCAATGCCGATGATGTGGTGGCGGCGCATAAGCGCAGACATATTCAGACGATGGAAGAGCGTGTCGCATCTGTTGCTGCCTGCCGCTATGTAAACGAGGTAATTCCCAATGCGCCATGGATATTCGACCCTACTTGGATCCAGAAGTATGGCATTGATCTAGTTGTACATGGTGACGACTATTCTGATGAACAGCAGAGGTTTTTTTACAAGGTCCCTATTGAGATGGGCATATTCCGAACGGTGGCTTATACAAAAAGCATCTCAACCACGCAGATTATTCGTCGATGCAAAGAGGCGCAGCTAAGAAAAATGCCTTTTGATTCGACTGCAGGCGGTGAACGCTTAGTGCCAGACTCGGTTTTGTGGCCACCCTCAAAAGAATGAGATCATATACCGGTACTACGCAAATACTGTCCGCCCCTTCACAAAGAGGCTTTGTCGAGCCGCAGGCGATGAAGACTTCTGTAGTTTGTATAAGCCATTACTATCGTTGTCACGACTGGTTATCACGACCGAGCCCCGAATGACTGTTTTTGAGCCGATTCTGTTGAAAAACTCTCCAATTGTGCTTGCCGACGAATTCTTGAAAAATCCGCTTTAACAAAAACAATGCATTTAGGGGAGTCACAACGCGACTTCTAGTTCGAAACACCCAGAAAATCGAGTTTTTCAACAGAATCGGGCCAGAAGCGGCTACTCACTGCAAAGCGCTGCGGAGCATAACAATCCTAATCTCCGCATATGGCGCGGAGATTGCTCTTGCAAATGCGAAGGCTACGATGATTTGGTGCTCTCTGATTCACGAATGACCGAAAGGGTTGGCAGCCGCCTTTCAAGTACAGGTAGGGGACGATTATGCCCCTTACCCCACCATCTACTCCCTACCGCCCAGCGTGTCGCTACAGAGGGGCGTTGTTCGTAGTGACACGCTGGGGCACGCCTAAGGGCTAAGGCTCTGGTCGGGTTTTCCAAGAGTGCCCGTGATCCACTGAGCGATATATCCGCAAGCCTGTGCGAGTACGACCCTTGGACAAGGAGTTGTAGAAGATTGGGTGAATTGTAGAAGTGGGTCAGTGCACGGACATGCGAAAACACCCTAAAATATAGCTAAGCCGGTGTAGCTCAGTTGGTAGAGCAGCTGATTCGTAATCAGCAGGTCGGTGGTTCGAGTCCACTCGCCGGCACCATCAAATCAATAGGTTATGCTTCTTTCAACCTGAGACTATGTCGCGTGTAGGCAGTATGTAGGCAGCTCAGCGAGGTCTGAGTGCTTCTGATTCCCTCCGCATGCACAGGACTGCAATGTCCGCTCTGGCCGAAACCGGTCGAACTCGGAGGCAAATCGTAGTGCCGCATAACAAGGCGCTGCAGCTGACGGGTGATTCAAGCTAGTCCACGCAAATACCTTTCTAGGACGGCATTGAATTTCTCGGGATACTCCCAAAACATCATATGCCCACCAAAGAACTCCGCTTGCGCATTGGGCAGCCGGGTATCGAGGTAGGTCTTAGCAACGTCCGCCGAACTCTCGGCCACGACAAAGAGCGTCGGCAACATTCGGTCGACCTCTTGGGCTTCACGCTGATAATCGGAGAACATCCCCGCGGCACAATAGGCCGCGGCAATCCAGGGCGGTGACCGGGTGGACTGTCCGACGATCCAATCCAACTCTTCGGGCGCGAGGTCTCTTTGCACCATCGCCTCTTGGGCGTAGGCGGTGATGCAATCTCTATGTCCCTTGGCGGTCGTCAATGCCTGGTAGAAGTCCGCGGCCTGCGCCACACTCATTTCTGTCCACTCGTCGCTACCTGTGACGGGGGCCGGGGGCATGTCGATGAATACGAGACCTCTGAGGGACTGCGTACCCCGCAGCCGCACTAGGCCCCAAAGCGGTAGGCAGCCATAAGACCAGCCAACGATGACCGGACTTCTCAGGTCTAAATGATCTATCAGCTTGGCGAGGTCTGCGCTTTGTGTCGCGTAGTCGTTGCCTTGGAGGGTGACGGTCGAGCGCCCCTGACTGCGCGGGTCGAAGCTGACCACTTGGTGAGTCTTGGAGAAGTGCGCGACCTGGTGATCGAACACCTCGATCGTAAAGGTCCACCCGGGGACGAATACAAGCGGCGGCCCCTCTCCACTTACTTCGTAGTAAAGCTCGACGCCCGGCTCGGTTTCAAAGAATGATCCGTTCCGCATCCTCCTCACTCCCGCTCCCGGCAGCATACGCCCTCGGGGGGCATGCGACTAGTGCGACCAACTTCTCCCCGGAGTTAGGACGATAGTTCAGAGTTGCATTTCAGGCCGTTCCGAATGACCGTTTTTGCCCGATTTCTTTTGGCCGATTTCTGCCTGTCGCTATCAGCAATCTGCGTGGCTCTGAATGACAGCTTGTAGGCGAGAGCGGTCATTCAAAGAGGGTCTGACTGAGCAAATGAACTCCTTTGACGAATGTCGGCTTTCGCCTAGGAGCTGCCGGTCAGATAATAGAGTTGCGGCAGGCAGAAAATGACCCAAAGGAGACGTTCATCTATTCCGCAGGGCGGAGATATACTGCAATCGAGACGTTCAATTACCGTTAGTTTTTGTTGGTGCTAAGATGAAAATCGCAAGAACTGGAATTATTCTGAATACTGAAAAATACGATGAGTGTATTGCTTTCTACAAAGATCTTTTTAACCTGAATATCCTATTTGAGGAAGTGGATGGTGACTTCCGAATGGCTTGTTTTGAGTTCGGTGGTTCTTACCTAATGATTGAAACGGGTGGTATAGCGAATGATATCGGTAAATCAGTATCAGAAAACGCGACAAAGTTAAGATTTAATGTGACTGATATTGATATGGCATTAGAAAAGCTACAAGCATGTGGTATTGAGGCTGAAATCCGTAGGC
>Ga0209980_10000181_pt1 | contig 32408 bp, 32 predicted proteins | sample CR02metaG_FD_183611 | JGI IMG/M metagenome (GOLD analysis project Ga0209980, IMG submission 183611) | Deep subsurface microbial communities from Mariana Trench to uncover new lineages of life (NeLLi) - CR02 metaG (SPAdes) (version 2) | ecosystem: Environmental > Aquatic > Marine > Ocean trench...
ATAACGCCTTCTTTTTGTGCGGGTCTAACCTCGACCCGATAACTGGACCTCAGGGGGCTTCGCGGCCCCCTTCTTTCTAACCCCCAAAAGTGCTACGAATGCGAGCGACCCGGAACGGTCACAAGATGGTGATAACTGCACCTAACGCGCACCTATGACAGAAAAAGGGCTTGGACCTGTTTGCTAAATCCCTTATATTTAGCGGCTTACATGATAGAACCCGCACCAGATACAGGATGTTACTTAAACACTGGTTCCCACCACCTGAAGGCGGAGCGCGGGCGTATTTGTGGCGTTCCGGCGTGATGCACGTTGAAACGTTGATTCGGTGAAGAAGCTTTTCATTAAAACCTACGGCTGCCAGATGAACGTGTACGATTCCGCGCGTATGGCGGATGTACTGGCGCCGGCAGGCTTTGAGGAGACGGCGGTGCCCGAAGCGGCCGATCTGGTCATCCTCAACACCTGTCATATCCGCGAAAAAGCCGCCGAGAAGGTCTATTCGGAACTCGGACGCCTGCGCGCCATTAAGGACGCCGCGGCGGGCCGTGGCCGGACCATGCTGATCGGCGTCGGTGGCTGTGTCGCTCAGGCCGAAGGCGAAGAAATGCAACGCCGTGCGCCGTTCGTCGATATCGTCTTCGGCCCGCAGAACTACCAGGACCTGGCCCAGATGGTGGAGGACGCGGCACGGGGCGGTACCGTCCTCAAGACCGATTTTCCGGCCCGGCCCAAGTTCGATTCCCTGCCCGAGGTGCGCCGCGAGGGGGAAATCGCGGCGTTTATCTCGGTTCAGGAGGGGTGCGATAAATTCTGCACCTTTTGTGTCGTTCCCTATACCAGAGGGGCGGAGTATTCGCGCCCCGCGGCGGACATTATCGCCGAGGCCCGCGCCCTGGTGGCGGGCGGGGTTTCGGAAATCACCCTGTTGGGCCAGAACGTCAACGCCTATCACGGCGAGGCGCCGGGCCGCGCCGCGCCAAGATCGGCTTTGGGCCAAGGGGAATGGGGGCTCGGCCGGTTGATCCGTGACCTTGCCGGGATCGATGGCCTTGCCAGGATCCGCTACACCACATCCCATCCTTCGGACATGGATGACGACCTGATCGCCGCCCATGGCGAGGTTGACGCCCTGATGCCCTACCTCCACTTGCCGGTGCAGTCCGGTTCCGATCGGGTGCTGGCGGCGATGAACCGGCGTTACACGGTGGATCAATACGCCTCCGTTGCCGCGCGCCTGCGCGCGGCGCGGCCCGACATCGCCCTGTCGTCGGATTTCATCGTCGGTTTCCCCGGGGAAAGCGACGCCGATTTCGAGGCGACTCTCGATCTGGTGCGCCGCCTGGGATATGCCCAGGCTTACTCCTTTAAGTACAGCGCCCGGCCTGGGACGCCGGCCGCCGAGCGGCCCGACCAAGTGCCCGATGCCGTCAAATCGGCACGCCTCACCCGGTTGCAAACGGAGCTGAAATCCCAGGCACGGACCTTCAACGAGGCCTGCGTCGGGCGTGTCATGAATGTGCTGTTCGACCGTCCCGGCCGCCATCGGGGCCAGATGGCGGGCCGAAGCCCCTATCTTCAGGCGGTCTACGTGACACAAGGCGACGGCGAAGCCCAGGCGCTGCGGGGGCGTATTCTCCCGGTGCGGATCACCGAGGCCCATGCCAACAGCCTGGCGGGAACGCTCGCCGACCGCGCGCCATTGGGGGCGGGTCCATGACGCGCCGCCCGGCGCGGTCCGGCTCGAAACAACAGGCCCGGCGCGTCGGCTCCGGCCGGCCGGGAGCCGGCACCGTCACCAAGCCTTTGGTCCTACAATTCGACGACAATTCGGTTTTGACGCTTCTCTTCGGCGAGCACGACCGCAATCTCGTGCGGATCGAAAACGATCTCGGCGTCACCGTCCATGCACGGGGAAACCAGCTGACCATCACCGGACCCAGGTCCGCCGCCGGGGCCGCCCGGGATGCGTTGATGAACCTGTATGATCGTGTCAAAGAAGGCGTGCCTGCCGATCAAGGCGAGGTCGACGCTATTGTTCGCCTGGCGGCGGCGGGCCAGTTGGAGCCCGGCGGCGGCGGCGGCGCAATCGGCGCGGGCGGGGCGGTGATTCAGACCCGGCGGCGGCGGGTAACCCCGCGGACCCCCACCCAGGCCGCCTATATCGAAGCCATGAACACCTATGAACTGGTGTTCGGCCTTGGCCCGGCCGGCACCGGCAAGACCTATCTCGCGGTGGCGACCGCCGTCGCCTTGCTTCAGGCCGGCGCGGTCGACCGCATCATTCTTTCGCGTCCCGCCGTGGAGGCGGGGGAACGGCTCGGATTCCTGCCCGGCGACATCCGCGAAAAAGTGGATCCCTACCTGCGCCCTCTCTACGACGCGCTTTACGACATGTTGCCGGGCGATCAGGTGGTCAAGCGGCTTGCCAGCGGCGACATCGAGGTGGCCCCGCTGGCCTTCATGCGGGGGCGGACACTGGCCCATTCCTTCATCATCCTCGATGAGGCGCAGAACACCACCAGGGTGCAGATGAAGATGTGCCTGACACGGCTCGGAGAAGGATCCCGCATGGTGGTGACCGGGGACCTGAGCCAGGTCGACCTGCCCCTGGGGACCCGCTCGGGTCTCACCGACGCCCTCGAGGCGCTCGATGGCATCGACGGCGTCTCCATGGTTCGCTTCACCGACCAGGACATGGTCCGCCATCCCTTGGTGACGCGGGTGGTGCGCGCCTATGAGAAGGCCGAGAGGCGCCGCGACCCTGGATCCGCCGCCGCGACCCCCGCCCCCGCCAAGGACAAGGCCAAAGCCGCGTCGCCCGGGAAGCGGGTGCGCGCCAGGCCGCGCGCGGCCAAACCGGCCGACGGAGAAGGCCAAGGTGACGCAAAAAAGTGAACCCGCCATGGTTCCCGAAAGCGCCGAGATCGCGGTCCCGGTCGCGGTGAGCGATGCGGCCTGGACGGAGGCCCTGCCCCAGTGCCGGGCCATCGCCATGGGCGCCGCCTTGGCCGCCGCCGCGCGCGCCGATCCGGGGCCGCTGGAAATCAGCATCCTGTTGGCCGGTGACGAAGAGGTGCGCGGGCTCAACCGGGACTATCGCAAGGTCGACGCGCCCACCAACGTGCTGGCCTTCGCCAGCGGTTCCGAGCCGCCGGTACCCCAGGCGGCGCGGCTGCTGGGCGACGTGGTGCTGGCCTTCGGCACCGTGCGCCGGGAAGCCGATGAGCGCGGCCTGGAGATGGCCGATCATCTGGCCCATCTGGTGGTTCATGGCGTGTTGCACCTTTTGGGGTATGATCATGAAGCCGCGTCGGCGGCCGTCGCCATGGAGCGGGCCGAAGCGCAAATTCTGGCGGGGCTGCGGATCGCCGACCCCACTGCCGACGATGAGAGCGAGGGTACACGCCCTCAGCGAGAGAGATGACCGGAAACGCTCAATCTAGCCGGCCTCGCGGGACCGGGGCCGAACTCCAAAATCAATCCATATTCCAGAAAATCCTGGCTTGGCTGGGCCGGCTCGGTCGGTGGCGCAACGGCGACGGGTCGATCCGCGAAACCCTGGAAGAGTTGATCGAGGAACGACCCGACGGCGAGGAAACCATCGATGAAGACGAACGGCTGCTCATCGGCAATGTTCTCAATCTGCGTGATGTCGAAGCCGCCGATGTGATGGTGCCGCGGGCGGAGATCATCGCCATCGAAGCGGACGCCTCCCTCGATGAGCTGATCGCGTTGATGACCCGGGAGGCCCATTCCCGGGTGCCGGTCTACCACGAGACCCTGGATAACGTGTCGGGCATGGTTCACATCAAGGACGTGCTGGCGCGCGTGGGCACCACCGAAACGCCGGGGCTTTCCGAAATTGCGCGCAAGGTGTTGTTCGTGTCGCCCACCATCCGGGTGTTGGACCTTCTGTTGCAGATGCGTTTGACAAGGGTGCATATGGCCCTGGTGGTCGATGAATTCGGCGGCGTCGACGGCCTCGTCACCATCGAGGATCTGGTCGAGGAAATCGTCGGCGACATTCAGGACGAACACGATGCCGACGAAGTTGCCATGATCGCCCGGCCCGACGGCACCATCATCGCCGATGCCCGCACCGAGCTCGGGGAATTCGAGTCGCGCGTCGGCCCGGTCTTGACCGACGACGAGCGCGCCGAGGACATCGAAACCCTGGGCGGCCTGATCGTCACCATGTTGGACCGGGTCCCGAGCCGTGGTGAGATCATCACACACGGTTCCGGCATCGAGTTCGAAATCATCGATGCGGACCCCAGGCGGATCAAGCGCGTCCGCCTTCGCAACCTACCCACCCCGAGGCCGGACCAAGGCGCGGCCGGGCCATGAGGGAATTGGCCCGGCGCCTTGGCGCGCTTTCCGGCTGGCGCCGGTTGGCCGCCGCCGCCGGGCTTGGCGCGCTGGCGGTGCTGGCGCTCCCCCCCATATACGCCGTGCCGGTGTTGTTGGTGTCCTTCACCGGCTTGGTCTGGCTGATCGACGGGCTCGACGGGGGGCCGCGCGCCGGGTTCAAGGCGCTGGTCCTCGGATGGTGGTTCGGCTTCGCGCATTTCACCTGCGGGCTCTACTGGATCACCAATGCACTGTTGGTCGACGCCGCCACCCACGGCTGGCTCGCGCCCTTCGCCGTAGGGGGATTGTCTCTCTATTTCGCGGTCTATCCGGCCCTCGCCTGCTGGGCGGCTTCCCGGGTCCGGCCCGGCGTGCCGCGGGTGCTGGTCCTGGCGACCGCCTGGGCCGCCACCGAATGGTTGCGCGGCGTGGCTCTGACCGGTTTTCCGTGGAACCTGATATCGACTTCGCTGGCTTTCGATGCCGCCGCCATCCAGGGTGCGGCATTGCTCGGCGCCTATGGTCTTAGCCTGGTGGTGGTGGCCATCGCCGCCGCACCAGCGACCCTTGGGGCGGCGGCCACGGGCCCTGCCCGCGCCCTGCCCTTCGGCGTCGCCATGGTGCTGGCCGCGGCAATCGGCGGAGCGGGCGTCGTCCGGGTGGCTTCGGCGCCGGGCGCGGGTGCCGCGGTTACCGATGTGACACTGCGGATCGTCCAGGGCAATATCGACCAGCGCTTGAAATGGCGCCGTGATCTGGCGCAAGGCCATTACCGGACCTACCTGCGGCTTTCGCGGGCCCCCGGGGGCGGCGCCGCGCCCGATCTGGTGATTTGGCCGGAGACCGCGGTACCCTTCAGCCTCGACGGCAATCCGGCGTTGGTCCGGGCGCTCAAGCGGGCGGTGCCCGCCGATGGTGTGTTGATCACCGGTGCGGTGCGGACCACCCCACCCGGAACGCGGCCGCGCCGAGTGTGGAACGCGGTCGTCGCCGTTACCCAGCGGGGCATCGTCGCGACCTATGACAAGCACCACCTGGTGCCCTTCGGCGAATACGTTCCCGCCCGCAAATTTCTTCCCATCACCAAGATCACCGCCGGGCGAATCGACTTCACCCCGGGCCCCGGTGCGCGCAGCCTTGATATTCCCGGCTTGCCGCGGGTCTCGCCCCTGGTCTGTTTCGAGGCCATCTTCCCGGGTGCCGTGGTGGCGCCGGGCCGCCGCCCGCGGTGGCTCCTGAACCTCACCAACGATGCCTGGTTCGGGCGGTCCACCGGGCCTTATCAGCATCTGGCGGCGGCGCGGCTTCGCGCCGTGGAGGAGGGTCTGCCGCTGGTGCGGGCCGCAAATACCGGTGTCTCGGCGGTGATCGACCCATGGGGCCGGGTGCTCGAGGCGCTTCCCCTGGGCCGCCGCGGCGTGATCCAGCGGCGTCTTCCGGCGGCTCTCGACCCCCCGACGCCGTTCGCCCGCTTCGGCAACGGGGGGTTCGCCCTGGTGGCGTGTGTTATTTTACTTTTCGCCCTATGGATGGACCGCCGGCGGGCCGCTGCGGACCGAAAATGATGCCAATTCTACATCTCATTGTTGAGTCTTGGGGCATCTTTCACTATAATTGGTTTGTTAGCTTAGTTGCAGATATTGCAGCCCTAAACTGGCTATCCGGCCACATATAAAAAAGGAACAGCTATGGCAAAGGCCGCAGTAAAATCCACCCGACGACCCCCTCGCGCCAAAAGACGACCCCCTCGTGCCACAAAAGGAAGGTCCAATCCCATCGATGCCCATGTCGGCAGCCGCGTTCGGCAAAGACGCATGTTGCTCGGCATGAGCCAGGAGAAGCTGGGCAAGGCGGTGGGGCTTACCTTTCAACAGATCCAGAAATACGAACGCGGGATCAACCGTATCGGCGCGAGCCGGCTGTTCACGTTGAGCAAGGTTCTGAGCGTGCCGATCATGTTCTTTTTCGAGGAAATGCCAAGGGCGCTGGCCGCGGCCGGCGCCAAGGCGCGGGGCTTCGCCGATGCCTCGGTGACGTTCGAATCGGACCCCATGGCCAGCCGCGAGACCGCGGAACTGATCCGCGCTTATTATGGTATCGGAGATGCCAAACAGCGCCGGCGGGTGCTCGAACTGTTGCGATCCATGGCCGACGGGACCTGAGGCGATCAACCTGGCGGGAAACTCCTTGACGGTACCGCCAAAGGTTGCAACAAGAGCCGCCCAGAAGTAAGTGATGCGCGTCGGTGGAGCGAATGCTCCGCGGGCGGTGGCGCGGGCCGGTGCGCGGGTTTTCAGAGTCACCATGGAGGAGCCCGTGTCCCAAGGCGATTACCTGTTCACCAGCGAATCGGTTTCCGAAGGCCATCCCGATAAGGTCGCCGACGGTATCTCCGATGCCGTCGTCGATGCTTATATGACCCTGGATCCGCAATCCCGTGTGGGGGTGGAAACCCTGGTGACGACCAACCGCGTGGTCATGGCGGGGGAGGTTCGCGGGCCGGCCGCCCTAGACGCCGAGGAGCACGAAAGGATCGCCCGCCAATGCGTGCGCGAAATCGGTTATGAACAAGAAGGGTTCCACTGGAAAAAAGCGCGGGTGGAGGTCCTGATCCATAACCAATCCGAGGACATCGCCATAGGGGTCGATGCGGCGGGGAACAAGTCCGAAGGCGCCGGCGATCAAGGCATCATGTTCGGCTATGCCTGTCGTGAAACCGATGTGTTGATGCCCGCGCCCATCCATTACGCCCACGCCATCCTGCGCTCCCTGGCCGAGGCCCGCCGTTCCGGCGCCGAGCCCGGTCTGTGCCCCGATGCCAAGAGCCAAGTCACCCTTCTCTATGCCGATGGGAAGCCGGTGCGGGCCAGTTCCGTGGTGGTGTCCACCCAGCACCATGAAAGTCTCGACCAGGCACAGGTCCGCGAGATCGTGCGGCAACATGTGGAAGGCGTGCTGCCCGATGGTTGGATGTGCCCCGAGGACGAATTCTACGTCAATCCCACCGGCCGTTTCGTGACCGGCGGTCCCGACAGCGATTGCGGCCTGACCGGACGCAAGATCATCGTCGACACCTATGGCGGTTCGGCGCCCCATGGCGGCGGCGCGTTTTCCGGAAAGGACCCTTCCAAGGTCGACCGGTCGGCGGCCTACGCGGCGCGGTATTTGGCCCGCAACGTGGTTGCCGCGGGCCTCGCCGGGCGCTGCGTGATTCAGATTTCCTATGCCATCGGCGTGGCCAAGCCGCTTTCGGTCTATGTCCATACCTATGGCACCGCTACCTGTGACGAACAGAAATTGCCGGGCGCATTGTGCGAGGTCATGGATCTCACGCCGCGGGGCATTCGCGATCATTTGGGGTTGGACAAGCCGATCTATGCACGCACCTCGGCCTATGGCCATTTCGGGCGGCCGCCCGAGCTCGACGGCGGGTTCTCCTGGGAGCGCGATGACCTGGTGGAGGGCCTTGTATCCGCCCTCACCTGAGGCGCCCTAGCCGACCGGGGGCCGGAAAGCACTCTAAGCCCGATGTCCAGCCCATCCAGCCCATCCGCCACGTCCCATGCCACGCGACGCATCCTTTATGGCCGCCGCAAGGGCCGGCCTCTGCGGCCCGCCCGCAGGCGCTTGGTCCAGGACCTGTTGCCGCGGATCGGAGTGCCCCTTGAGCTCGGCGGCGGCGCCCGGGAGCCGGCATCGCCCGGCACCGCTCCGCTTCTCGACCCGGCGCGGTTTTTCGACGGCCCGCCCGCCTTCGCCGCCGGTAGCGCCGGTGGGTTGCCCTACCGCGAGGTCTGGTTGGAAGTAGGGTTCGGCGCCGGCGAGCATCTCGCTGCCCAGGCCGAAGCCCACGCCGATATCGCCTTCATCGGCTGTGAACCTTTCCTCAATGGCGTGGCCGCCCTGCTGGCCCGGGTCGATGCGCGGCGGCTGTCCAATATCCGGATCTACCACGATGACGCGCGCTTCCTGATCGAACGCCTGGCGCCGGGCACCCTCGCCCGTGTCTTCGTCCTGTTCTCAGACCCTTGGCCCAAGGCCCGCCATGCGCGCCGCCGGTTCATCGCCGCCGATACCCTAGACGTCTTGGCCCGAGTCATGGCCGATGGCGCCGAATTGCGCTTCGCCACCGATGACCCGGTCTATCTGCGCTGGGCGCTGGCGGCGCTGACCGCCCACGAGGGCTTTCGCTGGGTCGCGGAAAAGGCGGCGGACTGGCGCGTCCGGCCCGCCGATCAGCCGGCCACCCGATACGAAGAAAAGGCGCGTGCCAAGGGCGTGTCGCCGGTCTTCCTGGTCTTCGAGCGGTGTCCGCGCCCCGCGCCCGACCTCCGGCAAAAGCCCCAAAACACTTGAAGGCGCGGCGAAAATGAGTATATTCCCCAATATTCTCTATAGGGTCCGAGTAATCGGGTGACTTTGCGGGGTGGGCCACCGGCCCGCTTTTTTATTACCAGGTCCAGGAACCGGGCGCGGCGGCGGGTGATGCGCCGGCCGGCCATTTTTCGGGATTTTGCTCACGACCATGAACCAGATTCACGAGAGGGTCGCGGCGCTGATTACAGGACCCCTGGAGGGAATGGGCTATGAGTTGGTGCGGGTGCACCTTTCCCACCGCGCCCGCCCAGTGCTTCAGGTGATGGCCGAACGGGCCGACGGCGCCGCCATGAGTGTGGACGATTGTGCCGAGATCTCCCACAGCGTTTCGGCGCTGCTCGATGCCGAAGACCCGATCGTCGGGGCCTATACGCTGGAGGTCAGTTCGCCGGGAATCGACCGCCCCCTGACCCGGCCCCGGGATTTCGAGCGGTTTGCCGGATTCGACGCCCGCATCGAGACCCGCGACGCCATCGCCGGTCGTCGCCGGTTCAAGGGAAAGCTCTTGGGGCTGGCCGGGGGGATGGTGTCGATCGACGTGGAGGAGGAAACAGTGCACCTGCCCTTCGAGGCCATTGCCAAGGCCCGGCTGGTGTTGACCGATGAATTGATTGCGGCGGCGCGGGCGGCACCCCCCCGGCTTAAAAACCCGGCCATGACGGCGGGGATCGCCGCGCCGAACCTCGGGCCGGATGTCATGGGTGATGAACGCCAAGTGGATGAATATGATCGGGACTCGCGATAAAATGGAACAGACCACGGAAAATACGCCCCTTGCGGAAGAAACCACCGGCCTCGCCAGGCCCGAATTGATTCAGGTCGCCGATGCCGTCGCCCGGGAAAAGGCCATCGACCGGGAGGAGGTCCTGACCGCCATGGAGCAGGCGATCCAGAAGGCGGGCCGCTCCCGCTATGGCCAGGAACGCGATATCCGCGCCGAGATCGACCGCGCCACCGGCGAGATCACCCTGGCGCGCTACACCGAGGCGGTGGAGGAGGTAGAGGACGAGTTCACCCAGATCTCCTTGGAGGCGGCGCGCCAGGTCGATCCCGACATCGAACCGGGCGGCTTTCTCATCGACCGTCTGCCGCCCATCGACTTCGGGCGCATCGCCGCGCAAACCGCGAAACAGGTGATCGTGCAAAAAGTGCGCGAAGCCGAACGCCAGCGCCAGTACGAGGAATACAAGGATCGCGCCGGCGAGATCGTGAACGGGCTCGTCAAGCGGGTCGAGTTCGGCAACGTGACCGTCGATCTCGGCCGGGGCGAGGCGGTGCTGCGTCGTGACGAGGCCCTGCCCCGTGAAAATCTGCGGACCTCCGAACGGGTGCGCGCTTATATCTATGACGTGCGCGAGGAGTTGCGCGGTCCCCAGATCTTCCTGTCTCGCACCCGGCCCGAATTCATGGCCAAACTGTTCGCCCAGGAAGTGCCGGAAATCTACGACGGCATCATCGAAATCAAGTCGGTGGCCCGGGATCCGGGAAGCCGCGCCAAGATCGCGGTCCTGTCCAACGATTCCTCGATAGATCCTGTAGGCGCCTGCGTCGGCATGCGCGGCAGCCGCGTCCAGGCGGTGGTGGCCGAGCTGCAGGGCGAAAAGATCGACATCATCCAGTGGTCGCCGGACCCCGCCACCTTCGTGGTCAACGCCCTGGCGCCGGCGGAAGTGACCAAGGTGGTGTTGGACGAGGACCAGCAACGGATCGATGTGGTGGTGCCCGACGACCAGTTGTCCCTGGCCATCGGCCGTCGCGGACAAAATGTCCGCCTCGCCAGCCAACTTTCGGGTTGGGATATCCGCATCTTGACCGAGGCCCAGGAATCGGAGCAGCGCCAGGAATTCTTCCGCACCCGGTCGCAAATGTTCATCGACTCCCTCGATGTCGACGATGTGATTGCCCACCTCCTGGTCACCGAAGGGTTTACCTCCATCGAGCAGGTCGCCTTCGTGCCCCAGCAAGAGCTGATCAATATCGAGGGATTCGAGGAGGATATCGCCCAGGAGCTTTCCAACCGGGCGCAAGCTTATCTTGCCGAACAGGCGGAGAAATTTGCCGCCACACGGCGTGAACTGGGAATCGCCGACGACCTCGCGGATTTGCCGGCGCTTTCGCCCGATATGGTGGTGGCGCTCGCCAATGCCGGCATCAAGACCCGCGACCAGCTGGCCGAACTCGCCGGCTATGAATTGTCTGGATCCGAAGTGGAAGGCGAAGAAGGGGTTCTTCAGGATTTCGGTATGACCGAAAGCGACGGCAACGCCATCATCATGGAGGCCCGGGCCCATTGGTACGCAGACGACGACGCCGAGGAAGAGGCCGAGGAAGAGGCCGTCGGCGAGGGCGGCGACGGCGATGAGGCGGAAAAGGGAGAGGTCGGCGCGGAAGGCGCGGAAGCCGCAGAGGCGGCGGCCGCCACGACCGAAACCGGGCCCGCGCAAACCGCCGGCAATCAAGAGAAACCGGGGACGGAGGGCTAAGCGGCGAACATGACAGCGCGCGGCAGCCCTAGGGGGCATCGGTTGGTCGAGGGGCACTCGCGAGGCGCGGGCGATAGGCGATGCATCGTCAGCGGTCGGTCGTTGCCGCGCGCCCGGATGGTCCGCTTCGTCGTCGGACCCGACCGGTCGCTGGTCGCGGATCTGGATCAACGCTTGCCGGGACGCGGGCTGTGGGCGGAGGCGCGCAAGGACATCCTCGCCGAGGCGGCGTCGGGGCGGCATTTTTCCCGGGCCCTCAGGGGTCCCGTCGAAGTGCCGCCGGACCTCGTCCGGCGGGTGGAGGCCGGGCTGGCGGCGCGATGCTCTAACCTGATCGGCCTTGCCCGCAGGGCCGGGGCCACCGTCGCCGGTTTCGAAAAAACCCGGGCTGCGCTGAAAGGCGGCACGGCGCACCTGTTGATCAGCGCCCGGGATGGTGCCGCCGACGGACGCGGCAAGCTGACGGCGTTGGCCTCCGGCATCGCCCGGGCGGAAGGTCTCACTGCGGCAGAACTGGGGGCCGTGTTCGGCCGCGAGGGCGTCGTCCATGTGGCGGTGACCGACGGCCGCTTCGCCCAGCGCATCGCCGGGGCATTGGCGCGGCTCGATGGCGTGCGCGGCGCCGCCGGCGACCAAGATGAATATTCTGGCGCCGCCCAGGTGCGACAGGGTTAGCAACAGAGTGGACCAGGTATGAGTGAAACGACCAAAGATACGGACAAGAAAAAGATTCCCCTGTCGCTTTCCCGGCCGGGCCGCCTCGAGCTCAAGAAGACCGTTGCGCAGGGGCAGATCCGGCAGAGCTTTTCCCATGGCCGGAGTAAGGCCGTCACGGTGGAAGTGCTTAAGAAGCGGACCTATGCCGCCACCGAAAGCGGCGGCATGGCCGAAGTCAAGCCGGGTGTAATAGCCGACGTCCAGGCCAAGGATCTAGGCGAATTGCTTACCAGCGGTGAACAGGCGGTTCGGGCGCGGGTCCTAGAAGATGCCGAGCGGGACGACGAACGGCGCAGGATCGAAGACGCCGAGGGCGCCGCCCGCGAGGCGGAAGAGGCCAAGAAGCGCGCCGAGGAAGAGGCGGAAGAGGCCAAGAAGCGCGCCGAGGAAGAGGCCGAGGCCGCCGCCGCCGCGCCGCTTGCGCCCGATGTCGAGGCCCCAGCCAAGCCGGCCCGCGGCAAGGGCAAACCGGCGCCCCTCTCGGTCGAGGAAATCGGCGCGGAAGAGGACACCAGGAAACGCGCGCCGGGCCGTAAGGGCGCCAAGGCGGAAAAGGGCCGGCCATCGCTGACCCTGCGCAAGGAGGGCGACCGCCGCCGCGGCAAGCTCACCATATCACGGGCGCTCGATGACGAAGGCGGAGAGCGCGTGCGCTCGCTGGCTTCCATGCGCCGGGCACGGGAGAGGGAACGGCGCGCCCAGGCCGCGATCCAGGGCCGCGGCGAAGCCGTCAAGGTGTTCCGGGAAGTGGTGGTGCCGGAGACCATCGCCGTCCAGGAACTCGCCAATCGCATGGCGGAACGCGCCCCCGATGTCATAAAGGCGCTGATGAATATGGGCGTCATGGCGACCATCAACGAGAACATCGACGCCGACACGGCGGAACTGCTGGTCACCGAATTCGGCCACACCATCCGGCGGGTCAGCGAATCCGACGTTGAGGAAGGGCTCACCGGCGGCGAAGACGCGCCCGGCAGCCTGGAGCCGCGCTCGCCGGTGGTGACGGTGATGGGCCACGTCGATCACGGCAAGACCTCGCTGCTCGACGCGCTCCGCGAAACCGACGTCGTGGCCAAGGAATCGGGCGGCATTACCCAGCATATCGGTGCCTATCAGGTGGCCATGGAATCGGGCCAGAAAATCACCTTCCTCGACACGCCGGGCCATGAGGCCTTCACCCAGATGCGGGCGCGGGGCGCCAAGATCACCGATATCGTGATTCTGGTGGTGGCCGCCGACGACGGCATCATGCCCCAGACCGTCGAGGCGATTCACCACGCCAAGGCCGCCGAGGTGCCATTGGTCGTCGCCATCAACAAGATTGATCTCGAAGGTGCCGATCCGGACCGCATCAAGACCGACCTCCTGCAGCACGATATCGCCCTGGAAGGCCATGGCGGCGATACCCTGTGGGTGGAGATTTCGGCCAAGAACGGCACCAACCTCGACAAGCTGGAAGAGGTAATCGTCCTGCAGGCCGAGCTCTTGGAGCTTAAAGCCAATCCCAACCGCGCCGCCCAGGGCGTCGTCGTCGAGGCCAAGATTGACCAGCGCCGCGGCAATGTCGCCACCGTGCTGATCGGGCGCGGCACCCTTCGGGTTGGCGACGTCTTCGTTGCTGGCAGCGAATGGGGCCGGGTGCGGGCGCTGGTGGACGACCATGGCCGCAACGTCGATGCTGCTGGGCCCTCCATGCCGGTGGAAGTTCTGGGCCTCAATGGCACGCCCACCGCCGGTGATGATTTCGCCGTGGTGGAAAACGAGGGCCGTGCCCGGCAGGTCACCGAGTACCGCCAGCGCCAAACCCGCGACGCCGCCGCCGCGGCGGGCCCGCGGGCCACCGTCGAACAATTGCTCGAGCGCTTGGCCGCCGGCGAGAGCGGGGAACTGCCCATCGTCATCAAGGCCGACGTCCAGGGCTCGGTAGAGGCCATCGCCGGCGCCATCGAGAAGATCGGCAACGACGAAGTGAAGGCGCGCATCCTCCATGCCGCGGTCGGCGGCATCAACGAATCCGATGTCACCCTGGCCCGGGCGTCGGAGGCCTTCATCATCGGCTTCAACGTGCGCGCCAATCCTAAGACCCGCGATCTCGCCCGGCGCGACAATGTCGAAATCCGCTACTACTCGATCATCTACGATATTACCAACGACATAACGCAGGCCCTTTCGGGCATGCTGGCGCCGGCCATCAAGGAAACCCAGATGGGGATGGCCGAGGTGCGCGAGGTGTTCAATATTACCAAGGTGGGCCGAATCGCGGGGTGCCTGGTGACCGACGGCATGATGCGCCGGGCTTCCAAGGTGCGCCTGCTGCGCGATGACGTCGTCGTGCACGAAGGCGACCTCAAGACCCTCAAGCATTTCAAGGAAGACGCCGGCGAGGTGCGCGCCGGCTCCGAATGCGGTATCGCCATCGAAAATTACCAGGACATCCAGGTCGGCGACATGATCGAGTGCTTCGAGGTCGAAGAGGTCGCCCGGACGCTATAGCCGGGTGTACCGTCTTGCCAAATCCGCAGCCCATGGGATCAGCCAGGGATGAATAAAATGCGTTCGCACGCGCCTAGCCAGCGCCAGCTTCGGGTCGGCGAAGAGTTGCGCCACGCGGTGGTCCGAATCCTCGATCACGCCCATTTCCGCGACCCCGACCTGGTGGCGGCCTCGATCACCGTGACCGAGGTCCGGGTCAGCCCCGACCTCAAGAACGCGACCGCCTTCGTCATACCGCTCGGCGGCCTGCAAATGGCCCGCGTGGTCGCCGCCCTCAACCGGGCCCAAGGTTATTTCCGCCGTGAACTGGGGCGGGAATTGGCGCTGAAGTTCGTGCCCTGCATCTGCTTCGCCGCCGATACTTCCTTTGAATATTCCTTGCGCATCGACGCCCTTTTGCGCCAGCCCGACGTCGAACGGGACCTGGAGGCCGACACCGAGGCGGTCCATGGGCAAGGCGAAGGGGATCATGGGCCGTAGGCGGAAGCCGCCGGTGGGCGCGCGCGCCATCGACGGCTGGCTCAATGTGGACAAGCCGCGCGGCATCAGCTCGGCGGCTGCCGTGGCACGCCTGCGCACCGCCCTTAGGCCCATGCGGATCGGCCATGGCGGCACGCTGGACCCGCTCGCCACCGGGGTCTTGCCGGTGGCCCTAGGGGAAGCCACCAAGACCGTGGCCTTTGCCATTTCGGGCCGCAAATCCTATTGCTTTACCGTCTGCTTCGGGGAACGCCGGGATACCGACGACGCGGAGGGTGCGATCGTCGAAACAAGCACGGTGCGTCCCATCGATGACGCCATCGGTGCCGCGCTCGGCCGCTTCGTCGGCACCATCCAACAAGTGCCGCCGACCTTCTCGGCGCTGAAACAGGACGGCCGGCGCGCCTATGACCGGGCACGCAAGGGCGAGCCCGTGGTCCTTCAGCCCAGGCCGGTGACGGTGTATGCGCTGCGTTTCGTGGCCCGGCCCGGCCGCGACCACGCCGTCTTCGAGGTCGATTGCGGCAAGGGCTGCTACGTCCGCGCGTTGGCGCGCGACCTGGCGGCGGCGCTGGGCACGCTCGGTTACGTCTCCCAACTGCGCCGCACCCGGGTCGGGCCGTTTCGTGAAGAGGACGCAATTCCGCTGGATAATCTAATTGCTTTGGGGCATAGTGCGCGCGCTTTCGAGCACCTTTACCCGGTCGAGACCGTGCTGGACGACATCCCGGCTCTGGCCGTGACCGGACAAGAGGCCGCCGCCATACGGCAAGGGCGGCCGGTGAAGGTGCTCCGCACCGGTGGCCCCGGGCCCCGGGAGGGGAGTGCAGGCACTCCATCCTCCGAACTGTCCGACGGAATGGTCGTGTGCGCGATGGAGGGGACCACGCTGGTTGCCCTCGCCCGTTACCATGCCGGAGAAATCAGGCCGGTGCGTGTGTTGAACATGTGATCTAAGGAGTAGTTGATGTCGATCACGCCTGAAAGGAAGCAGGAGCTGGTGGGTGAATACGCCACCGGCGCCAACGATACCGGGTCCCCGGAGGTGCAAGTGGCGATCCTTTCGGAACGCATCGTCAACCTGACCGAGCATCTCAAGACCCATAGTCACGATTTCCACTCCCGGCGCGGCCTCATCATGATGGTGGGCAAGCGGCGCCGGTTGCTGGATTACCTTAAACGCAAGAAAGAAGACCGATACCAAAAGCTGATCCAGCGCCTCGGTTTGCGGCGCTGATGACGCCTGGTCCGCATCGGGCGGACCGGGGCCCGTAGGCGGCAGGGCCGCGCGGGTAGGTAGGTAGGTTGGAAGGAAGGAAGACAACAGATGTTTGATATACTGAAAAAGGAAGTTGATTGGGGTGGACGCAAGCTGATACTGGAGACCGGGCGCATGGCCCGACAGGCCGATGGGGCCGTGCTTGCCACCTATGGCGAAACCACCGTGCTGTGCACCGCGGTCTCCCAGAAAGAGCCCAGACAGGGCATCGATTTTTTCCCATTGACCGTGAACTATCAGGAAAAGACTTTTGCCGCCGGGAAAATTCCAGGCGGTTTCTTCAAGCGAGAAGGCCGCCCCAGTGAAAAGGAAACGCTGACTTCGCGCCTCATCGACAGGCCCATCCGGCCCTTGTTCCACCCCCAGTTCCGCAATGAGACCCAGGTCATCTGCACGGTTCTCTGCCACGATCTGGAAAACGACCCCGATATGGTCGCCCTGGTGGGAGCTTCCGCGGCCCTGACCCTGTCGGGGGTGCCGTTTCTCGGCCCCATCGCCGGCGCCCGGGTCGGCTTCGTGGACGGCGAATACGTGCTCAACCCCCAGGTCGCCGAATTGTCGGACTCCGCCCTGAACCTGGTGGTGGCCGGCACCCAGGACGGGGTGCTGATGGTCGAATCCGAAGCCCAGGAACTTTCCGAGGAGATAATGCTGGGGGCGGTGATGTTCGGTCACCGCGAATACCAGCCGGTGATCGATGCCATTATCGAGATGGCCGAAATTGCGGCCAAGGAGCCCTGGGCGGTGGCCGAAGCGCCGCCCGCCCACGCCCGGGTCGCCGAACGGATCAAAGAGCTCGCCGATAGCGGTCTGCGCGAGGCTTACAAGTCGCCCGACAAGACCGTCCGCCACGGCGCCATCGAGGCGGTCAAGGCGGAAATCGTGGCGGCCTTGGCGGACGACGAGGAGGCCACCGGCGATATCATCGGCGCGGCCTTCAAGAAGCTGGAAAAGGACATCGTTCGGAACGCCATTCTCGACGACCAGCCGCGCATCGACGGCCGCGACACCAAGACCGTGCGGCCGATTTCCTGCGAGGTGGGGGTTCTGCCCCGCGCCCATGGCAGCGCGCTGTTTACCCGTGGCGAGACCCAGGTTCTGGCCGTCGCCACCCTGGGCACCGGCCAGGACGAGCAGATCATCGACGCCCTGGACGGCGATTACCGGGAGCATTTCCTGCTGCACTACAACTTCCCGCCCTATTCGGTGGGCGAGGCGAGCTTCCTGCGTTCGCCAGGACGCCGCGAAATCGGCCACGGCAAGCTTGCCTGGCGGGCGATTCACCCGCTGCTGCCGAGCAAGGAAGATTTTCCCTACACCATCCGCGTGGTCTCGGAAGTGACCGAGTCCAACGGTTCGTCCTCCATGGCCACGGTCTGCGGCTCGTCGCTTTCGCTGATGGATGCGGGCGTGCCCCTGGCCAAGCCGGTGGCGGGGATCGCCATGGGCCTGATCAAGGACCAGGACCGCTTCGCGGTGCTGTCCGACATTCTCGGTGATGAGGACCATCTCGGCGACATGGACTTCAAGGTCGCCGGAACCGAAGAAGGCATCACCAGCCTGCAGATGGACATCAAGATCACCTCGATCACCGAGCAGATCATGGAGATTGCCCTCGGCCAGGCCCGCGAAGGGCGCCTGCATATCCTGGGCGAGATGTCCAAGGCCCTTTCCGGCGCGCGCGCGGAGGTGTCCGAAAACGCGCCCAGGATCACCGTCATCTCCGTGCCCAAGGACAAAATCCGCGAAGTCATCGGCACCGGCGGCAAGGTGATCCGCGAGATTTGCGAAACCACCGGCGCCAAGATCGATATCGAAGACGACGGCACCATCAAGGTGGCGGCGGTGGACGCCGAGGCCGCCGAGCGCGCCATCGAATGGATCAAATCCATCGTCGCCGAGCCGGAGGTCGGCGTGATCTATACCGGTAAGGTGGTCAAGGTGATGGATTTCGGCGCCTTCGTGAATTTCCTGGGCAAGCGGGACGGGCTGGTCCATATCAGCGAACTGGCCGATGGCCGGACCAATAAGGTCACCGACGTCGCCAATGAAGGGGACCAGGTCAAGGTCAAGGTGCTGGGCATCGACGACCGCGGCAAGGTGCGGCTGTCGATGCGGGTGGTGGACCAGGAGACCGGCCAGGACCTGACCAAAGAGGCCGTCGATTCGCCGGCGGCCGAATAGGCCAATGCTCAGGTGAATCGAGAAGGGCGGCCCGCGGCCGCCCTTCTCATTAGGGCATTTTCAGGTCAAATGGTTCGATTCGGCCGGAAAATGCCCTAATCTCCGCCGCGATTGTTGATGCGTGCCGGCGACGGCATGCCGATGGCGTGGTAGCCGCAATCGACATGGTGGATTTCCCCGGTCACGCCGCGCGACAGGTCGGAGGCGAGATAGAGGCCGGCGGCGCCGATCTCCTCGACGGTTGCGTTGCGTTCCATCGGCGCCTGGGCAAAAGCCCAGCGATAGACGAATCGAGCGTCGGCGATGGCCGACCCGGCCAGTGTCTTTACCGGACCGGCGGAGATTGCATTGACCCGCACCCCGCGGGGGCCGAGATCGTTGGCGAGGTAGCGCACGCTGGCCTCCAACGCCGCCTTGGCGACGCCCATCACGTTGTAGTTCGGCGTCACCCGTTGGGCGCCGATATAGGTCATGGTGATCAGGCTGCCGCCCTCGCCCATCAAGGGGACGGCGGCGCGGGCGACGGCGGTGAAGGAATAACACGAGATCTCCAGCGTCTTGGTAAAATTGTCCTTGGAGGTGTTGAAGTAATTGCCCTTGAGTTCCGCCTTGTCGGAATAGGCGATGGCATGGATGACGAAGTCGAGCCCGCCCCAGCTGGCGCCGAGCGCGTCGAAGACGGCTTGGATATCGCCATCGTCGCCGACGTCGCATTTGATGACGAGATCGGATCCCACCGATTCGGCGAGTGGCCGGACGCGTTTGACGAAGAGCCCATCCTGGTAGGTGAAGGCGAGGGCCGCCCCGGCCCCGGCGAGCGCCCGGGCAATGCCCCAGGCGATCGAGCGCTCATTGGCGACGCCCATGATAAGGCCGCGCTTGCCGGCCATCAGGCCCTGGGCGCCGGTCATCGCCGGTCCCTCAGCCATCGAACTTCTTGAACACCAGGGAGGCGTTGGTCCCGCCGAAGCCGAACGAGTTCGACATCACGCAGTCGACGTCGACCCCTTCCTCGACCGTGCGCACGATCGGCATGCCCTCGGCACCGGGGTCGAGATTGTCGATATTCGCCGAGGCGACGAGGAAGCCGTGTTCCATCATCAGCAGCGAATAGATCGCCTCGTGAACGCCGGTCGCGCCCTGGGAATGGCCGGCCAGCGACTTGGTCGACGAGATCTTGGGCGGGTCGTCGCCGAAGACCTCGCGGACGGCGTCGAGTTCGGTGATGTCGCCGACCGGGGTCGAGGTGCCGTGGGCGTTGATATAATCGACCGGGGTATCGCCGATTCCCTGGATCGCCAGGCGCATGCACCGCGCCGCGCCCTCGCCGGAGGGCGCCACCATGTCGACGCCGTCCGAGGTCGCGCCATAGCCGACCAGTTCGCCATAGATCTTGGCGCCCCGGGCGCGGGCGTGTTCGAGCTCCTCCAGCACCAGGGTGCCGCCGCCGCCGGAGATGACGAACCCGTCGCGGTCGCGGTCGTAGGCGCGCGACGCGGCCTCGGGCCTGTCGTTGAACTTGCTCGACAGCGCTCCCATGGCGTCGAACATGACGCTCAGCGTCCAGTGCAGTTCCTCGCCGCCGCCGGCGAACATCAGGTCCTGCTTGCCCAGTTGGATCAGCTCGGCCGCGTTGCCGATGCAATGGGCCGAGGTCGAACAGGCCGAGCTGATCGAATAGCTGAGGCCCTTGATGCGGAACGCGGTCGCCAGATTGGCCGAGTTCGTCGAGCACATCGCGCGGGGCACCATATAGGGGCCGACCCGCTTCGGCCCCTTCTCGCGGGTGATGTCGGCGGCCGCCACCTGGTTCGACGTCGACGGCCCGCCCGAACCCATGACGAGCCCGGTGCGTTGGTTGGAAATGTCTCGCTCCTCGAGCCCGGCATCGGCGATCGCCTGCTCCATGGCGATGTAGTTGTAGGCCGCGCCGTCGCCCATGAAGCGGCGCACCTTGCGGTCGATGGCGGCGTCGATGTCGATGTCGATGGCGCCGTGAACGTGGCTGCGGAAACCGAGTTCCTTGTAGGTCTCCGAGAACCGGATTCCCGAACGCGTCGCCTTCAGCGACCGGGTGACCTCGGCGGCGTTGTTGCCGAGGCTGGAAACGATGCCCAGGCCGGTGACGACAACCCGCCGCATGCCGGGATCGGCCCTAGGCCGTTTTCTGCGAGAACAGGCCGACCTTCAGGTCGCGAGCCTCGAAGATCGGCTTGCCGTCGACGCTCATGATGCCGTCGGCGATCCCCATGACGAGCCTGCGCAGGACCACCCGCTTCAGGCTGAGGTGGTAGCGGAGGAGTTTGGCGCCGGGTTCGACCATGCCGGTGAACTTGACCTGGCCGACGCCAAGCGCGCGGCCTTGGCCGGGGGCGCCGAGCCAGCCGAGGAAAAAACCGACAAGCTGCCACAGCGCATCGAGCCCGAGACAGCCCGGCATCACCGGATCGCCGTCGAAATGGCAGCGGAAGAACCAGAGGTCGTCCTTGACGTCCATCTCGGCGATGACCTCGCCCTTGTCGTGTCCGCCGCCGCGCTCGACGATCTTGGTGATGCGGTCGAACATCAGCATCGGCGGCAAAGGCAATTGTGCGTTGCCCGGCCCGAACAGCTTGCCGTGCGCGCAAGTGATCAGGTCCTCGTGGCTGAAACTGCTTTTCCGTTTCGTCAAAATGGGCCTCACTGAATTGCCCAGGGCCGCCCCGCCCCATGCATGCGCAAGCGGCCGCCGACGTGCCCGGGGTGCCGCCTTCCCCGCGGACTATAGCACAAGCGGCCCCGGCGCAAACCATGGCGATCGACCCCGGACGACGGCCGCAATGCACACCGGGGAGCGTCGTGCGAATGCACGCTTCGCATGATGAGCACCCATCAAATAGATTCCATTTGGCCGGAGTGTGCCCTAGTTTGAATGTATTCCAAAAAACACTATATTAGTCTGTCATGTATGTATTATAGATATCTATGTGGCAACGGCGCGAGGCCTTGGGAGGCTGCGGTCGAAGACCATGGCGGTGACGATGACAGAGCGGCCTTTTACCGAAGTGGTGCAAACCCTGAAGCGATGCGGGTTGCGGCCGACGCGCCAACGAATGGCGCTGGCCAAGCTGCTGCGCGACGCCGGCAACCGCCATTTTACCGCCGTGCAGCTTCACCTCATGGCCACGGCGTCCGGCTGCCGGATCTCCCTCGCCACCGTCTATAACGCGTTGCACCAGTTCACCAAGGCCGGATTGGTGCGGGAAATCGTGGTCGATTCCAGGTGTTCGTACTTCGACACCAATATCTCCGACCATCATCATTTCTTTTTCGAGGACCGTCGCGAGCTCCAAGACATCGATGGCGGAGACGTGGTGATCTCGACCATTCCGGAGCCTCCCGAGGGCACCAGGGTGGAGCGTGTGGACGTCGTGATTAGGGTGCGCTCATCCTAAGAATAATTATTAATTTTAGTGCTAAAAAAGTATCTTAGAATAATTCTAATGTATTGACAGGGCCGTTTCCGTGGCCATATAAAGGCGCCCGAGATCACCGCGGTCGGCCCGCGGCCTCGGCCCCACCGCAGCTTGTCCTGTTACTTGATTTTTTCTTGGGGCAGCGTGCCCCAGAGCGCCTCGCGCCGTCCCCAGCCGCTGATTCCGCCGGCCTCGACCCGGCACCAATCGGCCTGGCAAACCAGCACCCGGGCGATGACGCCGGCCTCGGCGCGGGCGACGGCGGGGGAATCCCTGGACGGCTTGCGCCGCAGCACCACCTCGCGGGCGGTGGCGATGACGGTGCGTTTGCCGGTCAGCATGGCGCGGTGGATCCAGCCCACCGTGCCGCGCCAGTCGCGGACCTTGCGCCAGGCGTCGAATTCGGCGGTGATCATCACCGGCAGGCCCCGGCGCTGGTAGACCCATTCCACCGGATAGCGGACCCCGGGTCCGGCCCGGAGGTTGACCTTGGCGGCCCTAAGGCTGGCGAATCGGGGGAGCGGCAGGCCGGTGCGCCGGACGCCGCGCCCCCGGGCCGCCTTGTGGTCCGACGCGGCGCGGTGGATCGCCGCCGTTGGGGCCGGAAAGTGCTCTACGGCGGAATCGTGGGAAAAAGCGGGCATCAGGCCGTGGGCCGGCCCGGCGGGGGCAAAGAGGGTCGCCAAAATAACCATGAGACCGCCCATGGTGGGACCAAGTTTAAGGATCGCCATCTTGCCCGGGGCCGTGGATCGAGAGATCGGTGATGGTTGGATTCTCGCCGCAGAGCCGGCACGATGGGTCCGGGCGCACGGTAATCTTGCGGAAGGTGGCGTTAAGCGCATCCATGATCACAAGGTGGCCGGCCAGGCTATCGCCGATGCCGGTAAGTTCCTTGATCACCTCGGTGGCCTGCAGGCTGCCGACCACGCCGGCCACCGCGCCCAGCACGCCGCCCTCGGCGCAGGTGGGGATCAGGCCCGGCGGCGGCGGTTCGGGAAAGATACAGCGGTAACAGGGGTAGTTCCCGGCATGGGCCTTGAAGGTGGCGAGTTGGCCCTCGAACCCGAGAAGGGCGGCGAAGACCAAGGGAACGCCCTTGAGATAGCAGGCATCGTTCAACAGGAAGCGGGTCGCGAAGTTGTCCGACCCGTCGGCGACGATGTCATAGCGGCCGACCAATTCCATGACGTTGCCGGGCCCTATACGCACCCCATGGGTTTCCACCGTCACGTCGGGATTGATGCCAGACAGTACGCTGCGGGCGCTTTCCACCTTGGAATCGCCGATCCGGTCGGTGGCATGGATCACTTGGCGCTGTAAATTGGAGAGGTCGACCACGTCGTCGTCGACGATGCCGATGCGCCCCACCCCGGCGGCGGCGAGGTAGAGCAGCAGGGGGGAGCCGAGCCCGCCCGCGCCCACCACAAGGACGCTGGAACGGAGCAGCCTCTCCTGGCCCTTGCCACCGAGTTCGGGCAGGACGATGTGCCGTGCATAGCGTTCCAGTTGCTTGTCGGAAAATTCCATGGCCGGCCGTGTTACAGGTTGTCGAAGAGCGGTGTCGAAAGTTCGCGTTCGGCAAACGACGGGATGATCACGACGATGTTCTTGCCCGCGAAGTCTTCCCTGGCGCCGATCTCCATGCCCGCCGCCAGGGCTGCACCCGACGAAATCCCTACCGGCATGCCTTCCAGCTTGGCCGCCAGGCGGGCGGTGGCGAAGGCGGATTCGTTGCCGATGCGGACCACTTCGTCGATCAGCGCCAGGTCCAGGATCTTGGGCACGAATCCGGCGCCGATCCCCTGGATCTTGTGGGGTCCGGGGAGCCCGCCGGACAGCACGGCGCTGTCTTCGGGTTCGACGGCGATGATCTTAACGCCGGGCTTGCGCGCCTTCAACACCGGGCCGACACCGGCCAGCGTTCCGCCGGTACCGACGCCGCTCACCAGGGCGTCCACCGCGCCCGCCGTGTCGCGCCAGATCTCCTCCGCCGTGGTGCGGGCGTGGATGTCCGGATTGGCGGGGTTCTCGAACTGCTGAAGGACGATCGAATCATCGATCGTGCCGGTTAGTTCCTCGGCCCGGCGCACGGCCCCGCCCATGCCAAGGGCGGCGGGTGTGAGTTCGATCTCGGCACCCAGCATCATCAGCATCTTGCGCCGCTCCATGGACATGCTCTCGGGCATGCAGAGGATCAGCCGATATCCCTTGGCGGCGCAGACGAAGGCAAGGGCGATACCGGTATTGCCCGAAGTGGGTTCGATCACCACCGTGGCTGGGCCGATCTTGCGGTCCCGCTCGGCGGCCTCGATCATGGCCAGGCCGATGCGGTCCTTGACCGAGCCCAGGGGATTGAAAAACTCCAGCTTTCCGTACAATTCGGCGCGGCCGCCGTGGACGCGCGAAAGCCGCGGCAGATGGACCAGCGGCGTGTTGCCGATGGTCTCGAGGATGCTTTCGTAGGTGCGCCCCCGGACCCCGTTTTGATGGGGTTCGGGCAAGCGGGCGTTGCTGGTTTCGGGCACCGAGGCCATGGGTCAACATCTCCCGGTTTCGGATGACGTCATCGGCCCGGCCGATCCGGCGCCACCACCAACGCCGCTGCGCGCCGTCAAATGACGAAGTCCAGCCGCTGGGCGGCTTCGCTGTCTATCCCGGCCTCCTTGGCCTTGAGGCAGAGCTCTTCGATGGTTACCGAATCGAGCCGCTCGACCAACCGATCCTGCATGTCGTCCCAGATGGGCCGGACGATTTTGACGCCGAGGTCCGATTCCGGGACGACGCCGGCTTCTTCCTTGGCGTCTTCTCCGTTGGCGTCCAGCGCGGAAATCACCCGGGTGATGTCGCCGAGGGTGATGCGCCGTCTTTCGCGGGCCAACAGGTAGCCCCCCCTGGGGCCGCGGATTCCCGAGAGGATGCCGGCCCGCACCAGTTGCTGGAGGACTTGCTCGAGATAACGCCGGGGGATGCCCTGGCGGGCGGTGATTTCCTTGCTCTGGACCGGCTGGGTGCCGGCGTTGTAGGCGATGTCGAGCACCGCCTCGACCGCGAACAGGAGCTTCTTGGGCAGGCGGATCACGACGGCCCGCCCTTTGCGGCGCCGGCGCGCTCGGCATTCATCCCGGTGGAGCCGAAGCCTGCGCCGTCGCGCGCCGTCGACTCAAAGCTTTCGGCCGGCTGCCAATCGACATGGCTGACCGGCGCCACCACCATCTGGGCGATGCGTGCGCCGCGGCTGACGGTGAAGGGCCGATCGCCGTGATTGACCAGGCAGACCATGATCTCGCCGCGGTAATCGGAATCGACGGTGCCGGGCGCGTTGAGGACACCGATCCCGTTTTTGACGGCGAGGCCCGATCGGGGCCGGATCTGGGCCTCATGGCCCTCGGGCAGGGCGATGGCGAAGCCCGTCGGCACCAGCGCCCGGCCGCCAGGGGGCAGCACCAAATCATCGGTCACGGCGGCGGCCAGATCGAGCCCCGCGCTGCCCGCCGTGGCGTAGCCCGGCAGAGGCAGATCGCCGCCATGGGCGAGCCTCAGGATGCGGACTTTGAGCTTGGCTGCGGCGCGCGCGGTCATGGCGCGTCGGTGAAATGGCTGGCGATGGCCTCGGCCAGACGCGCGGCCACCGCCGGCTTGGCCATGGCGGGCCAGTTCTCGGTGCCGTCGGGCCGGATCAGGTGGACGGTGTTATCACTGCCGCCGAACACGCCGCTGCCCTCCGACACGTCATTGGCCAGAATCCAGTCGCACCCCTTGGCCTTGCGCTTGGCTTCGCCATTGGCTACGACGTCCTCGGTGTCGGCGGCGAAACCGATCACCAGGGCGGGCCGGGCGTTGCCGGGGCGGCTGATCTCGGCAAGGATATCGGGGTTTTCCACCAGATCCAGGCGGCGCACGCCGGGGCCGCCTTTCTTGATTTTTTCCGCGGCCGGGGCCTTGACGCGCCAATCGGCCACCGCCGCCACCATCACCGCGACGTCGGCGGGAAGCGCTTGCTTGACGGCGGCGCGCATTTCCAGCGCCGTCTCGATCCTGGTGATTTGGACCCCGGCGGGGTCCGGTTCCGCCACCGGACCGGAAATCAGGGTCGTCCGCGCGCCCAAATCGGCCAGGGCCGCGGCGATGGCGTGGCCTTGCTTGCCCGACGATCGGTTGCCGATGAAACGAACCGGGTCCACGGGCTCGAAGGTGGGGCCCGAAGTGACGATGGCGCGGCGTCCCCTGAGCGGTGCGCGGGCGGCGAAGAATCCGACAATGGCGGCGAGGATATCGTCCACCTCGGCGAGGCGTCCAACGCCTTCCTCACCGCAGGCGAGGTCGCCCTCGCCCGGCCCGACGACCATGATGCCACGGCCGACAAGGGTTTCCATATTGGCCCTTGTCGCGGCATGTTCCCACATGCGGACATTCATGGCGGGCGCGACCAGGACCGGCTTGTCGGTCGCCAGAAGCGCCGTGGTGGCGAGGTCCGAAGCCAGCCCCTGGACCATCTTGGCAAGGATATCGGCGGTGGCCGGCGACACCACCACCAGGTCCGCTTCGCGGGCGAGGCGGATATGGCCCATCTCGTTTTCGTCGGTCAGGGAAAACAGATCCGAATACACCTTTTCGCCGGTGATCGCCCCAAGGGACAGCGGTGTCACGAACTTGGCGCCGGCCTCGGTCAGGATGGCGCGCACCCGCGCCCCGGCCCCGCGCAACTGGCGCGCCAGCTCGAGGCTCTTATAGGCGGCGATGCCGCCGGGGACGATCAGAAGAATGCGCTTGTTCTCAAGCACGCCCATGCCTTCGGTAATTTACGAAAAATGTGTGTTATTAAATAATGATCCCCGCCCGATTGTGCAAGTTTAAAACTAAACCCTTGGAATTTAGAAAGGTTTAAAGATCAGGGTCGCCAGGATCGCGGCCAGCAGGCCGGCGATCCACCACAACGCGGTCGATCCTCTCGCCGCCGCCCGGCCGCCGCCGCCGTCGATCAGCCGGGCCAGGGTGTCGGGGTGCAGCGGGTGCCCCTTTTCGGCGACGATGGCGGCCAGACGCTCGACATTGGCGATGAAACCGGGCAGGCGTTCGGCCCCTTCCATGACCGCATGCGCGGCTTTGCGGACGCGGGCTTCGGGGCCCAGGTTCTCCCTCATCCAGTCTTCGATCAGCGGCCGGGACAGGTCCCAAATGTTGACCTCCGGATTGAGCTGCCGCCCCACGCCTTCGGCCACCATCATGGTCTTCTGCAGCAACAAAAGTTGCGGCTGGGCCTCCATCTGAAAGGATTCGGTGACCGCGAAAAGGTGGGCCAGCAGCCGGGCGATGGAAATTTCGCTCATGGGCAGGCCGAGGATGGGTTCGCCGATGGCCCGGCAGGCCTGCATGAACATATCCCGGGACTGATCCGCGGGCACGTAGCCGGCGCGAAAATGGACGTCCGCCACGCGTCCGTAATCGCCTTCGAGGAAGCCCAGCAGCATTTCGCCGAGATAACACCGCGACGCCAGGTCGAGCCGCCCCATGATACCGAAATCGACCACCCGAAGGGTTGCGTCGGGGCCCACGAAGAGGTTTCCGGGATGCTGGTCCGCATGGAAGAAGCCGTCCCGGAACACCTGCAGGAAGAAGGCCCGGGAGGCGTTCTTGAGCACCGCGTCGGGGTCGATACCCGCTTCGATCAAGGCGTCCCGTTCGTCGATGGGGATGCCGTCGACTCGCTCCAGGGTCAACACCCGGCGCGCCGTCCGCTGCCAATCGACGGCGGGAACGTTGAAGCTGGGGTCGCCGGCGAAGTTTTCGCCGAGCTCCACCGCCGCCGCGGCTTCCAGCCTGAGGTCCATCTCCACCGCGACCACCCGGGCAAAGGTGGCGATCACCTCCTTGGGCTTGAGCCGGCGCAGGTCGGGACGGTTGCGCTCTACCTGTTGGGCGAGCCAGGAGAGAAGGTCGAGGTCGCGGTCGAACGCGGCTTCGATGCCGGGCCTGAGGACCTTTACGGCTACCGGTTCGCCCTCGGTGGTGACGGCCAGATGAACCTGGGCGATGGACGCGGCGGCCACCGGTTGGTCCTCCAGGCTCTGGAAAATCTCTTCCACCGGCCGGTCGAGCTCGGCGGCGATGATGTCGCGCACCTGGTCCGTGGGAAACGGGTCGAGACGGTCCTGAAGGCGCGACAGGTCGGCGGCGATCTGTTCGCCCAGCAGGTCCGCCCGGGTCGCCAGCGATTGGCCGAACTTGATGAAGCTCGGGCCGAGTTCGGTCAAGGCAAGGGCCAGACGCTCGCCCGGGCGCAGCGATCGGGTGTCGAATTTGAGGCCGGGCAGGCGGGCGAGTTGCCGCATGGCGGCGGCGACCGGCCCGGCGAAGCCCAGCCGATCCAAGGGGAACAGCGCATCGAAGCGGGCCAGGGTCAGGGCGATGCCCGCCAGCCGGTAAAGGTTGCGCAGGGCACGAACCATAGAATCCCCCTAGTGCACACTCTGGTCAAATTGAACCATTTGACCGGGATGATTTTGCGCCGTGGCTAGGCGCCCATCGCACGGCGATGCGCCGCATCGCGCTTCAAGCCGCGCCTGCCCTGGAAACCGATTAGCACCCATCAAATTGATCCAATTTGGCCGGAGTGTGCACTACAGCCGCCACGCCGAATGGATGGCGGCAATCCCTCCGGTGAGATTGCGCACCCGCACCTGGCCGAAACCCGCGGCCTCGATCATGGCGGCCAGCCGCTTCTGGTCGGGGAACCGGCGGATGCTTTCGGCAAGATAGCAATAGGCCTCGGGATCGTCGGCCACCATTCCCCCCAGCCGCGGCAAAACATGATCGGAATAGCGCTCATAGACCGGTCCCAGCAAGGGCCAGCGGGGCTTGGAAAACTCCAGGCACAGGAAACGGCCGCCCGGGGCCAGCACCCGGTAGGCCTCTTCCAGGGCGCGGGCGGGGTGGGTGAGGTTGCGCAATCCGAAGGCGATGACGGTGGCGTCGGCCACCCCGTCGGCCACGGCCAGGGCTTCGGCGTCGCCGGCGCAAAATTTGATCGCCGGGCCAAGCCCGCGGGCGGCGACGCGTTGGCGCCCCACCGCCATCATCGCCGCGCTCATGTCGATCACCGTGACTCCGCCGCCCGCCGCCGTCATGGCCCCGGCGCCGCCCACCCGCCGGGCGATGCGGATCGCCATGTCCGCGGTGCCCCCGGCGATATCCAGCACCCGCCATGCCGGGAGAGGCATCAACCAATCCACCGCCGCGGCCTTCCACAGGCGATGGGCGCCGAAGCTCATGAGGTCGTTCATAAAATCGTAACGGGGCGCGACACTCTCGAACACGGCGCCGACGCGGCCGGCCTTTTCCGACGCCGGGATGTCCGCGGCGCCAAAGGGAACAATGTCGGGGGACGCTGCGCGCGCGCCCTGCGCGCCTGAGTTCCGAGGAGCCTGGTCCATGGCGGCGACAATAGCCCACGGCGCGAATTTCCGCTACGTTGCCCGCCATGCCGGAGCTTCCCGAGGTCGAAACCGTTCGCCGTGGCCTGATCCCCGTTCTCAAAGGACGGCGGATCGTCCGCGCCGACATCCGCCGCGCCGGCCTGCGCATGCCGTTTCCCGACGATCTCGGCCCCTGGCTCACCGGCCGGCGGGTGCGAAACATCAAGCGGCGGGCCAAATACATATTGGTGACGTTCGACGGCACCGACCAGGTACTGGTCATCCATCTCGGCATGTCCGGGCGCATGGTGATCGTGGGCGCGGGCGGCGCCAACCAGGCGCAGGAGCCCGGACCGCACGACCATGTGGTCATCGATACCGACGGCGGCACGCGGATTTTCTTCAACGACGCCAGGCGTTTCGGCCTGATGATCCGGGTCCAGGAAGCGGCCCTCGACCGTCACCCGCTATTCGCCGGGCTCGGCCCCGAACCGCTGGCAGCAAAGTTTACCGGCGCGCGCCTGGCCCAGCGCCTCCAGGGGCGGGCGACGCCCATCAAGGCCGCCCTTCTGGATCAGCGGACGGTCGCCGGGCTCGGCAATATCTACGTCTGCGAGGCACTCTATGGGGCCGGTATCTCGCCCCGGCGCAAGGCCGCCAATATCGGTCCGGTCCGGGCCCATCGCCTGGCCGCCGCCATCAAGAAGGTTCTCACCGAGGCCATCGCCGCCGGCGGATCGTCCTTGCGCGACCACGTGCGGCCCAACGGCGAGCTGGGCACCTTCCAGCACGAATTTTCGGTCTACGGGCGCGCCGGCGAGGCCTGCCCCGGCTGCGATTGCGATATCGGCGAGGGCGGCGGCATTCGCCGGATCATCCAAGGCGGGCGGTCGACCTTTTATTGTCCGCGCCGCCAGCGCTGAGGTGATAGTTTGGAGCCATGAGGAGACCCGACGCGATCCGCGCGCCCGGCACCACTGTCCCCGGCGCCTTCGCGGCAAAAAGGCCTGGCCTGGGTCTTGCCGCCATGGTCGCGGTGGCGCTCATGGTCGGCGCGTCCGGACTCGCCCGGGGCACGGACCCGAAACCGTCCCCCGCCCCACCGATTTTTCTTCAGGCCATGGACGACGTGCCGCTCATGACGGGCCTCGCCGAACGGCCGGCGGCGGGCCTCGTTTTCGAGACCGCGGCGGGGCGAATCGTCGAGGCTGAGGCGGTGTCCGGGCCGGCCGCGAAACTGACCACTGGTCGGGTCATGGGCTTTTACAGGGCGGCCCTGGCGGCGCTCGGCTGGCGCCCCATGGGCGGTGGCCGTTTCGCCCGTGAAGGCGAAATCCTGAGCATTACCACCGGTGCCGCCGACAAGGGTCTGCGGGTCCGATTTTCGCTTCGGCCGAAGTGACCGAAACGGCCTGAACCCATTGGAAAACGTGCCCTTGACGGCAATGGCGGCGGAGCCTATAAACACGCCCTCGCGCCCATTGGGAGGCGTCGTCGCCTTACGGGATAGCCGAAGGACAGCCAAGGCAATTGAGATGGCCAATATCCGCTCCGCAAAAAAGCGTATCCGCCAGACCGCCCGGAAAACCGTGGTCAATCGCAACCGAATCGGTCGCGCGCGGACCTTCGTAAAAAAGGTCGAGACCGCCATCGCCACGGGCGACAAGGATGCCGCAAACGCCGCCCTCAAGGCGGCCCAGCCGGAGATCATGCGCGGCGTCACCAAGGGTGTTCTGCACCGCAAAACGGCATCGAGAAAAGTCTCCCGCCTCAATGCCCGGATCAAAGCCCTTTAGGCCCATTGCGCCCCATGTCAGGAAATGGCGCGCCCAATCGGGCGCGTTTTCTTAATTGGCCGTTTTGGCCGCCTGGGGTGTGAAAAAAAATCGACGTTCTCGTTTCGATCATGTTGCGCGGTAAACCCGTCGCGGTTAGAATTGCCACCTGCCGTCCCCGAGGGGGGAAGTCATTCAAGGCCTTTTAGTTCCGCGGTTGCGGATTTGTTGCCCAAGGGTATTTAAGTGGGCGCATGAGTACTCTATTGTTTAAGTAGTAGTTAAAAATTAAGAATAAACATTTGCATAAAAGAAGCAGCCCCAAAAGGGGCCGGGGCCCATAAAAAGGCCTTATCGGGAGAGCCATTAATGTCGGGGGAGGACCTCAAGACCGTTCCGGAGCGCCAGGTGGCGCCAGGCGAGGGATACGGGGGCGACGTCTCCCCCGAGGATTCCTGGTCGATCTTGAAAGAATCTCCGGACGCGGTTTTGGTAGATTGCCGGACACAGCCCGAATGGGTGTTCGTAGGCGTGCCGGATCTCCGCTCTTTAGGCAAGGAAACGCTCTTCATCCCCTGGCAGGTCTTTCCGGCCATGCAGGTCAATTCCGAATTCGTCAATCAGGTCAAGGCGGGCGGCGCCCGGGAGGATGCGCCGGTGCTTCTGATCTGCCGTTCGGGCAACCGGTCGCAGTTGGCGGCCAAGCAGCTGACGGCGGCGGGGTTCGGGCGAGCCTACAATGTGGCGCACGGCTTCGAGGGGGGGCACGACGAAAACAAGCATCGGGGGCAGAACAACGGCTGGAAGGCCGGCGGTCTGCCCTGGGTGCAGGATTAGGGCCGGGTTGGTGCAATGAGCGAAGATTTGTCTGCGTATGGGGCCGCCTGGGGGCGCGTCAAAGATAGGCTAAGGTCGGAAATCGGCGACGCCGAGTTCAAGAGTTGGTTGTCTCCCTTGGACCTTTTCGCCGTGGATCGGGGGAGGGCGGTGATCGGCGTGCCGACCCGGTTCATGGGGGACTGGGTGCGCAGGCACTATCTGGATCGGATCACGGCGTTGTTGGGCCAGGAATGCAAGGACCTCCGCTCGGTCGAGATTACCGTCAGAAAGGCGGCGTCGAACCGGACCCAGGGCGTCCAGGCGACCAGGGGCGAGGCCGCCCGATCGCCGTCCAGGCCGGGTCAGCGGCGGGCGGCGGAGGCCGCCAACGGCGATTTCAGCGCGCCGCTCGATCCGCGATTCAATTTCGACAATTTCGTCATCGGCAAGTCCAATGAATTCGCCCATGCCGCCGCCAGGCGCGTGGCGGAAGCCAACCAGGTGCTCTTCAATCCCTTGTTTCTTTACGGCGGCGTAGGCCTCGGCAAGACCCATTTAATGCATGCCATCGCTTGGCA
>Ga0209980_10000183_pt1 | contig 32275 bp, 34 predicted proteins | sample CR02metaG_FD_183611 | JGI IMG/M metagenome (GOLD analysis project Ga0209980, IMG submission 183611) | Deep subsurface microbial communities from Mariana Trench to uncover new lineages of life (NeLLi) - CR02 metaG (SPAdes) (version 2) | ecosystem: Environmental > Aquatic > Marine > Ocean trench...
AGATTCGGCATTTGTCGTCGTTACGTCGTCACCTCCGTCTGAATCAATCCCCGATAAGGGTCCGAGGGCCCACGGGCGGTCATTTGGTTGCCAGTCACTTGGCGTTCCTGTGTGGAATCATGTTACTGGATGGTAGTGCACCGATTCCAGCATCATCGTTCAACCGTTATAGTCACAAAGGCGGAGAGTGGCGGGTTGCCGGAGCGCCGGGGAGCAACAGCATGACAGTTGGTGTAGGTGGATCGACCATGGAGGCCGAGCTCGAGTGCATGTCCTCCATGCGCGACGGCGTGCAGCCCATCTCCAGCGAGGAGCGTCTGCGCCGCATCGAAAAAGTCCAGCGCTTGATGCGAGCCGAGGGCATTCAGGCCCTCTATCTGGACGCATCCACGAGCCTTTTCTATTTCACCGGAATCCGCCTGCGGGGCAGCGAAAGACTGCACGGGGCGATAATTCCCGCTGATGGTGATATTGCCTACATCTGTCCCGCTTTCGAGGAAGAGAAGACCCGTGCAATGCTCCAGTTAGGCGATGACGTGCGCACCTGGGAGGAGCACGAGGATCCGACGGCGCTGGTGGTGGACACTGTGCGCAGCCGGGGCCACGCGCACGGCACAATCGCCGTCGACGAGGCGACGCCGTTCTTTACTTTCGATGGCCTGCGCCGCGCGGGCAATGCCTTCGAGTACGTCAACGCCAGTCTGGTGACGGCCAGATGCCGCATGATCAAGTCGGCGGCCGAGATCGCGCTGATGCAGAGGGCCAAGGACATCACCCTGCGCGTGCACGAGGCGACGGCGCGCATCCTCGCCGAGGGAATCACGACCACGGAGGTTGCGGATTTCATCGCCAAGGCCCACACGCGACTCGGTGTCGACGGGCCGTTGAGCTTCTGTATCGTGCTGTTCGGAGAGGCTACCGCCTATCCCCACGGCGTTCCCTATCCGCAGACGCTCACAGAGGGTGACATGGTGCTCATCGACACCGGCGCCACCCTCGAGGGCTATCACTCGGACATCACCCGTTCTTACGTCTTCGGCGAGCCGAGCCCGCGCCAGCGGCAAATCTGGAACCTGGAGAAGGAGGCTCAGGGGGGCGCGTTCGAGGCGGCGCAGCCGGGAGCTACCTGCGATTCGGTGGACGCGGCCGCCCGCGCCGTCATCGAGGGTGCCGGATTCGGCCCCGGCTACGCGGTGCCGGGCTTGCCCCATCGCACCGGTCACGGCATCGGGCTCGATGTGCACGAGTGGACCTATCTGGTCAAGGGCAACCGGACGCCGCTGGAAGCGGGCATGTGCTTCTCCAATGAGCCGATGATCTGTATCTACGGGGAGTTCGGTGTGCGCCTGGAAGATCATTTCCATGTCACCGAGGACGGGCCGCGCTGGTTCACGCAACCCTGTCATTCGGTGGACGATCCTTTCGGATGTGAACTCGGCTAGCTGTACGTCTGTAGGAGCGAGTCCCCTGCGGGGGTAGACGTGCTCGCGAACATTCGAGAGCAAAACCGCTACAGGGAGCCAGATTGCGGTCAATGTGCGGGCAGCGAGCAGGCATGCTGCGGAAGAGATCAGGCCCTGATTTTCCAGGTTGAGCCCGTACCGGTGCCCAGTGGATCGTCCGGATCGACGCCTTGCATGAAGGGCAACCGGCGGTCCCGGTTCGTGAGCTGGTAGACCAGACCCAGCCAGTTATTGAACAGTGCCTTGCCCGTATCGGTCCAAGTATTGTCCAGTCGCGCGACGATCTCACCCTCAGGAAACTCCGGAACTCCTTCGCCGCGCGATTCTGCCGCCAGCAGCGCGCTCTTGTAGCTTTCGAGAAGCGACTGCGCCTCAGTAAAAAAATAGTGATCGGGAAACGGCGGATAGTCCTCCCGCTCCCGGCGCAGGTAACGGCTGATTTCCCGTTTGTATTCCTTCATCAGGCTGATGATGTCGTACTCGGGATGACCCTGGAAGTAGGCAAACCGCAGGCCGTCCGGGCTGACCGCCAGCAACACGCCGGGTTCCTGGCCAGCAATCAGCACCCGAAGACCAGCATTCTCCATCTGCTCGCGCGGCACGTCGTTGAAGCGCGAGTGGCAGGTATCGAAACGCGTGTTGATGCTCGACACCAGCGGATGAGCATCGTCCACGACGCGGTGTGAGTACACGCCCCACAGCTTCTGCGACAAGTGGGTGCGCAGAATCCCGTGGTAGTGCATGAACGCGCCGTGGCTGGCGAGGCACGAGCACAGGGTCGAAGTGACATTTTCGCGCGCCCAGTCCATGACTTCGGTCATCGGTCCCCAGAAGCGTTCCCTGGTGATGTCCGCCTCGGTGACGTTGGCGCCCGTGATGATGAGCGCGTCCAGGCCTTCGAGCTGGAGCGCGTGGAAGTCTTCGTAGTAATAGTCCACGTGTTCCCGTGCGGCTCCTTCACGGTCTACTCCTTCGATGGTGAAGGGGTGGACGTAGAACTGGGCGATGCGATTGCAGGAGCCTATGAGACGAATGAACTGCCGTTCAGTCGCTTCCAGCGCGGCATCCGGCATCATGTTGAGCAGGCCGATGTGCAGCTCGCGCACGTCTTGGTGGGTGGCCCTTTCGGCATCCAGTACCTCGAGCCCCGTCTCTCGAAGGCGGGAGAAGCTCGGTAGCAGGGAGTGGGCGACGAGGGGCATCGCGTCAGGCCCGCTTGATCGAGACGTTCCTGGCGGGTGCATTATTCAGCGCGTCCGCAATCATCTCGAGGATGTCTGCCTCGTCACGTACTTGCTCCACGTCCCTGGACTCAACGGTATATCCGTGCTGATCGGCGAGTGCCTGATACAGCGGCCGGCGGTGCTCCACGAGCTTCGGAAACATCCAGCGGACGAACTTGTCCGGATCGATGTCATCAATTTCGTCGATGCCCTCGCCACGCATGAATTCACCCAGCTTTTCGTCCAGAAAGTGCTCTTGATAATAGAGCGGTTTTGGCGAATCGATGGCGCGTTGTATCAACGTATTTTCCATTTCCTCGTCTGCGCGGATATAGACGATGACCGTGTTGTCCGCGAGACATCGAATGGCTTCGGCATCGTTCAGCTCGCACACGCTGCCGCCCGCATCGTTGAGGAAGTGGTTGTAGCCGTAAATCTCGCGCGCCTTGGCGATGAAGGGCGCGACGTCCTTCATGGTGGCGATCTCGGCTTCATGGTGCAGGCGCTGGCGCTCTTTGAACTCTTTTAATGAGAGCCCGCCCTTGGTGTGATTGCCAATCTTGCCGAGGAAGGTGGAAACCGGCGCCAGATTGTGCACGGTGATGTTGCTGCAGATATAGATCGAATCGCTGAGCAACAGGTCGCGCAGGAAGTCCACCTTCATGGCCTGCTGTTTGATGTTGTCGAGTATGGGCTCTTCGAGATACTTGGTGCCGATGCGGTAGTCAGCCGAATAGTGGAACCACTCGGTCTTGGGCAGCTTGTTGGCGAGCGTAGTCTTCCCGATCCCGGACATGCCGAGCAGGGTGATAGCCTTGTGCTCCCATTTGGAGAACTCTCGCGGTGTCAAATGCATGGGTTTCCGGACCCTCGAAATTCGCTCCCGGCCGTGCCCGGGCCACCGGTTGGCGGCTGTCCCCTCTGCCGGCGAGCATAGATCATCTGGACCGCATATGGCACCGATCGGCCGCAGGGCTTGGAGCCCCGGGAGCGGCTCTGAGATAATCACGTCCATGAGTGATGCCGACAGAGACAAGTGGGAGCGACGCTATTCCGAGGGCAGCTACACGGCGCGCACTCACCCAACTGCGCTGCTCGAAGAATGGCTGACCAGGCTGCCCCGGGGCCGGGCCCTGGACATGGCCTGCGGTGCCGGACGCAACGCGCTGTATCTGGCGGCCGCCGGTTACCAAGTGGACGCCATGGACATCTCCGCCGTCGCTCTTGCCCGGGGCGCCGCCAGGGCGGTCGAGCTGGGCGTGGAAGTCAACTGGATCAACGTCGATCTGGATACCGCCGAGCTCAGTCCTGACAGCTACGATCTGGTGGTGGTGGCGCGCTACGTCAACCGCGGGATCACCGATGCGCTGATGGCATCACTGCGCGAAGGGGGACACTTGGTCTACGAGCAGCATTTTTTCACCGACAGGGAGGTGGATGGCCCCCGCAGCCAGAGCTTCCGGCTGCGGCCCAACGAGCTGCTGGAGATGTTCCGCGACTTGCGCGTGCTCTACTACCGGGAAGGTCTCAAGACCGATCGCGACGGCCGCACCATGGCCCTCGCCCAGCTGATCGCCTGCAAGGGCTCCCCGGGTTTCTGACCCCTGGATTGAGGACACCCACAGAACTGAGGGCTACTGACGCCAGCGTATTTCTTGTGCGGTTTTGGTGCCGATGACGACTTGGTCGAGAGACTCTGGGATCTGCGACTCCGCGCTCGAGACCGGGATGCGCCCTGCCATCAACTCGGCCAGCTTTTGTGGCAGCGGAGGCTCGGCGTCCGGCTCGGCATAGCCGCTGGGAAAAATCGGCTGGCCGGTGGAAGGATCGTATTTGTCGCTGGCTCCGAGTGTGTGCAGAAGTTCGTGGGCGATGATGACCTTGTTGCTGCCTGCCTGCTCCTGGTCGGCGAAGGCGTTCACCACGCCGATCAGACCCTTCTGTAGGCCGAGGGAGTGGGCCAGCCGGGGGGTCGCATCGGGATCGAAGTAGCGGACGAAAATCTCGACGTCGCTGGACGGAGGATCCGCGCCTCGATCCACGCTCCACGACCAGTAGCGGAGCTTCAGGCTCCATAGCATGACTTGCAACGCGTTGCCGCCGTGGGGCGGAGCCGGGGGTTGATCCTCAATCGGATCTGCGAGCACGGTATGCACGGGTTCCTTGATCTGCACGCCGTAGTGTTTGGCTTCCTCGACCATGAATCGGTCGATGCTCTTGAACGCATCCCACTCGAGGCTTTCGATGTATTGCGCACTTCGTTGGCTACCGTCGCCGTTGATGGGATACACGGCGACCGACAAGGGCCTGTCCCAGCTCGTCGTTCGTTGCGTGGTGAGCCAGTGCCCGCCGGCCACCAGTATGAGGACATATACGAGTATTCCCTTGCGCAACAGGGTGAGCATATCGAGCTTGGATGTACCGAATGTGCCGTGACCATCACCGGGCAGTCTGTGATGGAGTCACTTACTGAATTGGTGTGCGGAAATGGGTCAAAAAGGTGCTTCGCTGAGCTATTCAGCTCATCGTCAGTTTCAGCAACAAACTTGAGCAGGGCCGCCATTCCCAGCTGTGCGGTAGGGGCGTGATTTCACCGGGACGAGGACTCCGGGGGCCTGGTAGCGTAAAATCTGAATGGCAGCCTGACGCCGTCACTCTTTGAACAACCGCTCCCCTTGCTCGTCGATGATTTTCTTGGCCTTGTTCACGGAGTAGTCCGCGGCAGCTTCCTCGGACATGAGCATATCGGCGCGGATGAAGTGCTCGCTGCGCGTATCGTCACCGGCTGGCTTGCTGATGGTCCCCTCGGTCGTCCAGCCTCCCTGCACCTTGCGCGGCGTTGGCAGGATACTGAAGCCTTTGTATTCCACGGCCTCGTGCTTGACTGCTTCCTCGGCCTTGTTGCCGCCCAGGCCACGCAGAAATTTCATGATCACGTTGCATCCTCCAAGGCGTCGTTGGACATCGCCTGTGATTTCAGAGTATCCGGTCGCCGTGGTTGTCTGCCGATATCCGATAACTGTTTGTCCAAACTCTCGCGCACGTACCGAATGTGCAGGCGCAATTGATAGAGCTCCTCGGCATACGCCCACGGTATCTTCACCTTTCTGACTTCAGAATCGATACGAGCGAGATCCGAGTCATAAGCCGCGGTATCGTCGTCGTGCGCGCCCGCTTGAATTTCGCTTTCCAGTTTTCGCAGCTCTTTGTACCATTTGTACACGCGCCGGCGAACACGCCATTTGTAGATGGGCGGCATGATGCGCATCAGCGGGATGATGATTGCGATCAAGGGGAGCAGCATCAGTGCCAGGCGATCGATGAGCGTCGCAGCCCAGAAGGGCAGGGTGCGGCGCAGGAACGGTGGCCCGGATTTGAAGTAGCGCCGCGCCTCATCGCTCAGGGGAAACACCAGGAAGCGTGGCGAAGGGAATGCCCCCGGTTGCTCGAACAATCCGCCGGCGCCGTGAACTTCGTTGGCCGCCTCCAGCAGTAAATCCACCAGCGCCGGGTGAAGATCCTCGCGGGCCACCAGGTTGGCCGTCGGCGCGAGCAGCGCTACGTCGTCCGGCGGGAGATTCCCACTCAAGTCGATTGCGCCCTCGGGTAGCGTCAGCTTTGACAGATAGCGATGCCGCCGCGTGTAGGCGTCCATGCGTACGAAGCTCAGAAGTTTAACGTCGTCGCTGCGCAGCAGCTCCTGTACCAAATACGACGCCGGCGATGCCACCAGCATCATCACGTCCAGGGACCCTGACCGCAATGCGTCCACCGCCGCTTGGCCCACGAGGTCCGAAATCATGAGTTCGTTTTCATCGATGCCTGAATCCCTGGTCAACTCCAGTATCAATGCCCGTGTGCCGCTGCCTTCCGGTCCGATGGACATACGTCTACTGATGATGTCGGAGGGGCGAGTGAGGGCCACTGCCTCACGCGCGAAGATCCAGAGCGGCTCGTAGTAAACGCTCGCCAGCGACTGAATGGTGTTGCCGCGGGCGTGTCCTCCGGTACCACCCTGCACGAATGCCACGTCCACTCTGGCGTCCGGGGATTCCAGAAGTTCGATGTTCTCCAGGGAGCCGTTGGTTTCCAGCACCTCCAAGGTGATCCCGTCCCGGGCCAGGATTTCGCGATAGCGTTGCCCGAACGCGTAGTAGGCTCCGTTCGGCCCGCCGGTGGCGATGGTGAGGCGAGTGGGTGGCGCGGGATCGACAAACTGGTAGGTGATGAATAGTGCAATGCATGCGAGCAGTACCGCCGGACCGTAGATCCAGACGTATTCCATATGCCCTTCTTCGTCGCGAAACTTCAGCATTGCTCTTATTTCGGGTGGGCTTGGCCGTCACTTTGGCATAAGCGAGGGTCCAGTAGAACCATGGACCAGCTCCAACGGAGGGGGAATTGAAATTTCCGCCATTTCGCGCGGGGGTATCCAGCTGATACGATGCGGGCTCGACCATGAGCACCTTCGCCAACGCCATGACCGGCCCCCCCTGGCTGCACGCGCGCATTGTCGCCGGCGAGGTGGTATTGCTGGATGGCGGCACCGGCACGGAGCTCGAGCGCCGGGGTGTTCCCATGAACAAACGGGCATGGTGCGGGGACGCGATCCTCGGGCACGCGGAAACCTTGAGAGAAATCCACGAGGATTACATCCGCGCCGGCGCCGAAGTCATCATTACCAATACCTTTGCCACCGCCCGCCATACCCTCGAACCCATCGGCCACGGGGATGACGTGGAGCGCGCCAATCGCCTGGCCGTGGAAGTGGCCCGGGAGGCGCGCGACCGGGTCGCCGGGCACGATGTGGCCGTGGCCGGATCCATGTCGGATTTCATGGTCGACAAAGACGACCCTGAGTGGACGCGGGACAGCCGGCTGCGCGCGACCTACCGCGAGCAGGCGGAAATTCTAGCCCAGGCAGGTGTGGACCTGCTGGCCATGGAGATGATGCAGAAGCCGGAAGTCGCCGTCCCCGCCATCGAAGCCGCCCTCGACACGGGTCTCCCGGTGTGGGTGGGTTGCAGCTGCCGGCGGATCGCCGGCCGGGAGCGTCTGGGACTGTTCGATTTTCCCGGTACGGATTTCCGCGAGCTGCTCGATGCCGTCATCGATTTGCCGGTAGGTGTGTTCGGTATCATGCACAGCGAAGTGCCGGACATTGCCGAAGGCGTTGATATGGTGCGTGAACGTTGGGCCGGACCGATGGCCGTGTATCCGGAGAGCGGCTACTTCACCATGCCCAATTGGCATTTCGTGGATACCATCTCACCGGATGATCTGGTGATCGAAGCAACCATCTGGCAGGAGAGGGGCGTTCACCTCATCGGCGGGTGTTGCGGAATCGGGCCGGAGCACATCAAAGCATTGAAGTCGGCGCTCGCCTGACAGGCGAGGGTCGGGTCTGTCTGGAAAATGAGAGTGCCCAAATGACCAAGGTGCTTCTTCCACTCGTCTACGTGGGCCTGGGCGGCTTGCTCGGTGCCGTGTTTCGCTATCTGACGACCCTGGCAACACAGGGCATTTCCATGACCTTCCCTTACGGCACGCTCATTTCGAACCTGCTCGGGTGCTTCATCGTCGGCATCGTGGCGACCCTTGCCATGGGATCGACGCTTCTGTCCACCGAAGCGCGCCTGTTTCTGGCCACCGGGGTGTGCGGCGGCTACACGACCCTGTCGTCGCTGGTCTACGAGCTGGCGCAGTTCCTGGATGACGGTGAATTCCTGCATGCATCCGTCTACTTCGCGGCCACCTTCGTAGGTGCCGTACTGGCGTTCTACCTGGGTACCGTACTCATCACACTCTTGTTGAGACCTCAGATGTAAGCTATGGAAATCAAGGGAACCGCCAAGCTACTCAGAATAATCGTCGGTGAATCCGACAAGGTCGGCCATACGCCGCTCTACGAGGTGATCGTCAAGGAGGCGCGCGAGCGGCACCTGGCGGGCGCCACTGCCTGGCGGGGAATACTCGGTTTCGGTCGCACCGCACGCATGCGAACCGCTAAGCTGCTCGATCTGTCCAGCGATCTGCCCATGGTGATCGAGATCGTGGACGAGGAGGAAAAGATGGACGATTTCATCCCGGTTCTACATGAATTGTTCGAGAAGGCCGGCAGCGGCGGCCTGATTACTCTGGAAAAGGTGGAGATCATTCATTACTTCCATGGCTCTGACAACGAGTAATATTCAAGGAAGTTAGAATGAACATAGAAATGATGATGGCCGTCCTCGGTTGCACACGAAATGGTTCAGACTTTCTCCTGAGAAGTTTGACGCCATACACTATTCGCTGATGGGGGTCTTCAAGATTGGTGTGATAGTGTTCAACCTGGTGCCATACCTCGCTCTGCGAATTGTCACCTGATGCAAGACTGGCACGTTTACTTCGTAAGAACGCGGTACGGAAGCCTGTACACGGGAATCGCGATGGACGTAGCGCGACGATTGGCCGAGCATGAGCAGGCGAACGGCCGTGGCGCCAAGTATCTGCGCTCGAAAGGGCCGTTGGAGCTCGCCTATCAGACGAAAATTGGCGATCGTGCTCTGGCGTTGAAAGTAGAACGGTGCATAAAGAAACTCAAGAAGGATCAGAAGGAGCGCATCGTAACGACAGTACCCGCCGGAGAAGAACTCTTGAAGATCCTAGGAATATCTGAAGCGTTGAGCACATGACCCCCGAGTTCGTTCTTTACGGTTTCGCTCAGTCCGGAAATGCTTATGAGCTGGGCGTCGACTTGAATGACTATCCGAGCGTCGTCCGCTGGCTGCAGGATATCAAGGCGCTCGAAGGATGGGTGCATCCCTACGAGCTGATGCCGGGGCATCCTCTGAAATGAAAAAGACCCTGCTCTCGTGGAGCAGTGGAAAAGATAGCGCCTGGGCGCTGCACGTGATGCGCCAGGACCCCGACGTCGCCATAGATGGTCTGTTCACCACCATCAATCGGGAATTCGACCGCGTTGCCATGCATGCAGTCAGGGTGGCGCTATTGCAGCAACAGGCGGATAGTATCGGACTTCCGATTCGGCTTATATCCATACCCTATCCATGCAGCAATGCCGAATACGCAAAGATAATGAACGAGTTCGTAACGGCTGAGAAAGAGCGCGGCGTAGAGTGCTTCGCTTTCGGCGATCTCTTCCTGGAGGATATTCGTGACTATCGCGAAAAGGCGCTTTCCGGAACCGGGATCGTGCCGATATTCCCCATCTGGGGATCCGACACTCGCTTACTCTCCGCAACGATGCTGGACAGTGGGCTGCGCGCGCAGATTACCTGTGTCGACCCCAGTCAGCTCGCCCCGGAGTTTTCCGGGAGGGAATATGACGCGGGTTTCTTGACAGATCTTCCTCCCGGTGTGGACCCGTGCGGCGAAAACGGAGAATTTCACAGTTTCGCATTCGACGGCCCGATGTTCGGGCACAAGATCAACATCAAGATTGGGGATACCACGACACGGGATAATTTTGTCTTCACCGATTTACTCCCCCCATAGCTGCATGCGCGGCCCGCAGCGGCGACGGTGTTGGAGGACAAGCCATGAGTCTCAAGAAAGTCATCTCCGCGCAGGACGCAATCGCGATCGTACAGGATGATGATGTGCTCGCGACCTCGGGATACGGAGGTAACGGTACTGCCGACCAGCTCATGGTAGCGCTGGAGAAGCGGTTTCTCGAAAGCGGTTCACCGGAAAACCTGACTCTTGTTTTCGCCGGCGGTCAGGGCGATGGCAAAGAAAAAGGCCTCAATCACCTGGGCCACGAGGGTCTAATCAAACGCGTCATAGGCGGTCACTACGGTTTGATTCCTAAGATTGAAGCGCTGGCCGTCAACAACAAGATCGAAGCCTACAACATTCCCGAAGGTGTGATCACGCACCTGTACCGCGACATTGCTGCTGGAAAGCCGGGTACCTTGTCTCGCGTGGGGCTCGGCACATTCGTCGATCCCCGGGACGAAGGCGGAAAGGTCAACGAGATCACCACAGAGGACATCGTCGAGCTGGTCGAGCTGGGCGGAACACAGTCGCTGTTCTACAAGGCATTTCCCATCAACGTCGCATTCATACGCGGGACGACAGCGGATCCGGATGGAAACGTCACCATGGAGAGGGAATCGCTGCTGCTGGAAAATCTCTCCATGGCAATCGCAGCGAAAAACTCTGGCGGCTATGTCATCTGTCAGGTGGAGCGCATCGCCCAGGAAGGGTCGCTGGACTCCCGCCAGGTGAAGATCCCCGGCGTCATGGTCGACTGTGTCGTCGTGGCGGAACCGGAACACCATATGCAGACATATGGTACGCAATACAATCCAGCGTATTCCGGCGAGGTTCGTATTCCTCTGCAGACCCTGGATCCATTGGTGTTGGACGAAAGGAAGATCATCGCCAGACGCGCGGCCCTGGAACTCGCTCCAAACAGCATCATCAATCTCGGTATCGGATTGCCTGATTGCGTCGGCACGGTCGCGAGCGAAGAAAAGGTGCAGGATCTGATCACTCTGACCATCGACCCCGGCGTTATCGGGGGCGTGCCCATGGCAGGGCTCGATTTCGGCGCGGCCGTGAACTGCCAGGCGGTCATCGATCACGGCTCCCAGTTCGATTTTATCGACGGTGGCGGGCTGGACGCCGCATATCTGGGAATGGCGGAGGCAGACCGGGTTGGTAATGTCAATGCGAGCCGCTTCGGCCGGCGCTTGTCCGGCTGCGGAGGCTTCATCAATATCAGTCAAAACAGCCGCAAGGTGATATTTCTCAGCACTTTCTCGTCGTCGGGGTTGGAGATTGAAATCGCTGACGGGCGCGTACGCATCTTGAAAGAGGGAAAGTTCTTCAAGTTCGTCGACCATGTCGGCCAGATCACGTTCAGTGGTGAGTACGCGGTGGAGAGAAAGCAGGAAGTGCTGTACGTCACCGAGCGCTGCGTGTTCAGACTGTCTGATTCCGGGCTCGAGTTGACAGAGGTGGCGCCCGGTATCGACATCGAGCGCGACATTATCCGCAAGATGCCGTTCGTCCCACGGGTGAATGGCCCGCTTGAAATGGATGCCAGTATTTTTCGGCCGGAGCCCATGAGGCTGCGGGATCGGTTCCTCGACATCCACATCGATGACCGTATCAGCTACGATGTGGCGAAGAACACCGTGTTCTTGAACTTCGCCGGCATGCGTGTGCGCAACGAAGCCGATCTGGCAGCTATCAGGGAGGCTGTCGACGGAGTGCTGGAGCCGTTGGGAAAGCGCGTGTACTCCATCGTCAACTACGAACGTTTCGTAGCCGATGACGATATCATGGATAAATACATGGATCTGGTGAAGTATGTCGAGGATAGGTACTACATCAGTGTTTCCCGCTACACCAACAGCGGATTTTTGAGGCTAAAATTGGGTAAGGAACTTGGAAAACGAAAAGTGTCCTCCAAGATATATGAAACACGCGAGGAAGCTGCGTCGCACCTGAGCGATAAATAGCGGGTGTCGGCGGATCCCGGAGAAAAGGGAGAAGTTCGATGGCGATTGTGAAACAACTGCTACAGGCGAAAGGGCATGATATCTGGTCCGTGGACCCCGAGGATTCCGTCTACCACGCCATCGAGCTGATGGCCGATAAGGGAGTGGGTGCCCTCGTGGTCATGGAGGGTGATTCCCTGGTGGGTGTTCTCTCCGAGCGCGACTACGCGCGCAAGGTCGAGTTGCAGGGCCGCTCTTCCAAGGGCACGAAAATCAAGGAGATCATGACCAGCCGCGTTATCTATGCCCGCCCCGAGCAGACCGTGGAAGAGTGCATGGCTTTGATGACTGACAAACGTATCAGGCACCTGCCGGTAATGGACGGTGATGAGTTGCTGGGCGTCATATCCATCGGTGATCTGGTAAAGTCCATCATCGAAGAGCAGCAGCACGTGATCGAGCAACTGGAGCAGTACATCAGTCGATAGCCGCTCGCCTACCGCGATTTTCCACAATGAAGCGCGTGTTCTGGTTGCTGCCCGGCGTCCTGGCGGGCCGGTCCGGACCCGACCAGGTTCCCTGGGATGCGCAAGATCTGCGTGCCGGCGGTATCGGCGCAATTCTCTCCGTCAACGACGGTGCTGCTTGCCACACCGAGGATTTTACCGCACTCGGCATGAGTTACCGTTGTATTCCTCTTTCCGATAATGCGCCGCCCCGCGACCGGGATCTGGAGCACTGCCTCGACGCGCTCCCCAAAGCCTACGACTACGTGCGTAGTGAACTGGACAGGCAGCGCGCCGCGCTCATTCATTGCCGTTCCGGCAAGGACAGAACCGGACTGTTCATGTGCTACTTCCTCGTTCGTGAATCCGGTATGTCGGTGGATGACGCCATCGCCGAAGTACGGCGCGTGCGGCCCATCGCCATGAGCGCCGAAGGCTGGAAAGACCTGGCTGTCGCCGTGCGGAAAGTTGGGCGTCGGTTGGGCTGAGCAAAACGAAGGACAGATTAATGGGGACAGATCTATTTACTCGCGGGGGGCGGGAACCGCCCCCCGCGAGTAAATAGATCTGTCCCCATTAATCTGTCCTTCGTTTTGCTCAGCCCAATCTACGACGCTGCACACAGCATCGCCGCAGCATGCTCGTCGCGCTACTATCCCCATTCGAATTTCCGGGATCACCGTCGAGGGTCGAAAATGCTCATCAAGGAAATACCGCTTCGCGCTGTTGTCGCCGAAATTCTGCGCCGCGGCGGTAGCGAAAATGCCGAAGCGGAACTCGTCAGCAAGCATCTGGTGGACGCTAATCTCGCCGGCCACGACAGCCACGGCGTCGGCATGATCCCGAAATACGTCGAGGACCTGCAAGCCCAACTGGTGAAACCGAACACGCGCCCGTCGCTGGTGAAGGATGACGGGGCGGTGATGGTCTTCGACGGTGGCCGAGGATACGGGCGGCCGGTGGCGGATGAGGCGATGGCGGCGGGTCTGGCGCGCTGCCGGGACACCGGTGTGGTGCTGCTGGCGCTGCGCCGATGCCATCATCTGGGCCGCATCAGTGCCTATGGCGAGCAGAGCATCGCCGCCGGTTTCGTGTCGTTGCATTTCGTCAACGTCACCGATCACCTACCGCTGGTGGTGCCCTTCGGCGGCCGCGACGCGCGGTTCTCGACAAATCCCATCTGCGTCGCTGTACCGGGCACCGATTCCACCGAGCCGGTGGTGCTGGACATGGCCACCAGCCGTATCGCTTTCGGCAAGGTCAAGGTGGCCCACAATGCGGGCAAGCGCGTGCCGGAGGGAAGCCTCATCGATGCGGATGGCGAGCCCACCGATGATCCGAAAGCCATGTTCACCGACCCACGCGGTGCCCTGCTACCGATGGGTGAGCACAAGGGCTACGGTCTCGCCCTTATCTGCGACCTGCTGGGCGGGGTGTTGACCGGCGGCGGCACCATGCAGCCGGACAATCCGCGCTCGGGGGGTATCGTCAACAATATGCTCACGGTGATCATCGACCCGGCCCGGTTGGTGGATCAGGCGTGGCTGAATGCGGAGCTCGATGCGGTGGTCGCGTACATGAAGTCCTCGCGGCCTGGAAAGTCTGGCGGGCCGGTTCTGGTGGCAGGTGATCCGGAGCGAATCGCGCGCAGCGAGCGGCAGCGAAACGGCATTCCCATGAACGATACGACCTGGGAGGAGATCGTCCAGGCGGCACAGCAGGTCGGTATGGGCCGCGAGCAAGTGGAGAGCATGCTCGCCTGAAATTCTGGTCCGGCGCTCAGCGCACGATGAGCAGATTCACGTTGCATGCATTGGCGACTTTGCGGGACACGCTGCCCATGAGCATGCTCTTGATGCCGCCGAGCCCCCGGGTCCCCATCACGATCAGATCGATCTTATTTCTCTGCGCATACTTCGCGATGGCCGTGGCCGGATCCCCCTGCCCGGTGGCTTTGCGAACGGCCTTCACACCCTTGCGCTTCGCCCGGCGCTCGGCATCGCCGAGGATCTTCTCCGCCACGAATTCGAGCACGTCCTGTCGCGCCGATCCGATTTTCTCGACCTTCGCCATCTTCTTCAGCTCCGGCGGTAGCTGCATGTCTCTGATGACGTTCAGCAGATAGAGCGAGGCATCGTGCTTGATCGTCATGTGAGCGGCCAAGTCGATCGCCCTGTTGGAGGCGGGCGAGCCGTCGGTGGTGCCGAGAATTCTGTTGACCATGATGTGCTACTCCCGAGCTGATCATTAGGCACCCGGCGAGGGGGGTTCGCAACCCGTCAGTAACCACTTGTTTTGCAAGCGATACATTCATTCCAGGTAAATACTCCATTGCCGTTCCTATCGTCAATCGATGCGTAATATTTGATTTTTCCCGATTTAGGGGTATGTTGTTATTCGTTCGAATTTATAACAATTATGACGTGAGGCCGTGTCATTCCCTGCTGAACCACCCATGCAGCAGCACCATTGGCATGGTCATTGGCCTTTAGTGATTTACTAGAAAATCTCCCAGAGAACGGAGGAGGTAGCGATGTCAGAATCAAAACAACTACAGCGATTGCTCTCGCAGGGTTGGATCAGCCGCCGCGAATTCGTGAAGCGCATGACGGCTCTTGGGTTCGTCGCATCCGTTCCGGCCGCCATGCTTGCTTCCATGCCCGCACACGGTGCCGCGATGAAGGGCGGCAACTTCCGGGTCGGTCTGGGCCACGGGTCGACCACCGACTCGCTGGATCCGGCGACCTGGGAGAACGCCTTCGTCCAGTTCAGCTTCGGATACGGTTCCAACAACCATCTCACCGAGATTCTTCCGAATGGCGATCTGGCGCCCGAACTCGCGGAGAGCTGGGAGACGCCCGACGCCACGGTCTGGACATTCAAGCTGCGCAAGGGCGTGGAGTTTCACAATGGCAAGACCGTGGAGGCCAGCGATGTCATCGCATCGCTGAATCACCATCGCGGCGAGGAAACAAAATCCGGTGCCAAAGGGATCGTGACCCCGATTAAAGATATGAAGGCCGACGGCAAGAACGTGGTCGTCATTACCCTGGCCGAAGGTAACGCCGATTTTCCGTTCGTGTTGAGCGACTATCATCTGGCCATCGTGCCGGGCAATGCGGACGGCAAGATTGACGCGAAATCCGGCATCGGTGCCGGTGCTTATGTGGTCGAGAGCTACGAGCCGGGTGTGAGGGCGAAGTTAAAAAGGCACAAAAACTACTATCGTACGGATTATGGCCACTTCGACGAGGTCGAAGTCCTCACCATCGCCGACGTGGCGGCACGCACCAATGCGCTCACGACCGGCGAAGTCGATCTCATCGACCGTCTCGACATCAAGACGCTGCATCTTCTGAAACGCAACAAAAAGATCAACATCCACGAGACCAGCGGTACCGCGCACTATACCGCAGCGATGCGCACCGATATGTCACCCTTTGACAACAACGATGTGCGCCTCGCTCTGAAACTTGCAGTCGATCGGGAAGCGTTGATGCAAAATGTGCTGCGCGGCCATGGTGTTCTCGGTAACGACCATCCCATTGGCCTGTCCAATCGCTATCACGCCAGTGACAGCGAGCTACCGCAGCGGAAATACGATCCGGAAAAGGCCAGGTTCCACCTGAAAAAAGCCGGGTTGAGCAATCTGAAGGTGGATCTGAGCGCTGCGGATGCAGCCTTCGCTGGCGCCGTGGATGCGGCGGTGCTCATGAGGGAGCACGCGGCCAAGGCCGGCATCGACATCAACGTGGTCCGCGAGCCCAACGATGGCTACTGGTCCAATGTATGGATGAAGAAGCCATGGTGCATGGTCTATTGGGGCGGGCGGCCGACGGAAGACTGGATGTTCGCCACCGCTTACGCCGCAGGCGCCGACTGGAACGACTCGTTCTGGACCCACGAAAAGTTCAACAAGCTGCTGCTGCAGGCCCGTTCAGAGCTGGATGACCCCAAGCGACGGGAAATGTACGTGGAAATGCAGCGTATCGTCAGTAACGAGGGCGGGGTTCTCGTTCCCATGTTCAACAACTACGTGTTCGCCACCAGCAACAAGGTCGGCCACAATGCGATGGGGGCCAACTGGGGATTGGACGGTAATCGCGGTATGGAACGCTGGTGGTTTAAGTCCTAGGTCCCGGGTTCGGCGGGTCGCGGCAGCATGTTCAAGCTCGTCAAGCTGATAGCTCAGCGTCTGGGGCTGGGTGTCCTTGTGTTGTTCGCGGTCTCGCTGATCATTTTTCTCGGTGTTGAGTTACTTCCGGGAGATCTTTGCCAGGAAATCCAGGGGCAGGCGGCGACGCCGGAAACCGTCGCCGTCTGCCGTAAGGAGCTGGGCTTGGATTTGCCCCCCCCGACCCGCTACCTGAACTGGCTGAGGGACATCTCAGAAGGCGATTTCGGCGTGTCGCTGGCCAACCAGCGGGAGATCTCCGAGCTGATTGGCGTCCGATTGAGCAACACGCTGTTTCTTGCTGTCGTCGCCGCCGCCATCTCGGTGCCGCTGGCGCTGATCCTGGGCATTATGGCGGCCCTTTACCGTAATTCCTGGTTCGACCGCGCGATCAACGTGGTCACGCTTTCGTCGATCTCCTTCCCGGAATTCTTTGTCGCCTATATCTTGATTCTCGTGTTCTCGGTGACTTTGGGCTGGTTTCCGAGCCTGTCCTACGTGAGTCCGGAGACGTCGTTCTGGGATCGGATTTACAGAATCATACTGCCTGCCACGACCCTGACGCTGGTGGTGGTCGCCCACATGATGCGCATGACGCGCGCAGCGATTATCAATCTGCTCGCAAGCCCCTATATCGAGATGGCCAACCTCAAGGGGATGAGCCGCGCACACGTTATCCTGCACCACGCGCTGCCGAATGCGTGGGCGCCCATCGTCAACGTTATCGTCATCAACCTGGCCTACTTGATTGTCGGTGTCGTCGTGGTCGAAGTGGTATTCGTGTATCCGGGGCTCGGCCAGCTGATCGTGGATTCCGTGCAGAAGCGGGATATCCCGGTGGTCCAGGCTTGTAGCCTGATTTTCGCTGCGACTTATGTTCTGCTGAATTTAACAGCAGACGTGCTATCCATCGTCACCAATCCTAGATTGATGCACCCGAGATGAGCGACGCAAGCGAATCGACCGTCGGTCAGACGGCGGACGCCGTCCCGCCAAAACCGCCCAGGCAACGCAAGCTCACCGACGCGTGGCGCGAGCTGAAGAAGGCCCCCTTGAGCGCGAAGTTCGGGCTCCTGGTCATCGCGGGTTACGTTTTCGTCGCGCTGTTTGCACCGATTTTGACGCCCTACGGCGAATCCGAGATCGTCGGCGCCGAGTTCGAGGAGTGGGGCGAGCCGTTTATTCTCGGTACCGACAATCTGGGCCGCGACATGCTGACGCGATTGCTGTACGGGGCGCGCAACACGGTAGGCATCGCTTTCGTCACGACCTGCCTCGCGTTTTTGATCGGCGGCGTGGGCGGTATTCTCGCCGCAGCTCTCGCGGGTTGGGTGGACCAGGTCTTGAGCCGCATCGTCGATGTCATGATGGCGATTCCGGCGTTGATTTTTTCGCTGCTGCTGCTGACCATCTTCGGCACCTCGATTCCGGTCCTGATCATCATCATCGCGGTGCTGGATTCCACGCGTGTATTCCGGCTTGCGAGAGCAGTGAGCCTGAACGTCGTGGTGATGGATTTCGTCGAAGCCGCGCGGCTGCGGGGCGAAGGCATCGGTTGGATAACGATCCGCGAAGTCCTGCCGAATATCATGCCGCCGCTGGTGGCGGAGTTCGGATTGCGTTTCTGCTTCGTGTTCCTGACTATCGCGGCGCTCAGCTTCCTCGGTCTCGGTATTCAGCCGCCGACAGCCGACTGGGGTAGCATGGTGCGCGACAACGCGACCCTGATCACCTACGGCGATGTGACTCCGCTGTTACCGGCGGCGGCGATCGCGCTGTTGACGGTGGGCGTCAACTTCGTCGTCGACTGGTTCCTGCAAAAGACGAGTGGATTGCGTGATGAGCAGTAGCGGCAGCAGTAAGGCGAACGGTGATCTGCTGCTCGAGATGCGCGGCCTGCGTATCGAAGGGCAAAGCGGCGAAGAATGGCAGGAAATCATCAAGGGCATCGATATCACGCTGCATCGTGGCGAGGTGCTGGGCCTCATTGGCGAGTCCGGTGCGGGGAAATCCACCGCGGGCCTGGCGGCTATGGGTTACGCGCACCCCGGATGCCGAATCACCGGCGGCTCGATCGTCTTCGACGGCATCGACCTGATGGCCGCCAGCGAAGAAGAAAAACGCAAGCTGCGCGGCGTCAGGATCGCCTATGTGGCACAAAGCGCGGCCGCGTCATTCAACCCTGCACACAAGCTGATCGAGCAGTTCGCCGAGATCCCCGTCAAGCACGGCAAGAGTAGCAGGGGCGAAGCGGAAGCCGATGCGAAGGACCTCTACGGACGGCTTCTGCTACCCGATCCTGACGGCATCGGGTATCGCTATCCTCACCAGGTATCGGGCGGGCAGCTGCAACGCGCGATGACGGCCATGGCGTTGTCCTGCCGCCCGGATCTCATCATCTTCGACGAGCCGACAACGGCCCTCGATGTCACGACCCAGATCGAAGTGCTGGTCACCATTCGCGATATCATCGACCAGTTTCATACGGCAGCCATCTACATTACCCACGACTTGGCCGTGGTGGCGCAGATGGCGGACAGGATCATGGTGCTTCGCGATGGTGAGTTGATTGAGGAAGCCAACACCGACACCATGATGTCGGATCCGCAAGAGGACTATACGAAAACCCTGTGGGCGGTTCGTTCGTTCAAGAAGCAGGCGACCGGAAGCTATGCGGATTCACAGCCGCTGATTAAAATCGATCACGTGACAGCGGCCTATGGGCCCCTGACCGTGCTGCACGATATTTCCTTCGAGATACACCGTGGCCAAACCGTCGCGGTGGTGGGGGAATCCGGCAGCGGCAAGAGTACCGCCGCACGGGTCATCACGGGACTGCTGCCGCCAACGCTCGGACGGGTGCTGGTCAACGGTGAGGCGCTTCCCGGTGATTACCGCAGGCGCGCGAAAGACCAGCTGCGCCACGCGCAAATGATCTACCAGATGGCCGATACGGCCGTGAACCCTCGCCACCGGATTCGCGAGATCATCGGACGACCGCTGTCTTTCTATCTCGGGATGAAAGGCGAGAAGCTCGAGAATCGTATCCGCGAGCTCCTGTCGTTGATCGAGCTCGAGCCCGATCAGTTCATCGATCGTTTTCCCTCCGAGCTCTCCGGCGGACAGAAACAACGCGTCTGTATTGCGCGTGCCCTGGCGGCGGAGCCGGAGTTCATCATTTGTGACGAGGTGACATCGGCGCTGGATCAGATTGTCGCGGAAGGCATTCTGAAGCTTCTCGATCGCATTCAGCGTGAGCTGGATCTTGCCTATATGTTCATTACCCATGATCTCGCGACCGTCCGTGCCATCGCCGATGAGGTGGTCGTCATGCTACAGGGCCGCATCGTCGAGCAGGGTCCGTGCGAGGAAATGTTCACTCCCCCGCATCACGAGTATACGGATCTGCTGCTGTCCTCGGTCCCGGAAATGGATCCGACCTGGCTCGACAAGCTCATGGAAAGGCGGCGCGCCGAAGGCGTCATGGAGTCGGCCTCGACTTCGTGACAGCCCTTCAGTAAAGCTGACCGGGAAATCAGCACAGGCACCCAGTCAGAAGATTCACCGGGCTTGCTTGGCCACGCCTTTTCCTTAAGCCGATCTTGAAAGGATATCTGTTATGAGTAGCATTTCCCGGCTCGAGTCCATCTACACAGATCTGGAAAAAGAACATCGGCGCGTAATGAAGCTGATGGATCGCCTGCGTGACAAAATATCCGTGACCGATGTGTTGCCGTTGCTCAATCAGCTGCGAACTCTGTTGATCGTCCATTTTGCCCGCGAGCAGCTTCCGGACGGGTTCTACGAGGCGCTCGGCGAACTCGCAGAGTCCAGACGCGACGAGCTGCAGATGTTGATCGATGAACACGCCACGATTCTTTCGAATCTCAATGAAATGCTGGAGCAGGCGAAGCAATCGGCTGCCGGGAATCAGTCTGAGTTGCTGAATCGCGTTTCGACGCTGCTTCAGCAGTTGGACGGCCACGAGAAAAAGGAACATCAATTCGCCGTCGATGTTATCGGTGCGAAGGCGGATGTCAGCTGAGTAGCGCAACGTCGGCTCATGGCTGGCATTAGAAAGGCCGCAGTCATCGGTGCCGGAACCATGGGATCCGGTATCGCCAGCCATCTGGCCAACGCCGGCGTGCCTGTAGTGTTGCTGGACATCGTACCGGAGAGTGCCGGCGATCCCAGCGCCCTGGCCAAAGCGGCCGTCGTGCGCATGCTGGCATCGAGCCCGCCGGCTTTCATGCACCCGGACAACGCGCGCTTGATTACGCCCGGGAACATCGACGACGACTTGTCGTCGATTGCTGATGCGGACTGGATTGCGGAGGCGGTGGTGGAACGCCTCGATGTCAAGAGGGCGCTCTATGAGGCCATAGACGCCGTTCGCGCGCCGGGGTCCATTGTCACTTCGAACACCTCGACCATTCCGCTGGCAATGTTGACCGGCGGCATGCCCGAGTCGTTGAAGCGCGATTTCTGCATTACGCATTTCTTCAACCCGGTGCGCTATATGCGTCTGCTGGAGATCGTTGCAGGTCCGGCGACGCGGCCCGAAGTCATCGAGATGCTGACGGAATTCTGTGACGTGGAGCTCGGCAAGGGTGTCGTGCCCTGCAGGGATACACCGGGTTTTCTGGCCAATCGGATCGGCGTGTTCGCGCTGCAGGTAGGGATCGTGGAGGCGGCGCGGGCGGGGCTCACGGTGGAGGAGGCCGACGCCATCATGGGGCGCCCCATGGGCATCCCCAGGACCGGCGTGTTCGGGCTCTACGATCTCATCGGTCTGGATCTCATGCTTGATGTGGTGGCAAGCCTGGCGGGCACGCTTGGCACCGACGACCCCTTCCAGGCAGTCACTGGGGGAATTCCGTCGGTTGCCGAGTTGGTGGCGCGCGGGCACACCGGTAACAAAACTGGCGCGGGCTTTTACCGCGAAGTGCGGATGAACGGCGAGCTGCGGCGCGAGGCCCTGGATCTGGACAGTGGCGCGTACCGGCCGGTGACCAGGCCGCGCCCGGCGGCCGCCGACGCCGGCGAGACAGAAGGACTGCGCGCGCTGGTCGAGTATCCCGACAAGTACGGGCGATTCGCCTGGCGGGTGCTGGCGCGCACCCTGGCTTACGCGGCTTCGCTGCTGCCCGAAGTGGGAACCCGAATCGCGCCCATGGACGAAGCCATGAAGCTCGGTTACAGCTGGTCCCGCGGGCCCTTCGAAATGATCGATGCGCTCGGTGTGGCATGGTTTAGCGATCGCCTGCGCGCCGAAGGCATGATCGTGCCGCCGATAGTGGAGATGGCCGGTAGTTCACCGCTTTACCGGACGGCAGGCGATCATCTGGAGCATCTCGGCTACGATGGCAGCTACCATGTTCTCACCCGTGCTCCCGGCGTGGAGCGCTTGGGCGACATCAGGCGCACAACGAGCGCGGTGATCGAGAACGAAGCGGCGAGTCTCTGGGATGTGGGCGATGGTGTTGCCTGTCTCGAGTTTCACACCAAGGCGAATGCTCTTGTGCCGGACTCCATGGCATTGCTGCGTGAGTCTTTGTCGGTGGTCGAGGAGCGTTTTACCGCCTTGCTGGTGCACAACGACGCACCGCACTTCTCGGTGGGATTCAATCTGGAGTTTGCGCTCGCCCATGCGAAACGAGGTGCTTGGGATACGCTGGACAAAGCGTTGCGCGAATTTCAGCAAACCACCATGGCCATGAAGTACGCGCCCTTCCCCGTGGTCGCGGCGCCGGCGGGCACATCGCTGGGCGGCGGCTTCGAGGTGCTGCTGCATTGCGACGCGCTGCAGGTCCATGCAAACACCGTCATGGGCCTGGTGGAAACGCTGGTTGGCCTGGTGCCCTCGGGGGGTGGCTGCAAGGAGCTGCTGCACCGCTGGTGCGCCGATAGGTCGGACGCCGATGAACGCGTCGCTGGCGCGGTGCGGGTGTTCGAGCTCATCGGCATGGGAAAGACGGCGGCCTCGCCCATGGAGGGCCAGCCCTATCGCTTCTATCTGTCCCGCGACCGCAGCACCATGAACCGTGATCGCCTGCTGGGCGAGGCGAAGACACGTGCGATCGCATTGGCCAGCAGCTATTCGCCGCCGGCAAAGACCGGCATTGCCGCTGCCGGCCCCGCGGGCCGGCAGGCGATGCTGGAGCTACTGGAGAAACTGAATCGGCGGGGTATTACCACACCCCACGATCTGGTGGTGGGAGAACATCTGGCGCAGGTGCTCTGCGGCGGCGGCGCGCCGGCGGGAGAAATGCTCGGCGACGAAGAACTGTGCGCCCTCGAGCGCGACGCATTCATCGCGCTGGCCGGAACACCAGCCACCCTCGCCCGCATCGAGCACATGCTGGGCGAAGGCCGCCCTCTGCGGAACTGAAGCCCGCCGGTCAGCGCATCACGAAAGGATTCGGTACCTCGTTGGAGGTGGAGATCCACACGCTCTTGGTCTGCATGTACCCCTGGATGGCCTCCTGACCGTTCTCCCGTCCCAGACCGCTATGCTTGTAGCCGCCGAAGGGTGTCGTGTAGCTGAACGCGCGGTAGGTGTTCACCCACACGGTTCCCGCTTGCAGGCGTTCCGACATGGTGATGGCACGTCGCATGTCCTCGGTCCAGACGCCGGCGGCGAGGCCGAATTCCACGTCGTTGCCGATTTCCAGCGCTTCCTCCTCGTCCCGAAAGGGGATCACCGCCAGCACCGGTCCGAAGACCTCTTCCTGGGCGATGCGCATGGAGTTTTTGACGCCCGTGAACACCGTCGGCTCCACGAACCAGCCGTCTCCACACTCCGGGCGCGTGGCCTTGGAGCCGCCGAGCACGGTTTCCACGCCCTCGCTCTTGGCGATGTCGATGTAGCTGAGCACTTTCTCGTACTGCATCAGATTGGTGATCGGGCCCACCTGGGTGTTGTAGTCCATGGGATTGCCCATGCGGGCCGTCTTCGCGAAGTCGACGAGCTTGTCGACGAACTCGTTGTGGATGCTCTCCTGCACCAGCAGGCGAGAACCTGCGATGCAGGTTTGACCGGTGGCGGCGAATATCCCGGATACTACGCCCTTGACGGCGTTCTCCATCTTGCAGTCATCGAAGACGATGTTCGGTGACTTGCCGCCGAGCTCCAGGCTCACCCGCTTGATGTCCAGGGCTGCCTGGGAGTAGACGTGGGCGCCAGTCTTCGATGAACCGGTGAAAGCGATCTTGCGCACCAGCGGGTGCTTCACCAGTGGCTCCCCGGCCTCGGGTCCGAAGCCGGTCACCACGTTGATGACGCCCTTCGGGAATCCGGCCTCTTCGAACAGCCTCACCAGCGCCAGCGTGGACGCGGAGGTGTATTCGGAAGGCTTGACCACCAGGGTGTTGCCCGCCGCCAGGGCCGGCGCCACCTTGAGTCCGAACAGCAGAATGGGTGAGTTCCACGGCGTGATGGCGGCGCACACACCCAGGGGTTCGTGGCGCGTGTAGTTGAAGGCATCCTTGTCGGTGGGGATCACCGCCCCCTCGATCTTGTCCGCCAGGCCCCCGTAGTAGTAGTACCACTGGGGCGTGTACCTGAGCTGGCCCGCCATCTCGCTGATGAGCTTGCCATTGTCCTGCACTTCGATGGCGGCGAGCGCTTCCGCGTCCCTGGCGATCAGGTCGCCGAGCTTTCTGAGCAGCATGCCGCGCTGGGACGCGTGCATCTTCGGCCAGTCCCCGGAGGTGAATGCGCGATGGGCTGCCTGAACGGCACGATCCACGTCGTCGGCGTTGCCCCGGGGTATCAGGGTCCAGGCCTTGGTGGTGAAGGGATCGAAGCTCTCGAAGTACTCGCCGGAGGCGGACTCGGTCCACTCACCGTCGATGAGCATCTGTTGACGGGGCAAGCTGTCCGTCTCGCTCATTGCTCTGGCCATGTCGGTATCCTCCCGTGGATGTCGTCGTAATCGAGCCAGTGTATCATCTTGTCGGCGCCGGCCTCACGGGCCGCAGCGCCATCGGCATCGAACCCCAGGGCATGAGCTATGAGCGCCGAAACACCAGCCGTGAACGACAGGCGGCGGGTCCTGGTCGCCATCACCGGCGCCAGCGGATCTGTCTACGGCGTGCGTCTGCTCGAGCTGATGCGCGCGCTGCCGGACGTGGAAACGCACTTGATTCTCAGCAAGGCCGGCCGCGTCACGCTGGCCGCCGAATGCGACCGCTCCGCGGATGACGTGGAGGCCCTGGCCGACGCCGTTCACGCACCCGCCAACATCGCCGCGCCGCCGTCCTCGGGCTCGTTCCGCGTGGCCGCCATGCTCATTGCCCCGTGCTCCATCCGCACGGCGTCCAACATCGCCGCCGGCAACACCGGCGATCTTATCAGCCGTGCCGCCGACGTCATGCTCAAGGAACGTCGCCTGCTGGTCGTCTGCATACGCGAAACGCCACTGCACACAGGACATCTGGAGACCCTTGCGCAGCTCTCACGCCTGGGCGCGGTGATCTTTCCGCCCGTGCCGAGCTTCTACTCGCGGCCCAAAGAAGTTGGCGATATCGTCGATCAGACATGCATGAGAATGCTCGACCAGATCGGTTTGGAGATCGATGTTGCCCCCCGGTGGGGGGAGTGAATCTACGAGATGAACGGTCGTGGGTTCCAGACGATTTCCCACAAGTGACCATCCAGATCGGAGAACCAGCCCGTGTAGCCGCCCCAGCCGACTTCGTGGGGTGCTTTCATGACGGTGGCGCCGGCTTTCTCGGCGGCGCTCATGGTCTGGTCCACCTCTTCCCTGGAAGCGACATTGGAGGACAGCGTGACGCCGCTGAAGCCCTGACCATCGGCTGCAACGTTGGCGTAGCTGGCCAGGGCGTCTCTCGGGAACAGCGCGAGCCAGCTTCCCCGCAACTGGAAGTAGACCACCGGCGGCTTGTCGTCGCGGATGGGCAGGCCGAGTCCGTCCCGGTAGAAACGCGTCGCCCGCTCGATATCGGTGACGGCGAGGGTGATGACACTGATGTGCGGCTCCATGGGACCTCCCGTTCATCGAACATTGCCGGACATTATCGGCACGCAGCCTTCCCGGCGGCAAGGCGTAATTGACAAATGCGGGCGATACTCCTATGAAGTGAATCTGCTTCAGGCAATCGAAACGCTATGAAATCCGAGCAAATCCTCGCGCGGCCACCCCTGGTTTTGAGCCAGGAGCAGCGTGAGTTCTACTTCGCCGCTTTCGGACTCACTTGAGCGACGTGGACCACGAGATGGGTCCCATGGGAGTGATTCCAGGTAGCCACAAGGGGGAGATCCACGACCAGTACGATGAGCAGGATCAATGGGTGGGTCATATCGGCGAAGACGCTCTCCGGCGCGTGGACTTGGACAAGGTCGAGTGGTTGACGGGCCCCGCGGGCTCCGTGACCGTGCACAATTGCCGCACGGTCCACGGATCGCTGCCCAACATGAGCGACCGTGGCCGGCCCTTACTGTTGCATACCTGCAGCGCCGCCGATGCTTTGCCGTTGACGCCACGGCCTTCGCAGACATCCCACGAAGGCCGGATGATACGCGCACAGCCGGCGCGCTGGGTGGAGTTCGATGCGGACGCTTGCCAGCTGCCGCCGGATCGTAGCAATCAGCCCGGCGTGACGATATTCAGCACGCAGAATCGGGAACACTCGGTCTGAGCGACTGCCCTTCGCGTCGGCTGCGCGGGCTCCGGCTGAATCCATGAACAGAAAATCCCAGTCGTTACCGGTCCTGGGTTGGCGGGAGTGGGCGGCGCTGCCCGATCTCGGGATCCCCAGGATCAAATGCAAGGTGGATACGGGCGCGCGCTCGTCGGCGCTGCATGCCTTCTATCTCGAGCCATTCGTGAGTCGCGGCAAACAGCGTGTTCGATTCGGCATCCATCCTCTGCAGAGGCGTACCAGTCGTGAATGCGTCTGCACGGCGGATGTACTCGACCGACGCATGGTCGCGGACTCGGGCGGGCATCGCGAGCAGAGGTACGTGATAGAGACGACCGTTGTCATCGGTGAGGAGTCCTGGCCCATCGAGATCACGCTTACCGACCGTGATACGATGCGTTTCAGAATGTTGCTTGGTCGCACGGCCATAAAGAAAAAGTTTGTCGTTAATCCGGCATCTTCCTATCTGGCGGGCAAGCCAGGGTCGATTTCCGGGAACTAGCGATTCAGTGTGCGCGCACTGAAGAGGGGGGGGAGGCGAAACACAATGCGGATCGCGATTCTGTCACGCAATCCTTCTCTGTATTCAACCAGACGGTTGGTGAAGGCCTGTGAACAGCGCGACCATACGGTCGACGTGCTGAATACATTGAAGTGTTATATGGATATTGCCGCGCATCGTCCCAGCGTTCACTACCAGGGAAAGGAGCTGGAACCCTATGACGCGATCATTCCCCGTATCGGCGCATCGGTGACCTTTTATGGCGCCGCCGTTTTGAGGCAGTTCGAAATGATGGGCGCCTATCCGTTGAATGAATCGGTAGCCATCAACCGTTCCCGGGACAAGCTGCGCGCGTTGCAGATCATGGCCCGCGCCGGAATCGGTTTGCCGCTGACAGGATTCGCGCATTCACCGGACAACACCAAGGATCTGATCAAGCTGGTCGGTGGCGCGCCGCTGGTCGTCAAGCTGCTCCAAGGCACGCAGGGTAAGGGTGTGGTGCTCGCAGAAACGCACAAGGCGGCGGAAAGCCTCATCGAAGCATTTCGTAATCTGGATGCCAATTTTCTGGTTCAGGAGTTTATCAAGGAAGCGGGTGGTGCGGACATACGTTGTTTCGTGATCGGCACCAAAGTCGTAGCGGCCATGAAACGACAGGCGAAAGAGGGCGAATTTCGCTCCAACCTGCATCGCGGCGCCACGGCATCGCTCATTCGATTGACTCCGGAGGAGCGCTCGACGGCCGTGCGCTCGGCAAAGAAAATGGGACTGAACGTTGCGGGTGTCGACCTGTTGCGATCCAACCACGGCCCGGTGGTGTTGGAGGTGAATTCGTCGCCGGGACTCGAGGGGATCGAAACCGCCACGGGCAAGGATATCGCAGACTTGATCATCCAGTTCATAGAGAAGAATGCCAAGCCTCACAGGACTCGTACGCGCGGGAAGGGATAGGCGCAGTGGCGGAGCAACTTCGCATCAACGGGGAGAATATCCCTCCGGGCAGCAGTGTGACCCTGGAGTTGCCACTTCCGGAACTCTACACCCGAACACCCATGACCATGCCCGTGCTTGTGCGGCGCGGAAAACGCGCAGGCCCGATGTTGTTCGTGTGTGCGGCCGTGCACGGCGACGAGTTGAACGGTGTCGAGATCATCCGCCGGCTGATGAGACGCCGTGCGCTTTCCCGCATCCGCGGCACCATCATCGCAGTGCCAATCGTCAACGTGTACGGCGTCATCGGTCGGTCCCGTTATCTGCCGGATCGTCGTGATCTGAACCGCTCGTTTCCAGGCTCGAGTCGCGGGTCACTGGCGGCCCGGCTCGCAAATTTGTTCATGACCGAGATCGTTGAGCGCTGCAGCCACGGGATCGATTTACATACCGGCGCCATTCATCGCGAGAATCTGCCGCAGGTGCGAGGCAATCTGGACGACGAGGAAACGCTGCGCCTGGCGCGCCTGTTCGGCGTTCCCGTGCTTATCAACGCCGTCTTGCGTGACGGCTCCCTGCGTGAAGCGACAGCGGCCCGTGGGATCCCCATGCTTCTCTATGAGGCAGGCGAAGCATTGCGATTCGACGAGCTTTCCATTCGAGCTGGTGTTCAGGGTATTCTCAATGTCATGCGGGGCCTCGACATGTTGCCGCCGGCGCGGGGCAGGAAGCGGGTGTCCCGGGAACCCTTCGTGGCGCGCTCAAGCTCGTGGGTACGGGCTCCGGCGAGTGGTATATTCAGTGGCACTGTGTCCTTGGGCGCGCACGTCAATAAGGATGAGCAACTGGGGACCATTACCGAGCCCGTGGGCGACGCCGAAAGCGTGATACGTGCGCCGCTGGGTGGCATCGTCATCGGGCGCAGCAATCTGCCCCTGGTGCTCGAGGGAGAGGCGCTTTTCCATATTGCCTGCTTCGAGGATCTGCGCGAAGTCGCCGAGCAGGTGGAAGAGTTCCAAACCAGCCACGAGGCAGCTATCGAAAGTGGCAACGAGCCGAGCATTGTCTGAGAAATTGAAATGAATACCGACACCGAAATCCTCGAAGCCATGCTGGGCCCTGAAGCCCTCGAAGAGTTTTTCAGCGACTACTGGCCCGACCGCGTTTTCGTGACACACGGCGACAAGGCGCGCCTGCCCGACGCGTTGCTGGACCAGGAACTCAACCAGTTCGACGCTCTTTCGCGCCGCTACAAGGGTGTCGTATCTTTTTTTGGTGATGCCAGGTCGGGACACATGGTTCCCGTCGAAGGGATCGAGGCGGCCGCACCCTATCGTTGCGGGCTTTCGGTCTATCTGACCGACGTCATTCCATATTTTCCCGATATCGAACGCATGGTAAGAAAGCTCGAGTTCGAGCTCGGCATAAACGACGGTTGCGCCCGCGCAGGCGTATTCGCCTCACCCACCAGCGGTGGTATCAGTTGCCACTATGACTCCGTCGACGTGTTCTCCATTCAATTGCGCGGCACGAAAACATTCGAGCTGGCCCCCGTCACGGAGCTGCGCCATCCATGGGGATTCCAGTACATCACGGGCAACAGGCCTATAGACGATCTCTATCCCCAGGCCACCGAAGGGTTCCCGGATTGGGAGAAGGTTGAATTTCAAACGGTGGAAATGCGCCCCGGCAGCGTGCTGTACATGCCGCGCGGCCACTGGCACCGCACCGAGGCCGCCGGTGATTCCATCGCTGTCAGCATCGGCATGGAGCCGCCGAGCGCCGCGGAGTGCGTGCTGGAGCAGCTGCGCCTGTTATTGTTGCAGGATCCAGCCTGGCGCAAACCGCTTTACGGGGCATGGGGTGCCGGCGCCATGCGGGACGCCGCTATCCAACGAGCAACAGAGCTCATGGCGGAGCTCCCAGGGCTCGCGTCCGGGCTTGAGGCGGAATTTGTGACGGCGCCGAAGCTTTCGGAGAAACGGCGCATTTCACTCATGAATACGCGGAGTCGCGTGCAACGCACCCCCAATACATCGTTGATTCTGGGTAATCCACCCGCCGAAAGCGGCGAGCAGGACAGTCTGGTCGCGAGCATCGAGATCAACGATCGCAGCACCAAGCAAATCATGTCCGAGATCGAGATGCCTTCCAGATGCGCGCCGGTATTGCGTTGGATCGACGAGCAACGAGGCTCTTTTCTGGTCTCCGAGCTGGCCGTGAAATTTCCCGAGCTAACAGAAGACCAACATCTGCAGCTGATTCAAAGCTTGACGGGTGCCGGCCTGTTGAAGGTGTATTGGTTTCCCAAGCTGAAAGAGACGCACGTCGAGTAAAAAGATTATGGATAATTGGGGACAGATCTATTTATCTCTCTGCCGCGCCGCGGCAGAGAGATAAATAGATCTGTCCCCTTTTTTACAGGTCCAAACGTGCGATTTCCGTGACGCCCTGCTTGATGTTGTCTTTCGCCGCTCCTTCGGTGGCTTTCTTGAGACGCCCGACGAAGGTGATATCGGATTCACTCGACGCCGTATAGGTGGAGCGCAGGGCTTTCTGCCAGACGATTTCTCCCGTCAGCCGGTTGGTCAACGTCCAGCCCGTTTCCATCGTTACCGATGCGCTACCGCCAGATGATGGTTGCAGCACGCTGAAAATGATGACATCAAGCTCGTAATTGCCGGCCTTGTTGTCTTGAACCTTGGCGAAGGTCCTGGCTTTGATCAGGGTCTCCGTGATCGCCTCATCAAAGGCGTCGTTGGCGATTTGCGGCGTGCCGGTGGGTTCGGTGGCGCGGCCCCCCGTGACTTCGACGTTGACGGAATAGGGATGGGTTTTCTCGATGTTTGCCGTCTCCGGAATCATGGCTTCGGAAACGGCGGGGGTGGCACAGCCGCCGAGCAGGCAGGTCCATGGGAGCAGCACCAGTGCCGCGAGGCGAATTCCCCTTGCAGTAGTCATGACGTCAATTGCTTCATCAGAGCCAATATGGCGGTGTGGTAGCGCAACTCGAGAACCCGTGCAATTTTCGTGCACGCCGAGCAAGGTCGAATCGATTCAGTCAGTTAGTGACGTTCTCGCTGGCCGCCACCACCCGTGTGTAAAGCCTGCCGACAGATCCGGCCGCGGCAGCGCCGCGCGGTCGCCGGCGACAGGGGTTCCCAGCAAAAGGTACACGATTAATTCCACGAAATACAGCAACTTATGACATTCGTCCAGGCTCGCGGCGGGTGTAAAGAAACTCGACAAATGCTGGCAGGTAGCCGTGCCATGGGCGGGCACCGCCAGGCTAACCGACGTAAAAGCCTTCGATTTCCACGAGAAGATTCTTTCGGCACAGATCGCCGCCGAGATAAATCACCGGCACCTCCTTGCCAAGCTGTTCATCCATGTGACTGCGAATGGCCGCATGGTCCTGGCCGTCGCGAACGTAGACTTTGACCTGAGAGAGCTCCGAGAGCGTGTGGATGGTGACCCCGTGCTCGGTCTCCGCGCTTTTCACCAGCGTGCTCATGTTTCGCAGGCATTCTGTCAGCTGGGGAAGCAGGCTGTCGCCGTGCCGTGACTCGTGCCCGATGATGCTCGCGGTTCCCGAGATGTAAAGATGCTTGCCGCTGCCCCAGTCCTTGACCATCGCCCGGGAGAAAGAGGGACTCGTCGGACCGTACTGGGGCGGGTAGCGAAAGGCGCTCACCTGGCGCGGATTCTCCACCTGGACCCCGGCATCCGTCGCGGCGAGAAAGTAGATCAGCATTTTGCTTGACGGACTGCCAACGCCGCTGGCGGCGGGAAGCCGATGCTCGGAGAAACCGAACTTCTCCAGACTGGCGTGCCGGCCAACGCAGAAGCGCTTGTAGCGCTCGACGCCGTCTTCCTCGCCGTTGATGTCGGGGATGTAGTTCCAGATTCTCAGGAAGTGCGGGAAGCCCATCTCGGGGGCGAATGGGAGGATGCTCTCGTAGGCCTGACGAGTCGCGTCCTCCAGGCCTGGGAAATCCCGTTCGTCGACCAAAATGTGTCCCAGCAGCACCTGCCCATTTCCGCTGTAGGAGATCTGGCTGCGAACCCCCGATACCACCGGCGTAGCGCTTCTCCAGACTTCCACCAGCGGGGAGGGCCCGAGTTGCGGCAGGCCGACAGTGATACGGCGCGGATCCGTCCCTCCTTCGTCAGCGGAGCTGCCGAACTCGATCAATGCGAGGACGTGCGGGTCGTCGAGCAGCTCGCTTGCGTTGCGCGCGGGCGCAAATTTGGCCGAAAATGGTTGCATGTCTGGATCGTCGATTCTACCAAGACACGCCCCGGGAGCCCGAAATTGCCGGGTCTCCGGCGGCGGTCGCGGGATCCTCACGGGCG
>Ga0209980_10000184_pt1 | contig 32251 bp, 29 predicted proteins | sample CR02metaG_FD_183611 | JGI IMG/M metagenome (GOLD analysis project Ga0209980, IMG submission 183611) | Deep subsurface microbial communities from Mariana Trench to uncover new lineages of life (NeLLi) - CR02 metaG (SPAdes) (version 2) | ecosystem: Environmental > Aquatic > Marine > Ocean trench...
ATTGTATGCTAACATCTTAAATTATGATAGCTTAGGGCTTCATCATCCATTTATTTCGGTGACTCATTGATAGAAGCGGGAAGCGTGCTCGCCAAAAAATATTTAAGGGAATGCAAGGTGTTCATTGACCAGGCCATCCCCGAATTTTTGCCGGAAAAAGATGGATACCCCCAGAGTATTCATGAGTCGATGCACTACAGCCTATTTGCCGGGGGAAAGAGACTTCGGCCCAGTCTTTTGATCGCTTCGGCGGAAGCGGTGGGAGGGAACCGGAACCGTGTCCTGCCGTTTGCAGTTGCGGTTGAATTTCTTCACACGTATACGCTGATTCATGATGACCTCCCTGCTCTCGATAATGACAGTCTGAGGAGAGGCAAGCCGACCAACCACAAAGTTTATGGTGAAGCCATTGCCATCCTGGCCGGAGACGCGTTACTGACCCAGGCCTTTGTGTTGATGACCGACCCATTGTTGATGGAGGTCGTTCCCCACAAAAATATTCTTCGCGCTTCGCATGAAATTGCCAAGGCCATGAGTTCCACCGGAGTGATCGGTGGCCAAGTGGTGGATTTGGAATCGGAAGGGCAACAGGTCGACGCATCGACTTTAGAGTACATCCACATTTACAAAACAGGCTTCTTTTTCAAAGCCTGTGTTCGAATCGGGGCGATATTGAGCGGGGCTTCGTCCTCCCAGTTGGGAACTCTTTCCCGGTACGGTGCTCATATCGGTCTGGCGTTTCAGATCATTGACGACATTCTCGATATTACGGGAGAACAACAACAACTGGGGAAAGATGTCGGCAGTGATATCGATAAAAGTAAAGCCACCTACCCGGCTCTGTTTGGTTTGGAGGAATCCAAAAAGAAAGCCGAGTCTCTGGTCGATGAGGCATTGGGATGCCTGGAAAATTTTGACGAACGAGCCGATCCCCTGCGGGAGATCGCCCGTTTTTTTGTCCAACGTACCTTTTGAAATGGAATGACGTATGAGCAGGCTCTTAGATGGAATCAACAGTCCTCAGGACTTGAAAAAGCTCGATATAAAAGATCTTCCCGCTTTGGCGGCCGAAATTCGGGAGACTCTTTTAACGACGATATCCAAAACCGGCGGTCATCTGGGGTCCAATCTGGGGATTGTGGAATTGACGCTGGCTATGCATTACGTGTTTGACAGTCCGCGCGACAAGTTTGTGTGGGATGTGGGGCACCAGAGCTATGTCCATAAACTGCTGACCGGGCGCAAGGACCGGTTCCATACACTCCGGCAATACGGAGGTTTGAGTGGGTTCACCAAACGCGAGGAAAACGAGCACGACCACTGGAATTGCGGCCATGGAGGCACCTCCATTTCCGCCGCTATCGGTTTCGCCAAAGCGCGCGACCTCAAAAAAGAAGACCATGAAGTGGTGGCGGTGATCGGTGACGGGTCGTTGACCGCGGGCATTGCTTTTGAAGGCTTGAACTACACCGGCCATCTCAAAAGCAACATAATCGTCATCTTGAACGATAATGAAATGTCGATTTCCACCAACGTCGGCGGCATGTCGGCGCACCTGAGCCAGATCATGACCGGGCAGGTCATGCGTAAAATCAAAGGGAAAATCGACTTGTTGCTGCAATCTATTCCCGAGGTGGGAAAAGATATATCGCATTTCGCCCACAAAATCGATGACGCCATCAAGGGCGTGTTCATCCCCGGACGCTTGTTCGAGGACCTGGGATTCCGTTATGTCGGTCCGCTGGACGGTCACGACACCGAATTGTTGATTAAAAGTCTGGAAGATCTCAAAGGCCAGAAAGGTCCGACGCTGGTCCATGTGATCACGCGCAAGGGCAAGGGCTACCCCGTCGCCGAGGAAAAGGCTGAAATCTGGCACGGCGCGTCTCCCTTCGATATTGAGACGGGGACCTTCCTGAAAAAGAAATCCAATCCGGCGTATACCGCCGTGTTTGCCGATGCCCTGATCGAACTGGCCACACAGGATGAAAAAATTATCGGCATCACCGCCGCCATGCCTTCGGGTACGGGGATCAGCAAATTCGGGCAGATTTTCCCGGATCGCACCTTCGACGTCGGCATGGCTGAACAGCATGCAGTGGATTTTGCCGGTGGGCTGGCGCTGGAAGGGTTCCGGCCGGTCGCCGCGATTTATTCCACATTTTTACAGCGGGCGTACGACCAGGTGATTCACGACATCTGTATCATGAACATCCCGGTGACGTTTGCGATGGACCGCGCCGGCATCGTCGGCGAGGACGGAGCGACCCATCAGGGGTTGTACGACATCGCCTACCTGCGGACATTGCCCAATATGGTCATCATGGCGCCGAAGGACGAAAACGAACTGCGCCACATGCTGAAAACTGCGATCTATCATCCCGGCCCCGCCGCCCTTCGCTATCCGCGGGGCGCCGGACTGGGTGTGCCCCTCGACCCGGAAATAAAGGAACTGGAAATCGGTAAGGGTGAGGTGATCCAGGATGGAACCGATATCGCGCTCCTCGCATACGGCCATATGGTGACACCGGCGATGGAGATCGCCCGTTCGCTGGAACAAACAGGGCTCAGCGTGGCGGTCATCAACGCCCGGTTCGTGAAACCGCTGGACACGGAATTGATCTGCCGTTATGCGAGGTCCACCAAATGTCTGATTACGCTGGAGGAGCATTCCCTCAAAGGCGGGTTCGGTTCAGCGGTCCTGGAGGAAATCCACGAGCATATTCCAGAGCACCATGTACTGGTGAAACTCATCGGTGCGGCCGATAGGGTCATCGAACACGGCGCGCCCGCCCTGGTCCGGAAAGACCTGGAATTGGATGCGGAAGGCCTTTTAAAGACCGTTCAGGAGTTTTATAATAAAACCGTTCTCGGTGCCGTCGCGGTTTCCGGAAACGGCAAAAAAGCCGTCCACGGAAACGGCCGGAATAAAGGCAACGGCAGTCGCAAGAAGTTTTCCTCCAATGGTAAAAAAGGTCAAGGCAAAGAAAAACATCCGGTCAATGGATAGATGCTCACAAATCAAGCGTGTCACCAGCGAAACCCAAATTGAAGTCAGTCTGGTCCTGGACGGAACCGGGCAGGGGGACATCCAGACCCCGATCCCGTTCATGGATCACATGCTGGCGCAATTCTCCCGCCACGGTTATTTCGATCTCACGGTAAAAGCGACAGGGGATACCCACATCGATCTCCACCATACGGTGGAGGATTTGGGGATCACGTTGGGTCAGGCCTTTGAAAAAGCCCTCGGAGACAAGAAGGGAATCCGGAGGTTCGCCCAGTCCAGTGTGCCTTTGAACGAGGCGCTGGTGCACTGCGTGGTGGACTTGAGCCGCTCCTACTATGTGTTCAATATCGACCTGCCCAAGGCCAAGCTGGGCGAGTTCGATGTCGAACTGGTGCCGGAGTTTTTCCAGGCGGTCTCCGCCAACTGCGGGCTCACCCTGCACTTCAATTCCCCCTACTGGAACAACCTGCACCACGTCGTGGAAGCCTCCTTCAAGGCGTTTGCGAAAGCGATGGACCAGGCCTGTTCCCTGGACCCGAGGTCCAACACGATTCCGTCCACCAAAGGCACTCTTTAAATGATCGCCATCATCGACTATGGCATGGGCAATCTGCGGTCGGTGCACAAGGCGCTGGAGGCGGTGGGCGCCGATGCGGTGGTCTCCAGCCGGCCCCAAACCATTCTGGATGCGGATTCCGTGGTCCTGCCCGGCGTCGGGGCGTTCAAGAACTGCATGGACAACCTCGACCGGCTGGGACTGATCGATGTCGTCCGGAAATCCATTCAATCCGGAAAACCGTTTCTGGGCATCTGCCTCGGCTTGCAACTGTTGTTCGAGGAGAGTGTCGAGTTTGGAACGGTGGCGGGCCTGGGAATCCTGCCGGGGAAAGTGATGCGATTCCATTTTCCCGACGATCCCGCGCTGAAAGTCCCGCACATGGGATGGAACACGCTGACCCTCCACAAACCCTCGCCGCTGTTCGATTCGATGGAGGCGCATCCCTACTATTATTTTGTTCATTCCTACTACGTCGCTCCTGAGAACCGGGACATAGTCGCCACCACCACCCGCTACGGGGAGGACTTTGTCTCCGGCATCGAACACGACAACATCCACGCCTTTCAGTTTCATCCCGAAAAAAGCCAGAAACAGGGTTTGGCCCTGCTGGAGAAGTTTGCCCGGCTGAACTGACCGCGACCCATGAAGACCAACTACGCACGGGGCCTATCCTATGCGGTGATCACCGCCACGCTGTGGGGCATTCTCCCCATCCTGATGAAAATTGCCCTCAAGGAATTTTCCGGGAGCAGTATCGTCTGGTTCCGTTTCGCCTTCGCGTTTGCCGCGCTGTACCTGTTTCTGAAATTCCGGAAGAAGCAACCGGCATCGATCCTGATCTCTCCGCCGGGGTTCGGCGTCCTGGCGGGTTTATTTCTGGCGGGCAATTATTATTATTTTCTGAGAGGCATTGAAACCAGCAGTCCCTCCAACGCCGGTATCCTCATCCAGATCGCGCCGGTGTTGCTGGTGATCTTCGGCGTCCTTTTGTTCAAGGAACGGTTCGACCGTCGGCAGGCCGTCGGATTGGCTATCGCCGTGGTCGGATTTGTGGTCTTTTACCGGGACCAGAGCCGGCAATGGGGAGCAGAGGCCTACACGGCGACCGCTATCTATATAGTCGCCGCCGCGTTGCTGTGGACCGGTTATATGGTCTTTCAGAAAAGTTTGGCGCCGCGGTACGAAGCTCAGTCTCTGAACCTGCTGGTGTATGGCACCGCCGCGCTGGTGTTGATCCCCGCCGTGGTCTGGACCGATTTCAACAACCCCCACCCCGGCAGTTGGGCGTTGATGATTTTCCTCGGTGTGAACACCCTGCTGGCCTACGGGTTTCTGGCAGAGGCGATCAACCATATCCCGCTGTGGTTGCTGAGCGTGGTGATCACGCTCAACCCGATCATCACGCTGACCCTCATGCACATTCTGCCCATCGTGGCGCCAGGTTGGGTGGCGCCCGAGGTGATCGGAACGTGGGGTTACGTCGGCGCCGGCACCGCCGTGCTGGGTGTGGTGATGGTGATCCGCAAATCCTGAGTTCAGGGTTTATTTTTTTTCATGGCGCGGGCGATTTCCCGATCCGCTTCGCGTTTCTTAATGGTGTCCCGTTTGTCGTAGTTTTTCTTCCCCTTCGCCACGGCGAGCTCCACCTTGACCTTCCCGTTTTTGAAATACAGTTTCAACGGAATCAGGTTGTATCCCTTTTCCCGGCTGACGCCGATCAAGCGTGCGATTTCCCTTTTGTGGAGCAGAAGCTTGCGCTTGCGCATGGGATCGTGATTGAAACTGTGCGCCGGGGTGTACGGGCTGATGTGGCAGTGCAGCATGAAGACTTCCTCCCGGTCCACCACGGCGTAGCAGTCGGCCATGCTGGCCTTGCCCTCGCGGAGTGCCTTGACCTCGGTTCCCTGCAGAACTATGCCCGCTTCCAGGGTGTCTTCGATATGATAGTTGTGCCGGGCCTTTTTGTTCTGGCAGATGATTTTAATGCCGTTGGCGTTTTGACTTTTTTTGCTCATGGTTACGGGATAACCTGAATATTCTGCCCCACCTTCAGTTTTAAAGTCCGGGCCGCATTTCCCTCCCGTTCAAACAGTTCCAGCGCGTTCCAGCTGTTGATGATGGACCGCGTCATATGCGGGGCGCCTTCCGAGTAATGGGCCGCCAGGCCGCGAATTGCTGTTCTTCCTATTTTAACCGTCAATTTGCGGGCGTTCGGGCAATGCACCGAAACCAGCTCCCGCGGAATATTGGTGGCGGCGTTTCCGAACCGGTCGATATAGATCACCTCGCCCTCAATCGCTTTTCCATTCCATGAAGGCTCGGGTAACGCCAGGGTCTGGGGGTCCTTGATAGGGGGTCCCAGCGATTTTAAGAGAGTGCCCTTGGCCAGCGCAGCCGCCACCGGCGCGAAAATGTCCCGGCCATGGAAGGTGGCGGACACCTCCGGTAAAAAATATTTTTTCTGAGTCAACTCGACGCACCGGCTTTTGGCGTTCAGTACCCCACTGAAGATCCCGTTGTCCGGCCCGACATAATGGCAGGAACCGTTTTTGACCGCCATCGCCCGGCGGGTGCCACCGACGCCGGGATCGACCACCGCTACGTGCACGGTTTTTTTCGGAAAGTAGGGCGTCGCCGCCTTCAACACCAGCGCCGCCTGCAGAACGTTTTGCGGTTCGATGCCGTGGGTGAGGTCGATGATCTCCACCGTGGGGTGGATGGACCGTATGACCCCCTTCATGATGCCTGCAAAGGGATCGTCGGTGCCGAAATCGGTGGTCAGGGTTATGAGGTCAGGCATCCGGAAACCTGTTGTTCCGAAACGTCAAGGATGCGGACGGGAACGATGCGGTTCATCCACCCGTCATCGCCTTCGAACGAAACCGGAATATAGTTCTGCGAATGGCCGCGCAGGCGCCCCGTTCGGGGTTCGCGGCTGTTTTCGACCAGCACGTTTACGGTTTGATCCAGAAAACTCTGGCGAAATTCCAGGGCTTTCCGATTTCCCAGCTCGGTCAGAATTTTATTGCGCTCCTTTTTCACGGCTTTGGGAACGTCGTTGCGGGACCCGGCGGCCTCCGTGCCCCGTCGGGACGAATAGGAAAACACATGCAGGGTGGTGAAGGGCAACTCTGCCACCATTCGCCGGGTGTTTTCAAACATGGCCTCCGTTTCTCCGGGAAAGCCGACAATGATATCCGCGCCCAGTCCGACCTTCGGAATCCGGCGGACGATTTTTTCCACCACCTCCCGGTATTGCCGGGCGTTGTAGTTGCGGCGCATGCGCGACAGGATGGTGTCGTCTCCGCTTTGCAGGGGAATATGAAAATGCGGGCACAGGTCGTCGCGTTCCGCCATGAGCTCGATCAGGCGGTCGTCGATTTCCATCGGGTTGATGGAACTGAGGCGCACTCGAAAATCGCCTGCCAGATCGAGGATGTCCTCCACCAGCGATGAAAACGTTTCCGGCGGATTGCAATCCATCCCGTAGGTCCCGAGATTGATTCCGGTGAGAGTGATTTCCCGGAACCCGGCATCCAGCGAATGGCGCACGTTGTTGAGAATATTTTTCCTGGAATCGCTGATCGAGTGTCCCCGCGCCCGTACCACGGTGCAGAACGAGCAGGCCTCGTCGCATCCGGTCTGCACTTTGATAAACGCCTTGGTTTTTCCGTGGAAATCCGAAACGGGAATGGTCTTGAAATCCCATTTCTGGGTGATGTCGGACATGTGCACCAGGGGCAGGCCGAAGGCGTCTTCCTGATGAATCCGGTTCAATTGGGCCTTGATCACCTTGGCGATTTCCAGCTTGTTGGCATTGCCCAGCACCACATCCAGCCCCGGAATCCGGGCCGCTTCTTCCGGGTTGTTTTGGGCGTAGCACCCTGTAAATACGACCATTGCGCCGTCGTTGATGGCCAGGGATTTTTTCACCGCCTGGCGCGAGCTGGCGTCGCTTTTGGCGGTTACGGTGCAGGTGTTGACAACATAAATATCAGCCCGCTCCTGAGACCCGACGATGGAAAACCCTTCCTGCTCCAGCAGGGTCTGCATTTCGGCGGTGTCGTTTTGGTTGGTCCGGCAACCGAGGGTTGCGAAGGCGACTTTCACGATAAGTTTTCCTTTTTCCCGGGCGATCAATATTTAATCTCTCATCTTATGCCATCCCTTTGTTTTTTATCAACTGTAAATTACTTTAAATCCGGAGGGTCGCAAGCCGTTCTTGACCTGCCGCACCGGGTTTGTTAGGATGCGGTCCTCCACTGCCTGACAACTGACCCTGAAATCCATTTGTCCATCACAAGCCTATGCCGAAGGTCGATAAGGACATCCAGACGTTTCTCGAAAGATGGCTCCATAAAAGCGTTAAAAAGTACGTGTCGCATATGGACGGCCGGCAGGACGGAGGGCTTCACGATTTGATCATCAGCGGGGTTGAAAAACCCCTTTTGGAAATCGTGCTTCAGGAAACCGAGGGCAACCGGACCCAGGCCGCCAATATTCTCGGCATCAACCGCAACACCCTGCGCAAAAAAATCCAGGACTACAACATCCAATGCCGGGACAGGGATTAGCCGCCGTCATCCTGGCCGCCGGTAAAGGCACCCGGATGCACTCCGACCGCGCCAAGGTCCTGAACCCTTTGGCGGGCCGTCCGTTACTGATCCATGTGCTGGACGCGGTGGCGGCCCTGAATCCCGCACGCGTCCTCGTGGTGGTGGGGTATCAGGCGGCGGAGGTCAAGCAGGCCTGCGCCAACCGTCCCGTGGAGTTTGTCGAACAGGCCGAGCAGTTGGGGACCGGCCACGCGGTTCAGCAGGCCCAGGCCGCCCTCGAGGATTTTGAGGGGGAGGTCCTGATCCTTTGCGGAGACATGCCGCTGATCCGCTCCGCCACCCTTAAGACCCTGCTCCAGAAGCACCGCGAAACCGGGGCGGAATGCACCCTGTTGAGCCTTAAAACCAAGGAACCAAAGGATTTCGGCCGGGTGGTCCGGGGCCCGGACGGGGCGGTTTTGAGGATTGTGGAAGCCCAAGACGCCACCAACCAGGAAAAAACTGTTGACGAATACAACTCGGGCGTTTATTGTTTTGATAAAGGCATTCTTTTCAAAGTATTAGCTTCAATCGACCGCAGCAACGCGCAGCGGGAGTATTACCTGACCGATGCGGTCGGAATTCTCTCTCGGAATGGGCATTCGGTGGAATGCCACTCGACCCGGGACGCGGATGAAATTTTCGGAATCAATTCGTCCGACGATTTGAAAAAAGCCGAGCAAATGGTTCAAGCCTGACCAACCGGTACCATCGTTTCCCCCAATCAACCGAATTCGGAACCTAAACCATGAAAGCCGTAATCCTTGCCGCCGGCAAAGGAGACAATCTCAAACCGTTTACCGACACGCGGCCCAATCCCATGATCAGCGTGGCCGGGAAATACCTGTTCGACCACAGCCTCGATCTGCTTCAGAAAGCCGGCATCAACGACATTTTCGTGGTGGTCGGGCATCAGAAGGACAAACTGATCGAGCAGATCGGCGAGCATGTGCATAACGGCCTCAACCTGCAGTACGTGGAGCAGAAACGCCCGGGCGGCATCGGCGATGCGGTGTTGAAGATCAAAGACAAAGTCCTGCCGGGCGAGTATTTCCTGCTGATCTACGGGGATATCGTGACTGCGGAAAACATTTACAGCAAAACCCAGCAGTCGTTTCACGCCTTCAAGGGTCCGGTGGCTTCCATCTGCCTGCCGCCGTCAAACGAGATGTTCGGCAACGTGTTTCTGAATGCCCACATGAACATCACCAAAATCATCGAAAAGCCGAAGGGAGACCATCTCGGCAATTACGTGCTGGCCGGGGTGTATATTCTTCCCGCGGGTTTTTTCAAACTGCTGGAGAAAAACAACCGGTCCATGGAAAAGGCCCTCAAAGCGCTGGTCGCGGGGGAGGGACTGCGGGCCTCGATGTGGGAGGAGGAATGGCTGGACGTGGTCTACCCCTGGGAGATTCTGCGGGCCAACAAGATCATCATGGACTCCTGGGAGCATTCGAAGATTGCCAAAACCGCCACCCTGGAATCGAATGTCACGATTTCGGGAACCGTTCATATCGAGGACAACGTGGTGATCAAGGCGGGGGCGGTGCTGGAGGGTCCCTGCTCCATCGGCAAAAACTGTTATATCGGAAACAATTCCCTGATCCGCAGTTACACCGCGCTGGAGGACAACTGCTCGGTTGGTTACGGGGTGGAATTGAAAAACTGCGTGGTGCAGAAAAATTCCCATATCGGACGCCTATCGTTCATCGGCGACAGCGTGCTGGGAGAAAACGTGGACATCGGCGCGGGCACGATGACCGTCAACCGGCAGTTGGACTGGAGCACCATCAAGGTCAAGCATCAGCGCAAGACCATAGACACGGGTATTCTGAAACTGGGTTCGTTTATCGGGGATGATGTGGTCATCGGCGCGGGCAATTCCATCGAGCCCGGAACCGTGGTCCCGCCGGGCAAGGTTCTGCCCGCCCATTTTTCCGTGACCAACAAATAGAAGAACAAATTTATGTGTGGAATCACCGGGGCGGTCGGCCTGAAAGACATTTCCAACGTTTTGTTTGACGGTATTCGCAACCTCGAATACCGCGGTTACGATTCCTGCGGCGTCGCCCTGATGAACCGTAACAGCATCATCGTCAAAAAAAACGTGGGGGGCGTGGGCGACGTTTATCAGAAAGAAAATATTCTGAGGCACTCCACCCACCTCGGCATCGCCCATACCCGCTGGGCCACCCACGGTCAGGTCACCCGCAACAACACCCATCCTTTTTTGTCCTGTGATAAAAAATTCGCGGTCATCCACAACGGCATCATCTCCAATTATCGGGATCTGAAAACCCGCCTGCAAAAAGAGGGGCACCGGTTTGACTCGGACACCGATACCGAAGTCATCCCCCACCTGCTGGAAAAGTTTTACCAGAAAACCTCGGATATCGAGGCCAGTTTCGTGCAGACCCTCAACCTGCTGGAGGGCACCTTCGCCCTGGCTTTCATCACCCACCACCAGCCCGACCAGATCTACTGCGCCAAACGGGAGTCACCTTTATTGCTGGGGATCGGGGACGAGGTGAAGTTCATCGGTTCGGATTTCAACGCGTTCATCGACCGCACCAAGAACGCGGTGATCATCGACGACGACGAATACGCCATCGTCTCCAAGGACGGGTACACGGTCAAGAACTTCGTCACCAACCAGGAGGTCGAAAAGCCCATCACGCGTATCGAATGGGACAGCGAAACCTCCAAGAAGGGCGGCTACCCGCATTACATGCTGAAGGAAATTTACGAACAGCCGCAGACCGTCGTCAAGGCGCTGGAGGTGGAAGAAAAAACCCTCAATCGGCTGGTGGACATGATTCATAAAAGCAAAAGTGTTCAACTGGTCGGGGTCGGTACGACGTATTACGTGGCGATGTACGCCAACTATATTTTTTCGGCGCTGGCCGGCCGCTACATCCCCGCCATCAGTTCGGATGAGTTCGTCTCCTTGTCCCCGGCCGATAAAAACAGTTTTGTACTGGCGGTGTCGCAGTCCGGGGAGACCTACGACACCCTGTCCGCCCTCAAGCATGCCAAATCGAAGGGCGCGAAAACCGGCGCCATCGTGAACGTGATGGGTTCGTCCATTTCCCGGATGGTCGATTGCCCGGTCCTGCAGGGATCGGGACCGGAAATCTGTGTGATCAGCACCAAAGCGGCGTTGGCCCAGATGATTCTGCTCACCCGCACCGCCCTGAAGCTGGGTCTGAAGGACAAAAAGCTGACGCAAAAAGCCTATAACGGGTTCATGAAATCGCTCAAGTCCCTGCCGGATATCATCGAGGGCCTATTGAACGAGCGTTCGGGTTTTATCCACCGCATCGCCCACCACCACCACAATGTCAAGAACTGGCTGTACCTGGGACGAGGGGTGTATTATCCCATCGCCCTGGAATCCGCCCTGAAAATGAAGGAAGTCGCCTACGTTCATGCCGAGGGCATGCCCTGTGGATTTTTGAAGCATGGCACCTTGGCCATGATCGATCCGGATATCTATTCCATTGTGTTCATCCCACCCAATTCCGAGAAAGTCCTGTACCAGGCCACCCTGGCCAGCGTCGAGGAAATCCGCGCGCGTTCCGGATTCGTTTTGGGAATCCATTTCGACGAGCGCAACCGCAACCCGGATCTGTTCAGCGAGGAACTGATTCTGCCGCCGGTGCCGCCCGTTATCGCGCCCCTGATTCAGATGGTCATCGCCCAACTGTTTGCGTATTTCACCGCCACCTCCCTGAAAAGGAACGTGGACAAGCCCCGTTCGCTTGCCAAATCCGTAACGGTGGGTTAGGCTGTGGGCCGGACCAACCACCAATACTTGATTTAAAATACCCATTTCTGGGACCAACCATCGGCGCGGCCGTAACCGCGATGCGCCGGATTTTGATTAAAGGCATTGGATTTCATGAAACAGGTTTCAACGGTACTGACCATTGCCGGCTCCGACCCCAGCGGCGGCGCCGGCATCCAGGCGGACATCAAAACCATTTCCGCCCACGAATTGTTTGCGACTTCGGTGATCACCTCCATCACCGCTCAGAATTCAAAAGGCGTGCAGGCCACCTTCGACCTGTCCCCGGAAGAAGTGGAGGCGCAACTGAAAGCCGTGCTGGAAGACGCCAAACCCGCCGCCGTCAAAACCGGCATGCTGGGCAACGAGGTGCTGGTGGAATGCATCGCCCGGCGTTTGAAGCGGGCGCGGATCAGAAACCTGGTGGTGGACCCCATCATCCAATCGTCCAGCCGCAAGACCCTGCTGTCCAAAAAAGGCGTGACGGCGCTCAAGGAAAAACTGCTGCCGCTGGCTTTACTGGTGACGCCGAATCTGCCCGAAGCGAAGGCGTTGTCCGGGGTCCGCATTACTCGGCCGCAGGATCAGCTGAAAGCCGCCAAAGCGATACTCAAAACCGGAGTTCGCAGTGTGTTGATCAAAGGCGGACACGCAAAAAACAATGCCGATGATTTCTTTTATGATGGCAAGCGGGTTGAAATCTTCAAAGGAGAGCGCATCGGCCAAGGCGACTGGCATGGTACCGGATGCGTGCTGTCCGCCGCTATCGCTTCGGGACTGGCGCTGGGGTTGAGTTTGACGGCGGCGATTCAGAAGGCCAAGGGCTGGGTGACGGCTGGCATCGCCGGCGGCGTGGGCACCGGCAACGGCTTCCGAAGCGTGAACCCGATGGCCGCTGTGTTCGCCCCAAAAAAACGGTTTGAAGTGATTCAGGGCCTGTCCGCCGCGGTGGAGATTCTGAAGCAAAACCGCATTGGATTATTAATACCCGAGGTGCAGTCGAACATCGGCGTCGGTCTGCCCGACGCTCACAGTGCGGAGGACGTGGCGGCCATTCCGGGACGCATCGTCAAAAACGGCAGCGATATTTTTACTGTGGCGGCGCCGCAGTTCGGCGCGTCACAGCACGTCGCCAAAATCGTGTTGACCGCGATGCGGTTCGATCCTGCCATGCGGGCGGTGATGAATATCAAGTTCACCGACTCCATTTTAAAAGTCTGCCGGAAACTGAAATTCAAGATCGCTTCGTTCGACCGGACGCAGGAACCCAAAAACGTCAAACAGCAGGAGGGTTCTTCTCTCGAATGGGGGACGCACCAGGCGATCACCGAATGCGGGTTCGTGCCCGACATCATTTACGATCTGGGCGGGCAGGGCAAGGAAGAGATGATCCGGGTGCTGGCGCACGATATCGACGAGCTGGTGGACAAGGTTCTCAGGATTCACCGGCTGGTGGCGGCCCATCGTACCGGGCGGGAAAAAGATTCGTGGCGGGTGCGCTGACCGGCCCGGCGAGCCGCCGGTGGCAATTTGAAAATCTTGGGTCAACCATCACCCTTCGGCCGAGCCTGTCCTGAGCTTGTCGAAGGACTCAGGGTGACATCCTTGTCTGAAGGATTTCTTACAGCAGAGTGCGGTCGATCATGATTTCCGCGTTTTCCTTGATTTTTTCCATCCACTCCCGGAACAGCGCCTGGCTTTTTTCGTTTTTGAGGCGGGTGTAGAGTTTTTTGGACTGTTCCGCATCGGGAGCACCCGCCGCCTCCCGTTCCACCATCTGGATCAAATAAAAGGCGCCCCGGGTGGACCCGGTGGTGGTTTCCCCCGGTTGGAGGACAAACACGGCGTCTTTGATGGACTGGATGTTGCCGATACCGGGAATGGAATCCGCTCGGGTGATAAACGGGGTTTCATCCACCGTTAAGTTCAACTCCCGCGCCAGTTTTTCCAGATCCTTTTCGATTTCCAACCGTTTTCTCAACGCCTCGAGCTTGTTTGTCGTGGCGTTTTTATTGTTTTCCTCCACCACCGCCAGGGTCACTTCGCTCAAAACCTCGTTCAACTCCGGCAGGTGGGGGTCTTTGCGAGCCGACACCTTGAGGAGATAGGAAGCCTCCGGCGTGTTGACCGGTTCGCTCAATTGTTCTCCTGCGAGGGCAAACGCCGCGTTGAAAAATTCGGGAACGTTTCCTATCTCCGGAACGTTGTGGACCCTCCCGGAAATAAATTCGGTGGTGTGGGTTTCGGCTTTGTATTCCAGGGCGGCTATGGCCAGGTTGTTGCCGGCTCCGGCGGCTTTGCGGATTTTTTTGGCGATTCTCCGGATGCGTTGCCGCGCCTTAATTTCTTTAAGGGTGGTTTTGATGCTCTCCTGCACTTCCACCAGGGGTTTTATCCGTTCTTCGTTCACCTGGTCGAGCCGGATGATGTGGAACCCGAACACGGTTTGGACGGGACTGCCCAGTTCGCCGGGGGAGAGCCGGTCGAGGGCCTCTTCAAACTCGGCAACCATCATTCCCTTCGAAAACTGTCCCAGACTGCCCCCGTTGGCGCCCGAGCCCGGGTCGTCGGAATATTTTTTGGCCATCTCTCCGAAATCGGCGCCGTCCCGGATCTGTTTCAGGATTTCCTCGGCCTTGCCCCGGGCGCCTGCGTCGGCCTCGTCCAACAGCTTTTCTTTTTCCTCATCCGAAAGGTCCTCGCCGAACGGCAGTTGAGGATCGGATTTGATCAGAATATGACTGGCCTGGTATTGTTTTTTGATGAAAAATTTGGCCTCGTTGGTGTTGTAATAGTCCTTGATGTCTTCTTCGTAGATTTCGATTTTATCCATGACCATTGCAGGCACCAGCTTGACGTACTGGACCTGGATCTGCTCCGGCACTTCGAACTCGTTTTTGTGCGCTTCAAAATATTTCTGGAGGTCTTGGTCCGAGGGCAGGCCGGTGGGTTTGAAAAAATCCCGGGAAAAACCGATGAATTTGAATTTTATTTTTTCGTTTTCCTTTTTGTAGGCTTCCTGGATTTCCGATTCCGATATTTGTGTGGAGGCTTTGATGACCTCCTCGAGTTTTTTCCTTAAAATATCCTTCCGCTGGCTTTCCTCAAACTCCCTTGGGGTGATGCGGTAGAAATTGAGATAATTCTGGTACAAGACGTTGCTGAATTGGCTGTCCTTTTGAAATTCGGGCCTCTTGGAAATGCTGCTGACCAGTTCCTGGTTGCTGACCAGGAGGTTCATTTTTTCCGCCTCGGCGAGTATGAGCCGGTTCTGGATCAGGGCCTCCAGCGCGTTTTCCTTGAGATTGAGTTTGGCGGCCATTTCATCCGAGAACTGGTCGTGGAACTGGTCGCGGTAAAAATTGAGGATATTGCCGTAGGCGCGGTTGAATTCATTGACCTGGATTTTCATTCCGTTGACGGTGGCGATGGTTTTGTTGGCGCCTTCCACCTGGCCACCCGCTCCCCAGGAATAAAAAATAGTGGCCACAAAGGCGATAATGATCACCCACAAGAAGACTTTGACCAACGCGTGGCTTCGAATGTATTTGAGCATGAATTACACTCCCACCGTCCGCAAAAAGATGTTAAAATTTAAACCGGTTATCTTAGTCTACAAGGATCTGATTCGCAACCTGTTTATTCCGGCCTTATTTCATAAAAATATCCCTGAGCCTCTGCATGGGGACCCCGGCCCACGTCCCGGCCCGAGCCGGGCCTATTCCCAACCCCATGGGTATAAGGCTATTTGGCATGAAAAACAAGTGGTTAATTGACACTTTATCAACCTCAACAGGATCATAGTTGTGTTCAATTTCTTTTGGGATTTGTTTTCGAGCGATTTGGCAATCGACCTGGGTACGGCAAACACCCTGGTTTTTGTGAAGGGAAAGGGCATCAACCTGCGCGAGCCCTCGGTGGTGGCCATCAATTCCGAGACCAATGAAGTGCAGGCTGTCGGCGCGGAGGCCAAACAGATGCTGGGCCGGGCTTCCGGAAGTATTGAAACCATCCGTCCGATGAAGGACGGGGTCATTGCGCATTTTGATGTCACGCAAATGATGATCAGGGAATTTATCAAAAAGGTGCACAACAACCGCAAATCGCTGGTGCGGCCGCGGGTGGTGATCGCCGCGCCTTCCGGCATCACGCAGGTGGAAAAACGGGCGGTGCGGGATTCCGCCGAATCGGCGGGCGCGCGGGAGGTATTTCTGATCGAAGAACCGATGGCCGCCGCCCTGGGGGTGAATTTGCCCATCGAGAAGGCCTCCGGCAACATGATCATCGATATCGGCGGGGGCACCACGGAGGTGGCCATCATCTCCATGTACGGCATCGTTTTCAGCAAATCGGTGCGGGTCGCCGGCGACGAAATGGACGAGGCCATCGTCAATTACGTGAAGCGCAAATACAACCTTTTGATCGGCGAGCGAATGGCGGAGGAAATCAAAATCCAAATCGGATCCGCCTATCCCCTGGAACAGCGCATCACCATGGAAATCAAGGGACGCGACCTGGTCGCGGGAATTCCCAAAACCCTGGTCCTCTCCGACGAGGAAGTGCGGGAAGCTCTGCAGGAAACGTTCAACACCATCGTGGAAGCCATTAAAATAGCCCTCGAACGCACACCGCCGGAACTGGCCGCGGATATCGTGGATAAGGGCGTGGTGGTCACCGGCGGCGGGTCCCTCATCAGGGGCCTGGATATTTTACTGCGGGAAGCGACCGGGCTTCCTGTCACCTTGGCGGAAGACCCCCTGTCGGCAGTGGCGCTGGGCGCAGGAAAGCTGCTGTCGGATCCCAAACTTCTTAAAAAAGTAACGTTCTAACGTGTGGCGGAAGAGACTCAGCGGTCGCAAATATATCATCATCCTCGTGTCACTGGTGCTGGCTTCGTTTGCCTTGATGACGTTCGACATCCGGCGGTCGCAGGCCCCCAACTTTTTTGAAACCACCCTGATGTGGCTGGTGTCTCCCGTTCAAAACCTCATCACCCATTCCATGGACGCCATCGGCAACGTGGTGGACAATTACGTTCTCGTGACGGAGGTTTCCGATGAAAACGAGAGACTCCGAAAGGAAATCGACAAACTGATTCGGCAGAATAACGAGCTGACCGAACAGCTCCGGCAAAAAGGGCGGATCAGCGATCTGATGGATTATCAGCGGGAGCACCGGCTGAAAGCCGTCGTGGCCACCGTGATCGGAAGAGATCCCACCCAGTGGGCACGGGTGGTATTTATCGACAAGGGCACCCAGGACGGGATTCGGGAAAACCTGGCGGTGGTCACCCATGCCGGCGTGGTGGGCCATGTGATTCAGGCCGGCGTGAACACCTCCAAGGTGATGCTCATTGCGGATGGACGGAGCGCCGTGGACACTCTGTTCGGAGACGACCGCATCGCGGGCATTGTCGTCGGAACGGGAATGGAATTCTGCGAAATGAAATACGTGCCCATCACCGCAGACGTCAACGTCGGTGACCAGATTCTTTCGTCCGGTCTGGGAGGTATTTACCCCAAGGGCCTGGTGGTGGGAACCGTCATCAGTATCACCAAAGCGACCCAGGGGCTGTTCCAGGAAATCACCATCGCTCCCAGCGCTGACTTCGGCCGGCTGGAGGAAGTGCTGGTATTGTTGTCCTGAAATAATGCGCAATCATGATAATTCTCATTTTCATCATCGTCTTCATTCTGCTGTTTGCTCTGCAGACCAGCCTGTTGAATCATTTCTCCGTGGGAGGGGTCACTCTGGACCTGGCGTTGATTCTGTCCGTGTATTGCGGCGTATTGCTCCGGGGGGACCGCGGCATCTGGGTGGGGTTTTCCATCGGCCTGGTTCAGGATTGTCTGTCCGGCAGCCTGCTGGGGGTCAATACGCTTTCCAAAAGCATCATCGGGTTTACCTTTTCCCGGCTGAAGGACAAGCTGATGGTGGAAGGATTCGTTCCCATTTCCGTGATTTTGCTCGCCGCCTCTTTTTTCGACGGCCTGGTGTATTATCTGGCTCTGACCACACTTCTCAAAGCCCAGATTCCTTTCAGTTTCCTGTTCAACACGCTACCCGTGTACGCCATGGTCAACGCGCTGGTCGGGCCCATTTTGTTTTTCTTTCTCAACTGGAGCGCCAAACGCATTCTGCGTAAATTTCCACTGCTGGAGGGCACTTCGTAGTGGGCACTCATCTATACTCACCCGACTTTTCAGAAGGCGTGCGGAAAAAAATAATCCTGTTCGCCATCCTGGTGATCTTCTGTTTTCTCGTCCTGTGGTTGCGCGTCTGGTATCTGCAGGTGTTGAAGGGAACCGACTTCATGGGATTGTCGGAAAACAACCGGGTGCGGCTGGTGTCCCTGCCTGCCTACCGCGGCGAAATCACCGACCGGAACGGGGTGACGCTGGTTTCCATCCGTCCGTCCTTCAACCTGTACATCACCCCGGAAGACGTGCAGGACCTGGGCGAGACCCTGAACACCCTGAAAGAAAAAATCGATTTTGATATCTCCAAGGTCAAGGACGATATCCGGCAATCCCAACCGTTCTCGGACGTGCTGGTTAAGGCTGACATCCAGCGGGATCAGGTGGCTTTTGTCGAAGAAAACAACCGGTTGCTTTCCGGCATTCGTCTCAAGGTGGAACCCCTGCGGAATTATATTTACAAGGACCTGGCCGCCCACATTGTGGGTTATCTGGGAGAGATCAACAAAGACCAGCTGAAGATTAAATCCGGATATCAAATGGGTGACCTGATTGGAAAGGAAGGCATCGAACTTTTGTTCCAAGAGGATATGAAGGGCTACAAGGGGTACAAGGAAGTTGAAGTGGACGTGGCGGGGAGGGAATTGGCGATCCTGAGAAAGAATCCGCCGCAAAGCGGCAGTCATCTGGTATTGACTCTGGACTTCAGGATTCAAAAAGTGGTCGAGCAATTGATGACCGGAACGAAAGAGAAACCCATCAACGGCTCCGCCGTGGTGATGAAGGTGCAAACCGGGGAAATCCTCGCGATGACCAGCAAGCCTTCGTTCGATCCCAATTTATTCGCCTCCGGGATTTCGGTCGAGCAATGGCGCAAACTGATTTTAAACGATCAGCACCCGTTACAGAATAAAGCCATCGACGGCCAGTATCCCCCCGGGTCGGTTTATAAAATCGTCGTCGCCTACGCGGCTTTGGAGGCACGGGTGGTGACCCCGGAAACCACGGTGTTCTGTCCCGGATACTACCGCCTGGGACGGAGAAGTTACCGGTGCTGGAATCGGGGCGGGCATGGCACAATGAATTTGCACGATGCCCTGGTGCAGTCCTGCGACGTTTATTTTTATACCGTCGGCCGCCGGATGGGCATCGACACTCTGGGCCGTTATGCCAAGTTGCTGGGCCTGGGAAATTTGACGCAGATCAATCTGCTCGGCGAAAAACCCGGCCTGGTTCCCACCAAGGACTGGAAATTGAAAGCCCGCGGCCAGGCCTGGTTGCCGGGAGAAACCATTTCCGCCGCCATCGGCCAAGGGTTCAATCTGGTCACTCCTATTCAGCAGGCCCGCCTGGTGGCCACGATGGCCAACGGGGGCATGTTGTTGAAACCGTATCTGGTGCGGCAGATCCGGGATAAGGACGGCCGGGTGATCAAGGAGACGTTTCCCACCATCATGCAAAAACTGGACAGCCGTCCCGAAACCCTTCCCCTCATCAGGCAGGCGCTGTTGGGAGTGGTCCACGAAAAACGGGGCACTGGGTGGCGGGCCCGTCTGAAAACCATCAAGATCGCCGGGAAAACCGGAACCGTCCAGGTGGTGGGCTTGAGGAAATTCCCAAAGGGTGAGAAGATTCCCTACAAATTCCGCGATCATGCCTGGTTCGTCGCGTTTGCACCTTACGAGAACCCGGAAATCGCGGTAGCGGTGATTGTCGAGCATGGCGGCCACGGGGGCGCCGTGGCGGCGCCCATCGCCCGCAAGATCATTGAAACGTACCATCAATACTATCCTTTGCCCATTCCCATTGAAGAAATTCCGGACCAGGGCCTGACTCTGAGAGCCAATTTGATCCCGTAGCGCTGAAAAAATTAAAGATAGAGACCGGTTTATGCCGATTGGGTAAACATGGATTATTGTCGAAAATCACAAGGCGGGTTGCGATGAGGGTGGTTACCAAAACCGGACTGCATTTGACCCTGGGCAAAAAAGTCAGGGCCACCCTGCGCGGGGAGAAATACCAGGTCGCCCTGCGGGGATGGGTGGAGAATGAATACCTCATTGTCGACTACCCGCAATTTCAGGGCGATTTTGTCAAGATCGCCCCGCTGACCGGGTGCAGCCTGAGTTTCACCTCCGATGGCACCTATTTCGATTTTAAAACCCTGGTGCTGTATTCGACCGCCCAACCGATCCGGCTGATGGTGCTGGAATATCCCAAAAGTTTCACCACCTACCAACTGCGAAAGAACAACCGCCACAAGGCCAACTTTCCCTTCAAGTTTTCCCTGGAGGGCGGATCCACGGAACCGATGTTTAACGGAACCATCCGGGACCTGAGCCTTTCCGGGGCGCTGATCACGCATTCGCAAAAGCTGACCAAAGGAGATTTCATCCATCTCACCGTCAATCTTACCTTTGGGGAATTATCCAACCTGAAGGCCCAGGTGCGCAACGTTCGCAGGAATCCCGGCAGTAAACGGGAACTGTTCGTAACCGGTTTGGAATTTGCCAAACCCAACCGCGATCAGGACCGGATTCTGCGCGAATTCATGGGAACCCGCATGGGAGAACGGCGGCGATCCGACCGACCCCGGGCCCCTAAATAATCCCCAGGTCCTTTTCCCGCAACCGCTTGATCCGGTCCCGCAGTTGAGCGGCGCGCTCGAACTCCAGATCTTTGGCGGCGGCCTGCATCTGTTTTTCCAGCCGGGCCGCCAGGTCGATCACGTTGCCCTCGGTCAGGTATTCTTCCTCCTCCTCCTCGACCACGGGGACCACCTGAAATTTCTCCGAATCCACCCACGAATCCTGAATGGATTTTTGGATGGAGACCGGGGTGATGCCGTGAGCCTCATTGTAATCCATCTGAATTTTCCGCCGCCGATCGGTTTCGTCGAGCGCGTTCTGCATGCTGGGAGTGACCACGTCGGCATACATGATGACCTGCCCGTCGAGGTTGCGGGCCGCCCGCCCGGAGGTCTGAATCAATGAAGTGCTGGAGCGCAGGAATCCCTCCTTGTCCGCGTCGAGAATGCCGATCAGGGAAACCTCGGGGATATCCAATCCTTCCCGTAACAGGTTGATCCCGATCAGCGCGTCGAATTCGCCCAGTCGGAGCTCCCGGATGATCTGTATGCGTTCGAGAGTCACGATATCGGAATGCAGGTATTTCACCTTCAAACCCATTTCGGTGAAATGTTCGGCCAGGTCTTCAGCAAACCGTTTGGTCAGGGTGGTGACCAGCGTTCGCTGGTTGCGTTCGGCGCGTTTTTTGATTTCGTGGTAGAGATCGTCGACCTGTCCCGCCACCGGTCGCACTTCCACGGGCGGGTCCACCAGTCCCGTCGGCCGGACGATCATTTCAACCACCCGTCCGCCGGATTGCTTGATCTCGTATTCCCCCGGTGTGGCAGACACGTAAAACCGGTTGTTGGTGCGGCTTTCAAACTCGGAAAACATCAGCGGCCGGTTGTCGAACGCCGAGGGCAGGCGGAAGCCGTAACGGATCAGGGTTTCCTTGCGCGCCCGGTCGCCCTTGTACATACCGTGCAGTTGCGGGAACGTGACATGGCTTTCGTCGATCACGAACAGGGAATCGTCGGGAAAATAATCCAGCAACGTCGGGGGCGGGCTCCCCGGTTCCCGTCCCATCAGATGGCGTGAATAGTTTTCGACTCCTTGGCAGTAGCCGATCTCGCGGATCATCTCCAGATCGAACATCGTGCGTTGTTCGATGCGCTGGGCCTCGATCAGCTGGTTCTGGCTTCTGAAATACTGAATGCGTTCCTTCAGTTCCTCCTGAATGCCCTCCAGCGCCGCCTCCAGTTTGTCCTTGGGGGTGGTGTAATGGCTGGCGGGATAGATGGCGATGCGTTCCAGCGTACGCAGGGTTTTTAAGGTGATCGGATCGAAGCAGGTGAGCGATTCGATCTCGTCGCCGAAAAATTCGATGCGGATGGCCTCGTTGCGTTCGTAAACGGGAAGCACCTCCACTATGTCGCCCCGCACCCGGAAGGTGCCGCGTTGAAAGTCGATGTCGTTGCGCTTGTACTGGATGTCCACCAGCTTCCGCAACACTTTATCCCGTTCGAGCGTCATTCCCGGTTCCAGAAACAACAGCATGCCGTGGTAAGCTTCCGGCGAGCCCAGGCCGTAGATGCAGGAGACGCTGGCGACGATCAGCACATCGCGCCGCTCGAACAGGGCGTGGGTGGCGGCGTGGCGCATCTTGTCGATTTCATCGTTGATGGACGCGTCTTTTTCGATATACGTGTCGGTGACGGGCATGTATGCTTCCGGCTGGTAGTAATCGTAGTAGCTGACGAAGTAGCCGACGGCGTTGTCCGGGAAAAAGGTTTTGAACTCGTTGTACAACTGCGCCGCCAGGGTTTTGTTGTGGGCCAGCACCAGCGTCGGGCGCTGGAGTTGCTCGACGACGTTGGCTATCGCATAGGTCTTGCCCGAGCCGGTCACTCCCAGCAGGGTCTGGTGCACCCCGTGGGGTGGCTCGAATCCCCGGACCAGGGCTTCGATCGCCTGGGGTTGGGTGCCGGCCGGTTTGAAATCGGATACCAGTTTGAACGGTTGCATTGCCGGGTAATGATCCTTGTGAACAAAATTGCGGTTATGTTACATTATAAGATTGTAAACGGTCCGAAACCTTTCAGCCGTTCCCCGCCCAATCGCCCGGCCCTGTGCCGGGGCTGAAACGACGGCCCTTCCGGGGGTGGTGGGATTCGCCGATGTTCCCTGGCCTAGTGTACGATACTCTCAGTCGGGTAGAGAAAGGAATTTGTGGAAGCCGCCTCCAATCAGGATATCGTCAAAACCATTCAGGTCAACGGTGCCCGCATCACCCTGGTGGGAACCGCCCATGTGTCCCAGAAAAGCGTCGATCTGGTCGAGGAAAAGATCCGGACCGGTGAATTCGACCGCATTGCCATCGAACTGTGTCCTCCCCGTTTTCAGAGCCTGGTTCAAAAATCCATGTGGAAGAACCTCGACATCTACCAGGTCCTGCGCCAGGGGAAGGGGTCTCTGCTGCTGATCAATCTGGCCCTCTCCGCTTACCAGAAACGGCTCGCCGATAAAATCGGCGTGGAACCGGGCCAGGAAATGATCAAGGCCATCGAGCTGTCGGCGGAATACAACCTGCCGCTGGAGGTCATCGACCGCGACATCACCACGACCCTGCAACGGATGTACCAGGGCGTTTCGTTCTGGCAGAAACTCAAATTATTCGCCAGCCTGATCACCAGTATTTTTGTCGGCGAGGAAATCAGCGAAAAGCAGATTGAAGAGCTCAAGGAAGGCGACATGCTCCATTCCCTGGTCGAAGAGTTCGGGGAAGTGTTGCCCTCGGTCAAGAAAGTGCTGATCGACGAACGGGACCTGTTCATGGTCGGAAAACTGATCGAGATGACGAAATCCCCGGAGCAACCCAAAAATATACTGGCGGTGGTGGGGGCGGGTCATCTCATCGGCATGGTACCCGCTTTTGATCAGCCCCCGGTGCCGGAGGTTCTCGAAGAGCTGGATCAAAAACCCCCACTCAGTAAAATGGGGTATTATATTGGGTGGGGGATCGGTCTGTTCATTCTCAGCATGTTCGGGGTCGGCTACATGCGGTCGCCCGAGTTGGGCGGGCAATTGGTCCTCCAGTGGATCGTGATCAACGGCGGGTTGAGCGCCTTGGGCGCGGCTCTGGCGTTGGCCCACCCGGTTTCCATCCTGACGGCGTTTCTGGCGGCGCCTTTGACTTCTCTCAATCCCATGATAAGCGCCGGGATGGTGGTCGGCATCGTGGAATCCTTTATCCGGAAACCCAAAGTGGCCGATTTTGAATCCATCCGCGAAGATATCGCCCACTTCAGCATGTGGTGGAAAAATAGAGTGGTCCGGGTATTTCTGATTTTTTTCTTCGCCAACCTCGGATCGGCGGCCGGAACCTTCATCGCGGGTTCGTCGATCGTCTATAAGATTTTCGGATAATTTCCATGACGCAGAATTCTCCGCGGTTGGTGGTCACCCCGCCGCCCATATGCAACTCACCCACTCTCCGGAAAGAACTGTCCGACCGCTTTCCGCAGGCCTGGTTCAATACCACCGGACGCTATTTGAGCGAGGAGGAGTTGATCCACTACGCTGGCGAGGCCGACGCCCTGTTGATCGGGCGCGACGGCGTGACTGACAAGATTCTCTCCGCCCTGCCGCGGTTGAAAATCATCGCCAAATACGGGGTCGGCCTCGACAATATCGACCAGCAAGCGCTGGAGCGGCATCAGGTGGAGTTGCGGTGGACCGAGGGCATCAATCGGCGCTCGGTAGCGGAATTGACTCTCAGCTTCATGTTGGGGTTGTGCCACAACGTGTTTCGTGCCGGGGCGGACCTCAAGCAGGGGCAATGGGCCAAAGAGGGCGGCCGGATGCTGAAAGGCAAAACCGTCGGCATCATCGGCTGCGGCCATATCGGCATGGAAGTGGTCCGTCTCCTGCAACCGTTCGAGTGTACGGTCTGGGTTCGCGATATATTGGATCGGTCCGAATTCTGCGCAGAGACCGGGGCGGTGGAAAAAAGATTCGAAGAGGTGTTGCGGGGATCGGACATCCTCTCCCTGCACGTCCCATTGACCGATCAAACGCGTTACATGATGGACAAAAACGCGATTCACCAGATGCGGCTGACGGCGTTTTTGATCAACACCAGCCGCGGTGAGGTGGTGGATCAGGACGCGTTGAAAGAGGCGTTGCTGAAAGGAACCCTCTCGGGCGCGGCGCTCGACGTGTTTGCCCAGGAACCGCCGGAGGATCAGGAACTCCTGGCCTGTCCCAATCTGATGGTCACCCCGCACATCGGCGGCAACGCCCTGGAAGCGGTGGAAGCCATGGCCCGCGCCGCCTTCCAACACCTCGAAGATTATTTCAGCGAATAGCGAACCGATGAGCGACGAAGTCCGCAACGGCTACGAACAGGCCGATTGGCAGAAACATTACGATGAACAAGACCTCTCCTGGGACTTGGGACATGTGGCTCGGCCTTTCGTCCATCTGTTCGACGAAAAGGTAATTCCGCAAGGGAGCCTGATTATTCCCGGATGCGGGCAGGGCCATGAAGTGATTTTTTTCGCCGAGCGGAGATTTCAGGTGACCGGGGTCGATTACAGCCTCGGCGCGGTGGAGTTACTCCGGCGTTCCCTGAAGAAGAAGGGGCTGGAGGCAAAAGTTTTGCACCGGAATTTTTTCGATCTGGATAACAGCCATAACCGGGTCTACGACAGCCTGCTCGAGCAGACCTTTTTCTGCGCGATTCGTCCCGACGAACGGGCGGCCTACGTCGACATCGTTTCCCGGATACTGAAGCCCGGCGGAATGCTGGCCGGATTGTTTTACGAAACGGGGGAAAAGGGAGGTCCGCCGTTCAATACCACCGAGGATCATATCCGGGATCATTTTTGGGAGGTGTTCGATATCGAACGCCTGGAGAAGTGTACTTTTTCGGATGAAAAACGCCGCGACAAGGAATGGCTGGCAGTGATGCGCAAAAAATAATTTCCGAATAAATTTCACCGCAGAGTACGCAGCGCGCGCGGAAAAAACCGGAAAATCAGGCAGGATAACAGGATGTGCAGGATTAACTGGATTTACCAAACACAAAACCTTCGCTGGCGCTCAGGATGACAAATCCAGCGGTAAAATTGTCATTCTGAGGAGGCAGAGCCGACGAAGAATCTGGGTTTTCCTATATATTTCCTCTCCCCTCATGGGGAGAGGATTAAGGTGAGCCAGCGTAACGCTGGACCCAAAATGCTGACGGTTAACCACACCTCAGAATCATTGGGCGCAATTCACGTTTTAAAAATTATCCGCGGCGATTCGCCGCCGATAAATCGAGCAACTATAAAGGCAAAAGGAAAAAGCCCCCCGGCCCCCTTCGGAGAAGGGGGAGAATATCAGCCACCCCCAGCCCCTCCTTTAAAAGGAGGGGATGTTATTCCCTTCGGTCGTGAACTGGTTGGATGCATTCCTCGCTGTCGTTTTTCGGCGAGTTGACGGTTTTGGAAATTTCGTAATGATCGAGCAGGCCTTCCCCCAGGGGTCTCAAGGTGTTCTTCAATGGGTCGGATGAGGTTTCCGGATCCATCCAGCCGTCATACTGTTCGGGCAGGAGAATCACCGGCATGCGATGATGAATGGACTCCAGTTCCCGGTTGGCGGTGGTGGTGATGATGGTGAAGGTTCGGAGCGTTTCCTGGCCGCTGTCCCATTCCGACCACAGCCCGGCGAACGCAAACAACCCGCCGGTGCGCAGGCGGATGTATTGGGGGGATTTCCCCTCGCCGCGGACCTGCCATTCGTAAAACCCGTCGGCGGGGACCAGACAGCGCCGTTTCCGGAACGAGGACCGGAAGCTGGGTTTTTCGTGGACGGTTTCGGCGCGGGCGTTGATCAGGCGGTTTCCCATGTCCGGGTCCTTGGCCCAGGAGGGGATCAGACCCCAGCGCAGGGCGTGGATTTCGCGCCCCTGTTCCCCGGCGAGGATCACCGGCACCCGCTGGCTGGGTGCGATGTTGTAGCGTTTGTCATGCTCCAGCGACACGGCGATGGCCTGGAAATGCTCCTTCAGCGTTTTGATCGGTTTCGTCAGGCTGTAACGTCCGCACATGATGGCCCCGGCGCGTCCCCGGTTCGCGGGTGAAAGAAAATTTGGGAGGTTGCGGTTTCAATCATATAATGATTTGTAGAATATAGAAAGAGTCCTCATTTCCTTCGGAAAACGCGATGCATGTGAAATCCACCGGGCCGCTGGTGAAAAATGGCAAGAAAATCTATTCCGGAATCTTCCGTGACGGCAGTGCCGGCCGGTACGCCAAAAAACGGTTCCGGGAACGTCGGCGCCGGCTGATGAAAAAGGAAAACCGGCTGATGGTGCTGACCGGCGTGCCCTACGGGCCGGGTCAGGAAACCACCTGGACGTATGCCCATTCCCCCACGTATCAGGAACCGACCCTGATGTACCTGACCGGAGTAAACCAGCCTGAAGTGATTCTGTTGTTGGATCCCGGGTCGAAAGAATCCGACGAAATCCTGTTTGTCAAAAGAAAGGATCCCCGAAAAGAATTCTGGGACGGCGTTCGCTTCGGGGTGGGCGATCCCGAAAGCGTCCGCGAAGTGAAACGGGTGACGGGCATCAAGGATGTGAAGGATATCGATGATTTCGATGAAATTCTCAAAAAGCGTTTTCTGAAGCGGAGAAAGAAACAGGTGGGCACCTTCTGGCTGGAAAGCAAGCGGGCCGGCCACCGCAGAGCCATTCAGACCGACCACAACTGGAAATTCAAAAAAAGAATAGAAAGGCTTCTCCGGAAATGGAAGGCGCCCAAAGGGTGTCTCAGCAATATCATGCAGTCTCATTTTAAGTTGCGACTGCCGCTGGACGCTTACGATATCGCCAATACCCTGAAAGCCCAGAAGATTACCGGCGAGGCGTTCAAGGAGACCCTGCGGAATTTCAGGAAGTTCGATAACGAGTGCATGGTCCAGGGTTTTATCGAAGGGCAGATGCTGATGCACTCGCCCTATGGGCTCAGCTTTCCGGGGATCATCGCCGCGGGCCACAACGCCACGGTGCTTCATTATATGAAAAACGACGACCCCATCGTCAAAGGGGAACTGGTGCTTTTGGATTTCGGGGTGCGCTGGATGACCATGCACGCGGACATCTCCCGCACTGTTCCGGTTTCCGGAAAGTTCAACACAATGCAGAAAATTTTATACGAAATCGTTCTGGCAGCCCAATGGGCGGTTGAGAAAAAAGCCCGGGCCGGGGAGACCATTGCCGAATTGAACAATGTGTGCTGGGAAACGATTCGAAAAGGTCTGGACGAAAAATTTCACAGCCGGAGCGGCTTCTCCAAAATGGAATACCAGGGCCGCCCGCACGGCGTGAGCCACCTCATCGGCGAACAGGAACACGACGGCGACCCGTTCCGGGATTATGGCATCGAACCGATGAAACCGGGTTGGTTGATCAGCAACGAACCCGGCCTCTACGGACGGTTTCGCTGGAAACACAAGGGCAAGGTGTACGACGAGGAAATCGGGATCCGGCTCGAAGACAACCTGCTGATCACTCAAAACGGTTGCGTGAATCTGTCGAAAGGGATACCGAGACGGGTAGCGGAGATCGAACGGTTGATGGCGCGTCCGCGCCAGAAGTGATCAGAGTTCCTTGAGGGCCTGCATCACTTCATCGACATGGCCTTTGACTTTGACCTTGGAAAAAATTTTCCGGACAACGCCCGATTTGTCGATGATGAACGTGCTCCGCACAATGCCCATGAACTTCCTGCCATATAGCTTTTTTTCCTGCCAGACGCTGTACTTGTTCACCACTTTTTGATCAATATCGCTGATCAGGGTAAACGGCAAATCGTATTTGTCGATGAATTTCTGATGTCTCTCCGGCGGGTCGGTACTGACGCCGAGAATTTCCGTGCCTTTGAACTTTTTGAACTGATCGCGGAAATCGCAGGCTTCGGTGGTGCACCCGGGGGTCATGTCTTTGGGATAAAAATAAAGGACGACGTTCTTTTTGTCCTTGAAGGAGCTCAGCTTGACCTTGTTTCCGTTTTGATCGACCGCTGAAAAATCGGGAGCCTTATTGCCTTCTTTGACCATAATCGCTTCAGAATGCGCTCTAGGCTTCCAGCTCTTTGATCAGTTTGTCGAGGCTGGCGTTGAGCCCGAAGATCTTCGCCTTGATTTCCTTGACGGGATTCCTGCCGGGCCTAAGGTTGAAGATCATCCGCGCATCGCCCAGGATGCTATCAATTTTTTCAAAAATCGCTTTGGAGGGCTTGTTCGTTTTGGCGCATTGGGTTTCAAAGATTACGATGATGCGTGATAATTTGCCGTCCACTTGAAATCCGATCATGGAATCGCCTTTAAGTGAAGAGATTTTTTCCATGTATCCCCAGATGCCGCCGCGGCCCTGGGTCACCTCAAAACTGCCGCGCAGTTCCCGGGCGGCGTTCATGCAGGCATCCGCAAAAACCAGATGAGGCGCCAGGAGCATGAAAAGGAGCAATCCTGTAAAACATATTCGCAAGCACACGACTCCAAGTGCTGTCCTGCCTTGAAAAAATCCCATGGCACTTTCCGGTTCAGTTGGGTTGGCTCATCGAACAATCAGCTGGCTTGTTTTGCGCTGAATTGCCCATTTTTAAGCATCTAAACAAGAAAAGGGGGAGTTGTCAAACTTAAATTATTTTCAGCGATTTTATTTTGAAGGCGGGTCTACTAAGAGTTGGAATCTCAAGATCACTGGCCGAACAACGCATGATCCTTCAGTTCTTTGAAGGCGGGGTCGTTGTGCAGGGCTTTCAAGACGGACGGTTTAATCTTTTGGATGAACTTCAGGTTTTCGATCGCCCCTTCCCGATCGCCTTTTTGTGCATAGGCTTTGGCCAGCAACACCCGGTGCGAAAGAATGTTTTCGTGATCGGGATGTGATAGTAGAGCGCGCTCCAGCAGAGTGATAGTTTTGTGCGGCACTCCGATATGGTAATAGGCGGCCGCCATATTGAGCTTGCTTATCAGATGTCCGGAATGCGACCGGAGCGCCAAGGAGTATAACGCCAGCGCCCGCTGGTACATCCGGTAATGCGCGAACACCTCGCCCTTGTGGTTCAGCGCTTCGGCGGGATGGAAAAACGGCTCTGTGGAATTCAGCACGGCCCGGGGGTCCGGAGTTTGCGCGGGCAGTTCCGCCAGACTGATTTTGGCCAACCCGTCGGGGTCGCCCAGGGCCTGTGATTTTTCATAATAGGCCCGTGCCTGGTCCAGCTGGCCCCGCATCACCCGTAAATCTCCCAGTTCCTGGTATCCTTTGGCTTGCAGGACGGTGTCCTTCGAATGGGCGCTCATGAGCGCCTTGACCGATTTTTCCGTGAGGTCCAGCCGCAACAGCAGGCTGGCGAGGGCCACCAGCACCTGATGGGTGGCTTTATCGTCCGGTTTGAGGCGGGCGGCGGTCTGGATTTCGAACAGCGATAGACCGTACTCGCCGGACTGATACAGCGCACGCGACCGGTTGAGATGATGCTGGTGCGGGTCGACCCGTGCGGGCAGTTGGTCCGTGCCGCCTTTTTTGATAAGTTCGATCAAGGCCCGGGACGCTTCCACCTTGGGATGATCCTGACGCGTTTGCCAAATCCGGTTCAGGTACTCCTCGGCTTTCTGAAATTTCTTTTGCAGGGTATACAGGTATCCCAGCTGGTAACCGGATTCCAGATCCTCCGGTTTGAGGGACAGAGCTTTGAGAAAGGACCGCTCGGCCTGGTCCAGGTCGTTGAGGTAAAAGAAATTCATGCCCCGTTCGTAATGGTAGATGGCGTTGGTTGCGTCCAACTCCGCCGCGCGGGCCAGTTCCCGGTTGGCCAGCTCCATGTGTCCCATCCCGGCCAGGGTTTGCGCGAACTGGTAATGCGAATCCTTGCTGTTGGGGTGCTGATGCACGGCGATTTTACAGGCGCGGTCCGAATATTCCACCTTTCCCAAAATGCGGTAAATCCGGCAATGCGCGAAGGAAATCGCCGGGTGCCGACGCTGGATGTTGCGTCCCTGCTGAAGAAGCGTGTAGGATTCCTTGTAACGTTTCATTTCATAGAGGAGCAGGGATTTCAGGAGCAGGGGCGTGCCTTTGCTCGGGTTTTCCCGGTGGGCGCGGTCGATCAGGTGCATGGCTTCCTTGTATTGGTTCTTCTCGACCAGTTCGAGAAACTTCAGGTAAGCGGGATTGTTGCGGTCCCCCTTGGCCTGGTGTTTATCCCACAAGGTGATGTCCATTCCCGGGAACCCGGCCTGGGCGCCTGAGCCGAACACCATGAAACTTACCAACAGGCCGGCACCGATCCATAAAAATTTCCAATCCTGGCGCTTCAAAATAAACTCCTTTTCTGTTGAGGGGCCGTCAGGGTTTGACCGCCCGCATGGGACGCACCGCTTTCCGGGCCTTCGATTTTTTAGGCGCCGAAAACCTTTTCCCATTATTGAATTCTACCCCGAAGGCATTGAAATGGCCGTTGGTTTCCAGCGACCACCAGGCCCCCGAACCCTCCTTCGCGAAGATCGGGTCGATATGAATTTTCATTTCACTCCCGACCTGCTGGCTGTTGGTCTTGTGGGGTTCGTACAACGTTTTGAGTTCCTTCAAGGCCGGCATCCGCCAGTCGAAATAGTTGGCAAATCCCTCCTCATTGAGTTTTTTGATGTAGGCCGAGGATTCCAGCCAGGTGATCCAATGGCCGGTCTGCAGGTACGAATCCTTTTTCATCCACATCAACGCGGTTTGGGTATCGGTGATGGTGCCGTCTCCGTTGTCGGCAAACCGTTTGTCCTGCGACCAGATTTTTTCCGCCGGGGCGGGCGGATCCGCCGGAGCCGGGGAACCGGCCATCAAGAGAGCCCCAACGGCAAAACCCACCCGCGCCAAGACTTTTTTGAAACAGGTGTTCGAAAATATCATCAGGGACTCAGTTTATCCTTCAGGTACTGGTTGACCAGAGCCGGGTTGGCCTGGCCCTTGCTGGTTTTCATGACCTGGCCGACGAAAAAGCTCATCAGCTTGTCCTTGCCGCCTTTGTAGTCAGCCACCTGCGCGGGGTTGGCGGCGATCACCTCCTCCACCATCGCCCGCAGGGCGGACTCGTCGGTGATCTGTGTCAGCCCCCGGGCCTTGACGATTTTTGCCGGCGGTTTTCCGGACGCAACCATTTCCTCGAACACCGTTTTGGCCATTTTACCGCTGATCGTGCCGTCGTCGATCAGTTTCAACAGATCGGTCAGCCGCTCCGGAGTGACCGGGCAATCTTCGATATCCTGATCGTTGTTTTTCAATTCCCTCAGCAGGTCTCCCATGATCCAGTTGCTGAGGGTTTTGGGTTGATCGAACAGCTTCACGCAGGATTCAAAATAATCGGCCAGCGCCTTCGAACGGGTGAGCACGCCCGCGTCGTATTCCGGCAGACGGTATTCCGTGACGAACCGTTTCCGCTTCTGTTCTGGCAGTTCGGGCAGGGATTGCCGGACGGCATCGACCCAG